>JAAUYM010108016.1_pt1 | contig 11381 bp, 7 predicted proteins | sample 7278001 | NCBI WGS metagenome assembly JAAUYM01 (sample SAMN14350224, study PRJNA611818) | marine sediment metagenome | isolation source: surface marine sediment (1.8m) | place: French Polynesia: Moorea | collected 2018-08
AGAGTTTGTTGATGTTATTGGCAAAGTGCACTACCGCAGTAAGACTTATGGCGATCTCTATGGGGAAGAAGAGGGCGAATACTGGCATGAGAAGGGTGCCCAGACCAAAACCTGAAAATAGCGTGAGTGCCGCTCCCAACAAAGATGTAAGAATAATGAGAAGATATTCCAAGATATTGACTGTCTGGTTAGCGGTAGTTAAGGATCCTTAAAGATAACGTATCTTTTCTGTGATCTCTGTAACAAATCTGTCGCGTATTCGTCTGGTAGATAGCGACACGCAAAACGAAAATTCAAAGAAAGCCACTCAAAGCACCAACACATGAAAAGAATCACCCTTGTATCCCTTTTCTCCTTGGGGACCGTTTTTCTCTGGGGACAAGAGACACTTTTACGTGGTACCATTGAAGATGCCAAAACGGGAGACCCCATCGTCTATGCCAATATACGTATAGTGGACGAGGCGCTGGGGACCACAAGCAATGAGCGGGGTGAATTTATACTACGCATCCCAGAAAGATTTAAAGACACAGGAGTGGAAATAAGCCATTTGGGATATACCACTCAAGTGATCACTGATTTTGATGAAGAAGGGGTAAAGGTATTGCTTCAACCCTTTAGTATGGAACTTTCCGAGGTGGTCTTAACCCCTTTGTTACCAACGGACTATATAAAGATGGCGGTCAAGGCGATGGAGTATAACTATCCCGCCGAGCCTTTTGAGACCCTAAGCTACTACAGGGAGAAGATGAAGGAGAACGATGCCTATCTCTCCTCCACAGAAGCTGTATTGAGGTCCTATTATCCCTATTTTAAGGATTCCATTGAAGGCCAGCATCAGCTTTTGTTATATCGCCAACCCGACGAGTTGTCCGAATTGCAGTTTATGAAACGAGAGCGCGAGAAGAAAATGGAAAAGAAGAGACGTACGGCCATAAAGCGAGGAGAGGACCCCGATTCGGTCGACGTGTCCTCAGAATCCATAGCAGGCAGCTTTGGTGGCCCATCCGAGATACTCTCAGACCACCTAAGTGTGTCACTACCCATTTTTCTGGACAGTACTAAATTTAAAAAATTCGAATACAATTTTGCCCCTGCGTTAACATATGGGAAGGACTCCCTTATGGTCATCGATTTTAAGTCGCGTCGTAAGGTGAAGGTGGATCCCGATGCTCCAAAGATGCGTATAAAGGGGACCATCTACCTTTCCTTGGCTACCGACGCTATTGTTGCAATTGACACAGAGTATGAGGTGGTGCTCTCGGCGGCGATCGATGCTGCTCTCTATCTTTTTGGTTTTGGGGTCAGCGACATTTACTTTGACCAGCAGATACGTTATCAGGAGTACAAAGGAAGATGGTACCCGGAGAACTTTACCAGACAAATACGCCTTACTGTGATAAAGAGGCGGCTCTTTAAGAAGAATGACCGCTCTCGTTTTGCCATTGAGCAGGTCCTTAAAGTAAATGATGTAAAGTTAAAGGAGGCCTCTCCCATTGTGGAAGAAAAGCGTTTTGATGTTGACGATGATTTTGAGGAACAGGTGTATCCGGAAGAAGGTATAGATTGGGAGAATGTAAATACACTTACTACCATTGATGATGATCATGACTAGTCGGTTCCTTGATACTTGACCATCATTGATCAGTTAGTAGGGAATTGGCCAATGGATGCAAAGCGAACCAGATGGGTCTTTTTTAGGGAACAGGGAATAGTGAAGTGGCGAGTTAATGGACCCTTTGGCATGCACTTTGACTTCGAACCCCCATATCTATGTATCAACTCTAGGGAAACTGGGAAGGGCTCACCCCATACTGTTTCTTGAAGCACCTTGCAAAATAGGAGGGGTCGCCGAAGCCTACCTGATAGGCTATCTCGGAGACGCTGCCCCCATCCTCTGACAGCAGGGCCGCTGCCCGCTTGAGCCGTTGGCATTGTACAAAACTCATGGTGGTCTGACCCGTGAGGGCCCCCAGCTTGCGGTGCAGCTGCGAGCGACTCATGCCCACCGCATTGGCCAGGACCTCTGGGGAAAGGTCGGGATCGTCCATACTTCGTTCCACCACCTCCATGACCCGCTGTAGGAAGACCTCGTCGCGGGAGGTGATGTCTATCTCCTGCGGTTGCAGCACCACCATGCGCCCATAGCGTTCACGCAGCAGCCTACGCTGTCGCTCCAGATTCTTGAGGCGCACCAGCAGTTCCTCACTGTTAAAGGGTTTGGTGAGGTAGTCGTCCGCTCCTGTGTGCAACCCCTGTAACCGGCTCTCTACATCGGCCCGGGCGGTGAGCAGCACAATGGGGATGTGGTCAGTACGGGGATCCTCCTTTAGGGTGGCACATAGATCCAGGCCATCCCTCTTGGGCATCATCAGGTCGCTTTCTATAGCGTCTGGCACATGCTCTATGGCCATGGTAATCCCCTGCTCCCCATCAACGGCCTCTATAATGTGGAAGTACTCCATGAGTCCCTTGCCAATGTACCCCCTGAGGTCTTCGTTGTCTTCCACTAGGAGCAGAGTGGGTAACTCGCTGTCCTTCTCTTTGGTAACGGGCCCTCCCATTGGGCTATGTCCCGTCGCTTGGGGTGGCACGTCAATAGGCGATGAGGTGTCCTTGACCACGATCTCGTTTTCCTGGTAAGACCCCCTGTCCAGAGGCAGGGCGACGGTGAAGGTGCTCCCTTGGCCTAGGGTACTCTCTACCTGCACCGTGCCGTGGTGCAGCTCCACGAGCTCCTTGGTCAATGCCAGACCTATGCCCGTGCCCTCCTGTTGCATCTTTTGTGATGCCGTGGTCCTGTGAAAGCGCTCAAAGATATGGGGCAACTCTTCCTGGGCAATGCCTTGGCCGGTATCGCGTACCTGTAGGATCAGGCAGTGGCTCTCCACGCCCACCTGGATGTGGACCTCCCCACCCTTTGGGGTGAACTTCAGGGCATTGGAGATCAGGTTGTAGGCGACCTTCTCCAGCTTGTCGGCATCGAAGTAGCCCTTATGGCTGTCGGGGGAGAAGTTGGTATGGTAGCAGATGCCCTTGCGCTCGGCATGGGAGGAGAAGGAGGACACTAGAGGCTTAAGGAAGGCCATGACATCGCCCTCGGCCACCCTAAGCCGTAGGCTCTTGGACTCTATCTTGGAGAGGTCCAACAGCTGATCTATGAGCCTGCCCATGCGCCGTGCGTTACGGTGGATAACAGGCAGAATTCTGATATCCCCCCATTGATGCTCCCTCACCATCCGCTCCACAGGTCCTAGGATCAGGGTCAGGGGGGTGCGGAACTCATGGGAGATGTTGGCGAAGAAGCGGGACTTGGCCTGATCCAGGGTCTTTAACTGTTCTGCCTGCCCCTTGATCTCCGCCACGTTCTCTGCGATGATGCCCTGAAGCCTCCTCTTGTCCCGCCTCAGTTTAAGACCATACAGCAGAAAGAGACCATACAGGACTCCAGATAGCAAGAATGCATAAATGACATAGGCCCAAACAGAGCGGTACCAAGGGGGAAGGATAGTGAATTTGAGCGTGTCGGTCTCCCCCACAATGCCATAGACGTTTCTGGCCCTGACCTTGAACCGGTAGTCCCCCTCGGGGACATAGGTGTAGTCCTTGCGGGTATCCCTCACCCAGGGGGACCAGTCCTCATCGAGACCCTCTAGCATGTACTGGTACTGATTATCGGAACGATCCTCGAAACTGGTGGCGGCAAACTCCAACCGTAACGAGTTGTCCTTATAGGAAAGGACCCTCTTTTGCCCTAGGACGTTTATTCCCCCAAAGATCACGGAATCCTTACCCGTGGCCACTCTTCTGATATGGGTCTTGAATCTCCTGTTCACTCTAGATCCCTTACTCAGGTCATATCTTACTAGTCCCTCCTCCCAGCCAAACCATAGGATCTCGTCACTCTCCCAGAGTGGGGGCGATATGGTGGAGATATCGAGCCGTTCAAAATGGGCTTCCTTCACGGTATAGTCCTCACCAGTCATGCCCTTGGAGGCAGAGAAGAATGGCACTCGGTCTCCGTGAGGTCTGGACTGTAGTAGAATGTGGACTCCATTATGTCGTTGTGCGAAAGGGAACAGGTACAGGGAATCGATACCGAATCTACTCCCATACGCTCTCTCCTCTTGGAACTCTCGTGTGATGGCATTGAATTTTGTTAGGACGCCTTTGCTATCCACGTAGGACACGACAAACACCTCCCCCTCAAGGGCATATACATAGATCAATCCACCGTATGGTAGGCCCTGTCGCTCATCGAACCATTCGATCTTCTTTGGGCTGAGCTTTTCCACAGCAGACCCATCGGCCGATTTTGGGAGGACCAACCGTACGACCTTTCCTATCCGTGTCCCTAGCCATAGCAACCCCTCGTCGTCCTCGGCAATGGAAAGTATCTGCTCCGAGACCTGTTCTAGATCCGCCTCGTGCTTCCACTCCCCCTGATGCAGATATAGGGAGGAGAGCCCCTTCGTGTGTCCTATGAAAAGGCGGTTGGGATTCCTCCTGGATCGATATAGCACATAACCGATATACCTGTTGAGCTTTTTAATGCCGCGATGGGATAGCTGGAAGGTCCCATCTTGACCGGTGGCGATCAGGTGTTCGCCAACACTGAGAAGGGAAAAACAGGCAGCCCCTATCTTCTCCTCTACAAGACGGAATCGGTGGGAGAGGCCATCGGGCGCGGGCTCCAGGACGTGAAGGCCTAAGGCAGACCCTGCATAGATTGTGCCCTTGTGTTTCTCAATCTCCCAGATGGTCTCGCCTAGGCCAAGCCTGCGATCAAAGAAGGTGTAGGGCAACAAGGGCTCCACTCTGGAGACCCCCTTGGAGTGTCCCAGCCAAAGCCCGCCCCCACTGTCCATGGCCATACTATATACCTTGTTGCTTGCCAGACCATTCTCGGTATTGATGGTGCGCAGTCTCCTCCCTTTTCTGTCCATAAGGATCACCCCGCCCCGAAGTGTGGCAAAGGCATAGGTGGAATCGGGTAGCACCAAGCCATTTCTAAGCTGGTGCTCTGTAAGGTATTCGTCCACCTCGCTCTCGAACTTAACGATCGTACTGTCGTTGTAGAGGAACAGCCCACCTTGTTTGGTGCCAAACAGGATCCGTTCCCCAAAGGGCAGGGTGACGAACAGGCTCGTGCCCCCAAGCGCAGTCATCTGGGGGATAGGACGAAATTGGTCGTAGGACCATTCGTATATTTTTCTACCATGTTGGGTCATGAAGAATATCCTTCCCTTCACCTGGAATGCGGTTACAATTTCGTCAGGCGGGTCGATCACCTGGAACGTCCCTCCTTCCCATAGATAGAGGGCATCGCCTCCGCTGAACAGTACCCCATTGGGAGTGGGAAAGATGTCCCAGACATCCTTGAGGGAGTGCGACGGGGGTATCTTGTCCTTTAGCGACCTGTAGTGGAGTTTGCCAGTGGCATCGGGTGCCAGATATCCCAACTCCTTATAGCCGCCAACCCACTTTGTGTTATCTCCGTCCACCACCACGACCCTGACGACCCTATGGTCGGGTAGTGGGATAGTCCTCCAGGACACCCCATCGAACTCCTTGAGACCGTTTGAATTGGCCACATAGAGCATGCCCTCGGCATCTTGGGCGATGGAGAAGTTCCCAGATGTGCCGCCATACTCTCTCATATTGTAGTTCTGCAAGTAGGTGCTTCCTAGAACTTTTCCGACCTCCTGGGCTGGGACTGATACGAGACAGCATAGGGAAACAACGATACTGAGCAGGGTCTCCCTACGAGGGGTAGCGATGAAGGGTATTTCCATGGTCCATGGCAGGATTTCTTCAGTCTAATATACATAAAGTTCCCAAAAAGGCCAAAATGCGACTGTGGTCCTAGAGATCGCAACCACAGTACCAGCCTCTTTCCACTTCCTGTGCCATCTTTGCAGCACGAGCTAACGATATAAGCGAGGTGCTCTTCAAACATAAGGACCCCTAGCGTATTTAAATGACAAACGAACCCTAAGACCGACCCCTATGGACCCTCGACACGCTTACTTCCTCTATGGACATCCCCCCTGATACCAGCGTCGTGGGAACTGGTCATCACCGACCAGTGAACCACCCGCATCAAATTCATCTTAAAATCAAACAAGCAATTAAATTAAAACAATCAATTATCATGGTAACAAAGAATCTATTATCAAGAATCTCAAGGGTTGTCATCGCAGCGTTGTTGTTGGCGATCTGGGACACCCAAGCGCAGCACAACTACGACAACCAGAGCACGATCTACTCCGAGGACGGCAATGTGGGGATCGGCACCAACGACCCAAAGAGTAAACTGCACATCAATGGCAGTGTGCGTGGGAATATAGGGGCAGGGGTCCTACGGGTGCAGTCGGACCATGGGTATCTAGACATAGGTGCCCGGAACGCAGATTGGGGGCATATCTACACGGACAGGCCCAAGATCGTCTTTAACAAGGACGTCTATACCACTACCAATGCGTTCTCTTCCTACAACGATGACCTGGTGCTTAAGACCAAGGGTACCGAGAGGCTGAGAGTTGATCATACCCATGGCAATGTAGGGATCGGCACCAACGACCCAAAGAGTAAACTGCACATCAATGGCAGTGTGCGTGGGAATATAGGGGCAGGAGCCTTACGGGTGCAGTCGGACCATGGGTATCTGGACGTAGGTGCCCGGAACGCAGATTGGGGGCATATCTACACGGACAGGCCCAAGATCATCTTTAACAAGGACGTCTATACCATTACCAATGCGTTCTCTTCCTACAACGATGACCTGGTGCTTAAGACCAAGGGTACCGAGAGGCTGAGAATTGATCATACCCATGGCAATGTGGGCATCGGTACCACCAGTCCTTCCCATAAGATGACCATTGCATCCAGTACTTCTAGCTTATCAGCCCAGATGAATATCCACAACCCTGATAATGCAGCAGGTTCTGTTGCTGGGATACGATTTAATACAGGCTCTGGGTGGGACGTGATGCTACGGACCAAGCAGGGTGAAAGCTGGTTGGAACTTACAGACGGATCAGGGGGTTTGAAGCACCGTTGGTATAACGAGGACTATTATGCCATGGGCAACGTAGGTATCGGCACCACCAACCCTGGCAGCTACAAGCTGGCCGTGGAGGGTAAGATCGGGGCCCGGGAGATCGAGGTTAAGACGGGTAGCTGGGCAGACTTTGTCTTTGCTGAGAGCTATTGCCTAAGATCCCTGGAGGAGGTGGAGCGTTTTATCGGGCAGCACGGACACCTGCCCGATGTACCCTCGGAGGATGAGGTGCTGGAGCAGGGGATCAACCTAGGGGAGATGGACGCCACCCTGCTACAGAAGATCGAGGAGCTGATGCTCTATACCCTGGCGCAGCAGAAGGAGATAGAGGCACTCAAGGAGCGTAACCGCAAACTGATAAGGGAACAGCGAGATGGTCATAGGTCGCTACTCGAGAGGATCGAAGAAATGGAGAGTACGATCGTTCCACCGAGACGTTGATCCAAAAATGATAAGACCATGAAGAATGTTAACAAATATATGTTGCTGAGCTGTCTATACCTCAGCCTGTCCTACTCGTTGTTGGCACAGGTGGGACAGGGCCCGACCCTGATCACCACCGCTGAGTACATGAGGGAGGCACCCTCCCTCAAGAGCAGGATCAAGGATGGTAGCTTCACATCTCCTGTTCCCAGGAAAAAGGAGGTGAACCCCAGAAGGGGCATTCCCAGTGAGGTGTACAACCTCAACGCTTTACCGATTGGTGGCGACCCACTCATATCTATAAATAGAAGTGCCACAAGGTCTCAGGCCAGGACTCCGCTCCTGACCTTCGATGCCCTGTCCAATGGGAATGCCACACCCACGGATCCCACGGGTGCCGTGGGACCCGACCACTACGTGAGCGCATACAACAGCGGGTTCAGGGTCTATGACCGCAATGGCGACCCACTGACACCTAACGCCTCTCTGGCCACCATCTGGCCTGGGGAAAGTCTTGGGGACCCCATAGTGCTGTACGACCGCTATGCGGATCGCTGGCTAATCACTCAATTCAGTCGTTCTCCAAATGGAGTGCTGCTGGCCTACTCCCAAGGACCCGATCCTGTGAATGATGGCTGGTACACCTACCGCTTCAACACGGGGACTTTCCCGGACTATCCCAAGTTCTCCATCTGGTCGGATGGCATCTACATGACCGCCAACAAGGACCAGTCCACCCCCACCACCAGTGAGGTGGTCTATGTCTTTGAGAGGGACGACATGATCGCGGGTGCGGGCCAGGCCAATGTCCAGGCACTTGGGTTTCCCCTGCCGGGGATCGTCAACAATGGTTTCTACAGCCCATTGCCCTTTCATGCAGATGGTGCCAACGGTCTGCCCCCCGTGGGCACACCCAACTTCGTGGCCTATATGCAGGACGACGTATGGAGTGGTGTCTCATCGGACCATGTAAAGCTATGGGAGTTGAACATCGACTGGGCCACACTGGGCAACTCCACCATATCCGCTACCCCGACCCAGATCGCCGTGACCCCCTTTGACGGTCTGTTCGACAATGGTTCCTTCTCCAACCTCCCGCAGCCCTCTGGCCCTGACATCGATGCCCTACAGGCGACCATGATGTACATGATGCCCTACTACCGCTTCGGCACGCACAACTCGGTCTTGGTGAACTGGGTGGTGGACCTCGATGGGAATGACGACTATGCGGGCATCCGCTGGGTGGAGCTGAGACAGAGTAGCGATGGACAGCCTTGGACGATCCATCAGGAGGGCACCCATACCTTGAACGACAATATCAGCCGCTTCTGTGGTAGCCTGGCCATGGACCATCAAGGGAATATCGGTCTGGCCTATACGGTGGTCAGTCCCACCACCTTCCCCTCGTTGCGATACACCGGTCGATTGGCCAATGACCCTCTGGGACAGATGACGGTGGCAGAACATGAGTACGCCACGGGCACTTCCATAGATCCGTCTTTCCGATACGGGGACTATGGGCAGATGGTGCTGGACCCTACTGACGACCAGACCTTCTGGCATATAGGGGAGTACTTCGATGGGGGGCGCAACAATGGTGTGGTCGCATTCCGTGTCTTGGATGAATGTGCACCAGACCTTGTCATCACCGAGGACGTACCCACTGGTGGCACGGACACCCAAAGGGCCAGTAACACCCTTACCGCTGGCAACACCATCGCTGCCGATGCCTCCGCTATCTATAGTGCAGGCACATCTGTGGTACTCTCCACGGGCTTCCATGCCCTACAGAACAGTTACTTCCGTGGGCATATAGAGGGATGTGATGCGGGAGCTGCCCTCGCCAGTGCTGCCCCAGAGGCCATCGTGACTCCTGAGGATACAGGTACATGGGACGCCACGGAGGCCTTGGCCGCCAGTAAAGAGGAGGTCATCTCCCAAGGACTGGAGGTCTTCCCCAACCCTACCCGGGACCGGGTCACGGTGCGTCTGGGGGACCTACAGGGGGCGACCGCCTTATGGCTGTTCGACCTGTTGGGGAACCCTCTGATCAGAAGAGAGTTGGAGGGGAAGACAACCCAGCAGGTAGAGATGGACCTCTCCCGGCTGCCCGCAGGCATCTACCTGCTACGGGTGATGGCACAGGGGGAGACGGTCACCAAGAAGGTGGTGAAACGGTGAGCCCCACCACTTCTGGCCTTTTGGGAATGAAATAGTACTAGGTAGTTTAATGCAGCCCTGATGACTCTTTAAGAGTTCTCGGGGCTGGTCGTAGTTTTGAGTTTTAAGTTGTTTTTTAGTGGGAACTTCAACCAAAGTGTTAGACAAGAATAAGGTTAATTGTCTTTATTTATGAGGTAAATTATTCTTGGGCAGAGACTCTGTGAGCTCTGTGCCTTCTCTGTGTGCTTTGCCAAACTTCCCCCGCATCAATACCAAAATAATTGTGAGCAATGATGTTTCTAAATCCACGGATCTTAAAATGATCCATCTGTGGATCCATTGTTCTCTTAAGGCCTTTGGTCAGTTTTTCAGCCATCTTTCCAATGACAACAAAATTCATCATATACTTTGTTCTTACCTTCAACGAGAGAACTTCACCATAAAAACTCTGATGGCCTTTCTTCTAATTAAGTTCGATATTGCCAGTCATATATTTTAGCGAAAAGGTAAACCCATTGATTCGCCACTCACCATTCAGCCTTACAAGACCCAACTCGTAGCTTCCCACAAATGTTCTTGTGGTACCATTTTTGGCGGCTTCCTTGTAGTGGGAGGCGGTTGCATAGCAGATCACCTTCGCTATATCATCCCGTAGATCAACAAGATAATTTCCTGCTTGATGATGGACAGCGTCCAACTCACTTAGCCCTGTCTCCCAAGAGGAGATGATCTCTGATGCCAACACTTCTTTGGCCTCTTCTCCTCCCAAGGATGTGATATCGAAGAAAACATATTCTGCAAACACTTGTTTCGCCAAAGCTCCCCAGTTCTTTGTGTCGGTATAGTAGAACAGCTCGTTTGCCTTTTCTACAATTTTGATCCTGTCCAGTGCTTCGTCCATGGCCGCTACTTTTTAAGAAGTTTGAAGGCATGCGTCCATCGATTCTCCCTAAGACCCGGAATACACCACAACATGCAGAGCGGTTCTATGGCCCTTGCAGCCACCACAGAGCCCATGTCCTCGGTCTCAAAGCCAAAGAGGTCCAGGATCTCGTGTACTTCTCGTTTGGCATCCTCATTGTTACCACATATAAACATGGTAGGGGTACTCTCCAGAGAAGGATTTACCATGAATGCACTACCAATGCTATTGAAGGCCTTCACAAAATTCGCCTCGGGAACCACAGCCTGCAAGGCTTCCATTAAAGAATTGTTGAGCGTAGTGAAGAATTGAAGTACCCCATCTTCTGGCGCAGCATCTGCTATAGGATTCGTGGCATCGATAATGGTCTTTCCACTCAGATTCTCAGTTCCTGCATGCTGCAATGCTTCTTCCGCCGCTGTGCCTTTGACGGCCAAAACGATAAGGTCGGCATAGGCGGCAACCTCTTTGGAAGAGCCTATGACCACGCCGACACCTTCATTTTCCTGCCATTCTTTTAATTTATCGGGTTGCCTAGTAGCTATCATAACCGGATAGCCGTGTTCTATAAAACCCGCCGCTAGGGTCTGGCCTACGATGCCAGACCCTAAAATGCCTATTTTTTTCATGATATCATTTTTTTGAGATTTATGCTGTTTTGGATGGATACATTCAACAAATAATCATTGTTACTAAGATTTGCGGTCCAGTTACCTCAACCTTTTATTTGTTTGTTCATTTTCTTTGCTTGCCCAAAGGCATCTGCTTCCATTGAAAGGGCCTGAACTCCATTTGTGACATGTGCATGCC
>JAAUYM010141809.1_pt1 | contig 11378 bp, 15 predicted proteins | sample 7278001 | NCBI WGS metagenome assembly JAAUYM01 (sample SAMN14350224, study PRJNA611818) | marine sediment metagenome | isolation source: surface marine sediment (1.8m) | place: French Polynesia: Moorea | collected 2018-08
AATATATTTACTGCTTTTAAACATTTTTGCTCCTAAACTAATCGACCTCCCCGGCTTGCAATGCTAGAATCATCCCTCCCCCTTTCTTTATCTCGACGGGATTTTTCAACCTCCCCTGGAATTTGCATTTTCTCTCTCCCCTCCCTCCTCCACCCTCTCAGCCACCCAAATATTCTACTGAGAAGTGACAGCTTTTTGTTGTTCTTCCTCTGGGATTTTCCACAAGGAATCTCCCTCTCCTCTCTCCCTTCCCTCCTACTTCCTCCTCCATAAGTAGACACTTCCTCCCTCCCCAAAAAACCACACACGCACAACGAGTTCCCATTTTTTCTTCTTCCTTGGTATACACACACACGCGCGGCGAATTCCCACATGTGTGTGTGGGTGTGTTTGCATTATTGGAAGGTGCATGGATCTTTTGCATGCCGCAGTGACCACCACCCCGACCGGACATCACGCTTCCCCCCCCCGCCTTTATCTCATATCTGACATACAGTACAGTTCAAGCAAAACAACTTGTTCCATACTTCATAGCATCCTCGATCTAAGAGGAAAAAAAACAAAGTTGACACATTTGGTAGTCAGGACAGGCTTATGAACTTGGGTAACAAATTTACCTTAGTGGCTGTCTGGTTGGGCAAAATACCTATACAGTACTAGTACAGTTATATTTTTTTAGAGTGCCGTAGATGGTGACGTGACGTAGAAGTGAAAGCTTTCAAGATTGTCAAGATTTTTGTGACAGCCCCACTTTTTAAGAGCTGTTCCTGTTCCTGTTCATTTATTTCTACAACACACCACAAGAGTTTTATCCACAGACAATCACAAGCACATTTAGAAACACATACACGCAAGTGCAGTAATCTCATCCCGCGATGCTTCTGCTGGCAGGAGTCCCGGCCATCTTCCTGACAGCAGCCTGGGACCTCCCGCAGTGTGTTTGACCACTTAAAAACAGGTAAAAACAGGTCAGCTCCTCTCGTTGGCTGAGCTGTTGCCCATCACCAACTTTAAATTCTTCTCAACGCACTCCTCTACCCCTTCTGCATTCGAGAGTTCATATTTAAGAGGTAGATATTATTTTAAAAAATAATTTTTCTTTCCAACTAAGGCACTTTAGATTTTGAAAAAAAAATTACTTCTCCAAAATCCGGGAAAAGCCGAGATGCCAAAACTGAACAAAGGGAATTCTTTTCCCTTAAACCCTTTGTTATTTTTCACCCCCTTCCCTTCCCCTTCCCTCTGTCCGCTTAGGCTTTTTATCAAATGTAAGAAAAATACACTACAGTAAACTCCAATAAAATATAGTGAAAAAACCCCTTCAAATGTCGCCACCAAATTTGTGTACCTACCGAACCGGACTTTTAAGCTTGTACAAGTATAACAAATTTATGAAAAAAATGTGACATTTATGTGGCATTCCAATGACACGTTCCATCACGTGTTCAAAGCTGAATTTGTTACTCTCCTAGGTTTAAAAGTCTCGTCGGGTACTTGCACTTTCTTGTCCATCTGCTTGCACTACAGCAAAGCTTTTGTTTCCTACCAAAATTACGGACGTCGTATTTACACATATTGGAGTTCTCCTGTACTGCTGTGGTAGTGCATATAAGTGAGGAACGGAAGTAGGTCATTGCTCTCTCTCTCTCTTCTTTGCAGCAGAGGCTTTCTTCTTCCTCTTCCTCCTCTCTTTTTATATAAAAAAGTACTGAGATTCCCATATTTTTTCTCTGGGGGAAAAGAGGGAGAAAAAAAGAGAGGAGAGACTTTTGTCGAGGGATTTCCAGGTCTTTTTCTCTTGCGGGACACTTGAAGAAGGAAAAGGAGGAGAAGACAAGCAAAGAAAAAAAGAGCATTCAGAGATACTTTTTCATCAGTGACAATAGCTAAAATTAGTTACAAGAAAGTCAAAACAAGTAGGTATATAGTTCAGGTCAGAAGTGGAGATACTGTAGAGTTAACAAGACAAGTCGACAAGAACAACTCCGTTCATAGACCGAGGTACCAACAGGGGAAACAGGGAATAAATTGCAGAGAATTTGCTCCTTCTCCTCCTCCGTTGTACCGACAACTACAACAGAGTGCTTAAGCAATTTATACATTGCACTAAAGCAGTTTCCCGGAAGAAAACATAACATAAAAAAATAATTTATTGGGAGAAACGTTCTGGCACTGCACTCTCAATAAATTCTGCTTTAAAAAAAGTTTGTCTGGGAAACTGCGTCTTTATAAAATTAAACACCCAGTACAGTACTGGGTAGTATAGCAGTATAAAAAATGGTGCTGCTGTCTTTGCTGGCAGTAGGAGGATGTTTCATTTGGAGTGTTTGAAAGGGGTGCATCTGAAAGGAAAACACAGGAGCTCACTCACTTGGATTTCCCATATGTGGTGAGGGAGAACCGCAAGGGAAAGGCTTTGAGAGACATCAACAAGTTCTGAAACTTTCAAACTGGCGAGAGAGAGAGAGAGAGCTTCCCTCCTTCCCTTCCTTCCTTCCTCTGGCAGTCCCACAGTGGAATCTAGATATGTGTATGTATCTACTGTACAGCCTGTTGGCGAAGAATGAGCACCCTTGCAATGTCGAAAAATGGCTATCTTTGCGTATTGTCAAAAATGGGCTATCTTCGCATGTTAAGAACTCAGATTTTGTCAATGAAACCTCCTCCATCTTGTGTGTCGATCTATATGGACTGCGCAAAATGCAAAAACTAGGATTTTTTTTAACAGTATGCAAAAGATGGCAATCTTTGACAATATTCAAAGACACACATTTTTGACAATATGCAAAGAAACACGTTTTTAACAAAAGCAAAGATAGCAATTTTCGACAAAATGCAAAGATAGCAATTTTTGACAAAATGCAAACATAGCAATTTTTGACAAAATGCAAACATAGCAATTTTTGACAAAAATGCAAAGGCACTCGTTTTCGACAAAGTGCAGAGACATTTTCGCTAATACGGAGCTCCCCCTACTGTGGTAAGCAGACAGACAGACGTTGCTTAAAAGTCGCTGCCAATCGAGATTTGACTGTATCAGCTGATCTAATTTGGAGAGACGGAGGAAGAAGATGGAGCCAACTTTGCTTTTTCCCAAATACGGAACAACTTTCCTCTCCCCACCCTTCTTATAGCAGTAGGAAGAGAAAAAAAGTGTCCAAGTCAATTTCCTTTCAATTTGCAAAACGAACTTAGAGACGGAGAAGGAAATTATTGGGGAAATCGACAAAAAAAATCTAGATTTTATTTTTGGGAAAGTGAGCGTTTTCCGAATTCTTTCCTTTCGTTCAGGTCGACTTATTCTAACAGACATGCACAGACTTCTCTTCTCTTCTACTTTCTCTCCCCCCCCCTCCTTCCTTTCAGCTCTCGGAACAACTGTCTGTCAAAAAAAGCCCTCGTTTTCACAGAAAAAAAAGTAAGAAAGAAAACCCATAGTCGAGCACAGGTTATAGCTATCTCTTTTTTTGTACCTCGCGAAAGCAATTACGCTATTTAGTCCCGACAGAAGAACTGAACTGTGCCCGCCTATGGTTGAGAGATTCCTGCGTCCCCCCTCGTCCCTCCTGTGTTCGCCTATGTCCTCCTCCGCATTAGCACAGAGATGCTTGCTAGAGAGGGGGAAGATGCTACTCATGCAGCATCTCTTTCTCCTCCTCCTCCTCCTCCTCCTCCTTCCCCCTCCTTAAAAGCAGCACACACACACAAATGGGCTTGTTGCAAACACAAGAGAATTTGAATTGAAGAGCTTTTGTTGATGCTGTTGATGCTCCCGTTGCTGTTGCTGCTGCTGCTGCTGTTGCTGTTGCTGTTGTGGGGTTTTTAAGAGGAGGTTGGTGGGTGACGAAAAAGAAAAGGGAATGCGGGAGATTAAAGGCAGCAACTCGACGCTCGCTCTGCACAGAGCTAATTCTCTTTTTTTTTCTTTTTCTTTTGCCCAACCTTTAATTTCCCAGAAGGCAAAAAAAACCCTTCAAAATGTTTGGACTAGGGCGTGTGTGTGATGAGCTGAAGTGGTGAAACACTTGATCCATTCATTGAGAGACTCTGTTCGGATTTGCAAATTCTCCTTTCTTCCTTCCATCAACAACAGCTCCTCCTCTCTCTCTCCCTTAAAAAAGAGAAGAGAATTTCTGCTCACCCCCTCTATCTCTTTCCACAGGAATTTCTAATCAGGAAAGGGAGGGAGGCGCTTAAAAAGCTGGGCCAGAAAAATGTAGGTGACAATGTAAAAAAAAAATGCTCGCTCACTCAGTTTTCCCATAAAGGAAATATAAAAAAACAATGTTTGTTTGGCCGGCGCCAGACTTAGATCATAATTTTTTTAACCCCTTAAAAGATCTGGGTTTTTTTCTCTCGCTATGATGTCGCGTGCGGTGTGGCAGCCCTGAAAAAAACCCACGCACACTGAGACTGAGAAACTCCCCAGGAATCCCTGAATAAAAGCATCTTGCTTTTAATATTTGGGAATCCGTGGTGAGCCGCGACTGTACTAATCTGACGGAATCTCTGCTCGGGAGAAAACTGTCAAACGTCTTCTTACTAATTGAAACCCCCGACCCCCCCCTTCCACCCTTTGACAGCAAGGTATCTCTGCCCGATACCACCTTTCACTAAGTTGTTTGATTAGCACTTGGGCAGTTTTCAAACAAACAAAAAAATGCCAAACAAGGTTGCTCCCTCCCACTCACCAACGCACTCTTAATAAACTTCCTCCTGAGCTCCGATGCAGAAATTTTGCTGATAAGCTCCGACTGAGCATACAAATCAGTGCCAAATGTTCAAAAAACATGTATGCAATGTGTATATATTCCAAATAAGCTTCCATTTCGCATACCACCGTTGGTGGTTGGGCTCCTCTTCAAGTGCCCTTTTGTCTACTCGGAAATCCGATCCACCCTCCTCCTCCTTCTCCTCCTCCTCCAGAGCTCCTCTCCAAGCGAAAAACAACTACTCAGCATCAATTAGCGCTCTGGAATTTCTGTTCTCTTCTCAAGGGACCACCATTTCCCACATTTTAAAAGTGCTCCTCCATTTCGCTCTATTGAGAGTGGGGAGCTTGGACACACATGCGACAATGCCTCTTCTTCTTCTTCTTCTCCTTCTTCTTCTTCCTTTAATCAGTAGATTTGGCACCAACTCCAAGAAGACGAAGGCAAAGAAAAAAAAACCACGCCAGCCAATCAATCTCCCTTACCCTCCACACGGTCTAAACGACGAAAACATGTTCTTCTTATTGTCGTTACTGTCGTTAGATCAAGTGAGCTATTAAGTTTCTTTTACGGTATTTACGGTATATATATTTTTAAAAAATTACCGTCGTGCGAGCTATTCAAAACACTTTCGCATGTATTTTAGACTCTTGTACATACGTACGTACAAGTGTTCTTGTACAGTAAAAGTGCTTGTAATTCCCATTTTTTTCTCTGCGCATTTTTTTTTTCAAATTGAGATGTTGCTAGATGTCGGAGATGATTTGACCCGACATTTTCTCCTTCTTCTCCCCTCCTTCTCCTCCTCATTCACCTGGTGTGAAGTGAGCTGAGAGATGCTGTCAGGAGATCCATATCTTACCCACTTGGAAGAGAAGAAGAGACAGGGAATAAGAGAGAAAAAGTGTGGAAATTCAGATTGGAGTGGAGGGGGGAGAGGGGAAAAAAATGAAATATATCCTTCTTGGATTTTTGCACGACGTCAATTTCCCACTCTTAAACTTCGACGTTGAGGCAGAATTTTTTTTCAGAGGTGGAGAATCTGTTTGTCTGTTGGAATCTGCTGCTGCCACTAATGTAGATGTTGTTTGTGAAGCAAGAGAATGCTTTTCAGTGGAGCTCAATGGGTTTTTGCAGCACAACAAAAAAAGGGGAGGAGATTCCAAATTTCTCTGCCCCCTCCTTTTCTCACGCTCTAAAATTTTATTGGATTTTTGACACTCTTTGTAAAAGGTTCCAATTTTTAAAACCTTTTTTTGTGGTTTCCCAAATATCTTAAAATACTTAACAAAAATGTAATGGAACCCTTGCCGTGTTTTTTTCCAAATTTTATCCAAAAAATATAGAATGTTGAACTTTTCTAGCACTTCTTGCTGTGGTTTTTTTTTTTTCCACAGGAAAATCCTGACGATTTTTCAGACTTACAGTCTCTCTCTCTCTCTCTCCCACGGCAACTATGCGCGGATTAGGATTTCCACCGACAACGTCGCGGTCTACATGCACGTTCTTCTTCTTCTCCTTCTTGTTATAGGTTAGTTGCAAGAATCGATCAGAAGAGAGAAACTGTACTTGTTTCAGTACGCAAGCGCATGAGCATGTGTGTGTGTGTGCGTGTGTCCAAGAGCCTTACTCGGAGGATTAACCCACCACCCCCTCTGACCCCTCACCAATAAAGCAAGTTGTTGACTCGGCACCACAAGAGGATTCCTTCTCTTTTTTACGGGAAATGGATGGTACTGGGTGAGTGGAAGAAGGGCAATTCATTCTTCCTCCTCCTCCTCCTTCTCCTCTAAAGGATCAGTCAGTCGGTTGATGCACAACAAGTTCCCCCCTCTCAGATATTTGTCAAGATACTCCGCCATCATTACACGCCACACCACATTTCGAAAAAAAAAATCGGAAATTTAGTTATTTTATATTATTGATTAAATGTATCTATTCGACAATTACTCGACAACACGACGTGACATACTACTACTACTACTACTGTACTACTAGTTTCTTAATTTGATCCAACATCAGTTTTTTTTCCTGCTGTTGATCTATGATGGCTCCACTGGAAGCACCCAACCACCAAAGGTGGCATGCAAAATGGAAGCCCATTTGGAACATGTACACATTGGCATACACGTTTTTGCACGTTTGGCGCAGATTTGTATGCTCAGTCGGTGATTGTTAACAAAATTTCTGCAAGGAGCTCAGGAGAAAGTTTAGTAAGGTTGCGTTGTTGGTTGGGTAAGGGAAGCAGGAGGAGGAGGAGGGCAACGATTGGCATGACCAATGAAAGGGTTTTTTGGAGATCTGAATCTCCGACCCTCTTGCCTCCTCCTTCCCCTTGATGGATGCTCCTCCAGGGGTCAACAACATCACGTAAAGAAGGGGAAAGAAGCATCAAAAGTGAAGAAAAGTTTTCCTCAATTTCTCTTTTTTATGTTCTACGTTTTCCCATTCTTATATTTTAAGAATACATGTTCTCCCTAAAAAAATATTAATGCGTCTGTCTTTTTTTTTTAAAGTCGCGCCCCCACAAATGTTTTCCTCTCCTCGTGAAGGTCGCAAGCAAGGAAGGGAAGGGGAAAAAAATCTTTTGCAGCTGCTATTTTCCCAAATCTCTTTCTTTCCTCCCCCCTAATTTTTCTTGGGCTCAATTTGTCAACGCCTTCCACAACCAGCAACGGCGACGCCAAGGCGCGCTGATTGCACAGCAGCAACAGCAGCAATAGCAGCAGCAGCAGCAGCAACAACAGCAACAGCGAATGAGGTTAAGGTTGCGCGGCCACATCTCATCTTGGCAACTCCATTTTCCTCTCTTGGATGGTATGCATGCTGGAAATGAATTCTTGACACGACTCACTTTCCCAAATAATTCTTTTTTTTTTTTGCCCTAATTGAAAAGCACAAGTCAGTGTCGGCTCCTCCTCCTCCTCCTTCTCCTCCCCACACACATGCGACGACAAAGACGACACAAAAAATCGCGCCCATTTGGCAAACAAGCCTAAAGAGGGACGACATCGATTTTCACACGCAAAAAAAGGAAGTCTCCCTCTTTTTGTCCTACTACTACCACAAAAAAGGTGCTTTTTCTCTCTTTCTGCCCAACTAAGAATGAGAGTGTTAAACTTCCACCTGAGTTCCGAAGAGGGAGGAGCATGCCAATTCTGTTAACAAGTGCCAAAGGAGCATACGATTTGATGCCAAAGCAGACGTGAAGGTGTGTGTAACAAAGGACAACAACAACAATAACAGTTAACAAGTGCCGACTGAGTGTACAATTTGGCGCAAAACGTGCACAGTCCGTATGCACTGTGTGTGTCCCCTACTGAGCTTCCATTCCTTGTTGGTTGGGTGTGTTTGCAGAGTACTCCACGCGTGCTCTCATTTCCCAGAGAGAGAGAGAGAGAGGGAGAAAGTCGATTGTGCAAGCCACATTAAAAGGAGTACCAGACATCTCTATCACTCCCTTCCCCCTACAAAAAAAGTAGTTAGAAAAAAATAAAGCATTTTGTCTTTTCCAGCCCCCCCTCCCCCCCAAAAATGTTATTTCTAGAACACAGAATGCGACCTAAACCGTTTTGTCCACATGACTTATTTTCCCAAAAATTCTTTGCTTGATTGGTCGTTGCCTTTCAGACTAGAAATAAATATTATGCACACTAGTACATGTATTTGTGTTCTGTTTGCCCGTCACCTTTTCCCCTGAGCTCGCAGTAGTTCCTGTGATGGTGGTGGTGTCCGTGCTGCTGCTGTTGGTGGGGCTGCTGGCGGCGGTGGTGACCAGAGAAGGCGTCACAACCTGCGGGGGAAAAAACCACGAACATGTAGTACAGTAGGACTTTGATACTTTGATATAAAAAAAGCTCTGTTGTAGCTGATGGAGTCGGCCAGGTTGGCAAATCAGTTCCCATAAGATCACTGAGGTCAAGCAAATGTTGAGCCTGGCTAGTACTTGTGTGCCGAGACCTGAAGTAGACGAGACTCTCCAGGAAAAAAGATCCAAGATCAGAAGCAAACAAGCATCGGGATTCTACTGTACTACTACTTCTTACTACAATTTGAGCATACCTTTAAATTGACACCTGTGTTTGTTGGTGTCGTTGAAAAGCAGCCTTTAATTTCGTCCTTTATTTGCAGCCCCCCGCAATAAAGCATGCGCATTGCAAATGTGGGAAAATGGGGGACGCCGACGTGTGCCTCCCTCTCATTATGCTCTTCCTCCTCCTCCTCCTCCCTTTATACTGTTTGAAAGTGTGGATCCATAAAACAGCGAGGGGGAAGAATTAAAGCAGAGAGGAGAATTTCTGCCCGAAAAAGTTGGTTTGCAAGCGAAAAAAAAGTGGGAAATCCTCTGCAGGGAAAAAAAAGTTTGCTTTGCAACAAATTTCTGAGGAAAGAAACCTGTTTTAGATAAAAAAAAAAGTTTGCAATAACTTTTTTTAAGAAAATCCTCTGCGATAAAAAAAACCCCGCTATTTTTTAAAAACAAAAATTCTGTGGTAAAAAATCTACTTCCTTGAAACCTTTAAGGGGAAATATCGTATTGCAAAAAAAGTTTTAAAAAAGCTGTTAATATTCTTGGTGCTCCTCCCACACATCCTACTAATGACGACCAAGGTCGCACCTGCATCAACCAAACCTAATTAATCTAATTAGGCGGGAAGGAAGAAAATTATATGGGGAAAGCGCACGCGAAAAATAGGGTGGTTATTATTATATTCTTCCTCCTTCTCCTCCTCCTCATTAGTGCTTGCAGCGACAGCCCGCGCATTAGCGGACAGGGCCAATATTGACACTGCATCATCTGCTCATGTCAGGAATGAAGAAAGGGAAATGGAGAGAGAGAGAGAGAGAGAGAAAGAGAGGCATTTCACTTTCCCGAATGAGGAAGTGTCGGTTGGTGTATTGCGGGGAAGGAGGAGGAGGAGGAAAAGGAGGAGGAAGGAGGAGGAGGAGGAGGAGGAGGAGGAGGAGGAGGAGGAGGAGGCACTCCCCATCCATTCCCATCTCCATCCTCCCCTGAGAATGTGGATGCTTCTGGGAAATCAGACAGAACTCGTAATAGTACGAGTACAGTACTACTACGTACAACCACTACTACGTGTGCACCAATGTAGTACAGTTGTAGTTCACTGTACTATATCGAGGTTCCACTGTATTCTATTTTTTGCATTTACAATGTGGTTCGGGAAACTGGGTGTCATGTCGGGGCACTTTAAAAAAAGAGAGAAGAGAGAGAGCTTTTTTTTGCCCCACGGGGCTAAACAAGAAAAAAAAATTTGCTACTGCAGCTGTGTGGAAGGAGGTTTCATAAAATGTTATCAGGAGAGAAGAAGAGTGGGGGAAAAAAAGTTCTCTCCTCTCCAACCGACCAACTCCCGCATAGAAACTTTTTTAATTGCGGGAAAGTGTGTGTTGTGTAGTTGAGTTGTGGAAATGTGAGCTTGCTTCGCTCCACTTTTTTTTATTATTCTCTCTTCTCTTGTTTCGCGCGGCGGCCATCGCGGTCTTGCAGGTTGCTGTTGTTGTTGTTGTTGCTGCTGCTGCTGCTGTTGCTGCTGCTGCTGTTTTATCTGCCACTCTAATGAAGCACCTGAGGAATGGTGCAACCTTAATCAGCGTTGCCACAGAGTTCATTTCTAGCACTTTTTAAAAAAACTCTTACTAGTGGCAAAACATCTCTAAATACTTTGCACCTTGTGGCAGCTCTAGTCTTTGAGGCACAAAGTGCATACGTACAATTTTCATTTTTTATTTTGCAACCGTAGAATTGATTAATGTTTTGTGTAACATGCGAGGTGGCATGGAATTGTTTGCATTCTTCTTCTTCTCATAGTTCTTGTCTTTTCTTTGACCGGACGTGTGCAAAAAAGTGCAGCTTTCACTTCTCCCACATACATACTACCCCTTTTTTTCCTGTAGCGAGAAACACATCAGTCAACCCGAGATGACAAGTAGGAGCGGGGTGCTCCAATAGACCACCTTTCTCTCTTTTCTGGGAAAGTGAATGTCGTCTCTCTTTCTTTCTCTCTCTTTCTCTCACTCTTTCTCTCTCTCTCTCTCTTTCTTCTGGCCTTTGCGGCATCCATTGCAGTAATTTCTTCCCCTCCCTCCCTCTTTTTCGTGCACGAAGAAAAGTGGCCAGAAATATTCTTTGCAAGATTTTTTTTGTAATTAGGGCTATTTTTACGCACACGTCGCTTTCCCGGAAAAAATCCTCTCTTAAAATTAGAGGAGTTTTTCCCCTTATCCTCTTGCTCTGATGTTGTTGACGACGACGGTGACATTCTGAAATGCTAATCTCACATCTCAACTTGCAAGGAAGGACAAAAAAAGTCTCTTCGTCGTTGTGAGAAAGGAAAATTTCATCCAGATTTTTTTTTATTCAGGAAAATGACGTGTGTCAAAAAAATCTTGCTTTTAGTAACGTAGTTAGTAGTATTTAACGTGCTTTTTGCACCATCAGTGCAAAAGACTTTTTTTTCCGTCTCTCTCTCTGCAAGAAATTTGATAACTTTTTGTGGGGTATGAAAGGAGGAAGAGGAGGAGGAGGCACTTCAAGTTGCTACTGCTGTTGCTGCTGCTGCTAATCTTCTTCTAGAAGACCAGGGAAGAAAGAAAGAAAACACGGATTTTATTTCATTTTTTTGGGGGGGGGGAGAGGGAGGGGTG
>JAAUYM010089057.1_pt1 | contig 11376 bp, 6 predicted proteins | sample 7278001 | NCBI WGS metagenome assembly JAAUYM01 (sample SAMN14350224, study PRJNA611818) | marine sediment metagenome | isolation source: surface marine sediment (1.8m) | place: French Polynesia: Moorea | collected 2018-08
AGGCAGCAGCTAAAACAGCTGAACCGAACGCGTCAACCAGCTGCGCAACCCATACAAAGAAATTACGGAAGGAGGACTGCAAAACACTCGGAAAAAAAGAGAGTAAAGAACACTGTCTTCTGACAGTTACTGCAATCGGTGCTTTTAAGACACAGTGTTCTGGTGGCCAATCACGTGTCTGAGGTCATCTGGGAGTGACCACAGGCCAGGAAAAGGAAAAGAAGACGACTCCTTGGGAGTTGCCGTCGTCGGCTTTTGGAAGTCGATGTGTTTGTGTGTGTGTTTTAGTAGAGTACTTTAAAGATTTCTCAGCGGTTAGGATAACGTGTTCCACGATGGAAGGAAGGGGGATGGTGACCTTCTTGCTCACCGTGATGGCCTTCATGGCTTCAGCCAAGATGGCCTCCTCGGAGGTGGCCTCCTCCAGCACTCCCCTGGAGTTTGGCGGATCGGACGAGATATGTTCTCACTGCGACTGCCAGGGCTTCAGGGTGGTCTGCAGCAAGCTGGACGGGCGCGACGTCACCTTCGTCGACGTCTCTGCCACCGTCACCGTCCTGGAGGTCAGGAACGCCGGGATCGTCACCTTCCGGAGGGGATCCTTCCGCGTCGGAGGGAGGAGGAGCCGCATCGTGGTGGCGGACTCCAGGGGGCTGCAGCTCAACTCCATGTGCATCACCATGCTGGAGGAGGAAGAGAGGCCGGCCAAGGTGCTCCTGGAGGTGGCCTCGGTGGGGAGGGTGTCGGTAGAGACGAGGTCCGTTAACGCCAAGGCCGGTAACTTCAGGGCGCGGATGGAGTCCGTCGGGGAGGTGTCCCTGGCCGGGCAGGCGTTCGACGTGCTCAAGAGCTTCGCCATCGAGCGCGCCACCTCCCTTGTGGCGGACCCGGCCGCTTTCAAGCCAAGAGTGATTGGCGAGATCCCGGACTTGGAGGTCGTCCTCAGGCAGGTCGAGTCCGTCGTTTCCCTTCCCGCCGGGGTCTTCACGTCCTCCAAGTCCATTGTCGTTGAGAACAGCAGGGTCAAGGAGATTGCTGCCAACGCGTTTTCCGGATACCAGATGATCAGCGTGCAGTTCCACAACACCTCGATCGACCGCATCCACAGGGGTGCGTTCCCGGACAGGACGTACATCGACAGGCTCACGTTCAGCAACTGCACCATCACTTCCATGTCCGAAAGGGCGGTGCAGTCGGGCATATCCCAGCTGTCCATCCGCGGGACCAGGGTCGACTCCATCAGCAGGCAGGCCGTGAGGAGTAACGTCGCCACCGCCACCATACAGGACAACGTGTTCAAGACCCTGAAGAACAGGTCGCTGGTGCTGCAGAGTTGGGACAAATTCCTGATGTCGGGAAACCAGATCGACTTCATGGACAGCGACTGCCTGGCCGGCGTCTCTGGCCCCAATGACGGATCGAACATTGCCTTCTCCTTCGTAGACAACCGGATCTCGTACGCCAACAGGGACGCCCTCCGGATGAACATGTCAGCGCGCGTCCTCCTCAACCTATCCGGCAACGTGTTCGAAGAAGAATGCTCCTGCGAGAGCGAAAGGTGGTTGGACATGGTGTGCGGGTCCTTCCAGCAGGGGGACGGGGACCGCCGCCAGGGACTGGACGCCTCTGGCCTCCTGCGCAACCACAGCTTCTGCAAACTGAAAAGCTCCGCGAGAGAATGCTTTGATGACGACTTGCACGTCAAGTTCGTCGAATATTACGGTGTCATGTGCGTGCAAGATCTGAGCAGGGACGCCGCCGCCGGCAGCAACAAGTGCAGCGAGCCGTCTCGCCTGCAGGAGATGTGGGAGGTCGTCCAGGAGCAGATCGACATCGACACCAACAAGGGCATCCTCACCGTCATCCTGCTCTTTGCACTGGTCTTCAGCCTCCTGGTCAGCATTTGCACCCTCCTTAGGTGGATCGTCTTCACAATCAACGAGAGGTCCCGGTACAAGAACGAGGACGAGTGGAACTTCACGAAGATCGAGGAGAGGCGGATGATGGAAGAGGAGTGCCAGACGCCGAGTCCCACGGATCACTACGAAAGTCTGCCGCTCACAAAGGAGGAGGACGTGGGCGAGGAGGAAGAGGAGGTCGGCTCCATCCAGACGTCCAGGTCGGACGTGGAGAAGACGGTGGAAGTCCACAGTGGCGACGGCGGCGCGAAGGACCACGCTACCGTCAACTCTCGAAGCCCTTCTACCACTAGTCCGGCCAGGGCATCATCATCTGGTGCCGAGAAGGAGAGTTCGGGCGCCCTGTCAGATCGGGAAAGGGAGCAGGAGTTGTCGTCGGAGGGGATAGGGAGGCCGCCGAAGATGACCTTCTATGACGAAATGATCGACTTGCTTAAGGAGAAGCTCGAAGATCCGGACAACTACGCAACCGTGGTGGACAGTTCTGCTGCCGCTTCTGCTGCGACGGCCGTCAGGGGACAGAGTCTGTACCAAGATCCGTTTGATATCGGCAGCCCGAACAGGCGGGGTGGCGCCCCCAAGAAATGAAGCTGTGCTCGAACTTCCTTGTCTCGCCAACTTATTGATGCATATAGTATGTATGTAAATTCGGCCGCTATCGCATGCCCAAACAATCCGAAGACGTGACAAGAGTCAAGGATGTCGAGTCAACTCAGGAGAGAGCTTTTACTCAAGTACAAGATTGCTTGTCCGGGAGTCTCAGACTGGAGCACGTCTAAAAGGGAGGGGGTTATTCTTGACACTGTCAACTAAAAAAAAGTGTTAATACTCGTAATAAAGAGAATGTACTTGCAAAATGAGATTGAGTGATGCTACTCAACCGCCTGCTGTTCTTTTTTTTTTTCAGCATGGGGTGACCGCGGAAAGATGTCATCGTCTACGCCGATGAAGGGCGTGTCCAGCCCGGGGGTGGACGAAAGCGAGGACCACGACAGGAACAGGATCGTTCGGTACCAGCCCAGCGAAATCAAAGTGGAAAAGCAGGAAGGGATGAAGACGGCCTCTGCCTTCTGCTCCTCTCGCAAAGCTAGTGATGGCGATGGGAAGCCCCAGAGAGAGTTCATCCCCCACCAGAACCGACGAGAGGTGTCCCAACTGCAGGGAGGACCCTTGGCGGCCAGCGACACCGCGTCGGCCGCCAACGACTCCGACTTTTCCGACAACTTCTCTGTGGTTTCCGACCTCTCTGACCTCTCCATCATGTCACTCCACCACTACGTGTTGCCGTCGGATCCCTTTAAGATGGGCAGTAGTAGTCACTCCCTTGCCATTCTTCCAGAGGTCCATGGATCTGACAGTGGCAAGGACGGAAAGCAACAGCAACAGCAGCAGCAGCAGCAGGGAAGCAAAGTAACCTCGACGCTGCTCAAGAAGCGACTGCTTCTTCAGAATGAGAAGGAGGCACTCCAGAAGCGAACCACTAATTTGCCTAGTCAGAAGCTCCAGATAGCAAGGTTGCAGGAGGCAAATTTTGCCCTGCAGAGGGAGAACGTCAACCTGAGGAGTCAGGTGGAGCTCTTGCAACAGCACCAGAAGTCGGCGCCCGCTCCTTTCGTGGCACCTCCTTCCGTGGTGGAGGACACCAAGGAAGTCCTCAACAAGCTCGCCGGCAAGAGCAGCTGCAGCGAACACCGGGCCCAGCTGAGATCGGCCCAGGACGAGATCCTGCGCCTGCAGAACGAGGCTGCCAGGAAGACGTTGGAGGTCGTCACCAAAAGTCAGGAGGCCTGGGGACTCAAGGAGAAGCTGAGAGGGCTGCAGGAGGAGCTCTCGTCGACGAGGCAAAGACTGAAGGAGATGAAGGAGGGATCCGCCTCCGTCTGGTCCCACAATTGTTCGATGCAAAGCAAGGTGAGCACCCTGGAGGAGGACCTGGAGAGCGCCGTCAAGTCGAGAGACTGGTACCAGGAGCAACTGGAGGCGGCGAAGGAATGGCGCTCTAGCGTGCAGGAGCGGCTCGTCGAGACCCACAAGGAGGGCGCCACGAAGGGGGCCGCCGTGGTCAGGCTGGAGGGGGAGCTGGAGGCGGCCAAGGAGGAACTGCAGAGGGAGAAGGAAGAGTTCGCGCAGAAGCTGAGAAAGATCGAGCTCGAGATGGCGGAGCAGGAGGCGCAGCTGGACCAAATCCAGGGGGAGAAGGACGCTGTCATCTCCGAGCTGACGGAGCGGCTGAGCGTCTCAGAGGGGGACGTCAGGTCCGTCCACGTCATGGCGGGGGACGTCCGCGCCATGGAGGCCAGCGTGGAGAGACTTCAGGCGAAACTGCAGGCCAAGGATCGTGCCATCGAAGACAGCAAGGAGGCCATTGCCGCGCTGGAGGCGAGGGCCGCCTCCTTGGGCGACCAATTGTCAGACCTGAGAGACCGCCTAGCCATAGCAGAGTCCTCTCTGGATCGCGCCAGGGAGGATGCCATACAGGCGCGAAAATCAAAAGAAACCCTGTCGGCCGACGTGCAGAAGCTGAAAGGCGCCCTTTCGGAGAAGGAGTTCAACTATGTCCAAAGGCGCAGGGAGTGGGAGGCGGAGAAGGGGTCGCTCCTCAGGGAGAGAGACGAGGCGTCCGCCAACTTGGAGTGTCGCACGGCGGAAGTCCACTCCCTCAGAGAGACCATGGGCAGAAACGAGGAGAAGGCGCGAGAAGAAGCATACATGCGAGAGAAGGTTGACCAGGAAAGGCTCGCCCTTCTCACCGAGCTGGAGACCAGCAGGAGGTCCCTGGAGGAATCCAGCGGCAAGCTGTCGCGACAGGCCGAGGAGCTGGAGAGCCGCGCAGAGGAGAACGGGAGGCTCTCGGGCGAGGTGGAGGAGCTGAGGGCCAAGGTTGAGGAGCTGGAGAGGGCCCGGAGTCCCTCGCCGGACCTCGGCACCGAGCTGGCCGGGCTGAGGAGGCAGGTCCTCCGGCTGGAGCAGTTTGAGAACGAGGCCTCGGAGCTGAGGCAAGCCAGGGAGGAGTTGGAAGGGTCGAGGGCCGCGCTGGCCGAGAAGCTGATGGAGGCGGAGAAGGCCTACGAGAAGGAAATCGAGGAGATGAGGGCGGTCCTGGCCCAGCGCGAGGAGGTTATCGAGGCGATGAGGAGGGACGTCATGGCGGTGGAAGAAGACCTCGACCAGACCAAGAGGATGTTGGACGCGGGAGCGCGGGAGAGGGAGCGGGCGGACAGTGAGCAGAGGAAGAGGACGGTGGACCTCGAGGAGGCCCTGGTGGATCTTGAGGAGGCGAGAAAGAAGTTGGGAGAGAGGGACGCGGGTTTGGCGGATGCGGAGGACCGGCTGGAAGCACTGCAGGCGGAGAATGAGGCCCTGGCAGGCCAACTGGACAAGGTGGTGCGCAAGGGTGAGGCGATGGAGCAGGAGAACCAGAGGCTCCGGACCAACCTGGAGGAGGAGGTGGCGGCCGGAGAGGAGTGCAGAGAGCTGCAGGCCCAGAAGTTGTCGCGCCTCGAGTCCTTCACGGCCGAGTACGAGCGGGAGGTGGAGGAGCTGTGCAGGGACAAGGCACGGCTGCAAGAGCAGATCATCGCGCTGGAAGACGTCAACGGGAGGCTCCAAGGGGAGAGCGTGCTCAACGGGTCGCTGAGGGACCAGGTCCGGCAGCTGCAGCGGGACCTCAAGTCCGACACCTCGCTGAGGCAGGAGCTCGTGCGCAGCATTGAGCTGGCCAAGTCGGACCTGGGCGGGGAGATCGCCGTGCTGGAGGAGGCCCTGGCAGAGGAGAGGAAGGCGCGCGGAGGGGCGGAGAAGAGGGCCATGGAGCAGGAGCAGGAGGCGGGGGTCCTGAGGGCGGAAGGTGCCGAGTTGAGGAGCAAGGTTGAGACGTTGGAAGGTGACCTGATACAGGGTAGTAAGGTCGCGAGAGAAGACGGAGGGATGAGGTCGACGGAGGAGGAGGAGGAAGCCCTGGAGGACTGCAGGAGCAGACTGCGAGAGATGGAGCGCCTGCTGGAAGAGAAGAGGAGGAGCGCCTGCGGATTGGAAGACCACGTTGCCACGCTCAAGTTCAGCCTCAGGCAGAGGGAGGCGGAGGTGGAGGAGGTCCGCGCGCTCCTGCGGGCGGGGTCGGAGAGGCAGGAGGCGGCGGCGGAGAGGGCGAGGGACGCGCAGGAGGCACTGAGGATGGAGCTGGCCGACCAGCGGCGGGAGGCGGAGGCGCTGGCGCAGGAGAGGGCGAACTACAGGGCGCAGGTGCAGCAGATGAACCTGGCGCTGAGGAACGGGCTGGAGCACATCAGGCAGCTGCGGACCAAGGCGTCCTGTCCGGGCTCCCCGTCGACCTCCTCGGCGGCCTCCTCGCACCGCGGGGGCGGCGGGGGCATCGACGACCCCTTCGGACTGTTGCCCGACGGAGTGGCCACCCCTCCGGCCAAGAACCTGAGCAACCTGCAGTCGTGCCTGGCCTCCCTCAAGGCCGAGATGGCCCTGCTCCAGTCCAGGCTGGCGCCCGGAGCGGGAGTGTCCGGAGACCAGAACGCGGGGGAACTCTTCGACTCCCCTAGTCGCTCTCCGCTCTCCGGACTGCTGTCTCCTGGAGGGGACTGCGAAGCCTTCAAGGAAGACCAAGAAGCAACCTAGTCAGTCATGCAGTCACGGGTGAAGGGAAAGAAGAGAAAAGCCTACACGAGTAAGACTTAGTATACTGTACACAGGGTATGACGATCGCATTTTTTTTGTTTGTTTTAAAATTGTTTGAAACTTTTATTCTAATTTTTATTTTTATGGCTTGTGACCGCAGTGATTACGCTGTACCAAAGTAATTGCCATTTACTTTACACCTGGGCTGTCCGGCGCTGAAATTGTCATTGGTGAATTAAACATTCCATCCTTTGTTGCTGTTCTTGCAAAATATAAATTAGTGGTAAATTATTGTTTTAGCGCGTTTAGCAGCGCCAAAAGCGATCTTTAAAATCATCATAGTGGTACGATTCCGACGTGGAGAGGTTTCGTGCTTGGAGGACACGACAACTTTCCGAAACCAGAAAAGATCGTTATTTCTGCTTCCTTCTCCGCTGCTGCTTCCTCCTCTGCTTTTTTCTGTTGAGTTTTGGCGTCCTCTGAAAGGGGAGAAGTCGACGTAGAAGGCGAGGAGGATTTTGAACTCCGTGCCGAGGAACACGGCCCAGGGAGTGAGGGGGAGGGGAGCGCCTGTCGCTCCGGAAGGCACTTGGAGACACATCTCAGCACGCTGCAGAAGAGCACGGGACTTCCAACTGCCAGCTGTTGGCGCTAAAAGGCCTCTCGATTAAAGAATTTTGCGCCATCTTTCACGTTTCCTCCTCCACGGTGGGCGGTGCACAAGGAGTTATATCGAAGAGGTGGTGGAGATCGCAGTCGCCGCCATGGCCACGACGACGTCGACGACGACGGCGACAACCATCAGGGTGGAGGACTCCTCCTCCTCCGCCCCAGGGGAGGAGATGATGGTGACGACGGCGGAGAAGCTGGAGGCAGCGGCGGTCACCATGGCGGCCACGGCGGAGGAGGTGGAGGCCACAGCCACCACAGTGATCGTGGAGATGCCGGCCACCAAGGAGAAAGAGGAGGAGGAGGCGGCAGATTTGGAGGCAGGCGGGCAGTTCTTCTTGGACAAGGAGACCGGCCAGTATTACTACCAAGTGAGGCGAAGCTACTATTTGAATTTTTGTGACTTTGGGCATATTTTTCTGGAAAAAAAATGTTTAGGACAAGAAGGGAGACATCATGGTGGTGTCGACCGTCGATAACACCGAGGAGGCCGACACCTCTGCGGACCCCGAGATGGAGGTGAGGATAGAGGAGGGAGAGGAGGAGGAGGAGGAGGAGCAAAGTGGTGTCGCCGAGGGCGTTCTGGTCGACAGCAAGGGGAGGCTGGTGCCAAAGAAGAAGAGGAAAAACAGGCGAGTCTCGCCCGTCAAGAGGAGGGGCAAAGGGAGGCCAGGGAAGACGGCCGGCGGACTGGCGACGACGACGTCAAGCGCAGGCACCTTGGTCAAGAGGAGGGAGAACAGAATCAAGCTGAAGGCGGAACCGCAAGGTAAAACAGACCTGTTCTCATAATTTTTTTATGGTGAAGACACGTTTGTGTGTCTGTGTCATGTTAAAATACGTAGTATATCTTTTTTTTTTCCTTTCAGGTCTTGGGTTTAACTACGCAACCCAGATGGGTCGCGACCGCCCCGGTAGGAAGCCCAATCCCGAGAACACCATCGACGTCAGCAAGGGGCAGCCAGGAGTCGACTACGAGCTGGTCAGGCATGGTCATTTACTTAGGTCAGAGGTTCTCAACCTTTTTGGACCGCGACCCACAGATTGGGAACCTCTGATTTACGCCTTTTAAGACGCCGCTTCAGTTGTGGATGTGTCGTGCTTAGGTGATCGTCCGCACCGAAGAGGAAGAGGAGGCCCTGGAGATCTACAACGCTCGCGCGTCGGCGCTGGAGGAGGAGTCGCCCGGGGTCAGGGTCATCGACCAAAGCACCAGACTCAAGAAGAGTGAGGAGGAGGGAGGGGTCAGTTCACAGCGAATGATGCACGCCGTCCAACAAACTCCCAGCAATACTTTTTTCTCTCTCTCTCCAGCTTCCACGCGTGTTCAAGTGCAGCCAGTGCGACTACACAAACATGAAGAAGTACTTCGTGGTCAGGCACATGAAGTCTCACAGCGAGGACAAGCCGTTCCTCTGTCAGGTATTTATATTCCCAGTATGGATCCAAATTAGGGGGGGGGAGCATACTGATATCTACCTAATTCGATCCCTCGGCATATTTTCCAGGTTTGCCACAAGGGGTTCAAGACCAGGAAGTACCTGAGGAACCACATAAACACTCACACGGGGACGAAGCCCCACGTGTGTCAGTTCTGCGACAAGGGTTTCGGCACCCAGGGGGAGCTGGTCAGGCACGTGAGGTACAAGCACACGTTGGACCGGCCTCACAAGTGCAAGTTCTGTCCCTATGCGAGGTGAGAGAGTCCAGTCTGATGATGTAGTTGTAGATGTACTATAGAGGCAAATTACCTACTAGTGTTTTGAAAAATAAATAAATTATAGTGTCGAGTCCACCAAGCTGAAACGCCACGTCCTGCTGAGCCACTCAGGCGAGAAGCCCCTCAGCTGCAGCTACTGCGATTACGCGACAGGCGATCCATTCAGGATGAAGAGACACATGGTAGCTATATTTTTCCCTTAATGTGATATACGTACGGGAAATGGTGTCCTTGCAATCCCTACGTGTTTGTCCACATGTACTGTAGGTTGTTCACACCGGCGAAAAGCCGTTCAAGTGCGACCTCTGCCATGCTCGCTTCACCCAGCAGGGATCGATGAAGACGCACAAGTAAGGGAGGGCTCCTGCAGTAAATACACTATTGACATTTTTTTTTGTCTCACTTCCCATCCCTTTTGCTCCTTCTCGCAGGAAGCGCATTCACTTTGGGGAGAGGGCCTTCCAGTGCGACTCTTGCGTGAAGAGCTGCGCCACCCGTCAGGAGCTTCACTCGCACCAGGAGACCCAGCATGCGCCTATGCCAGAGCCCATCAGGTGCAACAAGTGTGAAGAGGGACAGGAGAAGGAGTTCAAGGACAGGCACAGCTACAAGGTAAGTGAGCTGAAGGAACAACTACCCAACAGGACAATCAGGTTTTTTTTTAATGAAACGTATGTTTCTGCTATTGTTTGAACTCACTATATAAGGAACAAACAAAAGAAACATGCGATTTACTGTAGCCCAGCAAATTTAACCAATTACAGGTTCAGTGATTCATTTCAATATCAGCTGTAAAAAAAAGTCCAGCTATTGAAATACTATAATTAAAGTTCAGGAACATTTTAATCTCTCCAAGATACTGTGTTCCTGAGGGTCCTTAACACTGGAAAGTCTTCCTCCTCTCGTTCCAGCTGCACCTGCGAGAGCACCGCTCCTCGCAGAGCCTCCGCTGCGACCTCTGCTCTTACGAGACACCCTCCAACCGCGTACTCCAGGCTCATCTGCTCACCCACGACCCTAAGAGGAGGACCAGCAGCAGGAGGAAGGTCAGGAGCGCAAGGTCAGTCAGGAGAACAGGAGAGACATTGGTAAATCGCAGTGCCAGGAAACTTTCTACTTTTCAGACTGTACGAGGAGGAAGAGGAGGGGCGCAGCAGGGTGGTCGGAGAGGTAATCGACGAGGAGGAGGAAGAGGAGACATGAACTTTCTGTCCGAATTACTGTAAAGAACAATTATTACCCCTGCTTCAAGATGAGACCTTTTTTTTGTCATTGTCACGGAAGGAATGCGAATGTACTATATCCTTTTTGCTTGTGCTATAAAGTTGCTTTCCTTTTGAATGGCTGGCAATACAAATACCTTTTTAAAAAGGTGCTTTAGTCTACGTACATATGCACATCTTAGCCTGAAGTAAACCAAATGCCTTCGATGACTGGTGGAATGTTTCTCACAATGACTACGGAACAGCGATAAAAATTATGCCGTCGGAAAAAATGGCAAAAAAAATGCTTGAAATGTGGAGTCGACTAGAACTTCTTCTCACTTGGGCACTCTGTCCCTGAGATAGGCCATGACCGCCTGCGTGCCCTTGACCAGCACCTGGGGTCTGGGCACTCTGAAGGGGTTCCCTTCCAGCTGAAGCGTCCTCAGCTGGGTCATCAGTCCCAGCTCCGGGGGCACGGCGCCGATGCTGTTGTTCTGGAGGTCAAGCACGGCCAGAGACTTCAGCGCAGAAAGGCCTTGGACGTCGATGCTGGAGATCTGCAAAAGTGCGGGAGAGGAATGAAGGCAATGCAGGATTTATCAATCCGATTTAAGAACGAGCCGGACATATGTGGTCTCCACCTGGTTTCCGCACATGACGATGTTCTCCAGCTTGGCGCAGACGTAGAGGACCGGAGGCACCTCGGCAAACCGGTTGTACGGCAGGGCTACCTCGCGCAGCTCATGCATCTCCGCCAGCTCAGGCGGCAGCTCGGACAGCGCGTTGTTCCCCAGGTCAAGGTATTGTAGCCTGGCGCCCAGCGAGCCGACCCAGCCGGGCAGCGAGGAGATCCGGTTCCCGCTCAGATTGAGTTCGAACAGCTCCGGCAACAGCTGCGTCAGCTCCTCGGGGACGGACTCGAAGCGGTTCTTGCTCAGGTCCGCGGCTGTTACTCCGGCCTCGGCGGCGGTCGCGGCCGCGTCGCCAGGCAGGGACGACAGCTCTTTCTTGGACAGGTTCAAGGACCGCGAGTTTCGTAGGGCGAACTTGTCCATCGCCGGGGGACTCGCGCCGAGGGTTCCGGAGGATGCTGCCGACGGGCTGACGTTTCCCTTCTCCCTGAGCGACTCCAGGTCCTCCTCGGTGAGTCTGGAGCGAAGGTACTTGAGCAGTCCCGCGGTGCCGCGCTGGATGATGTCCCTCCGGATGGTCTTGATTGGGTTGCCCTCCAGGG
>JAAUYM010112217.1_pt1 | contig 11376 bp, 9 predicted proteins | sample 7278001 | NCBI WGS metagenome assembly JAAUYM01 (sample SAMN14350224, study PRJNA611818) | marine sediment metagenome | isolation source: surface marine sediment (1.8m) | place: French Polynesia: Moorea | collected 2018-08
ATACAGATTGATCGAAGCAATAGGGATAGAAGAAATATAAAGTTTTCGTGACAATCGGCCAGTTTCCTCGAAACCTTAGCCTTATTTTTTCGTCTTTTGGAGTTGATGAGTAAGGCGGTTCCTATTACCCTGTATCAGTAACAGAACCGTTATTCTCCATAGGAGCAACGATTGTGAGATTTCACTGGCTACTATTAACTATCCTCAGCACGCTTTTATTTGCCCTGCCAGCACAAGCCGGCAGACTTCTGTTTTGGCGGTACGAAAATAATCAAAACCGCCTGATTTTTACCACAGATTCACGGGTTCAACCTCGGGCCCAGTTGATCCCTAACCCCACTCGTATCGTTCTAGACTTGCCAGGGATCACCCTCAACCGTTCTACAGTGGATCAAACCATTGGCGGAACGATTAGAAGTGTTCGTGTCGGTCAATTTGATGCCCAAACCACCCGTTTGGTGATTGAGTTAGCCCCCGGCTATACGGTTGATCCCACCAAGGTTAAGGTAAGAGGCCTTTCTCCCACCCAGTGGACTGTGGAATTGCCCAATCCTCAACGGATTAGTAATTCTACTCCTAGACCGACTCCCCGTCCCAACCCCCCCAGAAACAACCCTTTACCCCAACGGCCGGTTAATCCTCCTATTAGTCGTCCTCCCTCTTCTTCCCAGGAAAATAATAATTTTCAAATCACCCGCAATGGTTTATTTGTCCGCTTGAATAAACAAGGCCAAAATCGGGATATTCAGGTAGAAGATAGGCAGGAAAAAGATGCTAAAACCATCGAGTTTACCCTACCTGGGACATCTTTTCCTCCCTCGTTGGTCAATCAAACCCTTGCGGTTAATCGATATGGGGTCAGTGACATTAAGTTTGAACAACCCGAACCCTCTCAAGGCCGTCTCACTTTACGAGTGGCTAAAGATAGTCCAGGATGGCAAGCTTATTATTCCCGTTTGGGGGGTCTGGTTTTATTCCCCAAAGGAGGTATATCTCAAGCAGATAATTTAACCCCTCCTCAACCTTCTTCAGAGGTGGTCAACAAGCCCCCTGAGAATCAAAATCCCACCATTTCCACGATTGAGTTAATTAATAACAATAGTCAACTGCTGATTCGGGCCGATGGACCCATCAGAGGTCAGGGAAGCCTCAATCGCCGAACCGGGGTCTTTGAAATCCGTATTCCCAATGCTCGACTGGCGGACCCAGTCACGGGTCCCCAACTGGGGCGCAATAGTCCCATTTATCAGTTAAAGGTGAGACAGGTAGATGAGGATACGGTGGTGATTGAGGTTCGCCCTTCTTTGGGGGTGCGTTTGGGGTCACTGGGTCAGCCCAATGCCCAAACTTTATCCCTGCAAGTGCGTTCCTTACAGGCTACTACCCCAACCCCCTCGAACCCAAGGGACCCCATTATCATTTCTGTTCCGCCTCCCTCTAACAACCCTTCTCAACCCCCATCCCGTCCTCCTGGGACTCAAACCCCCAGGGGAAGGGTGCTGGTGGTCATCGATCCGGGCCACGGGGGCAAGGATCCAGGGGCTGTTGGTTTAGGGGGACTGAGGGAAGTGGATGTGATTCTTCCTATTTCCTTAGAAGTCAGTCGCATTCTTAGGCAGCAAGGGGTCGAGGTGATGATGACTCGAAAGGCTGACTATTTTATTAGTCTTCAGGGTCGCACTGCGATGGCGAACCGCGCTCGGGCTAATATTTTTGTTAGTATCCACGCTAATGCGGTGGGAGGTGGCCGCAGGAATGTGAGTGGGATGGAAACGTTTTATGCAGGAAACCGACAGTTAGCTGATGCCATTCATCGCAGTATTTTACGAAGTGTTACAGTAGCCAGAGATCGCGGTGTTAAACGCTCTCGTTTCTACGTTCTGAGAACCTCGAGAATGCCCTCTGCGTTGGTGGAAGTGGGTTTTGTAACGGGGAGTGTGGATAACGCTAGATTGCGTGATCCGGCTTATCGGAGTCAAATGGCGAGGGCGATCGCTCAAGGAATTTTAGATTATATTCGGCAAAAAAGACTCTAAATCCGTTTCTGTCTCTACAATATAGTTACTAACCTGAAAATCCGTGTTTCAATTGTTAACTTTTTCTTTATTGACTTAATCACAACATGAGAGAGATTCAAAACAGTCCTATTGGTGTTTTTGATAGTGGTGTGGGAGGATTGACTGTTTTACGGGAACTTTACCAACAGTTGCCCCAAGAATCCATCCTATATTTTGCCGATACGGCACGACTTCCCTACGGCGATCGTTCGGCGGGGGAAATCTTACAGTTTGTTCGAGAAATTTTGGCTTGGATGACGCAGAAAAGGGTGAAAATGGTCATCATGGCCTGTAATACCAGTTCTGCTTTGGCCCTCGAAGCGGTGCGCCAAGAGTTTGATTTTCCTATTTTAGGGGTGATCTTACCCGGAGCTAAAGCTGCCGTTCAACAAGGTAAGCGCATCGGGGTGATTTCTACTCTGGCAACGGCTAAAAGTCAGGCCTACCGTCAAGCGATCCGAGAAATTAATCCCACTGCTCAAGTTTGGCAGGTGGGATGTCCTCGCTTTGTTACTCTGATCGAACAAAATCGACTCTGGGATGCCTACACTAAAAAAACTGCCCAGGAATATCTTACACCTTTATTGGCCCATGATATTGATACCCTGGTTTATGGTTGTACCCATTATCGTCATTTAGAAGCGGTTATTAAAACCATTATTCCAACGACGGTGAAACTGGTTGACCCAGCTAGTTATGTGGTGCAGGCTGCTAAAAAAGAATTAGAATTGATGGGACTAAGCAAAACATCTTCGGCTTTACCCACTCAATTTGCTGTTAGTGGTTGTCCTGATACTTTCTCCCAACTGTCTCGACAATGGTTGGGTTATTATCCCTCTGTTGAGTCAGTCTCTTTACCCATTAATCTGACTTCTACCCTAGCTTGGGAACAAGTGGAAGTGCTTGAATAAGTTGAAGGATTGGTTTTTGATCTGATCTCCTCACACCACTACCAATCCTTATTCTTATGTTTTGCTTGAAACAATTGTCTTATCCAAGATCGCGAGGAGGTGGTGATAACCACTTACCCGTACGTTTAGCGAGTATTAATAATCCGTAGATCGTTAACAAATATAGAGCAGCGAGAAACAGTGTGATCACAGGCATCTTCTTTTCTTCAAGTTATTATGGTAATGGTGGACATTGTGTTATAATTGACGGGTTGAGATTTTAATCAGGTAGCCCAAAGCAGCAGCATTCTAAAACCCTACTGCTCCAGTCGGACAAGTCACATCCCAGTCTCTGGGTCAACTCGCCTTTCAAAGATTTCACTTGAAAAGAACTAATACAAGTCTTGGTTTTGCTTCACTGCAAACCAATGACTGTTTACTGCCAGTTCCTTCTAATCAGAGCTTTCACTCTGCAAGGTGATTGCTTAAGCGGTTAAGCCAATATAGCAACCGCTTCTCTCCTCCTAAAACTTGCCTAAGAACAATAGGTTATCTATCAGCTTTTTAGAACAGAGAGGTAAATTCTTAAAACCCTTACTACTAACTTAACATAAGAATTGGGAAATGGATAATTTTTTTGGGGATTTTAGCCAAGTTTAACAAGTTGTTTTCAAGAAAATGGTCAATTAAGTTTCCTTGTCTGGGAAGGTTAGCTTAAAATAAATACAACAATATGTAAACTTTCGTAACTGAAGTACCAGGTTTGACTAACCGCATGATCTCAACAACCTCTTTCTTTTCCCCTGTAGAAGACGATTTACACCTGTTGACAGACAATCTCAAACGCTTAGTAGGGGCCCGTCATCCCATCCTTGGGGCAGCAGCCGAACACCTATTTGATGCTGGGGGGAAACGCGTTCGTCCGGCGATCGTTTTATTGGTGTCACGGGCGACCATGTTAGACCGTGAGATAACCTCCCGTCATCGCAGACTGGCAGAGATTACCGAGATGATTCATACTGCTAGTTTAGTCCATGATGATGTGGTGGATGAAGCTGCTTTACGGCGTAATGTGCCGACGGTTAACAGTTTATTCGATAATCGAATTGCTGTGTTGGCCGGAGATTTTCTCTTTGCTCAATCTTCTTGGTATTTAGCCAATCTTGATAATTTACAAGTGGTTAAGTTACTCTCGGAAGTCATTCGTGATTTTGCCGAAGGAGAAATTTTCCAAGGGATTAATCGCTTTGATACCAGTTTAACCCTAGATGCTTACTTAGACAAAAGCTATTACAAAACAGCTTCTTTAATGGCTAATAGTGCTAAATCTGCTGCTATTTTAAGCGATGCTTCTGCTGAAGTCATAGATAGTCTTTATAACTATGGCAAATATTTGGGATTAGCTTTTCAAATCGTTGATGATATCCTCGATTTTACCTCACCTACAGAAGTTTTGGGTAAGCCAGCCGGTTCCGATTTAATCAGTGGTAATATTACTGCCCCTGCATTATTTGCTATGGAAGAAACCCCTTATCTAGAAACACTCATCGATCGAGAGTTTAGTGAAGAGGAAGATATAGACAAGGCTTTATCTATTATTAGTGAAAGTCAAGGTATTGAGCGATCGCGGGAGTTAGCTTCTTACCATGCACAACTGGCCCTTAAACAGTTAGCTTGTCTCAAACCTTCTCAATATTCTCAGTCTTTAACCGATCTGGTTGACTATGTTGTGAGTCGTCTTTATTAAGGGTTTATCCATCTTTTGCTCGTTTCTACAACTCTCCTTGTTTAAAAATCGTTTTGAAAAAATTAGGTTAATTAATAACTTTTTTTAACCGTTACCTTGTCATGGGTTAAGGCCGTTTGCTATGTTAAGAGAATTAGCTATTTTTGACTAAATCTCTTTTATATTGACAGTGTCTTACGCCCTTGACTTTGGTACCAGCAATACAGTGATCACTCGTGTCAACCCAGTGACACAGCAAACGGAAATTATTAAACTTCCAGGGTATTCTCAACAACTAGGAAATAATCCCCCTTTAATTCCCAGTTTAATCTACGTTGAAAATGCCAAAGAAACTAATTTTTTGGTAGGTCAAACTGTCCGAAATCAGGGTTTAGATTTATCCAATAATCCGCGATTTTTTAGACAGTTTAAGCGAGGAATAGGCGCAAATATTCAAGGATTTTTACCTGAGTTAGATGAAACTCCTGTGACTTTTGAAAAGGTAGGAGAATGGTTCTTAAATACGGTTATTAAACAGTTAAAAAATGAGTCAGTAAATGCTATAGATTCTTTAGTTTTGACCGTTCCTGTGGATAGTTTTGAAACCTATCGTCATTGGTTAGGTAATGTTTGTCAAGGATGGAATATTGAACAAGTTAGACTATTAGATGAACCCACGGCTGCTGCATTAGGGTATGGAAGAACAGAAGAAGAATTATTATTAGTCTTAGATTTTGGAGGGGGAACTGTTGATTTATCTTTGGTAAAATTAGGAACAGAAAATCTCCAGAAAAATCAAGGTTTTATTTTAAAATGGGGTCAAAAGTTTTTAGGAGAAAGCAAAAGTCAAAAGCCTAAAACTGCCCGTGTTTTAGCCAAAGCTGGAGCAAACTTAGGGGGTTCTGATATTGATAATTGGTTGATCAATTACTTTACAAACACGCAAAATATTCCAGTTTCTTCTTTAACATTAAGGTTAGCAGAACGATTAAAAATTAAGTTATCTTCTCAAACAAAAGCAAACGAAGTTTATTTTAACGACGAAACCTTAGATAGTTATGACTTAGCATTAGATCGAGACAGTTTTGAAAACATCTTAAAAGAAGAACAATTTTTTGATAAATTAGATGAGTTAATGACTCAAGTTTTGCAACAAGCAAGGCGTAATGGTATCGAAAAACGAGATATTGATGGTATTTTATTAGTTGGGGGAACAGTACAGATTCCTGCGGTACAAACTTGGGTTAAACAATACTTTGATGAGGCAAAAATTAAATGCGATCGCCCCTTTTCTGCTATTGCCGAAGGTGCCTTAAAATTAGCCCAAGGATTTGAGGTCAAGGACTTCTTATATCATAGTTATGGTATCAGATATTGGAACCGTCGTAAAAAGTGCCATAGTTGGCATTCTATCATTAAATCAGGGCAATCTTACCCCATGAATGAACCCATAGAAATAAAGTTAGGTGCATCCATCGAAAATCAACCTAGTATTGAGTTAATTATAGGAGAATTAGGTTCAGAAACAGGGGGAACAGAAGTCTATTTTGATGGGGATAGATTAGTGACTCGTTCTTTAGGAAATGAACAAAGTAATGTGCAACCTTTAAACGATCGAGATGGGGCGAGAACTTTAGCTAAATTAGACCCTTTAGGAATGCCCGGAAGTGATAGAATTAAGCTACAATTTTGGGTAGATGAACAACGATTTTTAAGGGTGACAGTTGCGGATTTATTAACACAAAATAGTTTAGTTAATAATCAAATTGTTGCAGAATTAAGCTAAGGATAAATAAATTAATATTGTTCCTCATCAACTATTTATGGACTACTAAACTCATAATAACTTTTTTGTAAAGTGTTTTCTAAAGATAATTCTGTTGTTATGCTTATATGTGGATTTTCTTTCTTTATCTTTTGAAATACTTCATCATAAATTTTTGCACAATATTCTTTTAAACTAGGACTTGTTTGAAAATCATCCTTTAAGTTTTGCCGGTGTTCCTCAATTAATTTAATTAACTCATCTGAATCTTCCTGTGGTGTAGTTCCAGTTGTTCGATAGTTATATTTAAGGAGTCCTTCAATCACTTTTTCAAGATTATCTTTAGTTTTGGTTTCCTTCTCTTGTTGACAACTTTTCAAACTAGAATAATAATCTTTTTGCTCATAAACATCCTCACTAAATGATTGCAAATGTTTGAATAATTGTGGATATTGTTTTTTGTTTAATTGATTGCTTAATTGATTGCTAATGGACATAATTTTTTCTACTTTTTCCCATTTATGTAATGATTCAAATGCTTGTTTTAATTGCTGTAAATATCGAAGTAACTCCTTCATACTTTCATCTGTAATACTTTTATCTTCGTTAAATTTTGGATTTTCTAAAATATCATTTATTATATTTTGTTTATAGTTACTCTTATCAAATCTCTTAGTTTTCTTGTCATTTTCTACTTCGGTTGAAGCCTTTTTATTTTCTTTTTTTAGAATTTTAAGAATATTATATTGAGCATCATTACGTTCTATTTTTGCATTTTGCTCTAGAAAAAAGTAACAAATTTCACTACTATCTTGATTCTTTATATCTCCACAAATTTGATTATTAAGTTGTTTCTCATTGGCATTTTTAAACAATCCTGAATCCTCTAAAACATCCTGTAAATACTCCCGTAATGCCATCAAAATAAAAGCAGTTTGTGCTGCAATAAATATTCCTAGATAATAGATTATTAATTGACTATTTTTTGAATTATCTATTGCAGAGGGATCAGCATATTCTAAGATAAAGTTACTATTTAATTGACCTTGATTTGCTTTAAAATCTTCAATATTAGTCAATGAGGGATAATTCAAAGGGATACCAAAATAACTTACAGAGCTTTCTGGATTAATTGACACTTGATTGTTGTCAGGGTTCTTAAAGATAAGTTCATTTTGAATAGTTACAATCGATTGATCTAAAAGATTGTGGTACCATATAATGCAAGCAAAACAGATTACAATTAATAAAAAAGGAATAAACCTAAATACAGTTTTTATCGGTCTAGCAAAGCCAACACTACGACCATTTAACTCATTATGAAACATCCACCAAGCTAGTCGGTAACGAAGATAAAAACAGAAAGCAAGAATCAAGAAACAAAATAAGCTGGTATAAATAGGTAAAAATTGTTTATGAACTTCAAATCCAGGAATAACCCCTAACTGTTTAAAAGCAATAGGAAGGGTTGCTGCAACGATAGCAGAAACACTCATATACCCCTTAAAAAAGTTAGCAAAATTCTCAAACCTATTATTTCCCTGAGTAGAACCGCTCATAATCTTTTAGTTAAATTAAACTTTAGTTATCTATTTAGTATAATAAAATACATTGTCTTCTAATACAATTAATTTTTGTTTAATTTTATGACTAATTTAGAACTTAATTGATAGATAAATTAATAAACTTCGTCATGTGAGCCAATATCCACTAGGATAATTAAAGATTCTTCTGAGTCTTCATATTCAGAAAAGATAAAAATAATACGACAATCATAACTGACAGAACAAGACCACAAATCATTTAATTTACCCGTTAATTTATGAGACTTTAAAGACGGAGTAAAAGGATCTTTAGCTAATAAGCTTAAAACACTCGTAATTTTATTTTGTAGTTCAGGATTCTTTTTAATCAATCTCTTAAAAGCTCGTCTAAAATGACTATTCCAGACTACTCTCATCATACTCCTCCTCTAACAAGTCTGCAATTAAATCATCCACTGTGCCAATTTTAGCTTTTCCCTCTTGTAAATCGGTTAAAATAGCTTGAGCATTATCAGCAATTTCTGAGCGTCTTTTTTCGATGCGTCTTTTGCGGATTAAATCAAACAAATAATCTTGATCCTCAATTGACAAGGTTTCAATGGATTCAATTAGATTTTGAAAGTAAGCTGTGGCCATTTTCTTAGAGATTATTGTTTATCTATTGAGTATTATAAAAATTCTTTTCTTCTAAGAAAATTAATTTTTGCTTAACTTTCTTCCTAATTTAGAACTTAATTGATACATAAATTAATAATAGGAATCACCATATTAGAGGAGAGTTATGCAACCCAGACAAGAACTTAATTCTATTGTTGTTACTGCCGAACAAATGACCAATATTGAGGGGAAAATTTTTGAAGCGGGTATGCCGGTAGCTGCTTTAATGGAAAAAGCAGCCCTGATGATGTGCCAACGTATTCAACAGCTTTATCCTCTCACCACTGTCTCCAAAGTTGGGGTATTAGTGGGTCCAGGTCATAATGGGGGAGATGCTTTGGTTATTGCTAGGGAATTACATCTACAAGGTTATGATGTCTGTGTCTATTGTCCCTTTACCAAACTAAAAGAGTTAACCCAAAAACACGCTAACTATGCCGATAGTTTGGGTATTCCTTACTATAGCGATCTCGAATCATTAAACCATTGTCAACTCATCATTGATGGTTTATTTGGGTTTGGACTGAAGCGATCGCTGTCTGGTAATCTGTCAATAGATATTAATCGTCTCAATCAGTGGTCGATCCCAGTGGTGAGTATTGACATTCCTTCAGGGTTACACACCGACACCGGAGAAGTTCTAGGAACGGCAGTTAAAGCGACTCATAGTCTCTGTTTAGGTTTATGGAAACCAGTTTATTTTCAGGATCAAGCTTTAGCTTATACCCGTATTGTAGAACGCATCGACTTTGGTATTCCTTTACAAGATGTGTTTTCAATTATTCCCCAACCTATCCCCCTACAACTTTTAAACAAAACCCTAGCACTAGAGTTTTTACCCTTACCTCGTCCCCAACTTACCCACAAATATCAACAAGGCCATTTATTGCTTATTGCTGGTTCCCATCGCTACGGGGGGGCAAGTATTTTGAGTGCTTTAGGGGCCAAAGGAAGCGGTGTGGGAATGTTATCGGTTGCAGTCCCTGAATCTCTCAAATCTTTGCTTATTAGTCAGGTTCCTGATGGCTTAATGATTGATTGTCCTGTATCAGAAAAGGGGGTTATTGCCTCATTACCCCCACTTGCAACAGACTTCGCTTCTTATGATATCATTGCCTGTGGTCCAGGGTTAACCAGAGAGGCCACCAAGGTGGTAGAGACGGTGTTAGAAGCAAAGTGTCCTGTCATTTTAGATGCAGATGCACTCAATATCCTCGCCCAACTGGGAACAGTAAATTGTTTATCGCAACGCCAAAATACGACAGTTTTGACTCCCCATCTAGGCGAGTTTAAACGTCTCTTTCCTGATGTTAATGACCCCGAAAAAGATAGGATAACCGCCGCTAGAAGGGCAGCTGAGCAAACGGGGGCAATTATTTTATTAAAAGGAGCTAGAACCGTTATTGCTAACCCTCAAGGCAAAATTTGGCTCATTCCCGAAAGTACCCCGGCCTTAGCGAGAGGAGGCAGTGGGGATGTGTTGACTGGGTTGATCGGGGGACTATTAGCCCAAAACAAGATGATTAACCACCCTATAGACGCTATGGTAGCAACGGCAGCCTGGTGGCACGCTCAAGCTGCCATTTTAGCAGCCCAAGAGCACAGCGAGTTGGGTGTTGATGCCCAAACCCTGTGCCAATATCTTCATAAGAAATTATGAGTTTGAAACCGTTTTGCGGTGCAGGAGTATCAAAGTATCTTTTCAGCAATTAATAATAAACAATTAAGAATTAATTATTAATTATTCGGTGAATAAGGGAAGAGTTAGGGAGAATTAATTGTCTAATCTAATCTCCCTATAATCGCCCTCCTAACTCCAAACTCGAGTTAGTGGTGTTTATTTTGTTCGAGCATTCCCACCCTGGAGTAATCGTTATAGGATGATATATTAGGCTTGGGGGTTTTTTGGATATCCTCTTTAATTTGATCGAGATCAATGTAGCGATCAGCTACATTAATTAAACTATCACTGGTCATAGAGCGCAAACTGACTACTTCGATGCGGGCCCCACGATAACTTACCGAGTCAGCAGCATAAGCTAAGTCTCCGTCTCCACTGACAATAATGGCTGTATCATAAGACCCCACTAATGCCATTAAGTCTACAGCTATTTCTACATCTAAATTGGCTTTTTTTGACCCATCGGGTAATTGAACTAAGTCTTTGGCAATGACCCGATAACCGTTGCGTCTCATCCACAATAAGAACCCTTGTTGTTTTTCGTTGGTACGATCAACCCCGGTATAGAAAAAGGCTCTTAAAAGACGAGAGCCTTCTGTTAAACGATAAAGTAATTTGGTATAATCGATTTCAATGCCCAACTGTAATGCAGCGTAAAACAGGTTAGAACCATCGATAAAAATGGCAACCCTGCCCCGATTTTCTAAGACTTGTTCTGGGGAAAAAATCGAGTCGTCTTCAAAGTCATCATACATTGTTGTTAAGCCTCGTTGCTCGTCAAAAAAGGACGGAGTATGAAAATTGTTTGTGAGTTCTGGTTTGTATTTCATCGTAAAATAGTGGTTGTTTTCAATACAAAAATAGAAAAAATGTTAATTTTTTCAGTTTTAAGGGTTGTCTTCTGAGGGAAGATCAAGTTTAGCGAAAATAGGTTGAGGTTTGGTTAATTGTTGATTAACTGGCAGTTTCCCCCATTGACTATGGTGAGTAAAAGGAATAACTTGATTCAAACCATCGTTTTGATTAAAGTCTACAGAAAAACCAAGTTGTTGATAG
>JAAUYM010072443.1_pt1 | contig 11372 bp, 17 predicted proteins | sample 7278001 | NCBI WGS metagenome assembly JAAUYM01 (sample SAMN14350224, study PRJNA611818) | marine sediment metagenome | isolation source: surface marine sediment (1.8m) | place: French Polynesia: Moorea | collected 2018-08
GTATCGGAGAAAAGGAGGAGGAGGAAGAACGCGGTGCTTTGTGTCGCGAATACCAAGAAGAAATTTTTTCCCGTAGGAATCTCCTCTTCCTGTTTCTTCCCTTTCTGAAGACAACAGAAGCGTTTCCAACTCCCAGCCAGAAGTTGCCAAATTTCTCAGCAAGCTATCCCAGATTTATGGATTTATTTACCGTGGCACAAAACTTTGCATGCCCAAAGTCTTCCTGAAAACATACGTAAAAGTTAGTTCTGGATAGCAAATATGTTAGTTTGTGAGGGTTTTTTGGACTACAGAATATACCAGTTGGCAAGATTGATGCCGATGCTCCTTGGTGCTGTACCCACACCCCAAACACCTCTCTCTGCGAAGAGTGACGTCAAAGATGGCTGAGAGAGAAAGAGAAGAGAACGGGTTGCCTAGTTGCTCTCTGGGAGTGCGAGAGGTAGGGGGAGAAGGAGGGAAGGAAAGGGAGGGGAGGAGAGGGAAGGGGAGGAGGCAGGTGAAGCAACGGGTACTCCCATGGCAATTGGTTAATGGACACAAAAAGCCATAAATGTTATATGAACGCACACACAGAAAATGGGCTTCTACACTGTGTCACTCACGAAAACAAGTGCTAAAAAAATAAGCTTACGTCATCGGTGTCTGGCGTGCAATATACTGCATGTACAGTAGGCATATTCTACGTAGTAAGCTACAGTGTATGCGCACTGCTGTAGCAATGAGTGCTGTTGTTCTTTCGGTCTTATCCTTCAAGTACTTCCAGCTTTCATGCCTTGATTTAGATAAAGGATAGACTTCTTTTGAAGGTTGCTTTGTTGCTTTGTTCTTGTCAGACCTTCTCTTCTGGAGCTCCAGCCTTTTTCTTCTCTCCCTGTCGTGACCTTTTCTAATGAGGGGGGAGGGGCAAATTAAAAAATGGCTGCAAAGAAATGTGAGTGCACGAAAAGAGGGGGAGAGAGAGGGAGTCTTAATGAGATTTCTTGCTCTAACATACGTAATCGTGTTATCCAGAAACCCGAACATAGCAGTAAACACATTCTGTGTCCAAAAGTGCAGTGTGGGAAACGTATGCGTACATAAATAAGGTCGACAACAAATTAAAGCGTCCGGGAAAGGGACAGTTGCGTACGTACTGCATCTGACCCCGACACAAACAAGGAGTGAGGAGGAGGATGAAGGGAGGGAGGGAGGGAGGCACATGTTGCGACAGTGCCACACCATCTCTCGCGCTTTCTTCTTTCTCGACAGCTGCGTCGCCTCCACCGCCTCCGCCACCGCCACCGCTCTTCCATTACTCCTCCTCCTCCTCTTTCTTCTCCCATGGGCGCGCCTGAAAAGAAAGCGCTTTTGCGTTTGCGTTGCAGCCGTGGCCTTGGGAAGAGAAGAAGAAGAAGGGAGGAGAAGGAGAAAGAGGCAAGAGGGACTCCACGCACGCACGCCATCATCCAAAAACCATTGAGAAGCATGGACTGAAAACTGGCAAGCTAGCTTGAAGCAAGAAATATTGACCTTGTTCTTGTCTCATCTTTGGGTGTGGGACCTACTACTAGGAAGAGCTGCGTGTCAAGACTAAAATCCAAGCTGCTGTCCCATTCCACGTACGTTTTCATGGGCATCTTCCCTCCTCCCAAACCCATCCACCCATACTACAGTAGTATATATTTCTTGGTCCAGGGCCCCAAACCCACCAGCACGCACCCACCCATTCATCTTTCCCCTCCCCTTCCTCCCCACTTCCCAGACTCTGCCTATTCTTTTTTTCTCTTTCTCCCTTCTCTTTTTTTATCCAAGCGGGAGAAGAGGTCTACCTTGGCGCGAGAAGAGAAAGCGAAGGGAAGAAAGAAAGAGAGGGAAGAGAGGAGAGAAGAGAGCTGCCTCCAATGCCCTTTGGGGGAGGAGGGAGAGAGGGAGGGGGAGAAAGGAGAGACGCGCTTGAAGAGAAAGGGAAGAAGGCAGTTTCTCTCTCACACACAGAAGAACAGAGAAGAAACACAGCAGAAGGAAGAAAAAAAAGTTCAACCAGTAGTTTGAGAGTCACTCCTCCTCCCACGCTCTCAATGGAGTCTTGAAAGAAGGGGAGGGAAACACACACTTTGTTGTCGTGTCTTCGACCAAGCAGTGCCTTCTCCTCCTCCCTGCCCACCGACTCCTGCGGCACATCCCGACAAGAGATCAGGAGAGAACTGTACTAGTGCAAGGAGGACCAAGATCTTCTGGTTCGTGAATACAAGGTAATTGGGTACTTTTTCTTGAAAGTACAGTGGACCTCCGCCATAGTAAACTCCACTACATGCTAAAGAACCCTCCGACATAATTTCCAAGTAGTACGATAACTTTTTTCCTTATCTACCCCCGGTGTACGTAGAAAAAGTGAACGTTTAACTGTGCTGATCACCGATTTTACTACATATATCGGTGGTCCACTGTATGTAAAGACTTGGCAGCAGAAGACAATCATACGTACGTACATGTTCTCACGCAGAAGATACAGAGTCTGCTCATGCAGCCAAGGTAGTAATGTTAGGGCAAAAATCTGACTTCTCCTCCTCCTCTTCCATCTCTTTCATGCTACATGAGGAGAATTTTAAAGCAAATCCCAACTCTAAGTCACGACAAGACTGGAGAAAAGGAGAGAGAAAAGGAGCTTACAGTAAATCTTACATAGTATGTACGTAGGGTAGTACTACGCACAAGATCAATCAACTTTACAAAGAACAGTCAGTGTTAGGCAATATAGGTACTGTAATTAGAATATTTATGCTCGGATTTTTAAAGTCAAGAAACCAGCAGACTAGCTGCGTGTTAACCAGCGGACACTTGGGGGGGAGGGAAGAAGGGATAAAAAGGTCTTGTTGGCTTTCTTCTACTGCAGTCCCAGTTTCATTTTCTGCGGAAAGAAGGAGAGGGGGGAGGAGAAAAGAGAACTGACCACGTAAATTCTGCGCAAGTTCCTCCTCCTGCCAGCAGAAAGCACCCTTTCATTTCAGGCTGTTGCATGCTAAGCTGAACACGGACTTTATACTTATACGTAGTATAGGTAGTAGAGTTCCACTATGCCTTCTTCTCAGTTCACAGAAATGTCTGACACCTCGCCAGCGCCACCGCCGCCTGCGCCAGCGCCACCTCCGCCGCAGCCGCAGCCGCAGCCGCAGCCGCAGCCGCAGCCAGGGACCTGTAACAACGTCAGCAACAACAATGACGCGATGGAGGGTGAGACCAACAACGACGACGAGGATCGTGCCGCCATCAACGATCCCGGTGGCTCCGGCGGCTCCGGGGGCAAGTCGCTCTCGTCATCTTTCGCCCGAATCGCCTCCGCCATCGCCGCCAAGGTGGCGTCCGTCTCATCCTCATCCTCCTCGGCTCCTTCCTCCGCGTCTCCCACCGCCACCACCAAGCGAAGTCCTTCAGGGTGGCGGAGGCGGAAACAGCGCAGGCAGGAAGAGGAGGAGGAGGGAGACGACGAGGCGGAGAACGACGACGACGAGGACGACGGATCCGCCGCCCGGAGAAGGAGTCCGGGGAGCAGCCGGCTCTCGCCGTCCGGGGGGTCAAACCGGCTGCAGACGTCCCCGGTGCCCAGCCGGGCCCGCACGCCCAGCCCGAACAGCAGCAACAGCGGCAACACCCTCCGGGTGCCCCCGCGCGGCCTCCTCGGCAGTCTCGGCGCGGTCCCGCGGCGACAGCGACCCTCCGCCCTCCTCTCCGCCTCAGCCTCGTCCTCCATTGACGGGGAGCAGCAGCAGCATCCCTCGGCCGACAGCAGCGTCGCCTCTTCCCCTTCCTCAGTGGACGCGGTCCTCAGGAGGTGCTTCTGCGGATTCTATTCTGAGGTAGTATCACGCTTTACGATGATGTCCGCACTCTTTTCTGAAATTGCATAACTGCCTGTAAAGACCGCCGGCCGCCGAGGAGGAGGAGGCCGCTGCCGCCTCTGTCGCTCCCGGGCCAAGTACGTCTCCGGACACCGATCCTTCGACAGCAACCGCCTGCCTTCCTTCCTCCTCGTCTCCGGCAGCGGCGGCGGTGGCGTGAGGCAGAGGGAGCCGGCGCGGAGGGCCGCCTCTGAAGACAGAAGGTCGGACGGGCAGACGACGGAGGACACCTCGGCCTCCACCTCCTCCGCCACCACGGCGCAGTCTTCCTTCGACGACCGGTCGCCGTCTTCCTCCTCTTCGCGTTCTCGCCCCTTCTTCTCTACTCCTCCGTTCCTCCGACGCCAAGAGAGGACGGAGACCATGGTGGACCCGCCGTCGCCAAACCTGTTGGCGGTGCCTCCCCCGCTAGTAGGACAGCAGCAACCGCAGCAACACCGAGACCACGGCCTGCGCACCCCTCCGGCGCCGCCGAACGCGGCGGATGCATCCACCACGAGCGAGCTGTCGCACCGGATGGCCACGGAAATGCCGGAGTACCTGGCGCCGCCATTCAGGAACCCGATGATTGCCCGCGCGCACACCGACCCGGCCTCCCTCTACAACGACCCGGCAGCAGCGGCAGCAGCAGCCACGGCGGCGGGGGCTGCGGCTGCCTCTGCGGCGGGCTACTACCTGCCGCATCTCCAGGACGCTTGCTCCTCCTCCTCGTCCAGACACTGGTCCCCTCGACAACGGCAGCAGCCGTCCTCGCCGCCTCCGGCCTACTCAGAAGCCATTAAAGAAGTAACGTTTTCCACTGAATTTCTAAATGAGTGCGTGAGAATCTACGTAGGAAGCAAGTTAATTCTACAATTTTCTTGTTCTCCCCACCAAAAGTCTTTTTTAAATGCAGTTTTATACTATGTCTGTCTGCAGCCTCCCGCCACGCTTTTTGCCTCCTCCTCCCTGGACGCCGCTGGTGCGCCGCCCTCCTACGAGGAGGCGCTGTGTTCAGCTAGGTCGGCCTCCGTCCGGCTCCCTCCGCACCATCGGCCTCCTCACGTGTCATTCCAGCAGCTCATGCAGCAGCAGCAACAGCAGCTGCAGCCGAGGTCGCTGTCCGAGGAGAGGACGATGTCGACGTCGGGGACGCACTCGGGGTGGGCGTCGTCGACACCTTCACGGACCGCCTCCAACTCCGGTCGCTTCTCCTCCCGTCCGCTCATTCGGAGCTCCAGGGCCGAGGAGATTCCGGACGTCTACTGGGAGCAGGCCGCCAGGGAGCTAGACTTCTGCACCTGTAGAAAGTGCCAGGTGAGCTGCAGGGTGTTTCACTGAGACCCTGAAAACTGCAGGGTGTCAAAAGATGTCCCGTGACACGAACATTCCTTTAGAATCTATAAGCTAAATTTGCTTACAGTTTTTAACACCCTCTACCATCCAGATACGTATTTTGCCTCAAAGCTCTTGTGAGCATAATCAGACCGTGCATACCACATTCCTCTCACAGTGACAGTTTTATCTCTCAGTTTTTTTATGCAAGACGAAAGAGAATCAAATTTACGATCTGACAAGTACAACTATGAACGTTCTTTCTTTGCAAAAGTCACTCCTAAAGAAGGACTCTACATTTTTTGCCGTACAGGCCCGGTACCGCCAGTACTTCGAAGACTCCCCGGTGACCCCGGGCCTCCCAGGGTTTCCGGCCTCGGGGGCAACGGGGGCGGCGTCGGGGATGACGGACGACGGGTTGCTGCCCATGGAGACCCAAGTGCTTATGCAGGAGGTCCTCACGGACGGAATTGCATTCTGCTCCCTCATGTAACCGACATAACGCAAGTTTTTATTTCTAAAGAAGACAAGGAATAATAATAAAAAAACAGCTAAATTAAAAACTATTTGGGGCATCATTGTCCCTGGAAGTTGGTACTATCTTCAATTACAGCCATGCCTCGTCTCTCTTCTGCCGCAGCCTCTTCAGCACTTGGTAGTAGTAGAGCAGCAGGCACCACAATCCTACCGCGACAACTGAAAGAGGAGAGACAAAGTTTGATTGTCGCGATTTAACTGAACAGAAAGTTACTGAGATGAAATTTTGGATGTGTGCTGTCTCTGTTAAAGAGTGACAGTCCATGCACACCTTAATTTTTTTTCAGTTACTAATTCTCGCACGCGTCAAATCTTTCTGGTCACTGCCATCGTCTCGCCGCAGGTCTTTGAACAGAGCCTGTTCTTGTTCCTCACTCACCGATCTCCACGGTCCAGACCAGATACTCCACCTCCCCAGCCTTCCCCGTGGCCGCCTTCAGCATCATGAACGACACGGCCAGACCGACCCTGAACCAGTGGAGGCAGAGCCAGACGAACAGCGGGCGCGGACGGGGCCTCTCCTCGCGGGCGGCGCGGCAGACGGCGAACAGGAGGAGGACGCCGAGGGAGAAGTCCACGAACAGCGTCGTCATGTCCTGGGAGAAGAACAGCTGGGGACGGAGGGAGAGAGAGATTCCTGAATGTGTTTCGGTGAATCTCTGACATGTGCATGCTGACCAGGTTGGGCCACCCGAGGCAGGTGAACCCGTTGACGAGCCCCACCGCTGGGGAGAGGATCCACAGCCCGGCGGCCAGCCTGGAGAGCTGCTGGGCTGAGCAGTAGTGGCGGCGGCGACGGAGGAGCGGCTTCCCCGCGGCTTCCACGGCCGCGGCGGCTGTGCCTTCCTCCGCGGCGATCTGCTTGGTCGGTTTTCCCATGGTTCTGTAGGTACAAATCTAGTACGTTTTCACAGAAAACACGGAGGTTTTTTTTTTCCTATGGTGGTGGAGGTTTATCGCATGTGAGCACTCGCGGACTGGGAAAGTTTCACTCTCAAATCTGTCGTATTTATGGACGCAGAGGCTTCTTTTACTGTGTCTTTTTTTGAGTCAAATCTGAAGTGATTTAATATCTGAATGTTAAATTCAGATAGAATTACCGTATATCTGCTTTTTGCTATGCAACCAACCATACACAATTTATAAGCAAAGTGTGTTTTTAATAATATTTCAAGTGCCGCAATTTAGTGCTACCCTCACCTAAGCAAACAGCTTCTCACCTCAGCCAGGTGATCCTTCCAGCACTTGTCCAGTGCTACCTCTCATGATGCCTGTTTCCCTTCCCTTCAGGCGGGTGTACCAAGAATTGTGCTTGGAGGTAATTTCCCAGGCTGTGCACCGCGGCAGGGGAGGTGAAACTCGCCCCTGTCCCTGGAGCAACTATAACATACATACCTCCCTCCCTTCAAGTAACTTACGGTCTTCTGTGGCCCCACACAGCGGCGTAAGGTGTTAGTATTACTAACTAGTAACTACACAATGCAATTTATTTGGCAAGAGGTTCAGTTTCACTTTCAGGTCGTTGTTGTTGTTGCAGCTGTTGCCACTGGAGGTGCTCTCTGTAGGCGTTCACAACGACGATGAAGTAGGTGCCAAGGCCTGCAGTGAGAGTTTTTGTACAAATAGGCGGAATAGAACTTCCCGACGGGACAATGGGTCTTTTTTGGCAGAAAAAGCGTGTTTCGTATGCATCTGTTGCCATTTACCAACCTTAACAAACACAAATTAACGAATGAAAAACGTTCTCGTAATTACAGGTTTCAAGAAGGTATCATTCTTAATTTTGAAAACTTTTGTCGGGTTTCACGTAGAGGGAAGAGGGAAGAAAAGACTGACCGATTTCCGCGAGTACGACCACGCCCTCCTCGAGCAGCACCCCGGCGTCCGCCTGCCAGTCGCCCTCCGGGAGGCCCCTGGAAGCGAACATGACGACGGTGGCCAACACCGTAGACACCAGCACCACACCCTGGAAGAACACCCAGGCGGACAGCAGCTTCACCTGCGCAGAGGAGAATAAAGTTAATTGATGCTGTTAATTTTTTAACCTATGGCGAAGCCGTTAGTTCATAGCATGATAAAAAAATTGTTAAGATGATGTTGTTGGATTTGCCTTGAACTGCTCTTTACCATTGTCTTGCAAGTCTTTGAATAGAATCTGTTCTTCTTGACTCACATCTCTTTTGTAGACGCACACCCAGAGGAAGACGGCGAGGGCCATTCCGAGCAGGTTCAAGGGGGACAGGATGATGTGACTGCAGGCAGGTACATGGCACAATAAAACATTTCTTATTACTTGAGGAAGCGTAATCAATCACTAATCAGGTAGAAATTAAGATTTTTCTCTCTCTCAATGCTCACAAGTATCCGACGGATGCGCCCGTCTCGTAGAGCAGGAGCACGTTCCCGACCAGGCTGGCGACGCCGACGACGAAGCAGCCCTGGCGGAGGCTGAGGCACCAGCAGAACTTGGACGGGGACATGCTTGTCACTTTTTCTGTGGACATCAGCTGATGCATGTACTTTTTTTTTTAGTTGCTGCGATCGTGGTTCCCGTTCCTCTTTATCGTTCCAAAACATTCGGGGAAAATGGCCGCAGTTTTGGCCCAAATCAGTGTGTGTACGTGTAGTATGCTGTATATGATTCAGCAAGGCAGTATGCTACTGGCAAGATTACCCGTCAGTAAAGTGATGCGCTACTTTTTTTTCTCAACATCTGACTATACTTGATAAGATAATCTATGTATTAGCTATGAATGTCCATAGGGTGGGATGATCTCATGGAAGAAGCTTTTTTTTTAATGCACTTTACTCTTGTTTATTTTGCTTGGTATTCTCTTGTCAGTCCATTAATTTGGTCTGCTCTGTTTCCTCCTCCGCATCATCATCGTCCGAATCTGCAGAAGGCCTCTCCTTGCTGGACTCGTTCTTGAGCTTCCTCCAATACGCAAAGGCCACCAACATGAAGTAGAGGCTAAAGACTGTTTCAAAAAAAAGGTGAAATGGTTTATTGCCTTATGTCTTTGAGTTGGAGCAACTTTTTAGCAGTAAGTATGCACATTTTGGTTAATGTGAATACCATTTCTTGATTTTTTGGGACACCCGGTAGGTGACAGTACGTGACGGACAGTCCAGGACACTTAAAAACTGCCGCTTACCTTTGTTGCAACTGGCGTATTCCAGAGCAAAAAAAACCCCACAAATCCGCCATCCGCCATACTACAGCTGGCAACAACTGCCCCTCCCTGCCTCACCCAGGTCCGTGGCCGTCACCGCCAGGTTCGCGTAGAGGGAGTGCTTCCCGTAGACCATCGCGTAGACTACGAAGCCGCCCGGGTAGAGCCTGGCCAGCAGGAAGACCTTGGTGGCGACCAGAAGGGCGGCCACAACGACGTAGGCGAGGAGGAGGGCCGGCGCGGCGGCGACACCGCCGAACAGCAGGCAGGCAGAGGAGGACAGGTCCAGCAAGAACGTCAGCAGGCAGGGCCACGAGTAGCTGCAAAACAGTTTTCATCGCGAGTTTATACCACTTAAAAATTTTGCCACTTAGCCGAGATCCCCATTTTAAGAACTTTACGAATTCCCTGTTTCCCTACGAGTAAATTTGTTATAACTGTACTACAGTAGAGTTTTTTCACTGCTATGTGGTACATATGTGCGTAGAGCTCGGAGAACCGGTACTTGAGTTCCACTGCAATTGGCAAGTACTAGAGTCTACCGTACTTGTAGAAGGAGGTCAAGTTGAGGAAGGCGAGGAAGGCGCCGAAGAAGGAGGCGACGCCGGCGACGATGCAGCCTGCCCTGAGGGTCAGGCAACAGCACAAGTGCTGCAACATCCTGGCTGGTACTCACTGCAGCGTTCCCAGATGCGTTTGGTAAGTTCGTTCGGCCAGACAGTATATTGGCTAGACACACTTTTAAGCGCATATTTTCGGAAGAATCTGGCTGAATTTGGTCGCAGAATTCTTTTTCCAAGGACTAAAACCGACCACATTTGGCCAACAATCGGCCAAGCTGGCAGCACTGACTCACTCTCCTGTGAGGCAGTAAAACGCGGCCCAGGAGCAGGAAAAAAAGCAGCATTTACTCGTATCGCCCTCCTCCATCCTCAAAAGCCAGTTTATTTTTCAAGCACGAAGCATCATTTTTGTTGTACCGCTGCAGGCAAACTTGGCAAGATTTTTTTCCCGACACACACACACACACACATGTCCTTACGTCGCAAAACACATAGCAAAATTAGCAATAATCTTTTTCAAATCGATGGCACATGAATTTGGTTGGGGCTCTGCGAGGCCGTCAGACGGACCTGATGAGGCTCCTTTGGCTGACGGTCATGCAGCTCTTCACTTGCTGCCAGTACGAGAATACCACCGTCCACACGTAGACATAAGACACTGGAAATTAGGAAAAAATACGCATAAATAGAGGTCTGCAGGCAAGAAGTTACATACAGTACAGCACAATCAACTTTCAACATAGTGCAGTCGGCTGTCAGCAGGAAAAAACCCTTCTACCAGTAAAGTTTTACTGTCTTTTACTAAGTAGTAGGCATAAGAGTTGGTTGTCAGAGAAACCTTTACTGCATTAAAAGTTTTTGTCTGACTGTACTTGCTATCTCCGCACCTATGGCGATGGCCCAGACTGCTTGCACCCACAGCTGTGCCTCGGTCGGGTGCTTCCAGCCGACGTGATAGGCGAAGGCGGCAAGCGCGGCCGCGGCGGACGCAGCCTGCGCCGCCGCCAGCGCCAGCCACGCGGCCACCAGCCGCGGGTTCTTGCGGCGGGTGGCCGCCAACAGCAGCGCGGAGGTGGCGGCGAAGGAGGCCGCGGCCGCGCACAGCCAGGGGGAGTACGGGAAGCCGCTGAAACAAGGCAAGATTGTTGGTTACGTTTCTGCAGCATCAAAAATAAACTTATTAATGTCTTATTTTACCCTGTTGTGCTTACTAAAGCATTCTAGGACATGGCAAATGATTTTGAAATCCTGGCCTGGCGTAGGAGAGACGTTCTTGTTACTGCTGTTTCCATTTTTGCCGGATTGCATTCCAACTGCTGCGGCTTTTATTGGCACTACTGCGGTAATTACGTCTCAGCTCTATTGCTGCTCTTTCTTAAAAAAAATGTTTCTTTCAGACAAAAGCCGCCTGATGAACCCCCTTCAACCTGATGGTCAGATCCGCTGTGACGCCGACGGCGGCGATGGCGACAAACCCCAGAGCCTTGGCCGCGGCCGCCACGCCGGCCTCCACGTCCAGGAAGAAGCAGCACGTCGAGGGGGGACGGCACATCCTGGATGGATGAAGAAACAAGAAACAGGTCTTGGGAGAAGACTTGGGAGAAGATGATAGTACGTGGGAGATTCCAAAAACGCAGTCTAGCGAACTGGTTTCCTTCGAAGTGGGTACCCAAAAATAATGAGCTCAACAACAACAAGAAGAACAACTTGTTCCATTTTACAACGTGACGGCTTTGCCGTAGGTAAGAAGAAAGTAGCATCATCATCAAGTCTTGCAGCAGCATCGTGATGATGGAAAGAGCCTCTTACAAATCTGCGGTAGGCAGGAGCCTTTCAGAAAAAGCGACCGAAGAAAACCACATTAGACTTTTTTTGGGGGGGGTGGGTGGGAGGGGGAGAAAGAAAGA
>JAAUYM010067984.1_pt1 | contig 11367 bp, 9 predicted proteins | sample 7278001 | NCBI WGS metagenome assembly JAAUYM01 (sample SAMN14350224, study PRJNA611818) | marine sediment metagenome | isolation source: surface marine sediment (1.8m) | place: French Polynesia: Moorea | collected 2018-08
AAGACAGATTCCACCCCAGCAACAGGCTCTGCCTCAGCAACAGACTGGAGTGGCACCAAGAGGAGTGGCATCCACGTTGGATTGACCCTAAATTGGTTGATTTTATTTTCCTACTATGCTCTTTCTCTCTCTTTTTTTTGGGGAGGGGGGTAGTTTGGACTTTGCTCTCTCCCTTCTCATTATTTTTTCTACTTCCTCCTCCCTTTGGACTTGGAAATATATAAAGAGGGGGAGGGAGAAGAAGAAAAAATAATGGGAAGAGAAAGAGCAAAGTGCAAACTACCACCCCTTGTATCACACCAACAGTGCAAACTAAGCATCAGATTTTCATTGTTTAATATAGTTAAAAAGTAAAAGAAAAAGAAAATTTTACACAAAAAAATTAATGTGAGGACTTATGTGAGGGACAGCGTTGCCACGGCCTACAAGGACAGAAAGAGATGGGGGTCCACACTGCCAACAGGACCAAAAGAAACAATGAGGCCAGGGACGAGAACATTGTTGGATTCAGCAACTGCAGCAGCCGTCGCCGCCTCCTCCACCTCCAGCTCAGCCTGAACAGGAGTGGCAGAGGACTCCAAAGAAAAAATCGAGGTGGAACGTTGCACCTAAGAAGTATCCTCCTCCAACCTATCCTCATCCCAAACACAGAGAGAAGGAGCCAGCTGCAGCACAGCAAGAACGGGAGAAGCGAGAACGGGAGAAGCAAAAACAAGAGGAGAAGAAGCGAGCTGAGGCAGCTCCGCGAGAACGGGAGAAGAGAGAAGAGAAAGAAGGTTATATGTGTCTTTATCGCCTTTCCAACTTGGAAAATGAATTGCTGCATGCTTTTAATCCATATGCTTTTAATGATCCTCTTCTTTATAGGGGGGACAGGGAGAACAGAGCTGGAGAGCAGGGCAGGGCAGCGCAGTGCAGGGCAGGGTAGCGCAGGGCAGGGGGCGTGGCAGGGGGGCAGGGGGGGGCAGGTCGACCACCTGCCGAAGTTAGCTTGGATTTAGTTCCACTGTAGTGTGAAGACTGAGGGGCCGACCATTAATCGACCCCTCGCCCACTTGGCCACTTGGCCACTCGGCCAACCCGCCTATCCATTACCAGGGGCTTAGCCCCCCTTGGGCCCCAAAGGTGGCGATAGGGGACCACTACGTTCAAGGTTGGATGAGAATAAGTGAAGTCATTTATCTGTATTTTGATGAATTTTTCGCGCCATTTATTCGCACTAGAATATCGATAGATCAGCACCAAGAATATTGGTGGGGCAGTAGAACTTCGACCATAAAACTGGTAGGTGCATAGGAAATTTTTCTATGTTGATATTTTGTGTACAGTGTAGTTAAAAAAGTCGTCACCTGAGGTAGAATATATCTGTTTGAAGAAATTCACAATGTACCTAGAAGTTGACTATGTCAAAGTTACTCTGTAATAGTAATTAAGTGGAAGAAAAATTACCTGTTTTCAGGTGGGCACGGTGATTTACACAGGTAAATAATCAAGGGTTAGTTGAACTTCATTTAGCAGAAAAAAGAGGCTAAGAGGAGGATAGTAAATTATCATTCTCCCCCTTCTTACTTAGCTTCTTGTTCCAGTGCTTGGAGTTGGACATCAGAAAAAAAGAAAGTTTTGCAATCTGAAGGTCGGATTAGAATTTATCGCTGCTGGAAATTCCCGTACACAGGGACACTAATAATCAAGGGTTTAGTTGAACTTCGTATTGCAGGATGTTGGGCAGTTGTTCGCCTTCGCTCAGTCTGCCCCAACCAGCCACAGTGCCCATCTCACCTGAGAAGGAAAGAAGAGGGGGAGAAAGGATAAAGACAGAAAAATCACGAATCTCCCTAAGTGGCAAAGGTAAGTTATCCACTTATCCGGACTACTGTACTGTACACTAATGTTTTCTCCTCCAAATACTACTATGTGTCTGCAACTTATATAAGCAGAATTTTTACTTATCCCATTTCCACTTTGGCGGGTTTGACCGCAACGGCTGCGAATTTTTGTTCTCTCTTCAAAGTCCACCCGTTGAAACAAACGTACAAACAAACAAAAAGATATCTGGTTATGCTCACACGAAGCCTCGTGTTAAGAAGGCAAAAAAGTCCTAAAGCGGAAAATTAATATCGCCCCCAAAAGTAAAAAAGGGGGAAAAATGAGACTTTTTTCTTTCCAACCTTGTTCCTCCACCATGACTGAAAGGGATATCAAAAAGACTTTGTAGCAAGCCAGAAAATGGTGGCTGTCTTAGGAAGATCGATCAAAGGAAAAATGGATTCTGTTTTCATGAAGGCCTCTTGACCGCCACTACTGGCTGTTAGTTGCGATAATAACGGCGGATGAAGTGCGCTTGTATTATGTTAAGTGGCTTTTTGGGGAAAGGAATACAAAAAAAAGAAGTAGTAGAGTGGCGTTTTTCTTGTGGATACCTTTTGTTTGGAGAAAAAGCATTTTTTTTCTTCTTAAATGGAGCCTCCAATAAATCACTTTCAAGAGAATTGTTCTTGGGGGAGAGGAAGGTGGGGGGAAGGAAGTAGTAAGAAAGAAAGAAAAGGAAACCCTAGCAAAAACTCCTTCTTACGCAACTTGCACCCAGGGGAAAAAGAAAGAAAGAAAGGGAAAAAACTATTTTTTGTCCATGTAAAGGTCTACGTAATATAATGTGAGAAGGAGGAAGAAAGGTCTCTGGTTGTGGGGAGAAAAGGAGAGAAAAATCAAAACTGGTCTATGATTATGCAGTTTAGTGGTTCAGTTTGGAAGGGAAGGAAGCTAGGGAGAGAGGGAGGCTGTCCCTATATCCCCCCCTAAATATCGACACAATTGGTTGGAAAGGGAAAGATATGAGGCATCATCTCAACCTGACATGATGGATTGCTTTAAAAGGGAGGTGGAGGGGTGATGGGGATCAAATCGGGTCTATTGGGGGGAGGGGCGCCAGAGACAGGTTTGCCGGTTCAAGCAGAAAAAAATCTTTATGGGGTTATAGGGTATTTTCGCAAAATTTCCGAGTTTTTATTTTGTTGTAATGATGTGGGAAGACCTTTTACGATGCACCAGATAACTGAAAGTGGTGGAGGGGAGGAGGAGGAAGAATCAAATTGGATGGGACTTCGTACAATTGCGAAAGTGCATTTTTGTTTTCGCACAAGCCCTCGCACCATGTGCAATTTTTTCCCCTTCTTCTCTCTTCCTTTGTGTGAAAATTGGGAATTTGGACGATGCTCAATTTCAGGGTCAATTTGAGCAGAGGTTTCTTCTACAAAAGCAAGTTTCCATTTGGGAAAAACGCCGCCACAGGCACTCTTTAACCTCCGAAAATGAAAGCAACAAGGACTCTGCAGCATGACACAGGTGGCCAAGTCATAAAAACAGGAACCCCCACTTTTAAGGCCGTCGAGAGCATTTAAAAAAAGAGTAAAGTTGTGCAAAGCCTTCCCTTTACCCAGCCAGATGGAACACTTGGGAACGGGCAAATCAGTAAATTGTACCACTAAAATGCTTGCATGCCTGGTACCAAGTTAAGCCTGGCCTGCGCTACATATGGTAGTACAAGGGGACGTGACACTCACCAAAAATAATCCAAGGTTAATTTCCATTTCAGCCAAAAATTGAACGAATGTCGCAAAAATTTTGAAGCAGGTTTTTTGGTAGGGCAGGCAGTAAAACAGTCCATACAAGTATTTTATCGTCCTGCCACCGAGAGAGAGAGAGAGAAAAAACAACAACGAAAAGGGGCTGAGTAATTCTCCTCCTCCCTCTTTCCAGGAATGCTTTTTCATCACACTTTTCACAACAGCCAAAGAATATAAAGTGCAAATGGGGCGAAAAATGACTTGTGTGTTTCCGAAGCCATCGCGTCTCCGCCACCACATCCATTATCCCTTTTTTTTCTTCTTTCCTCCCCCCCCCTCCATCTCGCCATTCTCCTGGCGCATACTCGTCTACGCAGTGTCCTGCGGTGGCCACCCAGAATTGGTTGATGAGGACGCCGCCGCACCGGCGATGGACGGAAACCTGAGGGAGGAGCATTAAAGGGAGGGACCGGGTGACGATTATTCACGTTCTCTTTCCAACTGTCGAGACTTTCTTTCCCTCCCAAAAAGAAGGGGGGAAATAACATGTTTTGGCACTCTTTCCTCCCACCCAATCCAGATCTGTGCCCAGATAAGGAGAAAGAGTTGTGTTATGCTGTGAACGGGTGGAAGGAGGGTCTACTCGATCAAACACAGCGGGAAAGATCGGAAAAGAAGGACTTTCAAAATGCCACAGCTCCGTCAGCGTTGAAGGAAATTTGGCCGTCTCCCCACCTGTCCCGATCATCCGAGTTTGACTGCATAGTTGAAAAACTGTATATCGGAGTTTTGTTGTATACGTAATATGCTGTGATATAAGAAAAATTGAGGGTTTCATCATACTTCTCTTTACGTGTAAACGGTCCTTTCTGTTCCGGAAGTTTTTATGGGTTTTAGATACTTTTAGTGGAGGATTTCGTGGAAGAAATGGGTGGATGATGACGAATGTAAAATTTTTTTATGGAGGAGAGGGAAGAAGAGGGAGATTTTTTGGTTGGATTTGCCCATCATAAATCTTCTACTCTTTTTCGCAAAAAAAAGTTTTTATTTCTTTTTAAAAATCGTTCTTATTCTCCCTTTCTCTTATCCATCAGGAATTCCTGCTGCTCTATTTTCTTTCGTTCTTTTGCCAGAAAAAAATACTGCTGCTGAAAAATGTTTCCTTTTTCCCCTCCTCTCTTTCCCGATACACACTGCCCCACTTTTTCCCATCCCAGAAGTGGAGGGGAGTGAAGAGAAGATATTGCAACGAGGAAGAAGAGGAGGAGGAAGAAAAAGGAGGAGGAGAAGTTCCGCAAAAAATGGGAGGAGGCTTTTTCCTTCGAGGAGGAGATTTTGTGCTCTATCCACTTTTCCTTTCTCCTCCTCCTCCTCCTCCCGCTCCTCCTCAGAATGGCCCAGTGTCCTTTTCCCTCGCTCCCTCTTTGTCCACTCCACCAACGAAACAACTTCCCCTGTCGTGACTATCAATTCTCGTCTCCACCTTTCTCCCCCTTTTCGGCAAGAGCATGATCCTATTTTTTCTGACCCCCCGTCCCTCCCACCCTTCCTCCTAAAATCGAATATTCGCCCTTCCTCTTTCCCCAATCTTGCACATTGGCAGCTCACTACTACTAGTTAACGTTAGTTGTTGTTTGCTTGCTGCTGGCCTCTTACTTTCCTTTTAAGACGAGCAGAGGGATGGATAGCCGATATGTACTGCACAATGTGGAGAACAAAAAATAAATATGGCAGTGTGATATTTTTCTTCACGTGCCGCAGTCGAGGAAAGCTTGGTTGTGTGCGTCAAGAAGAAGGAGGAGGAGGAGGTGGAGGCAGAATCGGAAATCAATCCTTCTTGTGGATAGTTAAGGTGTTGTTGCCATGCGGAGAAGAGAAGGAAGGGGCAGAGGAAATGAAGTGGCCACTGCAATAACAAGCAACACCAACATCCTCTTCTGGACCAAGAAACTGGGTTAATGATGGCATGAGGTTGTTACTCGGGTCTCTCTCTGTATCTCTCTTTTTAGAGGAGAAGCAGGTGTTTTTGTTCTCATACAAGAGGGGCAAAGGAAGCAAAAAAAAGGACAAAGAGTGTACAGTCAAAGTTCGATTTAGGCAAATTTTGGAAACTTTCCTGACATGTTTCTCAATGTATGTACCTAGTATCTCGTAGTACTATGAAAAGTATATTTGCTTTTGGCAATAAATTCGGTTTACTATACCTACAGTATACAGCTATAGCAAGTAGCACGTCGAGAAAAAGCTCGTACGTACATCGGTACTACAACTACATTGACAAAGCCATTTATTTTGACTCACCTCTGTGCCTGGACTGCCTAGGACCTGGCTCTGCTGTTGGCCCTGTGCTTCTTTAGGCAGCGCCGCCGCCACTTTCGACTGCCCACTGCCCCTGGTTCCGCCCCACCTCCTTCCCCTCCTTGCAACCCCGCCCCTGCCCCCGTCCCCGTCCATCTTGTGCAGCCTCAGCAGGGCAGGCCTCCTGGGCAGGGACCTGAGCAGCTGATCCTGTGGATTGTCAGGACTGCCCACAGCAGCAAGTTGCTCCACCCTGATGATTTCGGTCTCCTTGCTGAGCAGCAAGATCCCCACCGCGGAAATGAGCAGGAGATGACCAGCCATAATGCCTTGGAGACGAAGAGAATAAGGAGGAGGAAGGGGTTCTCACAGCTGATCTTTTCTCTGTTCTGCATAAAATCAGACGACAACGATGACGCTATTGCTGAGGAGGAAGAATATGAGTTGGAGTTTTATTTGTCGTTGTTTTTCCTCCTCCTTGGATGTGTGGATGAGGATGACGGAAGTATCCTCTCCTTCCTCCCCATTCCACTGGTGACTGGCGTCATTGCGAGCTGCCATGGCTGGGTCAACCTGGAGGCCACTGAAAAGTCCAGCTCCTCCGCGTGCTTTGAGTTTAGCTGCCCATCTTCAAAAATGAAATTTGGGTGCTCTGCAAGAAAGGGAAAATAAAAAGATTAAAGCTGAATGTCAGTTTTCTTCTTTTTTTTACAATTGGTACCCCGCCTGTTTTCAATCCAAAAACTTCCAATTGGGTTTCTGGTTTCTGTGTAAAAGGAAGAGGGCGGGGGAAAAAATAGTCTGGACCTTTCAAAAAAATTGTTTTCAAACTCGTCCTAGGTTAATTGGACAAGATCCAGACGACCACATAGTGCGTGCGCAAGTGGTGAAAATCGCAAGATTCAATCTGGAATTTTTTAAATGGTCACGGCCTCTAAAAAGGTTACTGGTAAAAGCACCAAATTGTTCTCTCTGCTGCTGTCATCATTGCCACATGTTATTATTTCTTTTTTTAAGGCCAGAACCAGATTTCGTAATCATAGAAAGTCATCATGGGGCGTCATCATCAAAAAATCATAGAAAGGAGGAGGACCGACAATTTGCGTCTGATGCAGCAGCAGCTTTGTAATTGAAAATTAGTTTCGTAACTTGTATATTTTGAGGAGGAGGAGGAGAGCTTTTAAGCAGCTGGTGTGGCCAAAATTGAAAAAAATGTCATTAATTGGGCGGGGGGGGGGGAGGAGGAGGATAGGCCAACCACAAGTTTTGGGCGGTCCTGCATGCGCCATGTGTGCATCCTCCATTTTGAGTACTCCCTGCAAAAATGTGGGAGAAAGTGTAATTAATATCCATCCTTTTTTACCCTTTGCAACTTTTTTGAAAGGTAACGCAAGCCGTCTTTACTAATGTGCGCTACTTTTTTTTATGTGGGAAAGTAAGGGTAGAAAAAAGAAAATTTTGAGACTCACAAAGGGACACCTTTTTCACCCAAGACTTCCTCCTACTCTTGCTCCTTTGTCATCACCTCTGTGAAAAGAAGCAGCAGCACAGGCCACTTCAAGAAAGAAAAAAAATGCCGCAAGTTTCTAGAGCAAACTTTTCGGTAGTGGGGCCACTTGCGGCCCGCCAGCATCAAGTTTTGAACGGAGAAGATGACAAGGGGAGGAGAATGCAATATTGGTGACAGCGGTATAGAGTTTGTAGCACTAGTACACCACACTTTTTTTGGTTTTTGCTGCACCAAGAAAGAAAGTTTTTTAGTTTTTTCCTGGGAAAGAGAAAGAGACGCATCAAAGAAGGTTGGTTGACATCTGCACACGTACGCCGCTTGCTGACAGGGAAGATGAGATTTTGGGAAAATGGGGGAAGGAAGAAAGAGAGATCTTTCTTTTCTTCTTCTCCCTCCCAGCAAAAAATATGCGGATAAAAATGGGGAGAGGGAAAATCTTATCAAATTTCTCCATCGAAAAAAGGGGAGGAGGGATGTGAAGGACCTTTCTTCCTTCGTTCCTTTCTTCCTCTTGAGTTTCTCTGAAGTAAAAGTCCTTTGTGGAAAAAAATAGTCCTTGTCCTTTGGTCTCCGAGAAAGAAGAAGTTCCAAGAAAAAGGACCTCTCTCCCTTTCGACCTTAAGAATTCTTTTGGCAAAATTGTTTTAGTGACAGGACAAACGGTAAAATGGCAAAATAAGTTTTGCAAAAAAACAGAAATATTTTGTTCGCAGATGTTCATTATTTGTCTTTGTGCACTAGAAGTGCAATTATCCTCTTTTCTTCCCCTCTTCCTATGTCGCCCTTGACCCCCAATTAATACAGTATGTTGTAAAATAGCAAGTTCACCAAAATGCATTTTACGCATTTTTTCCTGGAGACGGTCCGGGAGAAAATTTTTAAAAATCACAAAATTAATTATTTTTCACAACATGCCATTTCCCGAACACATTTGTGCTTCGAGTTGCAACAGGCTAAACAAACTCACCTGAACCCACAAGAAAATTTCTCTCAGTCTTCTGGCTCCTTCTTCGCTTTAAAAAGATCCTGAATGAACAGAACTTTTGCTTGGGTATGGGGGGGACATTGGAGCTATTGCAGATAATACCCACTTTTACTGACCATCTTGTTGGCAATTTTCTTGTACACTGCCAGAATTCCAATCAAAAACCCTTTCTCCTCCTCCTCTTTTTTTCCCTTCATGCCAAATCACCATCAAGTTGACTTGAGAAGAGCGGAACAGAGAAACTGGGTTGGGAGAAATGAAGGAGGGGAGAGAGGAGAGGGGGCAAAAACAACTTTTTTCTTCGCCTCTAGGTCAAACAGGTTCGTGCAAAAGTTTGCATTTCTTTTCTTCTTTTCTTTTCAGGCACTTTTCCGGTGAATTTGGAAAAAAAAAACAATATCGGAAAGAGTGCGTCACTCCGCTAGCTCCATGCAGTGACTGAAAGTTTTCCTGGAGAAAGAGAGAGAGGGTCTACATACTGGAATGCCACGCGCTCTCGTACTCTATGGAGTGCGATTAAAAGCTGCAATAATAACCCGGCTCATGCTCTACATAGTATGTACATGCTATGTACAGGTACAGGACATTTCAGGAAATGAGAAAATATTGAAAAATCACAAAATTATTTTCTTTCGCAGCAAGACGTTTCCGAAACACATTTGTGCTTCGAGTTGCATTCCCAGACGTTACGTATCCTAACGTTTCCAAATGAACACTTTACTTGTATTAGTTAACGTAACTAGCTCCTCAAGTGAAAGACCGAAGTCAAAAATTGTTTCACTCCATATGAAGACAAAAGCAGAGAGAGCAATGGATCTTTTTTAGGACATTTTCTCCCCCTCCTTTTTTCGCTGCTCGTATTGCTTAACATCTTGTTCTTTTGCTATAGAGGTTCTTACCCTTTTTGGACCGCAACCCCTCCAAAACTCCTTAATATTTCACTACCTACCTAGTTATATGGTACTCAAACGGGTTCCCTCTACTTGTTTTCCTCTGTGACCCCTGTCATGACTCAGTTGAAAAGGTATCGGGACCCACTTTTGCAACCCACTTTTGGGTTGCGACCCATAGGTTGAAAACTTCTGTTCTACTCCTTCTATTCTTCTTTTTTCACGCATGCCGCCTTTCATAACCTCGTACAAAGGTGTGTTATAACTCTTCCTTCTTCTCCTCCTCCTTCTCCTCTTTCTTGCAAATTGCTTCGAGATATAAAAGACGCCGAACAAAGAGGGAAAAGGCCTAGTGTCGGGCAATGGCTTCATTCTTTTTCTCATTCTCTTAAAAACGTCCAGGTGTCACTCCACCTAGTTCTAGTGAAGACGAAAAATTGCTTGATCAAATGATCAAATTTTCCCACATCAGGAAAAAAATTGAAGGCTTGGCTTGTTTCAGACACCCCCAATTCCTTCCTGATTAAGTCTCTTTTCCGGGGAAAAAAGTTGCTGAGCACTGGGAAAAGCCTCGTTTATTTGCCTTGGTCAAGTTGACCTTTCTCTCCTCTTTGTTCTGTCACCCATTTGTCACCATTAGGCATGTGGGATTTTCTCCCTCTCTCCCCATTTCAAGATCATGCCAGAAAAATGCCAGAAAGAGGGTCTTGTGACCAAAATTACGAGCTTAGGATGGGGAAAATGGGACTGTGTCCTCCCACGTGTTATTTCCACATCTCAATATGTGTCCAGATGGAGAAAAAGAAGAGGGATTTTTATCAAAGAGAAAATGCGATAAGAAGGGATGAAAAGGATCTGAGGACGATAGTGAGACATGGCACCATTGCATCCATCTAGTAGAGAGGACATCTTTTTATATTTATCACCAATCATCTGGATGCAGTTTTCTTGTTGTCGTCCCTCAAAAGTCAAAAGGGCATTGCAAGACAGCACACGAATGTTGTGCTACAGTACCACGTAGAACTCCGATATTGGGTAGTACGTAGTACATAAACTCCGCTGTAATAAAGATTGCTCTACTTACTAAATTATTTCTAATCCATCCTCTCCGCTATAGAGTTTAAAAGTCTTGTCAAGCTATAAGAGAGTAGCCATTACTGTACTCTCTCCCTCCCTCTCACTGTTTCTGGGGGAAGGGACGGCGAGTGGTGGGCGTGCAGATATTCTTGTTAACTGGTGCGAAAAATATAGGTTCGGCAGGCGGAAAAAATATAGGCTTGGTGGTTGGTGAAAATTATATGCACTGCGGGTGGTAAAAAGTACATGTAAGGCAGGTGCTGCATTTTTGCCATTAGGGAGGGTATGAGATATTATACGTTAGGCAGGTGGTCAAATTTCGACAAAAAGCAGTCACCTCCACAGACAGTCGAGGGTGGTGAGTGAGATCCAAAGAGGAGAGGGATGAAATGTGTTTATACTACGTATATCACACTTTTTGAACTCGATGTTTTCTGTGGCAGTTTGTCAGAGCCACCACAAAACGCGTCTCGTATGGTGGATCAGATCATCATCGAGCGCGAATGGGAAGAGTTCACACAATGTAGGTACAATATCCTCTGCCTTTACCCAAGGAGGCAATGAATAATAGATGGGAGGGAGGACGGGATAGGGGGAGGGGGCCCCGCATGCATAAAAGCCTTAAACCTTCCTTCCTCCTCCTCCACCCCATACCGTCATCTACTACTGTAGTCTCTCCTACCCATTTTGCGGGTGCCAGCAAGGATTTCGGGCCACAGAGCTACAAATGAGATGTACCGTACTGTATGGTGCCGGAGACCTAACTGTGAAACTTGAGCTTGAAATTTAAGATGTCAACATCGGTGGTCCAAAAGAATGGCGGATTTTCTTGGCAAACCAACCCTTCACCCCCAAGATGTGGCCTCCGACTCCCAACATTTTTCTCGCCTAACCATCTCACCAAAGCCGTGCTTGCTTGCACTCTCGATCAGACCGAATAAGAGAGATGCGGGGGGGGAGGGACGGAGGGAGGCAGGGAGAGGTACGAGAAGAAAAGAGCCAAGAAATTTAGAGGATGCCAAGCGGAAAAGAAAGAGTGGTGAT
>JAAUYM010002089.1_pt1 | contig 11364 bp, 8 predicted proteins | sample 7278001 | NCBI WGS metagenome assembly JAAUYM01 (sample SAMN14350224, study PRJNA611818) | marine sediment metagenome | isolation source: surface marine sediment (1.8m) | place: French Polynesia: Moorea | collected 2018-08
CCCTGCCCACCGTGCCCTCCCTGCCCCGGCACCTGCTGGCGGCGGCGCTGACCTGCGTGGCGTTCGCCTACCTGACCTTGTCGGCGCGCAAGTATCGCGCCGGACTGGTGGCCACGTCCTCGAGGGTGGTCTCGCAGACCGAGTTCGACTTTCCCTCGGTGACGGTGTGCTCGGCCGTGCCGCTGGCGCCGGTGGAATCGCTCTTCAGGGCTCAGGACGTCTTCGGGTCGTGGGTGGAGTTGGTGCACCATGACTTTCTGGTGGAGCATGACGGGGGGGTGAAGAGGTGAGTGACAGGCAGGGTTTGTTGTGCATCACCAATGCTCTGGATACATTCTACATACTAGAAATAATTTTCCGCATTTTGGATCGCAGCACTCGACAACTGGACATCAGGAGAAAGAACCAGACTTTCTGGGGGGAGGACTTCTTTGTCCTGGAGAACAAGGATCTTTTAGGCTGCAACACCTACAGCCCTCCTTCGGACATGAAGACACTGCATGGACTCAGGAACGAGGTACGAGGACCGCTTGAGCAATTTGTTGGGCTTTTTCTGTGGGTGGGTGGGCAACAGTTGCCTGTACCACGGAAGTCTCGATCTGGAATGGAAACTGTTCTTGCTTTTTAGGTCGAGCTGAGACTGCGGACGAGTAACCTCACGTCGCCGGAATTCTACGTGGCCATCAGCCATCCTGACTTGCTGAATCCGTTCAGCTACCTGGGAAGCGTGCTCCAGCACGTCCCTGTGTCGCACCTAGTGCAGAAAGGCAGGGTGGAGAGGTGGGGGCATTTGACAGTTTTTACCGAAAGAGGTGTGAGAACTTTCCAATTTTCTTTTCTTTTTTTTTTCTCGAACATGTTTCGGATTGGCATCTACTTTGGGGAATATCTCGCACTGGACCTTCCCGAGAGGCCATGCCTGTCAGAAGACCAAGTGGAGGCTGCTGGGGGAAGAGTTGACATTAGCAGGTAGGTACTACGGTATATGGAAAGTCGGATGTTTTTGCTACATAGTGGTTTTTTTATTGTTAAAACTTGTACGCACTTACATGTACAGTATATGTGCTTGTGTGCAAAATAACCTTGCCACAGGTGCATTAAGGATTATCAGAAGAAGATGGCACCTCCGTGCTTTCACGACTTAATGAAATCCTGCACAAGAGAGGAGTACGAAGCGATGTTGAGAATCAACGACGACCTGGACATGAATGGAGAGGACAAGGTGCCACAATCTTCTTTCCAACGTTGTTTCAGGGCGTTGACTTTTCCATATTTTTCCTCCTCTCATTTTTTTCAGTTCCTGGAGACCATCGGGTGCCACCCGGCCTGCCGCCGCCCCACCCACGACATCAAGGTGGAATACGTGCTGGACACCAATGAGGATGACCCCGGCAGCAACCAGACGGCTGAAACCGGCAGTCTCTTCCTGAACCTCTACATCCCTCTCTCCAAGCTGACAGTGAGGGAGGAATTCCTGGTGTACGACCTGGCGGGGTTGGCTGGGGACATGGGCGGAATGGTGGGGATGCTGCTTGGGGCATCGGTGCTGGGACTGTACGACTGGGCAGGCAGAATAATGGCCAAGATGGCCACCACTTGTGGTTTTAAAAGTAGCGCTCGTTAATGACAGAGTACCTATTTTAAAATTGTCATTATTTCAATAGCTTTGCTTTGATTATGCTTTGATTAATCAGCTTAAAAGCTAAGATAGCGACAATAAACTTTGCTTTTGCACGTGTCTTTTATTATCTTGTTCGAGTATTCTTCATCATAATAGCTTCAATTTCGTCACGATTTGCCAACAATAAAGTTCTGAAACTTTAAAGTTGCTTGCTGACATTAGTTAGTGCTGTACAGTACAAATCGGACACGATTCAACACAAGCCCTCTTAATCGGGCCCCCAAAGTGTTTGTTCAATAGAACAATAAACATAGACATGTATGTTATTTTTCTGACCCGTCCAACTTTACCCTGTTGCTTTTCCCAGATGAAGATCTTCCCACCTGGCACCAGATTTAATAGCACTATCTACCAAGAGCTGGTGCTCGCCAAGTGGGCTACATGGATAAAGGACAAGTTTTGGGGTCTCTGTGGCCATGGGGAGGACCAGGGCCACCATGGTGAGGGCTGTCCTGATGCAGGATGGGGCCCTGTGTCAGACAAGCAAGTCCATCCCAACCACCACCAATGGTTTGGTGGAAAATCGGAACCATATCGATATACCGAGATTTATACGAGAAATGGCCACTTTCACACCGATTATTAACAATTTTATTTACTTCGTAACAAAATCCTCAACACTCAAAATTTCAACAATTTTGAGTTCCGAAATCGGCACCGATTCTGTGCCGATTTCGGTGGAAAAGTTCCCATGAAAACAGCTTTCAAAGTCCCATTGGCTTGTTTGGCTGGTGATAACAACTGCCCTCTCCATATTCTCACCTATATTTCCACATCTGTAACATTTTTTCCACTTAAAAAAAAAGAAAAGAAAAGAAAAGAAAACAAATAAAGTCACATATTGTGTCCACGTATGTATTTCATGTACGCAAAAAATGGCTGGGGGAAGAAAGAGGTATCACCTGAGCACACTGATCTGGGAACCATAGGATTTCATGTAATACCGCTAATACCCCAAGTGCGCACTGAGCTTACAAATCAGCGCCGAACTTGGAAAACTATACTGATACTACGTACAACTAAGCTATGCTGCATGCCCCCCCCCCTTTAGTTTAGGCATCCTGGTAAAAAAAATTCCTCCCAAAACTTCTGTAAGTATGTAACCTACGAGTAGATCTATAGACTCCCTCACCTAGGTACAACAATTCCTCGCTGTTACATGCTTTCTCAAACAACAATTCCTCGCTGTGTCCGTATGCTTCTTCTTAAGGTGAACTCTGGAGGCCACCAGGGCAATCTTGCCGTCGTCGATCTGGGCCAGGACGACGCACCACTTTCAGGTTGCCGTTTGGTGAGTCTGATCTGAACTTACCACAGACTTTTTTAAGTACGCATCATTCAGTGTCATGCTTAATTTTTATGGATAATGCAAGGGTTATTGCCCTTGGTCTCTTCTGGTCTACACGTCTATAGATTTACTACTACACCTCTCATTTCCCCGCTTTCCAACTTTACATTTTACAACAAATTGATATTAAAAATTTTAAACAACTTAAAGTTTATAGCATGTAGGGCACGTATTTATGGCGTGGTGGTGCACGTTTCATGGATACAATTCACAAGTGCAAAAATCGCAAGAGGCAGAGAGCACTCTAGATACAGTATGAATGAACAAGTGTGGATTTATCCCTTTTGTCAGTTTTTTTTCCTGAAAACCAACCTGCTGTTCCTGTGTCTGTAAGATGTGTCACACTTACTTAGAAAGAGGAAAAAATATGCTACTATAAGGAAGGAGGGGGCTGGGCAGGGGTGCAAAATTTCGCAAACCCAAAAGGATTTCTGGGCCTATCGATCAATCCTGCCTGCCTGTGTTCCAAATTACTGTACCGGTACAGTATATCAGAGGCAAATCCCACTTTTTCCTGGGAGCATAATAATTTCTACCCACATCTGGGTAGTTTTTGGTGGGATTCTACCTAGGTAGCTGATTTTTTATTGTATCGTACCTGATATTACCTAGCTGGTGCTTCAAGGTGTATTTCTTAATTTTCAACAGTTTCTTAAGAATCATCATTTCAGTTGAGGTTGCAAAATTAAGAATCACAGACATCCTTTTGGGGATTTGCAGAGGATTGGTTTGGTGTAATTCTTACAAAAAAAAATGTCGGAGGGCGGGGGGGGGGGACTGTCATTCTTTCTCCATTACTGACGCTCCCAAGCGACGTGATTCTTATATCTCCTCGGATCTTCTGCGCCCTAACCCTCTACTACTACAGTAAATGGAAAAAAAAATCTATAAATTTCTCTCTCTGTGTGCAGTAGCTAGTACTACTGTGCGCACTACATGGCTAATAGGCATCATCATATCCTGATGTGCTTTCCGGCATTCGCTTTCACTACGTATGTTTACAGATAGTGCTGCTACACAACACGGTATAGTAATGCCTATACCTACATGTAGCACGTACCCACTAACCTGTACTACAACACGAGAATTCTATCCCTTTTTTGGGGAGGCGTACTATGTGTATCTCCCAGTCAGGCTGGAGAAGCAGGCAGGAGTGAGAGAGAGAGAGAGAGAGAGAGAGAGAGAGAGAGAGAGAGAGAGAGAGAGAGAGAGAGAGAGAAAAGCCGACTGAGCGGAGCTGCCTTTCGCCTTTCAGAGCTACTCACTCAGACTTTCCTCTCCTCTCCTCCTCCCTCTCTCTCTGTGTCTGTGTCCGTGTCCGTGTCCTTGTCCGTGTCCGTGTCCCTGCTGGCGCTGCTGCGTCTCACGCAACTGGCTTGCTGCTAGCGTTGCTCTCAGCTCTCGGCTCTCGCTCTCGACCCCGCCGCCGACAAGACGGGGAAGGAGGGGGAGGACGGGTCGCGCTGGCGGGAGGGGGAGGGGGGGGGGGGGGAGAGGGGAAGCTCCCCCGTACGCGGCGCGGAGGCGGAGGGGCCTAGGCGACTCGAGCTGAGGAGAGGAGAGGAGGAAGGAAGGAGGAGGATTGGGAGCTACTACTGCGTGCAAACGAGGAGGAAGAGGAGGTAGCAATTTTGCAAGAGAGCAGCAGAGCAGTCTCTTTTTTCCTCCCTCTCAGCCTCTACCGGCTACGTCGTGTTCTTCTCCTGGAGGTCGATCGTCGAACTGACCTGTGAGAGGAATATCAGAAAGAAAAAAAAAAGAAGAGAGTGCCATAGTAGCACGGAAGACGGGTTGCCTGGTCTCCAAGTTTCCGTTCTGCGCACGTTCTACTACATAAGCGACTCCCTTTTTTTTTCCCCGAGGGGTCGGAAGACATCTTTGCAGGATGTGGATTTCGTCCATCACGTAGTCCTCACCGTCGCCGTCGCCTCGGTGTCGGTGTCGGTGTCGACGGCTATAGTGCCGGCCATGCGCCCGGCCCTGTCCACCCTGGTGGTGGCGCTCCTCGTCCCCGTCTTGAGCGCCATCATCCCCGGCGGCAGCGGCAGCGACGTCCTCAACATCACCCACCCGGAATGCCAGGCTGTCCTGGACGACTGGATGTGGCAGCTGCGGCCGGACCTGGACGGGGCCAACGCCACTCTGTCCGTTCGCTGGGGGGGACTGGACAGGGCCCTGGTCAACAGGAACTGCAGGTACGACTCCATGTGGCTGGAGCTCTGGCGCCTGGCGGAAGCGGAGGAGGACCCCCCTTGGCGCCGCAGCGACGTCCGCCGCCTCCACCTCTGCGACGGCCTTCACAGCGGCCGCTTCCTGCTGCACTCCTCCCTCCGGCACCGCCCGGACGACGCCGAGAGTCGCTTCGGGCACGCCGTCGAGGAGAGGTACGTCCTGCGGCTGTGCCCTTGCGGGAAGAGGTCCGGGCCGCTGTCGACGCTGCCGGGACAGTCCCGGAGGTGCGACTGCGAGTACAGGGACAGCAGGAGCTTCTGCAGCCAGCTGCTCCGCTTCCCCCGTCCTGAGGGCGCCAGAGGCGGCGCCTTTCACTGGTGCGGCGGAAAGAGGGACGGCGGGGAAACGGACGGCGCCGATGCCGGAGCCGACGTCTTCTACCCGCGAGCGCATTGCGACGGCGGGGCCGTCATCTCCGGCGTCCTCGCCTCCTGCACCCCAATCCAGGTGTACGATCGGGTCAGACTGCGACTGTACAAGCAGCAAGAGGGGGACGCCGGCAACTGCGACGTCACGCACCACAGGGTGGTGGGCCGGGTGCCGGAGGAAAACGCCACTCTGACCAAAGTCAACCTCACCCACGGCAGCTTCAGCACCTCTTTCAAGGGCAAGCTCGAGTCCGGCGCCTCGTACTGCCTGACGTTGGACCTGGTGGAGCACCCGTACTGCCATCAGTCCTCCATCATCATCGTTCACGCGGGTTCCTCCTCCTCCTTCTCGTCTCCACAGACCCCCTCCGTGTGCAGCTCCCACGTGGTGGCCCCGCTCACCATCGGCGAGGCCTGCCGCGACACCGCCACCGCCGCCCTCCTGTACAAGCGCCAAGCCGGAGTGGTGGTAGCAGTTGTGATGGTCGGCATCGTCGTCGTCATCTTTTTCTTGGGCCTGGCCTTCGTTGTTCTGCACTCATATCGCAAGAGGAAGAGCTTGGCAAACTCGAAAGAGTTCATCAGCCCAGGTCGGGAGGTCGAAAAGTCCAAGAGGCAGCCTCTCCTCACGCCACCGGACGTTCGCGGGAGGAAGGTGTACCTCCTGCACTTTGGCGGTCCCGCCGCGCCCAGCTACCTCTCTCGGGCCAACGAGGTGCTCCGCCGGTGGATGACCGAGATCGGGTGCGAGGTGTTTGACCCTTCCGACAGCGACAGGCAGGAGGAGATCGCGGCGGAACAAGAGATGTGGAGCAGGAAGCTGTTGGACGATGAGGACTGCGGCGTGGTCGTGGTCGTCGACGGGTGCCCCTTCGCCTCCTCCTCCTCCGACAGCGGCGCCATTGTCCTGCCCCAGGACGGCGTCCCAGACCCAGTGATCCCGCTGAAGGCTGCCGCCCTACAGCGCCTGCAGTCGCCAGAGTTCGTGGGGAACTACCGCCGGGTGGCCGTCGTCACCTTCGGCAGTGGCGGCGCGACCTCCTCGCTCCTGGCGGACCTGACCAGCATGAGGGAAATGCGGCTGCCGGAGCACCTGGTGGAGTTGGCGGAGTGGCTGGGAGTCAGCAGGAGGGGCGGCGACGAGGACAACGACGACGACGGCAGCGGCGGCGGCCGCCTGAAGGAGGCCGAGACCCAGCTGAGAAGCGTGCTGTCGCTAATGAGGCTGACTTGTAGTACTGCACATACTTCACAAGCTGTTTAAACGTTACCCCTTCCTCACACTACAATCAAAGGCGGTCACATATCATCTTCACACGCCTGGACTGACTTCCGAAAAAAAAAACACGGTCTAATCTCTAGTGACACTTGAGTGTTATTATGTATCCTACTGTTACATGTACGTACGTATGTAGTACACAAAAAGTGGTTTTTTTTTCTCCTGCTTTCCTTCTTAGTTATGTTGAAGAATTACATGTCTGATGTGGACTGTATCCTCAGCACCAACTTGGCGACAAATCATCCATGTCTTGGACAAGAAAGTGAGGTGTGTGATGTTTTAGTGGGGGAGGGGGGGGGGGGAGGGAGGACAAGCAGGATTTTGAAGAAGGGTGTGATACCTGATTATGGCATTCATTCCGCTCAGAGACTCCAAGTCTCGTCTCTATTACTGAAAGATTCCAGAAAGGAGCTGCTGGGGGGAAGGTAACAAGGATCACGATTTGAAACCATTACGCTCTTTTTTGCACATCCTAGAGATTCTTGGATCGATATCATTCGATTTTTCGTTCCCCTCCACGTGCTTGTTGTGATAAACGTGAAGATGCCCCAATTGCACTATCTAATGTTTCGCAAATTGTGTCAAAGACAGGATGTCGTGTCATAAAAAAAAACGCACACTAGTTTTACACACACACACGTGCTGGACCTTGCATTTTTATTATACGATCCTATGTACTAGGCTGATTAGTGATATATACAGTATAGGGCAGTCTTGTAAGAAACAGAGAGAAAAAGAAAGGTATTAGGGCCTTAAATATTTAACAAGTCAACAGCCAGTACGTATTTCCAGGATAGTTTACTTGCTAAAAAATTTCTAGCCTAAATTTGCCAAAAAAAAATTGTTGGTACAAGTGAAAGCATAAGAAGTAAGCGTGACTTTTCTTTTCATTGCTTGCAAGACTTTTGAAGGTGTGGATAGGCACGTGATGGACTGCAGCTCCGAAGGTGAAAGGAAAGTGGGACAAAATCCTGAGTTGGACGGTGAGTAGTGCAAAAAAAACCCACTGATTTTCTTTCAGGAGGGAGGGGGGAGAGCAGGTGTAAAGCTCGCGCCGGGCTCAGCTGTAATTAAGACGTGATTGAAAAAAAAAAAACCCTGGAAATTCTCAAAGTCAAAAAGAGAATGGAGTGTCAGAAACTCCTGGAACTGCTCTCTGAGGATATTAAGCTGTCCTCGGATGCACCTCCATCCTCCTTCCACCTGCGTCATTTGCCCGGTCGGGGCAGAGGGATGGTCGCAGCCAGGCCCGTCCTACAGGGAGCAGAGGAGGGGCGTCGCGGCCTGCGCCAAGTGCTGCTCCCTCGCGGCCCCGCTCTCTCCCTGTGGCGGCTGCGGCGTCGTGGCCACCTGCCGCCGCGACTGTCGGGGCCGCATGCACCAGGAGAAGGAGGAGGAGTGCGCCACCCTCAAGGAGGCGGCGGCCGGGCTGACGGGGGAGCAGAGGGCGTTCCTCGTCTCCGCCTGCTCAGAGTGGCTGACGACCTGGCGGGCGATGGTGATGAAGAGGCTGTCGCCAAGGAGGTGGGAGAAGTTCCGCCACCTGCAAGGGAGGCTGGACGGCGCTGGATGCTACCGCGCGGTGGAGCAGGCGAACCGCCAGAGGGTGGTCCCGCTTCTCAGGCTGCTGATGCCGGAAGAGGAGGAGGAGGAGGTGCTGGCTACGGCGTCCAAGCTCGACGCGAACGGATTCCGACTGGGCGGAGGGGACGCCGCGAGCAGAAGCGTCTACCTCCTGGCCAGCATGGCAAACCACAGCTGCGTGGCCAACGTCAGGGTCATGTATGGAGCAATAGTACCTATAGTTGTTAACATTGCTTTAACCATCCCAACCAATATCGCTAGCGTGAATTTAGTGATAAGTTGCAATAAGTTTTTCATATCACTTACACAGCATTAGAACGCCAGCGCTGGTGTTAGAATAGTGGGAAAAAAACCCTTTTTGCAAATCAAAAGTCGACCCCTGCGCTAACTACCACTATTGTCGCCACCGAGACCGTGCCCCTAACGATACCAATATTGGTTGGGATCCAGAAGCTTTAGGGGTCTGTGCTGTAGACGAGTACCTACAAGTACGCGGTGACTCGATCCCAACAGGTTTGGAGGCCCGGCGGGAGACGAGCTGACCATCCTGGCCAAGAGGGAGATTCCGGGGGGCGAAGAGCTGACCATCTCTTACTGCTCCCCACTCCTGTCCACCAGGGAGAGAAACGAGAAGCTGGAAAAGAGCAAGGGGTTCCGCTGCAGCTGCAGCCGCTGCGCCGACCCGTCCGAGCTGGGCACGGGCCTGGGCGCCCTCCTCTGCACCAGGTGCGACGCGGGCGGTCCTGGCGGCGCAGCGAAGGATGAAGGGCCGCGACCCGTCCGAGTGGGAGAGGCTGCTGGCGGCGCACGCAAAGAGGCTCCCGCAGACAAACTCGCTCGTGATGGACTTCAAGAACGACCTGGCAGCGCTGTACCGCGAGAGGGGGGGAGGAAAGGACGGGGCGCCGAGGGGTCTGGAGAGGAGGGAGGAAATCCTGGAGGAGAGGACGAGGGTGCTGAGGGCCGTCGACGGCGAGCAGTCCAGGCTCATGGGCTTCCTAGCCTTCAGGGCGTACCGACTCCTCCGTGAAAGGAGGGCGTCGGGGAGCCAGGACGGCGCAGAAGCCGGGATGCGCCGAAACCTGAGTCTCACGGCCTCCATCCTGCTCGAGGACGCCGGGTGTCCCAAGGAGCTCAAAGATTTGTGGGAGGACGAAACCGCTACAATGTGTCCCTAGCTTGATGCTTTAAGAAAGGAAAAAAAAACCTTTGCAGAGTTCAGGAATGCTCCAACTGTTGAATTAAACTTGCCAACACTCTCGAACTGGCATATCTTATTTCCCTTTTAGAGAGACACGTTGCACTACCTAGGGATGGTCCCATCAAGTTCTTCAGCTTTTGGTGGATCTAATTGACTTGTCAGGAGAGAACCGAAGAACCAAGTCCGAGAGATCTACAAGCTGGCCTTAGTTAATTTTTCTTTGCAACTGTTGATGGGAGTGCCTTTTTTTCCCTGCTAATTTCACGCGTGGGTTTTCCCAAACTTCACGAGAAAATTGGTTATTTGGGAAATTGTGATCAGGGAAAGAAAATTATGAAAGTATGCATTTTACTCGTACTATATAACAAAAAGGGAAAAAAAATACGGTATATCTTGGATAGTAGGACGGCAGACAAAGAAAATTTACCCCCTTTCCTAACAATTGCAGGTTGGCCAGCTCTTCATGAGAAGGGGTCAGCTCTAGTTAAAAAGGTGGCTTGCTCTTTTTCACACAGTGTCGACAGCCACGTTGACCCTAAGGCAGATCTTCGAGTCTGCCAGCTTGTTCCTCACACGGGTCTCAAAGAGGTCTCGCACATAGCTGAAGGACATCATCGAAGAAGGCTTCATCTCCAACCTATTTTTTGAGCCGGGAAGGAGGTAGAAAAGTGCTCAAGATGTATCATTTAGTGTTTATGATAGGGCACGGCTCACCAGAACTTGTCAAATTCCACGAAGAGGTAGCAGTAGAAGTGGTGGAAGTTGTCCAAGTTGGGCTTCCCACACTTTTTCTTTTCTCCTCCACTGGGGCTGTTTGCGACGGCGTTGAAGAAGTGTGCTTTGGCAGTGCCCTCCACCAAGAATCGGTAAGCCATGTGGGTGATATTGATGCCAACAATGGCAAAAGAATATCTGTGGAGGAAGAAAGGAAGAGACTGACTGCATGGTTAATCTGTGACTGTTGTTACCAGAGGATGCAAGCAAGAAAGCAACATACTGCATTCTTTCGCTCCAAATACCGGTAATAGTCGCATTTTGGCTCCAAGTAATAACAATATTTTTGAACAGGCCAGGCAAAAAGAAGGAAAAATACTGTATCAAGTAAAGCAACGGGCCATGATCATGCAGGCACATGAAACAACTTTTTTTCTACTGTTTAAAGAGTGTATGTATAAAAAAAATTAGCAAATGCTGACGTCTTGTTGACCATGCATTCGTTGACAATGAAATAACTTATGACAACTCTTTTGCTCAGAACAGGACCGTGGCTTTACCTTACAGAAGGCGAAAAGGGAAGAAGGGAAGTATAAAAACTGCAAAGGGAACAAGCAAAGTCTTTAGAAGGGTTGTTGCAATATTATGCTTTGAAGCCCTTTTGCTCCCTCCCACCCAGCACACGAGCACATTTTGTTATGAGCACCTTATAGGTATATACTATAGCATTTCTACCTCAGCTCCTTTACGCCCTACCACATACTCAATTAACCACGTTCCCACATTTAATGTTCTTTTACTCCCACATGCATCATTTTATCCGTCTTCTTACATCTTCTTACCCGTGACTTGGATGGTGCGAGTGAGAGAGGATGTATCTGGCCGCTGTGTTGTACTCCTGGGCAAAGTATCTGCAGCAAGAAAGAAAGATGGAAGCACGCTTAATTCGAGTTCGAG
>JAAUYM010165116.1_pt1 | contig 11360 bp, 9 predicted proteins | sample 7278001 | NCBI WGS metagenome assembly JAAUYM01 (sample SAMN14350224, study PRJNA611818) | marine sediment metagenome | isolation source: surface marine sediment (1.8m) | place: French Polynesia: Moorea | collected 2018-08
CGCCCCGTTCGGCCTGCTGGCGCTCGGCCTGCTTGCCGCCCTGGCCCTGGGCGCCGGCGAGAGGCTGCTGTGCCACAGGAGGTCTAGCCCCACGGAGGACCGTTCCCTGCCCCCTGCCAGGATCCTGCAGGCGGCGGCCGAGGTCCTGAGCTCGCCGGAGCTGACTGCCGCGCGCAAGGTGGAAGTCTTGGCAAAACTTTGCGGCAAATAACACGTACACGTCACTGCATGTGCACAGGGTAATAATCAGTTCCAAGAGAATTTATGCGATCAACCGTCAAGCATTTTTCTTCTTTCCTTGTTGGTCGGGCAGCCAAAGACTAAATCGCTTGGCATAAGAAGTAAATTTTGTACCGGTACGTATACGCGACGACAAACGGCGTGGAAGAAACTCAATATAACCAATTTATATTTATTCTGTCCGCGTCTGCCTCCTCCTTTGTCTCTTTCCGTGTCCCTTCCTAGCACCGCCAATATTTGCCAACTTCCAAATGGAGTCTCCCTATAATCACACGGGGCATTGGCCGTTGCCTCGGACAGAAATGGGTCAGCATGTGCTGCCATACCCTACCTAGTTGCGTAACCGTCTTCTGATAACGTTGGCGGATGGCATAACAGATTTTTTCTTTTTTTGACCGGTGGAACTGGGGCCGGTTTTTTCTTCCTTCTCCTTCTCAATTCTTTTTCCTCACCGCATAGGTACGTACGTACTAAAGGTAGGAGACCTGGAATGACGTCACCTGTTGCTCAATATGGTAGCTTTTGGGTGCAGGGGGAGCATGGGACGTAAGGAAAATAACATAAACCCAAAGGTTACAAGCGAAAAAAAGATGATATATGTACTACAATTTTGTGCACAGTGTTGTTATACTATCTACTGTGTTGCAAGCTATAAAAAATGCCCAGCATGTGGCTGTCATTTGTGCAGTACAACAATGGTACTACGTATGTATGTACATAGTTGGACATACCTGGCTATAGTATAACAACAGAGCCATCATAACTGACAGCTGATTACTAGGTAGCAATGTTTCTTAATTGTTATAATTCTTTGTGTCAGGGATCTTTTCGTATTAGGAGGGATCGATCAGCTAGGGGAAAAAGGAAAAGAAAGAGAATGTGGACAAATTTACGGGGGAGGGGGACAGGGGGAAGGGCGAAGAGGAGGGAGGGACGGAGGGACTCTTGTTGACACGGCGTTTCTGGATTTTTGAGAAAAAAAAACCGGTGTTGCGTCGGCATGGTGGCGGCATGTAAGGAAAAAAGGGTATAAAAGCCGGAGGGTGGACCTGTGGAAGTCATCAGTCAGCTTTCCACAAGCAAGACTAACGCAACAGAATCAGTAAGTGGAGGAGAACAATTGCGACGTCACAGCTTCCAGCACATTGACTGCTATTGCGAGTGCTGTCTGCTGCCCCATTGAGAACGTGGCTGCTTGTTTTTTTTTTTTGTTTGTTTTTTTAACCTTAACTTGTCTGTACACAATCTCTGTTGTTTTTTTTTCCAGCCATGCAGTTCTTCCTGGTTTGCTCCGCCTTCCTCCTGGTCGCCTCCTTCATCTGCACCGAGGCCATCTTCAGCGCCGGCGTTGGCATCACCGCCGGCGGCCTCCTCGCTGCCGCCATCGGCGTCAAGGCCATCGCCGGCTTTGGGATCCTCCTGGCCTCCAAGGGCGGCCGCCGCAGGGGGGGTAAGGGACACGGAAAGGGAAAGGGACGCAGCCGCTATGGGCGCTCCGTTGCCACCGTCGAGGACATCCCAGCCCTGATCAACGAGGCCGCTCTTGACGACGAGACCGACTGCGCTAAGAAGTTCATCTGCGAGACCCACGCCAAGGCCCTCGATGCCCTGGACGAGACCGAGAAGGCCGTCTACCTGCTCTTTGGTGCCAACGACAGCATCGACGTCTCCAGGGACTCCGTCCAGTTTGACCTCGCCGCTCTGGTCGGACGCAGGGGCGGCAACTGCAACAGGGTCTATGCCAGATGCGAGCTGGACTCCTACCAGATGAAGCAGGCCATGAGCTCGTAAGGGGAGAAGGTGCTGCTAGCCGAAAGAAATGTTCAAAAATGGTGGTTTTTTCCTGTCAAAATTTGCTCAGTGTGTCATTATTTTTTTTCGCCGTTTTGTTGCTAGTTAGTCAGAAAAGAGAAAAGCTGAATAAAAATCCCACATATGCCCACTGAAACTGTTGCACACCGGCTTGCTCGTTTGCTATGCTATTTGTTATGCACCTATTTATCTACCTGGAAAATTGACAGTGCGGTCCACGGTTCACATAGTAAGAAAAATATTACTATTTCAACGTTATCTTCAGAAAAGTAATGACAACTTGGCACATCGATCGCAATTTTACACTGAAAATAAAAAGAAATATTTCTTCGCGAATACGATATGGAGTCATCCGAGCATTATTCTACATACACAACCATGCACAATAGTATGGCATCTCACATAGTACGGTACAGTATACCCGACCAGACACAGGACCCTTGCCCACGTCGGCTCATCCCAGACTTACAGCAGACTCGACAAACGAGTCAACTCCAACATTCAACGTAACGTTGACTTGCACCAAGAGCATGCATCTATAAAAAGCTTGGAATTAGTGGAGAGCTGAATCTGGCAGTAGTATAATGCACCTAATGGCACTTGTGAGAGACTCATGATGGACTCATGACTCTTGTAGGTACGTACAGGAAACTTTGCACTATTGGCAATGCGCGCAGTTTAGGATGAGCACCATTTACAGACTCACCACAGACTCAGTGACTGTCTGGTCGGGTACGCACGAAAGTTCTATCAAGTTGTCTTAAGAGTATCAACCATCTTTCGCACGTGGCATATGTCTGAGGATGGCACTGGATTGTGCACCACGAAATACCTCTGGGAAGTAGAGAGTCAAGAAGCTGCATAGGAAGCCTCTGCTGGGGAGAGAGGAGGAAGTATGCATAGCCACAAGACTTTTCGTCGAAAATGACGCTAAGTTTGCGTGGTGCTACCCCACAGACTATCAGAATGAATGGGCAGGTGCGTATACTGCATGCCCCACTTTTCCCCCCGTCACATCTGTGCTCCTGTTTGACGAGTCAATCACGTAACCGATTGATTACGCAACAACCACTTCTTCTTCGAAGAACAAAAAAAATGGGAAGTTCCGTTCGATGACCCCCCCCCAATAAAAAAAATCGGGAGTCATTGACGGAGAAAACAAAAAAAATGTGTTTTAGTAAAGTAACCTACCTAAGTGGACTGTTTTTAGTTATTACGTACACACCCTTATGATAATACTTCGTGGTCAGCACAAACGCAGCTCATCATTGCTGCTGCTACTGCTGCTGGTGTCGTCGTTGTTGTTGTTGCTTCGATACCGTTTCAGCATCGCTGTTACCATGCCCGACCAACACACACACAGCCCATAGAATCGAACATATTGTGACACTACTATATTAGGGTATCTTCTGTGCGCTGCCAAAACCAGGTACCCAACATCTGGTGATGCATTATGTGCCAATCATTGCACTGGTGATGTGCTGGACTGCTAGACCACGAATAATACATCACGGTACCATGCGTTATATGTGCTATACCTATTATGTGGCGCATCAAAATGTCTACGTACTGTTTTGGTCGGGTGGTTATATGTTATGTTGAATGCTACTGTTGTTGTTTTTGCTGTTATTGCGATGCTACTATACTGAATACTATCTACCACATAGTACCACTCTCCTGCTGTTGTTGATGCCTGTTGGAGGTGTCGATAGTACTGCTGTAGGAATACAGTATAAGCAGGCTTTATTTCTAGCTGCTTTATCCTCTGGACCAAAAGTTGGATGCGAAAAATCCCGCAATTTGTCAAGAAATTCGGAAAGACTCGGCGTGTAAGACAATTTGTCAGTCATATATTTTAACTACTATCTCTCAACAACAAGTTTTTGGCATTATCTATCTGAACGCTCTAAACTTTGGGGTGGTAAAAAGGAATTGGACAAGAACCTTAGCAAGCGCCGTGTGAGGTTTGAATACTGACGGAATTTTTGATGGTCCTTCTAAGCTACGAGTCGGGGAAAAATGAAAAAAAAATCTTTCTACACTTTCCACACTCTTCTTTCTTCTCCTCCTCGCCTACTGCCTGAGGGCGTTGGTCAGCTCGTCGGCGCTGAGCTCGCACCTGGCGTAGACCCTGTCGCAGTTGCCACCCTTGCGCCCCACCAGGGCGGCCAGGTCGAGCTGGACGGTGTCCCTGGAGACATCGATGGAGTCGGCATTGCCGAAGAGCTGGTAGATGGCCTTCTCAGCGGGGTCGAGGGCGGCCTGGGCCTTGGCGTGGATCTCGCAGACCATCTTCTTGGCGCAGTCGGTGGTGTCCTCGAAGGAGGCCTCGTTCAGGATGGTCTCGATGTCGTCGGCGGAGCGGCCGTAGCGGCGCCTGCCGTGGCCGTGGCCGCGGCTGCGGCCGCGGCCCTTCTTGGAGGCGGCGAGGAGGCCGAACCCGGCGATGGCCTTGACGCCGAGGGCCGCCAGGAGGAGGCCGCCGCCGCTGATGGCCACGGTGCCGCCGCTGAAGATGCCCTCCGCGCACAGGAAGGAGGAGACGAGGATGAGAGCGGCGAGGGAGTAGTAAAAGTTCATGGCTGTATATGGAAAGATTTTAAAAGTGCGGGTCAGGCCAAAAGTGGGATCGAGAGCTGTTGTTGCCGTTGGGAAATGGACTTACTGAATTGTTGGAGTAGTCGTGCTTCGGTAGCTGACTGACTTGGACACCCGTTGCTCCACACCCGCTTTTATAGGCGGTGGCTCATCCCCTACGGTTTCGTCGTCGTCGTCTTCAGCCAACCCCTCCTCCTCCTCCTCCTCCTCTTTTGCCCGGCTTTTCTCCCCTCTCTCCTCCCATGACAGAAGAAACGCCAACAACAAGCGTCTGTTATGTAACAACCGAAACCCTCCCTCCCTCTCCTCTCCTCTCCTCTTCTCCTGCTTCTTTCCAAAGGTGCCTGCGCGGAAGAAAGCTCCAGCAAAGGGGCCCGCGGGGGGAAAACAGAGGCGGCGGAGGCGGAGGCGGTTGTGCAATAACGCCGGCCAACAAGCGAATTGGAAGATTTACACAAACGGTTCATGCCTCATTTTATTGCGGAGGGAGGGGGGGGGGAGGAAGCGCTGTTATGATAGCAAATGAGGTGGAACTGAAAACACGCATTGGAAATATTTGCGCGTACTAAAAAGAAACAAGATTATTCCAGCAAGTCTGGAAGCTCATTATCACAAGACGAGAAAAAAAACTTTTTTCCACAAGACTTGAAGAAAACTACTTTTTTTTTTTACAGAGATTCATCCTTGAATTGCAGAATGTGGCCTCACGCATACTGAAAGACTTCTTTATGGTAGGTGGGATTCACTGTCAAGTAAAGCAGACGACCATTTCTCATAGTATGTGTTGCTCCATTACATCGTGCACAGTAAAACTCCGATGTGTACTCGGTGGTTACTAGATAACTTTACTGTTGTCATAGCAAAACGCGTAGTTTCCTATCAGAGCGCCTATAAAGAAAAAAATGCAAATGTTTCAGCCATATCTTTGCAATCTTTAACACGAATAGGTTTTTTTAATTAACCAAAGTCTACTGTAGTACCTTTCCGTGCGCAATTATTCTTCTCCAAAAGAATCCTCTTTACCCCACACAGCAGCTGAGCAACGCACCCTTACCACCCCCTCCTCCTCCTCCTCCTTCTCCTCCCCCTTCCCCCCAAGCCAGACAGCACCTCCATAGTCTAGTACCATTAGGGGGAGGGGGAGGGGGAGGAGGAGGGGGGAGGGGGAGGGGGAGGAGCGATCAAGTACACACATACGGGCACACTACACGCACTCTACTGCAGACGTGTTGGGGTGGCTGGTCACTGAGAAGAAAAAGAAGAAGAAGAAGAAAAAGGTTGCGTAACCCAAGTCTGCAAATCCATCCCTTCTCCTTCTCCGACATGACCAACTCAGGGAAAAAAAGCTGACATTAAAAATCTCTCTCTCCGTCTCACTAATTTGCTCCAAGATTGGCCTTGTCATCGCCTTCGCATCTCCTCTGCAAACTGTCATCACAATTTTAGTTTCTGTTTCTGATTGTTTAATAGATTTTAAGCCAAATTTTGAGAGCGAAGTGAAGGACTAATGGACACTCTCCCTTGCCCCCCTTATTTCACGAAGTACTATGTACATGCTTCAGGTGCTTTAGCCACAAAAATCACTGGCGTTGAGAGGAAGCTCCCCTCTCCCCCTTAATTAGTGATGCTCCCCAAGCAAACGATGTCTCACCATGCACCGTTTTTTCTGTCTCTTTTTTGGACGCCACCATGCGTGGTTCCTGCAACTTCCAAGGCCTCCCATCAGTTTGGCGCGAATTTGGGTCAAGGGCTCCTCTAAAAGTAGGAGAACCGGTTGCCCCAAATAGTACCTATTGCGCAAGAGACGATGGTTACGTCACTTTTGGGCCACCACATTTCACCCACCCTCCCTCCTCCTTCTGCTTCTCCTCCTCCAATTTAGGGCAGTAGCCGCCGCCCTTGCCCTATGGGATGAGGTGACTTAACGGACGCCGGGGAAGAAGCGGATTCTCAGAAATCTAAAAAAAAAAAGTTTGACAACTCATGTTTGCCGGCTCTTTCGCGAATTTGCGGAATCTGTGGCTCTGCTGTCAACCACGTTTTGTCTTGGCAAATAGATCTCAGTAATCTAAAAAAAAAGGTTGACAACTCATGTTTGCCTCTTTCGCGAATTTGAGGAATCTGTGGCTCTGCTGTCAACCACGTTTTGTCTTGGCAATAGAGGGGAAAAGTCGCAGAGATGCATTTTTTCTGCGTATTAGCGTATTTTATTTAGTGGAAGTTGTGTTTCGGGCGCGGCCGGCAAAACAAGCCAAAAAACCCGGCTTTAACTCATCCTTGGCTTCAAATTCAAACTACAGTAGAACTCCAATATACGAAAGAAAAATGTGCGATTAGCAGCCAAGAGTTTGTTGCATCAGACTTTTTTTACTCTGGTGGAGGCAAGTTCTTTCTATAACATGCCAAACTGATAAATAGCAGGTTTTTTTTACTACAATGGAGAATAGTGGAGGTTCACTGTACTTGACTTATTTTAAGCAATGCTTTATTTTTGGACCCTCCTCCATGTCAGTCAGAGTGGATCCTATGTTGGTACATATGCTCGCTGCGAGATAAGAGTGAGGGAAGAAAAAAAATGAAATTGCATCCCCCCGTCAAGCGAACCAATCAATCAGTGGGTCATTGCCAACCACTTCTTTCTCAGGGCTATTAGAAATGATATTTTTGCTGTTGTTGTTACGGCAGGGAGCAGCAAACAAGCCTGCCCACCCCCACCCCCACTAAGCTGCTATATCCAAAATCAGGCAAATACAATTCAGAGCACGAACTGATGTTTACAGACCACGAAACTGCAACAAAACTTTGTTTTTTTGCTTCTTGCGGTCTCCCCCTCCCCGGCCCCCCCCCCCCCCTAAAAAAGAGAAGTTAAAAGAGAACCCGACCAATATTGCCAAGGTATCGACGAGGTAGCATCCAGGTATCTGTCGACCACCATCCCATGGTAAGGTATAATGCTGAGGTAGGGATCAGACATAATTGAGACTACCTCGAAATACCTTAGCGGTACAAGACGGCGGAAGGAAGCTGATAATTGCGAGAGCGTCTTATAGGATAGTCAAACAAACAAAACTGCTTCGATCAAATTTCGATACGGGAAAGGAGAGGCCGTCGTCGTCTTCTTCTCATTATTCTCCTTCTTCAGTGCAAATGCGGTGTAGCTCCTCTCCTCAGGGCTGCCAGGTCTTACAGAAAAAAACTGAAATAATCCAACCCGGGCGTAAGGCCAAGTTCAAACCTAGTCACAAACGGTGACTAGGTTTTGAATGGTGACTTAACTTTGAAAAAAAATAGTTGAATTTTGTCAACAAATATTTACACCCCACAATGGCATATAGCCATTTATGGCTATGAAATGGCTCACCTGGCCACCCTGCCTCTCATTATTCTCCCTACTCCCTCCACCCCCCTCCTAGCTCCTCGCACATCACACAGCTGGTCAATGCACTGCCTGGGAAAAAGAGTGAGAGAACACCGGGGGCTGTTTTTCCCTCCTTCTCTCTCTCTCTCTTACGTAACCCAAGCAAAGGGTCGCTTAGGTGGTGTTACGTGGCCTAAAAAAAAAGTGGACCCGGCCCCCAGTTGAGAGATTTGGGGGGGGGGGGAGGGGAAGGGGAGGGGAGGAGGGGCTTTTATTGAGATGAGGGAGGGGGAGGGGACGAGGGTGTTGTCATCTCCTGCAAGCTTGCCTCTGGTCTTCATAAAAAAAAAGTCTTGTATACGTATGACACGAGTGGTGCTGTCAAACATCTCGGGATGTTTATGGTAGACGAGTTGGCCGCTTACAAGAGAAAAATAAAGTTTCGCATTAGACACCTTCCGTTTTCGCACATTTTCTTGTTCAACGTGGTCTGAATTATATCCGTACAAAAAAAATGGGTAACAGTTGCGTTTCACGCGGTCTTGAAGTGTAAAGGTGAAGGGAGGAAGCACAAGATTGCTTCCTACAGTTTCAGGGAGGCACTGGGCAGGGTACAGCAGAACCCAGGTAAGTGGATCGACCTGGAGCTTATTTGGAACACGTGGTTTACTTTATCAGTAGATAGGCCTCTTCTCAGGCCCTGGCAGCCAACTCGTAGGCTCCGCCGGCGTCGTCCAGGAGGTCCTTCCGGAAGGTGAAGGCCACCAGCCAGAAGTGGATGCCCAGCACTGAAATTAAAGAGAAATTCAGGTGCACTTCGAGCAAATTCAGGATCCAGGCAAATTTTTCGCACTTGTCAGAGATTTCCACATTCAAATGAAATTAATTTGTTTTTCTCCAACTGTTACTCCACTTGATACAAGGCTGGATTCCCACTTTAGAACTGAATTGCCAACTAAGCAAGTTTGACTGTACTGCAGTGCATCGAAACAGTATGTTTAACTCAGTTATTCATCAAAAAACACATTGAATAAACGACGCATTCTTGCGTATAATTTTTCTTTGGATTTTTTTTTTGACCTGACCGAGTCCGATTGTATATCCGGCCGCCCTGCCGATCATTTCGCTCGTTTTAAGCTCTGCCCGAATGTGCTCCTCTATGCCCAGCGCCTTGTCCACGCCCAGGAGGAAGGCTACCTCGGCGACGATGAAGAGGAACACCACGAACAGCCAGAGGAAGTACAACACCAAGTGGAACTGAAAAAAAAAAGAGCCCGAAGTCTGAACGCCAGCAGAAGGTGCAAAACTGGAGTAGAGAGCAGAACACAATACAGCAATTGTAGTTATTACGTACTAGATCTAGAAAAATCTAGGAAAATCAGAAACAATTAGCTTCTGGTGCCTACTACCGCATGCCATGACGCATCCTGGCTTCCTGCCGTAGGCGCCAACCAGCAAGGCGATGTGGAGAGTCAGGCCGAAGATCCACAGGAGCAGGTCGGGAGCCTGAGAGATCAAAGCAAGCAAGAACATAGTACTATTTCGGTATACGTACGTCCCCCCTCAAAAAACGTGATTTTTTTTTAGGTACAGTAGAACACCGATAAGTGGATCACTGGACAAGTGGATCAAACTTGCAAAAATTACCAGGTAGAGCCAGTGATACCCGGCGACAAAGCCTCCGACGCCGAAGAGGATGTTGATGCCGGCTCCGATGACGCCCAGGATGCCCAGGACCCTGGCGGTGATCAAGAAAAGGCGAAAAAAAAAAGGTTAAGAGGGGGAAGATTCCCCCTCAATTTTTGCACTGACTTGCAGCCGGTCTCGATGGAGACGCAGCAGCAGCACTTGCTGAGCCTGACCATGGTGGAGACGAACACCGATACTGTTGGAAACTTGCGGGGAGGGAAGTGGCTGGGTGGGGCAAACTGGTCTCCCTCGCAGACTGCGGCAGCTGATCAGTGCTGTGACTCCAGCGGCTCTCTCTCTCTCTCTCTCTCTCTCTCTCCCTTCCTCCCAAAAACCGGAAGATGAGGACACAGAGAGGGATGGTGATCCTCTCTACCTAGCGCAGAGAAAAAAATCGACGAAAGTTAAACCCGCAATAAAGAAAGCTTTACGGCCCCCAGAGTACTGAGAGAAAGAAAAAAGCTTCGTACCGAGCATGGTTCATTTCCGCACATTTTTCTTAGGTAAAGGGATCCTAAAGCAAAATTGGCACTCGCTCTCTATGCCCCTCAGCTGTTGGAGAGAGGCTCATGGTCCTTTTCTTTCTGAATGTTCTCTTGCTGCCACCCATGCCCCCATAAAGTTCTGTCTCTTTCAGACTCACTCTCCTTACCTAGAAAAAAAAATAAAAGAAGCAAGAAAAAAACACCCCACCACAATTGCCTTTAGGTGACAAGGGCAGAGGAACGAAATACCCGGTGACAACAAGTGCTTTAAAAGACACCTGTTTCATAGCAGTACCGCAAACTTCATTAAATATCTTATGCCTGTTGCATACTACCATATATTCGCTGTCCTCGTACTTGTTCTTATACCTACATAGTATAGTATATGGCATGTGAGTGTCCTCTCTGCAGACCATTGGATGCAATCCTTGTCATTTCATGCTCTTTTTCAGTGGGGACAGACATAGGGAGGTTAAAAAAAATCTTGTGATCCATATTTTATGCCATTTTTTAAAATGGGCAAAAAGGGTCGAACTAGCCTCGAATAATAAGGTCTACTAAACAGACTCCCTCCGGGCCCCCTAAATCGGAGACCAGATGAGACCAACAGTTGATTTGTTGACAAAGAAATGACATGGATGACAATGTGGATAACAGCAGGGATCGAGAGAAAAGTAAAAAATAAGAAGTTTCGACAGAGAGTGATGCAAACCGGTATATGTACTGTACATTCCAGCGGTGTTTCTCCTAAAGAAACACTATACAAGATGCAGCTCCTCTTTCCCCTTCTCCTTAATCTGTGTACGTATCCTCCTCCCGTCCCACTTTTTTCCGAACTGGAACCAAGCACCAAAAGGGGGCTGGGAGGGAGGGGGACCCCGGTCGGAACTCGGGGTCTATAGCAAATTGCAAAGATTGAATGATTGCGCGAAGTTCCAGTCAGAGGGCGGGAGACGTCATTCTTTCTGGATCGGGTCCTTCTGGAGAAGAGTCCTCATAACAACTGTGAATGCAGAGAAAATTTTCCTTTATTATTGTACTGTAGGTAGGTAAAAGATAGAAGGAAGCATTTCAAATTTTTGAAGCATTGAATTGAGGCACACTGAATTGCAGAAACTTTTCTCTCTCTCTCTCTCTCTCTCTCTCTCTCTCTCTCTCTCTCTCTCTCTCTCTCTCTC
>JAAUYM010095866.1_pt1 | contig 11356 bp, 12 predicted proteins | sample 7278001 | NCBI WGS metagenome assembly JAAUYM01 (sample SAMN14350224, study PRJNA611818) | marine sediment metagenome | isolation source: surface marine sediment (1.8m) | place: French Polynesia: Moorea | collected 2018-08
AGGCAGAGTAGCTCAATCGAAGTCTGTGGGAGGAGGAGGAGGACGAGGAGAGGTGAAGGAAATACTGTAGTACCAAAAAGTGGAAAAGGGAAAGGTGCCTACGAAAGCGTTAATTTATTTATGGGGGTGGGTGGGTGGGGAAACAGGGAGAGAGAAAGGCGCAAGCGCGTTTTACCACCGTCAGAATGAAGGAAGAAGCTTTTATAGCAGCTATTGTCCCCCCACTTTTTCTTTAAAGTGTGTTTACTGGGATTTGTTGCTGTTGGCCTTACACCCGCAAACCCGACACTTAGAATCCGCCATGAAGAATTCTTGCCACTTCTGAAGGAAACGATTATTTGTACACCTAGCTACAGTCAAAGAAGAGGTCGAAAGTAGGCAAGCAAATTCTCTCACTTATCCAGAATTTCCACATATCTAAGCAAGAAATTAATGTTTTCTCTAACTGGTTGTTTTCAAATGTTCTTACTTGAGCAGAATACCCACGCATTCATTTTCACTTAGGTGGGTTTGACTGAACCAGTATACCTAATGAGCCGTACTCTCGCCCAAATTGTTTTACCCTGGCTATCTGGAGTGATGGACGATTAAACTATGCATGTCTTTTCCCCTAGTTAAATGCAAAGTCACTTCAGCAAAGTCACTTCAGCAAAGTCACTTCAGCAAAGGGTAAGCACGAACAAAGCCTTGATCCACAAACTTTTCCCCCACATGAATGTTCCAAAATAGACACGGCTGTTTCGTGGAAGGGCTAGGGAGGGGGGAGGGGAGCTAACCACTACTATTACAACAACGTCAAGAGACGCTTATTTACATAATCAATACATTATGAGGCACCACCAACTTTTAACTTGGATGAGGGAAAGCAACCTTGATGAGGATTTCGAGGGGGGGGGAGAAAAAGGAAATAATTTTTTTATGCAATCCTTTAAAGGAAGAAACAAAACGGTGATTTTAAAGATTCCGTAATTAATGTTCTCATAGGTGTGATGTCTAAAAAGAGATTCTTTCGTCTCCCTGATACACCACATACTACCTCCGTTCAGGATCGTGTCTGGTCAGTTTCTCAGCTGCTTTTTAGAATTGCCCGTCAGATGACGCCACGAGTCGGCAAGTCTCTTATTAGCAGGTGGACCATAGTACGCCATGCGGTGGCTCGTCTTAAAATAGCATTTTTAGGTGCATGTACACCATACACGTCTGTTACTGAGATAGACTACCACTAAAAAAAGTGGCCCGATTTTTAAAGCTAAGAGTATTTCACTGACGCAACAAATGTAGAAGTATGTAGAAGTTAAGGTCTGAGAGATACACGTACGTACAGTAGTACTTGTATCTCTCAGACCTTAAAAGCTGTTTCATGCACTAAAAAGTAGGGTACAATAAATTCATCCACCCTAAATAATTAGCCCATAGATTAAGCATTTTCATGCGTCATGTCTGATGTCCTACCGGGTGTTGAACGAATGTCTTCAATTTCTTCTACTACTACTCACCCTGTTCTTCTTCCTGTACTTTGCGTGGTTCTCCTCCGCCTTGAGGTCTCTCCCCCTCGGAGGCCACTGGCGATTCGGGAAGCCAGAGGTCTGGTCGTGTGGGAACTGAACAGCGAATTGAACGTGGGGGGGGGGGGAAGAAATGAACGGAAAGGAAGAGGAGAAACTATATAAGCCTCGTTTTGGCAGGCGTTGCTTTCACGAAAATTACTTTGCTCGTTACTAGGTACTAGTCAAATGTTGCTAACAATCTGCTCTGATATGCACACAGATTTACAAAAATGTTTTTGGCTAGTTACTTAACGGATTACTAGTACTCGTATAGCATTGGATCAACAGACAAAGACATGCACGACCAATAGCGAAAAACAGCCACAAAGCACAAGCATGCACACAGTCAAAAGATGTGATGTTGCTATGTGTTTACAACTGCAACTACCACGATGAATTCACATGCAAAGCCAGAGAGAGGTGTCTGATCGGGTTTTCGTGTGGTGTTAAGAGTTGAGGAATGTGTTTTGTTTTTACGTCGTCAATCGTCAGTCACCCGTCGCGCTCGAAGAACCAAAAATGACTGCATTCTTCTTTCAGACTGGTTCCGTCAACCTTTCATGAGCGATTCTTAAGAAGCTTTTGGAAAATCATACGAGTAGAATACATCTTGAGATACCAGGTGTGATACCAGGTGTAACGGATTAAAAATGCGGTGTCAGGATCCTACCAAAAGAAAAAAATAATATGCAGACTGGAAGAAATCATTACGCTCCCAGGAAAAGTGGAATGTGGCAATGGCATAATTTGAAATACTACTCGCAGTATTCATCCATTGGCCCCAAAAAATCCTGCCGGGCTGATCGTTCTCTCGCGTGCAACGTAATGTGACATCTCTTCCTTCATCATCCTACAGTGAACTCCGCTTAAATCGACACGTACTGTACTACGTTATCCTGTGTCGATACACCAGAATAATCGGGAGTCTGTGCTGTACCTTCTTGTAGTACTCTGCGTTTGGGTTCTTCTTCTTGATCTTCTTCCTCCTGAGCCTCTCCGCCTCAGCGATCCCAACCTGCCTCAGCCGGCCGCTGCCGTCGATCTCCAGCTGGATCCCGTTCGGGTCGAACCCGGGCGCGCCGGGGCCTCCGGCGCGGCGCTGGTTGGCGCGACTGCTGCGCTGGCGCTTCACCTTGCTGGCCACCACCGCCGCCATCGCGTGAACGCGCAACTCGTAGGCACCAAATCAACAACACCTTTTTTGGGGGGGGAAGTGAGGCTGAAGAAGTCTTCAACGATTTCCAATAGCGTCTCTTTGATGATAGCGACTGAAGGCACAAGGGAAACTGTTGTGCACCATCATCCCCGCTTGCCAGGAGGGTGACAACAGAATGAGGGGGGACAGAGCAAAAGAGGAGAAGGAAGAAGAGGAGGAGGAGGGAGACATCCCCAGACTCTGCAGATGATGCCAAGAAGAACTGTCGTTAGCACCACCAGCCCTTCCTGACGGGGGGAGGAGAATGATAAAGGGGAAGAAGCATACCTGGACAAACAAATAGTAATAGTATGCAGCAGCACGAAGATAATGGGAGACAAAGGAGTAGTCTGTTTATAAGTCCGTTCCAAACTTGCGACGTTGGTCACAATCTCCGATTAATGTCGAAATGTTCCTTCTACTACATAAGTTTCGCGATCTGAATGAAAAATCCATGCGCACTCCTCAACACTGCTGTTCTTCATGCTCCTTCTTATTTCACTGTCCTTCCTCCTCCTCTTTCCCCGGAGGGGAATTTTTGATCTCGAGATTAGCCACTACTGTGCTACTATGACGGATCTTGAGGGAAGGGGGGGGGAGAGGGAACGAGGGAGGCGAGGGTTGCCTCACTGCTGCAGAGGCCCAAGGGAAGAACTGAGACCGGCCTTTCTTACTTTGTGTGTCCTGGAGAATTGGGAGCTTTCTTCCTTCTTTTCCTCCCTTCCTTTCTATGCGGCGAGAGGCACGAGCAGACCAAAGTAAACCCCGCCCCCTTCCCTCCGTATAATGCGAGACCACGTATGTGTTGTGTACCTATTTATAAGGAGGAGGAGGAGGTCTGGGTGAATGGACCTGCCTCCTTGGTCGGTCGGTCTCTCGCTCTCTGCAGGAGGCAGTTATTTACGGGTTTGGTTTTTTTTTCTTTCCCTGTAAGCCACGAACATGAAGGGAAGAAGGGAATTGATGCGTGTTTGCATACAGGAAAATAACTTTCTTCTTCTGTTCTTCAGGTCAATCCCTGGAAGAGCAAGAGCAAGAAAGAGAGGAAGCTTTCTGTTTTCTCAAACACTTTGTAGCTTCCCATACAACTTTCTGGAATGTAGTCGCACGACGGGAAACGAGGCACAAAAGCACTGTGTCGTCTCACGGACGAATGAAGAGACCCCCAAAGTTCTTCTCTGCCACAAACGGGGCGAGTTTGAGTCCGCGTCCAGGTTCAAACTTTCCAAAAAAAAAAGTTTTTGGGAGAAACTTTCGAAAGGAGAGGAAAGAAGAGGAAGTAGAGGAGGAGATCCGCTCGTAAGCAGCAGCAGCAGCAACTATCAGACAAGTCGCAAAAAAAAATGCACTTACTACCTTGCAAAACGGGATATTCCTCACTACCTCACTCAACTGCTGATTGGAGATAGGGAGAAAGGCCAATCTATTTTTTTTTTCAAGAGGCAATAAATTTTTACGGTCTGTGTACATTTCGTTCTGCATCTAGAACTACTACGTACAGTACAAGACGTAGAAAGTCCATTGAACTCCTTGAAGGGTTACTGCGCTTTAACTTTTTCGTTTGCCCTTGGTTTGCACCTTAAAGAGGACGGAAGGAAGATCTCGGGATCGTACAAGAAAGAAAGATTAGACTTGCTTCTAGGTACGTACTAGCTCGACAACAAGATGGACTCACTGAAGCAGTTTCCTCTCCCTCTTCTTCCAAAAGAAAAAAAGGCAATCTCTCTCTTCTCTCTCCCTCTTTTCTGATGCAGCAGTAGCAGTAGAAAACGCCAACTTCTTTTCATCCTGTCTTTCATCATGATGAGGATGCTTTTTTCCTCTCCTTTCTTCGCATCTGCATCGGCCCATGAAGAAGAAGAAGAAGAAGTCTACAGAAATGCGAGATGGCTCTGGGATGAGATGAAGAAGAATTTCTTGTGCAGCAGTTGCGAAGAGGCCCCGGCTAAGCTCCAGGAATGGGGCTCAAGGCGACTTTCATTCTGCACAACAGACATCATCATCCGACTTTTGTCTCTGTCCTTTTTCCTCATTTGTTAGCGCTGACACTGTTGCGCAAACTGCCTTCCTCGCTTCCGAGTACGTGCTTACAGCGGAACTCAGGTATACTGAAGTCGGAGGACACCAGCTCAAAGTTTTCTATATCGCAGTAAAGTGTTTTTAAACTATTCCTAGCAGAGGAAAGAGGGGGGAAATGCTGATTTTTATCATTACTACAATATTTTTACTACAGCAGAGAGGGATTTTTTTTTACTACTGTAGTGCAAGGTTCACTGTATGAACTAGAACCCTGCGAAAAATCGATTCTACGGCATATAGTTGTGCAGAGCGAATGGGATCGTAGCAGTCCACCCACACAAAATCGAGAATCCGGGAGACCTCGAAGGAAAATTTATGTGGCACCACCATCAGTGCAAAGTGCATAGTACGATTGTTATAATAAACCTGGTTTGAGCGATTTTGGTGCCTCTCTTTTTTAGAATATAAGTTTTCTTTCCTTAAGAATCTTTCTTCTCTCATCTTACTCTCCCTTCCTTCCCCACTAAAAGACTTTCCCATCCCACTTTTCTTCCCCTCCCCCCCCCTCTTCTTTTCCTAGGGTCTATTTCCACTTATCTAACCCAAAGAGACTCAACTCTTCTTTCTTCCCCCATCCAAAAGCGGAGCCAGCTTCGAAAAAGGATCTTGAAAATTCCGAGAATTCTTTTAAGCGTAGGAGGAGGAGGAGGAGAAGGAGGAGGAGTTGAAATAGGAATTTCCTTTTTCAAATCCGGAAAAAAAACCCTGGAGTTCTTTTCTGTACCTTGAGTTTTCTTGCGGTGAGCAGCGCCGCCCGAGACTGCGCGGGTTGACCCGCATGTTGTTGGTGGTGGTGATGCTGACCGGGTTGATCCGCATGTTGACCGTCGGGCTGCTGCTGCTCCAGCTGAGCGGGTCCGACTTCTCCTCCAACCGGAAGTCTTGGCTCTTCTTCTTCTTCTCCAACTCCTTCCTTTCTCTCCTGAACATGTTCATCACCATCGTGGTCATGATGGTGATGGTGGTGGTGATGATGGCTGCACTTGTGATGGTGCTTCTGTTTGTTCCTGGCCTTCTTTGCCTTGTTGATGTTCTGCTGCAGCTCCTTGGCCTCCTGCAGAGCCCGCTTGTACTTGAAGTAGGGCAGCTCGTTGGGGTCGAACCTGGGGCCGAACGGCTTGATGTACGGCCCGCGGGTCGGGGCCTCGCCGCCGGCCGCCTGCTGCTGCTGCTTCCGCTTCTTGTTACGCACGGCCGCCGCGCCGAACATGGTGAGGACAAATCGACCTGAGGAAGAGTACACACCAAAGGCCATGTTTCACCAAGGACCAAAGTTGTCGCCAGATGGCGCTATCTACCGGAGGGCATTCAAACGCTGTTGGAAAGGGCCTTCTGCTCCAAGCAGGGGACCCCCTGACGGAAAAGAAAGGAGGAGGGAGAACAGCAAAGGAAGTGGGAACTACTACTAGGATAAAGCAAATGGAAAACTAGCACATTTGAAGATTTCAACTGCTACCTAACCACTAAAGGGGAATAACTCGTAACTATGTATGCATAACTACTGTAAGAGTGGTGCTAATCTCATGCACAAGCAGAAAACTGATACTAGTAGACTGACAGAACGAACTAACTACGTACGTAGTATATAAGCAACGTTTTTTTTTGTTATACTAATCTCCAGATGACACGACTGGACCTTCAAGGAGAACACTTTCCGAGTGCTGACTGGTAATAAGTGCGAATTCTACTTGGATAAGACACTCTCTAGTTCCTTCCCTCCTATTCTCCAGCCGACACGGAAAGGACAGCAAGCGACTGTGCTCCGGCACCTTTGACAGCATGGCGTATCTTATGTTTCTCCTCTCGCCGCGATCCCCGGCGGCGGCCAGCCTCCTCCTCATGATCTCCTCCAGGAGCGCCCTCCTCCGCAACCTGTCCGACTCCTCCGCCGCCAGCCGGAGGGAGGAGAGGTCGGCGGCGCAGAGCCTCAGGTTGGCGCCGTTGGCGCCGGCGTCCTGGCGCCGGCGCCGGCGCTTGTTGCGGAGGGCGACGGCCTGCATTTCTGGTCGATGTGCTTCTAGCGGCGCGAGAACTCAAGTCTGTGGAGGAAGATAGTGCGCACCAAAGAAGATGCCAGCCGTGTCAACAATAGTTTTTTTTACACATTAGTGGAGAAGAAGTGGTCATATCTTTAAGAATGCATGTCATGCACCAGAAAAAGGATCAACCTTGAATGTGAATTTGTGAAAGGTGACGTTGACTATACCGTATGAGCATAAAAAGCACTGAGGTGATGGATGCCACATGGTGGATGCAATTTCCACTACTAGTACCATTGCGATTGGAAACACCGTGAGGCGAACACATACTGTACTACCCGACCATCAACAGTTGAGAGAGAGAGAGAGAGAGAAGCATTCCGAGAGATCAGAGGGCGCAGTGGGATGGTTGACTTTTCCGCCCCTGTCCTGCACGTAGTACCTGTCCTCTGAGTCTGCCCACGGCCTTGACCGCCTCTCCTCCCCGGCCCTGCCTCCTCTGCAGCACCTCCACCGCGTGGGCGATGGACACCGGCTGCCCGGGACGGTGGTGCTGGTCCTGGTAGAACCTCCTCGCGTAGAAGTGGTCCTCGGACGACGACGCCGCAGCAGCCGCAGCAGCCGCCAGCTCGATAGAGTCCGGGTTCGGCGCTGCCGCCGGGTAGATCCGGCCGTTGTAGGTGTACAGCCCTGAGCCCGGGGGCGGGCCCGGGTGCTGGCCTCCCGAGTTCGCCGACGGCGCGCGCTTCTTGCGCTGGTTCCTCAGCGCCACCGCCACCGCAGCCATCGTCCCGATTCAACCAATTTCACTCTCTCTGAAAGAAATAGTGATTGTTGCTGCTGTTTCCGTCGCTTAAGGAAAAATCTTTCCTTGGTAATGACCGCCGCAGCCGCCATCGCCCTCGAGAACGAATGCCTTTCTCCATGCATTCCGATCCTGCCATTAAGCCTTTCTCTTTCCCTCCGTAGTAGTTGGAGACAGGGGCCTTTCTTGTCTCTCTCTCGAATTAGCATATAAACGACCCATTGACGGAGATTTGGGCTCAAGAGGAGAGAGGAAGGAGAGAAGGGACCCCTTTTCGCTCTCTCTCCAACCCCCTTTTTTTCCCCTTTTGGTCGAGCACCAGACATGCAAGAACGGGAGGGCAGGGATAGAAGAGGAAGAAGAAGAAAGGAGTTGTTGTTCCAAACGTCACACCACCACCATTTCTCTCAAGCAGATGACACCGAGTATGATGATGAGATTTCTCTCTCCCTCCGTCTTCCTTTTTTTTTTTACCTGGTCCATTCCTCCTTCCTGATCATGCAGATTATTGACTGTGCAGCGCAGCCTTTGCGACCTGATTAAGGCCGCGGTTTGGCCGGCGTAGCGGACGCTCATCTTGGCATGTGGCAAACTACGTATACTGCAAAAAGCAAAAAAAAAGTTTGTCCTCGCATGCGAAAAAAATGTTGTTAAAAAGGTGGGAAATTAATTGTCATGTGTACATACTACAAAATTCGCTTGCTTTTCCACAAGGCCTTCTTTGTGCCCCTTCCATGTCGTATCGGACTGATGTTCAAAGTATCTTCTAGTAAAATGCTACATTGTACATTAGGAAGCAAATGGATGGAGAGTCTGTGCGCTATCTACTACTGGTGCGAGTGCAAAAAGCTCTTTAGACTCAGAGAATTGTCTGCCTCTTTGTTATGTACCTGTACATGGGAACCAACAATCGTGGTTCCACCTTCACCTTTTAAATGTGTGTCGTAGTAGGTTGTGTATGTAGCTTGGACGGAAGTTGACGACGACGATGACCAAAAAAGAGCTGTCAAAAATCCCACCAGATTTTGTGTGCTATCATAACAATTTGCAGATCGCGGGCCAAAAATCCTTGCGCTGTCGAATTTCTGTACAGATCTCGCCACTCCCACACCACACACGCGAAAGGACACTGGTGTCGAAAACTTCGCGCACTGACCCTGCTGCAGGAGGAGGACGACAGCGAGTAGGAGGACGTCGAGCGCCTAGCGGGCCTCTGAAGACTACTGCACTCGCAAACTCCCTCTTCTTCCTCTCCTGTGATCTCCATCCTCCTCCTTCTCCTCCTCCCATGAGAGCCTCCTTCTCCTCCTTCTCCCGCTTTCGGATGAGTCTCCGCCCCATCGGAGCCGGAGGAGGAGGCGGAGAGGTGCCAAGGAAAAGAGGAGGAGGAGATGCTCGGTCTCTCTTCTTGCGCTCGAGGGAGCGTGAGCGACCTGGATCGAGGGACCCCAGGATGTCCAGCCTGGTCGTGGTGGTCGCCAACGCCAAAGTACCGACGCCCAAGAAGGACTACTTCCTCGTGGTGATGATCGTCAAATTTGTCATAGTCGTAGTCCTCCACGGGGTGGCTGTGGTCGTCGCCGTTGTCTACGTCCTCCGACCCTGGATCGATGACAATCTTTGGTACGTTGCTGCGCTGGACCGGCCTGCTGCAGACGGTCGATCGCCTTTGGAGAGCGGAGGAGGACGATGGCTCCTCGTTGCTCCGCCGATCATGCTGATGGTGGTGGTGGTGGTGGTGGTGTTGGCTGTGGCTCCTCTTCTTCTTGTTCCTCTGCTGCTTGACCTGCGCCCTCTTCTGCGCCGCCAGCAGCGCCCGGTAGTGGTTGATTGCGACCGACGAGCGCCACCGCTGCATGGCGGACTCGGCCTCGCCCATGGAGATGGCGGAGCGCTTACGCTCCCGCCTCAACAACACGGCAGCTTGAGCCATCGCTCAAAAGTTCTGGATGAGGAAAAGGAGGAGGAGGAGGAGAAGGCCAAAGGAGATGCAACGAGCGGGCGGTGATTAGACAGGCTGAAAGAGAAGATGCTCTGGTTTTTTTAGGGAGTGGGGAGTGTTTGTACGGATGCATGGGTTTGGGTGGAGGGAGGATGAGCTAGGGAAGAGAGTCGTTTCTAGTACAATAGTAGTATGAAAGAGCAGAAGAATTCGTGCAGCCTGTTTTTATGAGGATAAAATGTTGCAATGTTTTTGTGTGAAATGTGCGGTTGCATGAAATGTTTTTCACACAGCATGAAAGCCGTCAAAAGTCACTCTTCACTCGCTTAATTAGCATGTCTTGAAATCGTGCATGCTAATTAGAAGGAGCTAAGATATGAGATAATGAAGGCACTGTAAGAAAACAAAAGCTCCAATCTACTAAGCTCAACTTAGTCTCGGTTTCTTTGCAGTACGTCTACTACCATTCTAGTTAAGTCGACAAGTAGCACCTAATACTACCAGACCACACGAATTTTGGTTTGATGACGGCCCAAATGACTTCAAAACTCTCTGTTAGAACTGTCAAAAGTTGACTAAATCTTTGGAATACCTATGGTGCCTTAAGACTGACTTCTTGAGGGATCAGCCATATCCCATGACGGGGTTGCATTAACCAATTTTTCGTGTGATCGGGAAATCGTATGTCGTTCCCGCCAAGCTGGTCACTCACCTCTTGCTCCCTGAGCCCGTCCCTGTAGTCCTTCCAGCTGGCCGACGACCTCCTGCTCTCTGCGCCGCCGAAGCGCGACTCCAGGTCCACGTCGGAGTCGGTGTACAGCGCGGAATGTTGCTGCTGCTGCAGCCTGATGGCGCGCAGGTTGGCGTCCGCCGTCGCCTGGCGCTGCTGGCGCTTCTGGCGCACCGACGCCGCGGCCAGCGCCGCCATGGCGGAGGAATGCTCACGTGCCTAGAAACAATGCATAACTCTGATGAACACCTAAATAGTCAGCAGCTACTATAAGTTTGCTACTATTAGCTACTGAAGAACTTTAGCACTAGTTCTAGTACTAGAAGAACTATAATAGCAAGAAAATGCAAATCTCGTAATCATATCAATCTGTTCTACATCTGGCCTGCTACGCAGGGTTGCTGGAGTATCAGTTTTTTAAGCAGTGTCAACGTGTACCTTTGTATCACTTCAACTCCAAAGAAGTTTTTTTTCCATTTTCTGGTGCCCTTTCCTCCTGAATGTAGCAAGATAAAATCAATTTTTACAATACATGTATTTCAAGGATCTTGGTCAAGAATATGCTATATGGGTTGGGGGTCTAGGACCAACGGTCTGGGCGCCAAAACGGGAACAGAAAGACAGAAAGACAGACAGACAGACGCCACAAATTTATAACAGACTACATACTAATAGTTAATGGAGTTTACAGTAGAACAGCCATCTACTGTGTACGTACAATGATTTTTTTAGCATTTTATTCATTCAAGCTTTCTTACTTGCTCTCAGAAAAAAAAGAATCTTTCTTTCCTAATCTGCTAATCCTTATTCTCCCTTCGCTCTTCTCATACATTTTCCCAGGCCAGGCCAGGCCACGCGGGAGAGTTTCAACTTTCTCCGCGTCCCAGAAAGGTTTTCTGGAGAGAGAGAGAGACACTAGAGAGAGAGAGACGCGGTGGGAAATTCTCTTGGAAGTTAGAGGAGGAGGAGAAGGAAGAAAGCTGCTTCCTACTTCTTCCCCTACATAAAAACCTCCAGCTAAGCTTAATTGGGGGCAGGAAGAAACGGATGATATAGAGAAGAAATGGGCACGGATAAAC
>JAAUYM010005254.1_pt1 | contig 11350 bp, 13 predicted proteins | sample 7278001 | NCBI WGS metagenome assembly JAAUYM01 (sample SAMN14350224, study PRJNA611818) | marine sediment metagenome | isolation source: surface marine sediment (1.8m) | place: French Polynesia: Moorea | collected 2018-08
AAAGAAAAGCCTGCATTGTTCTAGTGTAGTATGTATGTACATACACTTGAAGTACTACGTCCTCGCCAAATCTTTGTCTCATGTTGTATTCTTGTAAGGATTTTTTTTTTGCTCTGAATGAATTCCATCCGATAGTGCCGATTTATAGTCGACTCTTCCCTTCCCTTACAGAAAGGACTGTCATTATACACAATTTTCTTTCTATCTACTAGTACAACTAAAAGTTAGAAAAAAAAGAGAACCTATGGACAAGACATTCCGTCAGGAAAGAGTTCCATCTTTCTTCACCCTTCCAACTCTGGTCCCTCTGAGGCCAGCTGGTGATTGCCGAACAGCGTATACTCCTCTCTCGACATCCACAGGGGACAGCCCGGAGCGCGCAAGTGCAGGAGATCCTCTGAAAAAAAAATAATATGAATGTTTTATTTCTTCCGCCAGGTCTTATAAAGATTATTGGAATACCGTAGGGCGGTGGCACTTTGACCGTGTTGGCCCCCATGACGGTGTTCCACGAGTGGTTGCCGGTGGGGAAAGGGTAGACGTTGACAATGGGCGCGTGCTCGGGCATCAGTGCCCTCAGGTCGGACGAGAGGCGCTTGCCGAAGCCCTGGAGGTCAGTGTTGCCACCTAGTAGGTAGGTGCAAGAAAGCATTGTTGCATTCTCTTCGACTGGGCACACACATTATAAAAAATAGTGCGGGCGGACCGGTGATGAGAATGTGGGAGAAGCAGTCCTTGACGAGGTGGTCTGGAAGATCTCTGGTGGCCTCCTTCACCATGCCGGGCAAGTCGAGAGAGCCGTACATGATCTCCGGAGCTAGGAGCAGCTCTGAGGATACGGTCACCTAATGGAAACGGAAGAAAAAAAAAGAACCCACATTGATCTCAATCTCGTACGTATAGTACAGTAGATCACGTCTTTTTAATCAGACGAATCTGGTGAGGTACCTCCGCCAGCTCAAGCTTCCTCTGCGAATCCTGCTGGGTCTTTATCTGTATGGTCTCCGACCTTCCTCCCGCCGTCGCCGCTGCCACGCTGGCCCAACCGTGGGTATGGGTCTGGCTCTGATGCTGCTGCTGGTGCTGCTGCTGGTGCTGCTGCTGCGGGTGGCTGCAGCCGGGGAAGTGGAAGTTTCTCTGGTGTCCAAAGCAGCCGGCCGATCCGCCGCCTCCAGCCTCCGAGGACGGAGAGGAGGAGCATGAGGAGTAGGCGGACATGGGCGGGACGGAGAGGCCCTCCCTGGCCGGGTTGAGGGAGAGGCGGCACTTGCGCTTGACGGTGGACGTGTCCAGACTGGAGACGGATGCGCCGCGGGCGCAGTCGCCGCTCTCTCCTCCGCGCCAGGTCATGGCCTGCTTGAGCAGCTGGCTGACATGCCATCCGCCCACGGACAGGCTGCGCGTCCGGTCCTCGTCCAGGCGGCCCTCCAGCACCACCCAGACGTAGGTGCAGGTGGCGCCGCTGTCCACCACCACGCAGGTGCGCGTCTCGAACAGGTAGGACACAGCCAGAGCTTTGGGAAGCAGGCACAGTCTTCAAGAGAAGAGGGAGGTACGTAGGTTGTAAGGTACAGTTGCACGTAGAAAGGACAATTTAAAAAAAATGTTCCTTTACTTATCTACGTACCTTGCAATCTTCATCTCCTCAAAAAAGAAGCTGAGAAGCGCCTCTTTGACACCGGTAGACAACTTTGCATAGGCAAGGACGAGGGAGCAATTGGGCTTCTGGAGGTCGCCCACCAATCGGTACTTCTTGAAGACGTGGGTGAAAAAGGCGCGCACGACTGGGAAGGCGTCCTCGTGTCCCAGCGCCAACAGCGGGGACAGCACGTCCACGTTGGAGGCCCCCAGGATGGTGGTGGTGTCGTGGCAGTAGCCGTTGGCTAGAGGAGACACCGCGTTGTAGGCGTGGAACTCCTCCTCGCCGGACATGTACGGCGGCCGCACAGACTTCATCTTGTCCTTAGTCGTGGACACCTTTTTCGAGACAGGACAGAAACATCGGTGTCTTGACATACTAGGAGCATATCCCTATTACTGTGTATATTTCACTCATCTCCTGCGGTACTAGGTAGACTCACCATTTCCCTCTCGCAAAGCATCCTGTTGACTTTGTGTTCGTCGCAGAAGAGGCAGAATGGCTGGCTGACCCCTGGCTGGCTCCAGATGTCTGAGAGCGGCTGCGAGCAGTACTCCAAGGCGGTGTGGCAGGACATGTGCCTGTTCCTGCAGTAGGCCTCCCTCTGCATCCTCTGCCCCAGGTGTGGCCCGACCAGGCTCGGGTTGAGGTCCTGCGGCCCGGGGACGCAGTCGCAGGAGAGCTCCTGCCGGTTGAGCGTGGTGTCGCAGTCGTAGCACTTGAGCATCTTGGGCACGGCGATCATGGAGAGATGCCTCTTCAGCGAGTAGCTGGGCGTGATGACCCAGGTGATCTTTCCGCCGATGTCCACCGACACCTTGGAGGGCCTCTCCTCCATGCAGGTCGCGCGGCAGGTGTATTCCTTGCAGTTCTGACATTTGGTGGGAACCAGGCCCCCGAAGACGCCCTCTGTCACCTGCGATAAGCGAAAAGGTTTGATTGCGGGGAAAAAAACCACTACCGGTACACTAGACTTCTGCGCTCCACTCTCACCATTATTTTCCAGAGTCTTTTGCAACTGTCTTTGAAGTTGACCCCCAGTTCGACCATGTAAGAGGAAGGAAGGAAGGTGAAGGGGGTCTTGCGACTCAGCTTGGACCACTGATGCCTCCTAGAATTTAATGAACATGAGAATGATCAAGAATGACGTTTCTTTTTTTTTCATCCTTACACCTATATATACTGTAGGTATATCTTCCTAAAACTCCTTACCATAGCTGCTGAGTGTCGGCGTTCTTGTGGCAGGCCCTGCAGGTCCTGGCGTAGGAGAGCACGTCGGTGGGGTCCAGCAGCAGCAAAATTTTTGCATGGATCTCCGGAGGGAGGGAAAGGAAGGTGACCGAGGAGTCCGAAGGAGGCGCCACCAGCGGGGACAGAGGGGAGCAGGAGGGAAAGAAGAGTCCCTGGTGGGAGTGGAACGGGCCGAAGGCGGCGGGCCCGGACTGGCCGGCGGCGAACGTGGGGAAGGAGAAGGAGGGCACGAAGCGAGGCGGGTAGTCGGCGGAGGCGGACGGGGGCGGGAAGAAGAAGAAGGGCTGCGACTCCGCCGCCCTGGTCCTGCCCGGGTGTTGTGGGCGCCTCTCCCCCCCCTCCTCCTCCTCCTGCTGCCGCCGCCTGATGGCCGCCTGCACGGGAGGCGGGGAGAGGAGGCCCAGGATGTCCCCGGCGCGGTTGACGGCGTTCTCCGCCGTCGCCAGCTTCTTGGGCCTCTTCGACCCTCCCGCTCCGTCCAGGTCTTCCTCGTCATCGTCGTCAGAGGGCAGGGAGTGGTGGTCGGAGAGGAGGCGGGAGGACATAGCTGGCGACTTGGGACAGGACGAGACTGACGATCACTTTGTTGTTGTACTCTTGGTGACGTGATGGTGCATTTCCTGCGCTCCCTGTGTCCCTTGTGATGTTGCTTTCTGCTTCTCCCCTCCCTCTCCCCCCCCCCGGTGCCCTTACAGCTGGCTCTGACGTCGACGTTGATCCTGCCCTCTCTCCTGGTCTTGCTGCCGTAACTGTTGCTGCATTTCACGGCCGCTCTCGAGTTGCCTTACTTCGCTGCTGCAGTTGCAGGCAGTAAGGGGGAGGGGAGGAGAGGCAGGAGAAAGAAAGCAGACGACTTTCTTTTTCTCCAGAGCTCCCACATCGCCTGCGTTTACCTGCTTCTCTGTAGTTGGTGCTGCAGCAGCGCAAGGGACAGAGAAGCAGCCGTTTAGAAACTCTGAGATGGAAAACAAATCCGAGAGAGCAGAAAGAACAAGAGGACCCATCCAGCTGCTTGGTTTCGTTTCAAAGAGGAGAGGGGAGGGGGAAGGCAGGGTGCGGAGCATGCGCAGTAGGAACAAAGTACTTTGACCCTAGAGAATGCCTTTATATGAAAAATTCTGCCCTTCTCACCTACCAGCGCACTCGTAGGTAACATAATACTCTCTGCCAAGCCGTCTGAGCAGACATAGGAAGGGGTCAAACTTCATTTCTCCCACTCCTCTTCTGTCCTGCCTCTGCCTGCCTTCTTCCCTCCCCTTTTTATCTGGGCAGATTCGGCTGAAAAAGTAAGAGAGCGCCTGGGCTGGCCCAGTGCGGGTCCTCTACAGCTTTGTTTCTTTATGAGAGAGAAAGAGAGAGAGCCAAGAGAACTTGATGCCATTTTCGGAGATGTCACGCATGTCGATTGAAAATTGCTCAATTTACAAAAAAATACGTGTGCTGAAACGCACGTTGTTTTGTTAAAACATAATTTCAGTGCTTAAGATTAACAATTCGAGATATTGCAGTGTAGTAGGAAAAAACTTTTTATACCCGGTCTTTGCTCATATGAAAGAAAATGTAACAATTTTTTTTAATAGTTTGCGCACGGATCTGGTCACAACGAGAAAAGAAAAGGAGCGCTAGGGTCATACAAAGGTCGGAATTTCTTCGGTTTGAGATAACGGCATACTGGTAAAACAAATTCCACCATGTGGGCAATTCCTACTGGAGTGGTGGGCTCCCTTTTTGGTAAGGGCGCAAGTACTTCTTTACACAATCAATACTTTTCAACTGAGTTCGATCGAGCCCGACCTGCGTCGCTCATTACCGACACAGTGTCCATAGAAGATGGCGACTGGAGCTCGTCTGCTGCTCCGCGGGGGCCCCGGACTCGCCGGCCTCCTCCGCGCCGGCGCAGTTGTCGGGGTCCGCCGGGCGAGTCCGGGATTCAACACCAGGCTGCTGTCTACCACTGCCACTCGAAATGGCGGCGCGGAAGGGTGAGAGAAGCACGGGTTTTTTTTCTTTTTTCTTTTCCTAGCTTACCCAGAGGCAAACGTGGACAGTGCATCCCCAACCAACATCGCTTGCGTGGATTTAGTGATGCGTTGCTCTCTAATCACTATCCTAACACCTGCCCTGGCGTTCCCAACTACCATTAGTGTCGTCACCGATGGTTTGCCCCTACAGTGATACCAATATTAGTTGGGTCGACTTATGCCCAATGCGTGATCCCGTTTCAGTTGGTCGTACCGCCAGCCCTACGAGTACAGCCAGAAGGACCGCCGGTTCCTGGAAAACTGCGCCAACATCGTGATGACCTTTGTCTGGTGGTGGATCTTCTGGCATTGCATCACGGAGCCGGAACATCTCTTCGTAAGTAGTAGATGGACCTCCATCTCTTCGCGCGAATCTCATTATTATTGTTGATAATTGTAACTTCATTCACGAAAGTGTCATTTCCTTTAAAGCTGTTAAAGTAAAAATTCTTGCCGCGTTTTCATGTCGGCTTATTTTCTCCCCTTTTTTTAAGGGTGAAGGAAAACCCAACCCTAAGGACTGGACAGACAAGGAGCTGGGGATACCACCGGAGTGATGAAACAGAAGTTCCACAGAGACCTAAGAGACGTTGCTGGTGCATTTCCGCGCTAAGTGAAATTTTCATTCTGAATAGTCGCCGTGAAGCTAGAAATACATGTGTTCAGTGCTATAGTACCACTGCGAAGCAGTTTGATTTCATTGACGTCCTGTCGGGCTCTTGCTTAGAAAAAAAAAGTAGCTCACGGGTTGGGTTGCCTTGCCTTGCCTTCCCAACCAATATTGGAATCGCAAGGGGGACATCTCGGTGGCGACACTAATGGTAGGGGCGACATTTGGGTCACTCTAAGGTTTTCATATCACTATATAATTAATATATCACTTATATAGCGTTAGTACGCCAGGGCAGGTATTAGAACAGTGAAAAAAAAACCTTAGAGCAACCCATCACTAAATTCACGCTAGCGATATTGGTTGGGTTGCCTTCTTTCCTCCCTTTCTCTTCTCTGTGAGGGACAAAGGTGCGTGCGTGCGTAGTGAGAGAGGACGCAGTTCTTCCCATCGTCAGCTGATGCGCGCTACACAACTACACTACTACACAATTTATCCGTACAGTACGTAGTACCAGTATAGTACAGTGGAACCTCGAAATGTTGTGTAGGGCTACCCCTACTATACTAACTACTGTACTGTACATTCGCATCGGGCAAGCAGAGGCTGAACTCAGTCCCTATACCGAGACAATTGTCGTTGTGCCGAGCTTCAAGTCCGCCCCCAACTCCATGCGTGAACGACCGTGATGTCGTCCGCGCTGGCCAACCAGTCCGGCGTGGGGGGCGCACCCGGCCCAGAACCGCATCCTCCCCCACCGTCGCCGCTGGGAGCGGCGGCGTCGTATCACCACCACCACCACCACCACCACCCCCATCACCACCTCCACCACCAGTACCACCACCATCAGCAGGCCAGTCCTCACCACCAGCACCATGCGCATTTCCACCCTCCGCTGCACGCCGCCGGAGGAGCCTCCTCCTCCTCCTCCTCCTCCGCCTCCGCCTCCGCCTCCGCCTCCGCCTCCGCCTCCACCTCCACGTCCCCGTCTCACCAGCAGCATCACTTGCAGCCGCCGGATTGCAGCAGCGTCCAGCAAGAGCAACAGCAGCATCATGTCCACCACCACCAGTCTCACGCCGCAGTGCCTCCAATGTCGTCATCTTCCTCTGGACAGCCAGACAGGTAAGAAGAGCAAGTGAATTTCAATTTCGGCGTTATCGGCGTGTTTTAATCCTGCGTTCTCTTTCTCCACGCAGGGGTCTGCAAAAGTACACCGTCCAGGAATCCCGCACCCACTGCATGGGCGTCCTGGACAGACTCCGCGTTCAGAGGGAGCAGGGGCGCTTCTGCGACCTCGCCCTCTCCATCCAGGGAAGGACCTTCCTGGCACACAGGTAGAGGGGGGGGGGAGTGGCTAGGGAGGGGACGCAGAAATGGAATCAGATCTGACGGCAAATTCCGTGTTCAACAGGTGCGTGTTAGCTTCCGGGAGCCAGTGGTTCGACTCCAAGTTAAAGATGCACAAGACACTGAAGGAGGAGATCGAGCTGGACTCGATCATGAACAACCTGGAGGTGTTCTACGCCGTACTCACCTATTTCTACACTGGCCAGATCACCCTGCATCGCGGCAACGTGGCCAACGTGCTCTTCGCCGCCGACGTGTTCGTTGTGACCAAGCTTCGCGCCCACTGCTGCGAGTACCTCGCCCGGAACTTCTTGAACCCTCGAGACGTCTTTGTCGTGCTCGGCCTGGCGTCCAGACACGGGTTGTCGGACCTGCTCAGGCAGTCCTGCGCCGTCGTCTGGAGGAATTTCGAGCAGCTCTGGGACCACGATGACATGTTAAACTTGCCCCTGTCCGGGGTTCAGGTCCTCCTGCAGGGGCGTTCTTGGCCGGTGGCGCAAGAGCTCTTGCTAAGCTTCATCACCAAGTGGGTCTGGTGGCATCCGCAGGCCAGAGAGGACGCTCTCATATCTCTGCTGGAATACGTGGTCTGGTCCGAGATAAATCCCGACTTCCTGTGCCAGCACCTGGGCAAGGAGGAGCTCTACCTCAAGAGTCAGGACGCCCTTTTCAACATCCTCCACGTGATCATATACCGGAACGAGATCTATCTTGGACAGAAGTGGCAGGACACCTACCAGAACTTGCAGGAGAGGCTGCTGCCCGAGCAGGACCTGGCCGAACTCAACGACACCAACAGCTTCCTCTCAATTGCCATCAACAGCGCCGTCAAGGACCTGGAACACTCCGACGTGGACCCTGACTGGTTCCTTCAAAACGAGCCGCCGCCTCCAGACGCGACCTACTCGTCTACTAGACCTGACCAGGGACTGATGCCGCCTCCACCGCCCCCGCCTCCTCCGCCTTCCACGGCCCCTTCCCCGTCCCCGTCCTTTTCTGCGCCTCCACCTCCCTCCTCTCCACCTCCTCCTCCTCCGCCGGCGCCACCGGCAGCTAAAGTCGACGGGAGCAAGATAGACAAGAGCGGCGGCAAGGCCGACCCCTCCTCCATCGACTTCGAGATTGTCGAGCAAGTCATCAGCGAGCACGAGCAGCGAATGCTGAGCGAGGAGAAGGTCCGGGTGAACTCCTCCACCAAGAGGTTCGACCCGAAGTTCCGCGCGCTCACCGAGGTGTTTCGCCAGGGCAGCGTGGAGGAGGGGGGCAACGAGGAGGCCCAGCTCAGCGCCAGCCACCTCAGCCAGGCCAAGTACGGGGGAAACAACGATCAGCAGCAAGAGCAAGGCAAGGGAAGCGATTCTTCCAGGGCCCACAAAGGGCCATCTCCAATGCGAACCCCGCCGCCTCCGTCGTCGTCTCCCCAGCGTCAACGTCTCTCGGTGCCATCGAAGAATGAGGGCCTTGCCGAGGTCCCGGAGGGTCAGGATGAGGATGAGCGCCAGTTGGAAATAGACGAGGACGTTGCAGAGGACGACGACCTCGAGAGGGCAGGCGGCGAACCTGTGGCCGGCAATGGCCCAAGCGAGAAGCAAGCTGCCAAGACCGAGTCGATCGTTCAGTCTTCTTCAAAGTCGATGTACAGGAAGTCCACTCCCGAGCCCAAGGGTCGAGAAATGACGACGACGGCGACGGCTATGGAGACGGCGACGGCGACAGCGATGGAGACCAAGAGGCCTAGACTCTTGCTCTCAGACAGAAAGTCCTTGCCCGCTGCACCCAAGGGTGGGGCGTCTTGCACAATGTCAGAGACGGTGAAAAAGGCTCCCAGTCTGAAGGAGCACGTCAAGAAGGCCAAGCTGTTGGCGGAGCACAGGAACATGAAGACTGACCGGCAGAATTCTCCTCCCCAACCGCACCAGTCAGAGAAGGAACAAAAAAGTGAAGAAAGGCGATCTCCTCCACAGGACTGCAGCCAATCCCGGGATGACGAAGCGAGGCGGCAGGAGCAGCAGTTGCTTGAACGTCCGTGCCACGACCCTCCTCCTCCGCCGTCGGACGACGTCGAGGCCGTCGGGACCAGGACGCCGCCACCGTCGTCTTCTCCTCCTGACGCTGACCGAGGTGATGCTGCGAAGCCCAGGGATCTCTATCTCTCTCCTGTCGCCGGAGGGGCCAAGGTCACCGGGGACGAATTTCGGTGCCGCTTCTGCCCCGACTTCTCGGCCCGGAGGAAGAAGGAGCTCGGGAATCACGTGAAGAGGGAGCACTTTCCAGACGCGCCGCCTTTCAAGTGCAGCAAGGAAGGATGCGGGTAGGAAAATGCGGAAGCACTTTATTTATTATTTTATTTTTTTCGGTATACAGAATGTTCCAGATGTTTTCGTGGCTCCAGGTTCCAGAGCGAGTTGCTGTCGAAGCTGGTGAAGCATCTGGACACACACGCGCCGGAGGCCACCCTGCGGTGTCCGCAGCCCGGCTGCACGTTCGCCACTCGCACGAGGAACCGCCTGGCCATCCACCAGCTGCAGCACGACAAGCGATTTCCCTGCCCGACGTGCGGGAAGCCTTTTCCTTCCAACAACGCTCTGAAGAGTCACCAGGTAGGTGCCATTGCCCCATTGCCCAACCAATATCGCTGGTGTGCCTTTAGTAATAGGTTATGCTAGTGCCAGAGCAGGTGTTAAAAATAGTGATAAAAAGAACTCTGAGCAACCTAGAGCAATCCAAACTTTGATCCCATCACTAATTACTGCACTACTAGTGGCGCAGCCGTTGGCGGGGATCTAGTGGTACCAATATTGGTTGGGACTGTTTTGTTCCCTTTTCCCTCCCTCCTCCTCCCTGCAGGTGGTCCACACCGAGGAGAGACAGTTCCGCTGTCGCTCGTGTGACTTCAGCACCAAGTATCGCAGCCACCTGGGCCTCCACATGAGGAAGCACCGGGGCACCGCGCACCGCTGTGACTTCGAAGGCTGCGGCTACCAGACTCCCAAGCTGAGCCTCTTGCAGGCGCATCGCAGGGCCCACCTAGGGGACAAGTGCTTCGAGTGTGAGGAGTGCGGGAGAGGATTCGTGGAGAGGTTCGTGGCAACAATGCCATGGTCGAAATTTTGATGTACCCGGGTACATGCATGCTGTATGATGTGTGTATGTACCTGTGTCCAGGTCTCAGCTGAAGCGCCACAAGGCCTCCGTGCACTCCGACAAGCAGCCGTTCGCCTGCCAGCTGTGCGGGTTCCGCACCAAGAGGAGGGATAAGCTGAAGAGACACCTGGTGCGCGCGCACGCCAAAGGGGAGGCGGTGCCCGCGCTCCACCCCGCCGAGTCCGCCGCCGCCCAGGACGGGCGCTCCCTCTACCTGCAGTACGTGGCAGCGAAGCGGGCGTCGCCAAATGACGAGCAATGAGGCTGCTGTCGTTCACGGCCTCTGCGCACATGTGCTCGTGTCCCTCTTTGACACCCCTTTCTAGTACAACTGCCAGTGATACATTCTTTTAAGTACAGATGAACTATGTTATATAAGTACAGTTTGTATGTACTGTATGTTAGTGTTAGTACATGTTCGTACATGGCTAAACAAAGAACATGGCATAAGTACGAGTTGTAACCATGCTTTGCAAAGACCTTAAATGATATCTTACAACGTTCATTTCTGAATTTCGTTTTGTACCTGTGGATGTACTACATATGACATGCTCAAAATTAACCCATTTTGGGCACTTTCTACGAAGATGCTCAGCGCAGGAAGACACGTAACACTTATTAGCAAAGACCAGCATAGGGACTTTTGGGAAGCCAGTTAACATAGTTAGGGGAGAAATTCACCCACCTAAGTGGAGGGTGAATTTAGACAATGGCATCTAATTCAGGCAAAGAAAGATGGTAGCTTGGTCAGTTAAGCTTGGTCGAATGTGGAAAATATGGTGGGAGTGTTTCCCCCCCTATCGCACACATTGTTATCTTCCTCCCTATCTTCTTCTCGAGAGGGAAAGGGAAGAGCAGAGGGGGAGGGGGGTGGCTGCCAAGCCAAGGAAGGAGAAGAGACAGACCTCATTATGGACGAAACACCGATTTATGACTCGGACGGAGGAAAAATGGACTTCTGCTTCTTCTGCGGGTTGACATCCTCGTACTATGTGAACTTCACGCTACTACCTGGGCAGATGATTTGGACGCCAATGCACATGTATGATGGCGACTGACGACTGAATGTTACAATGGACAAGATTTTGCATGGTGGACAAGTGGACATGTAGCGACAGCTTTACATTTTATGTGTGAGGGGGTGGGAAGGGAGTCGTTAAGGCACTCCTGTTTTCCGCCAAGTACTACTACTCCTCACCTCCCAACCACCAAGTGACTGTTAAGAACCCAACCACCAAGGGACGCTTAATAAAGCACCGTCTGAGCATTGCATGAGCACCTCCAGATTTTTTGGAGGAAAATTAGGACTTATTAACGAACATAGAAAAGAGTAGG
>JAAUYM010051048.1_pt1 | contig 11347 bp, 6 predicted proteins | sample 7278001 | NCBI WGS metagenome assembly JAAUYM01 (sample SAMN14350224, study PRJNA611818) | marine sediment metagenome | isolation source: surface marine sediment (1.8m) | place: French Polynesia: Moorea | collected 2018-08
CCCCCCCTCCCCCCATCTCCCAGATATAGAAAAGTGAGTAATGGAGAGCTTGGGGACGTCACCGTTTAATAAAATTCACACGGTATTGGAAAAAAATCTAAAAAAATATTGCTTGCTCATATACAGTACGAGTATATAGTAGATATTTTGCATGTAAAGCTTTGTTCGTGCTCTTCCATCCTGGTCCAGTTTTTCACTCGTCATCACAGCTCGGCTAAAAAAAACATGCTTAATTTTGCCCAATCCTCTCCTCATCCGTCGGCCTGCCTGTTTGGCCCTTTGAGTGCAGATGACGTACAACAAACGTGCGAGTTTGTCTCTCTTCTGCCGAATTTGCAAGCAAACATCTGCTTCTCTCCTTCCCTCCCCTCCCCCTTTTTCCAAGATTGGGTTGCGAATTCTTGCAAAAAAATTAGCTTTTAATTGCGTAGCAGAAAAAAAGAAGAAAAAACGCCGTCCTTCAGAAGACACACACACTTTTAAAGACAGAATATTTGTGTAGAAAATTAGCGACAAGAACTCTTGGAAAAAAGAGGAGGAGAAGGATGGGCAAAAAACGTACTGCTGCGTCCCAAAAAAAGAGAGTTTAACTTTACGACTCATTCGAAAAGCTCATTAAACGTAGCGTTGTTGGTGTGCGTTAACAATTACAGTTCCTTTATGGGAATTTTTTTCCAAGCGAGGATCGGCGGTCCAAGTGCAGGTTTTGCTTGTTCCTTTCTTGTCATAGGCTTAGTTAATTGTTTTAGCTAAGCACTCCCTCATGAAAGAAGCTTAATAATCGTAGATTATTATCTTAGTAGAGTAAACGCGTTCATGTTTCTTGTCTGCAGATGGTCTCACTTGCCACTCTGCCTAAACACAAGACTGTAAGCTTACGAGGCAAGCAGTTTGGAATGCTCCATCCAGCATTCTTTACGCTCTTGTTGTTCTCTCGCAAACCTGTCTTTTGCTTTGGGAAAGGGAAGGCGCAAAGGGAGAGAGAGGGGGAGAGAGATGAAGTAGACGGAGACAGGACTGGAAAAATGATCTCAGAAGTCGGGAAGGGGAGGAGAAGTTCATCTCTGCAAGAAGAACTCGGGAGACAAGTCAAGTCCAGCTCAGCACAGCGGCAGAGGCAGCGGCATCAGCGGTCAGGAGCTGCAGCCAGGCGGACAAGCCTGACCAAAGAATTCTGGAAGATAATTGAGATCTACTACGACAAAACTGTCGCAGTGTAGTACAGATAGTACAGATGTGGTGGAGGGTAGTAGTTTTTTTACCTTTATCAGAAAAAAAGAAACAAGTCCTGATGATGTAGGTAGGTACTACATGCAGTGGCACAAGGACTAGCGAGGCAGGACAGCGTCTAATAGTGTGGGTCCAGACCATAGCCGCCATGTCTCGTAGGTTTAACTCGTTCCCAGACGTACAAAAGCATTCTTACGTCTGCTTGTGCAGTAGCAGTAGAGAAAGATAGGCAGATGGAGGGAGAAAATAATTATTATTTTCTGTCATTTCTTTTTCGTGCTAGGTAGTTGTCTTTGAAGAAAGAGAGGGAGAGCGTTGCATGTCTCAGCGTTTTTTGAGGAGAGAGAGAGAAAGAGAAATACTCGCCCGCATATTGGGTTTCACGGCTTCCTTACAACTTGGGGGAGAGAGAGCGAGAGGGTAGTGTAGTAGTATAACCCCTTCCCCTCCGCTTTAAAAAGGAAGAAAAGGTCTGCCTCACCATTCCTCATTCATGGTCTATTTCGGAAGCGAGGAGAAAAGAAAGAAAGCGTACTCACACGTACAGGGTGTCTCAGAAAATAAAAAGTGATATAATTATGGTTCTTGTTCCTTCAATATACTCGTGTTATTATAACAAAACGTATGAACCAAATTAACAGAGGATGTTTTAGTTGAGACAGTCCTGTGCAGACACGCATAAGCAGAAACATGTGATGTCCTCGTACGTAGTAGCAGAAGCATGAGTATAAGCCCATAAATTCTCCCGAGAAGCTGAACAAGCTGTGATGAGACGAAGACCATCACAGGAGTTTCTCTTCATCTCCCACGGCGTTATCAATTCCTACATTAGTGGGCTTTTTCCCACGTTGGTCCCAAGAGCGAGGGCAGAGACATTAAAAAAAAAAAGATTTGTCTGGAGGTGAAATTGCCGGAAATTAGTTTTTTTTGGTGGGGGGGAGGGTAAACCGTCTTGTTAGTGGCGGTTCGGTATTGGCCAAATTCGACATCGAGGCCAGATAAACAAGAAAAACGCAGTTGTCGTCTTTAAAGGAAGAAATCTCCCTCTCTCTCCTCCTCTCCCATGCCATCAAAGCCCAATTGGCAAGCAAGCCAGATGAGTTTTAATGAAGTGTGGAAAAAGTTTGTGGAGGAAAGCTGTCTTTTTCCCGTGTGCAGCCCAGCACATCAGCATGAGGGCGGGGGGGAGGAAGAGGGGAGGGTGAAAGTGGCCTGGCCAGAGTGACCTCCTCCTCTTCCTCCTCTTTCATCATTTTTGCTCTGGACAGCCCTTATCGTCACATGCTCGAAAACAGTCTCTGGGGTGAGAGGGAGGAGGAAGAAACCGAGAAGGAGAAGTAGACTCTTAATTAGAGAAAAAAGAAGGAAGCCGCGAAAAAAAAACTGCTTGAAAAAAAGCCGTCTTTTCGGTGCAGAAAGTGCAGAAAATTAGCTTTAGTGCCGTAGTACGGTACATTAGGTACGTTGTTCTGGAACATCCGAATGCTCTTGAACAAACCAAATTGAATCTTGCCCAAGCTAGAAAAGCAATAGCAGCAATAACAACGTGGACAGACGACTGTCCTAACAGGAATGCTACTAAAAAACCTATGTTGACCACGAGATTACCTTGCTCTAAATATCTCTCTCTCCCAGGTACCTGAACGACACGATGGTGACCTTCTCCGCCGACTTCTCGGTGCACAACGTGGCCAACTCGGACGACGACGGCGAACTGGGCGCCTCCTCCTCCCTCCTGCTGATCCCGTCGGCCTCGCCGTCCGCCCACGCCGGCAACCTGACGTGCGCGCCGGCCCTCTTGACCCCGGACTCGGTGGCTATCAACGTGGTCGGGGACGAGTTCGTGCCGGCCGAGGGGGAGGTGCTCATGGGCGGCGGAGGCGGCGGCGGCGGAGGAGGAGGAGGTCCAGACAGATTGTGGGGGGGTTGGACTTCCTTTGTGTGGATGGTGGAGGTGCTGATTCTCTCCGGAATGGTGTCATGATTCAGTCTTGGAATAAACTGGTATAATATTAGTATAAACAGAGAGAAAGCCAGCGGGCCATGGTCTAGTAGGTAATGGTCAGGGCGCTCGCTTCACTTGCTTCCATCAGCAACCCAAATTATAAGAGTAACACGGTCTAATTTGTATGTACAGAGCTGCGCCATCTGCTACTAAAGAACTGGCAACAAATGCTGTTAGGACATAACCGTACAGTGAGATTCCGGAAGTATATACAACGAAGACTGTAAAATATGTACCGTATACAAAAAATGCCATCTATAGTCTGAAAAAATGGCAATAACCAATACTGCTCAAACTTCCACCGAGGAGAGGAGGCACTAATTGAGCAAATCTCTAGAGTATGTACAGTAGAGAAGCCCTGGAGTAAAGAAAAAGGCACAGAGAAAAGTAACTTTTAAACCAGATGTCGCCCAAGCATAAAGGATGCGCGGAAAGTTCCCGGCGCGCCTGTTTTTAGACTTTCAGAAAAGTTTGAATGTCTTTCTTCTCCTTCTCTCTTTCTTGCGCAAACATTCTGGGAGGACTTCACGCTGTTCATGCTGAAAGTGAGAAGAGGTGCTGTTGAGATGAAGTTCCTATAGACGGTGACAAAATTGAAAGAGAGGAGAGAGAAGGCTGTTGTTGTGAATGAAGTGGTCTGTCTCTCTTTGTTCTTATACGTACGTACAAAGAGCACAAGGCGGTGAGACAGGATTCAAAACCTACACTTCGTATTTCGAGATGTATGGAAATACTGTGCGCAATGGTGACCATCTAGGTTCTACGCTACAGTACATTAACATGTCAGTGCACTACACAGGACACAGTAGGCACAGTACAATAATGCAGCCTTAAATAACGCATGTCCTGCTTCCCAATTAAGAGACTTTCAGCGTCAGATTTCGTTGTTTCACACGTGGTAGCGGCGACGACCCTGCTAGTAGTGTCTCACGCGTGTAGCGCCTAACATCCCGGAAACAACGTTTCTCAGCTCGGGGACATCTTGGCATCAGCATCTCCTTCACCGATTCAAATCTTCTCTCTCTCTTCATCCTTTCTCTCAGTTGGCGTTGAAGAGGTGTGAGTATACTACAGTGGAACTTCGCTCTACCTAGTCGGGGGCTTTCAGAGAAAAGCTTACTAAATTGGGTTCTTAAACCAACGATCCAATAAGTTGGTTAGCACTACAACCTTTACTAAATTAGGACTAAATTGAGGTTCTTTACTAAATTGAGGCTTTTTTTTTACTAAATTGAGATTCTTTACTAGATCGACGCACGGAAGTATGAGAATTTCATGATCGAAATTCCACTGTATCTCCTACAGTACATCTTCTCTCTCTCTCTCTTCCGAGGCGGTAAAGGGGTCTCAGGATAGGAGAGAAGCATAAACACATCCCTCGGAACGGATGGAAGAGAAGAAGAAGAAGGAAAAAATCCTCATCCTTCCTCCTGTTTCCTCGGAAATCGGCAGGAGAGAAGAGAGAAGAAGGGAAGAGTTGTTTAGGGTAGCGCGGAGCTGTGTCCGTATGCTGAGTCTAGTTACGTACATGCTAGGCACCTTCAGGCCTCATTCTTCTTCATGGACAGGGTGCCTCACCAACCTTCCCACATTTTGGAACCATGTGTACAGTACATACCGCACCAAAATACCAGTGGCCCTTTATTTTGGTAGAGGAGCCATAATCAGAGAGGAGAGTCCCAAATCGTGCCTTGGCATGCTTACTATTTTCAAGTTTCACTTTGCCTGTGAATAACTGTCCACTCAAAGTTAGTACTATTTTCGAAAGTCAGTGTATGAAAGATTTAAGAGTCTGCGTTGGACGTCACTCCGCTGGTGTTGGCCCAAGAACAATCCCCACGTCACTTTCCTTCCTGATGGGGGAAGGTTGCCAAAAAAGCCAACATACGTATAATAAGAAAGTCTCCTTGCCCTTTGGATGGAGGAAAGGGGAGAGAAAGGATATCTACATATCTGTCTACTTCCGTCAAGACCAACTTTCGAGACTAGGGATAGACCAGGGATAGACCCACGTGTTTGCCCAAGAGCACTGGTATGTACATACTACATGCTCTGCGGGCTGCTTGACAACTTGACAAATAAGAGCAGAGATTTTATTGGCTGCGGCAAAGCTGCTAGCTCATAGATTTGTTTGCGCTCTTGTTTTTCGTCTTACCTTACAATTTTCCTTCAACTTTTAGAAATAGATCAAAGTAACATTATAAATGTAATATCATACATACAAGATTTAAATACTGCATGTGACAAGCGGTGACTAGATAGAAGAAAAATCTAATATCGTCAAAAATGCCCCAGAGCTGACTCAGAACATTATAGAAACAAATATAAAAATTGTGACTACGTACATGTATGTGCAACCAAGTAGAAAAAATATAAAAAATTGCCCCAGATTGCTTCAAACTTTACATACCGATAAATAAACACCTTACACAATGCCAATTTGTGTACTACGTCAGCTGCATGTGACACGCCGCACCTCCTTGAACATAGTCTGTTCTTTCCCTTCATACCGCATGTAAACAAAAGTATGACCAACAGCAGTGATGACCGCAGCCGGGAAGATAAATACAAAAATGTCTGTCTGTGCAAAGTACACTTGGGATGCAGAAACAGTTTTCACTCACTCAAAAAAAAACCTTGAAAAGCCATCAGGCCATGATCAATAGCGCTCCATACCAAACTGACAGAATTTATTTTCTCTCTCCCTCCTTCAAGCTACTCAAATATTTTTAAGGTGGCGGCCGCAGCATCATTTTAGCCCGTAGTACTCGTATGGGTGTTTCCTTCTGAGATGAGATGAGACGAGGGGTCGCTTCTTCCTCATTCTTTCTCCTCCTCCTTCTCCGAGGTCGGGTCGATTGACGTCGGAAATGAAGCATCCATCTTCACTTCTTGAGAGGAGGGAGGAGAGAGCTGCTGCTACTCTGTATGTGTCTGTCTGCAAGGAGGGTAGTACACTATACACACGCACATCTCATGGGGGGAGAGAGGGGGGAAAAGCTTCCTTCTCTCCGCGTTGTCTTTCGACAAAATGTGTGAGTGAGAGAGCAAATGAAGAAGCATATCTTTCTTCTTCCCTGGGGAGGGGGAAAACAGAAGGGACTTGTTTTTTGCAAACGACATTGTGGCCTTTAACTTTAGAAAGGAACAGTTAAAGTACTACAATTATTAAGATGCTTAAAAAGAGATGCGAGAAAGGGCATTTGCTGCTGCATCCTGCAATGACATGTAATCCCATCTGTAAGAACAAGATGATCTATCACTGTTGTAACACACGCAAGAGAAAGGACAGCAAGCTCTACTAGAACAAAAACCAAACGTGGAAGAAGGAGAAAGAAAAACGAGACCTCCAAGAGTAACAATTCTTCGAAAAAGTTGGTAAGAAGAAAGCAAGCACGCCAGTGTATATTGAGATGCTGAGTTACGGCGCAATTTTGCTTCGTCTAATGCCGATGGAGAAGGGAACAATATATTGGAAGAGGCCAGCTCCTGGGAAGAATGCAGATGAGAGAGAGGTAATGATGGTGGGGCTGCAGCATCTGAGAGAGAAAGAGAGGAAACGTGCCTTGCTTAAAGAAACGCTACCGAAACTGAGGATATGCCTCCGCACTGTATTACTGTAGTATGCCCCAACCAGCAACGGTGCTTTAATAACTAACCTAAAAATTGGCTACTAAGTGGCTATTAAGTTCCAAAAGCCCATGTTTGGCACCAACCAATACAATTATGTACACGATAGCTATTAATTGGCGTGTAATCGGACCACTTTTTCTCTCAATGTTCCGATATTATCGCCGATCGTTGTTGGTAGGGTATACCTTGTGCAACATTCGGGCGATCGTAAATGGTAGAGAGGTGCTTTTTAGGAAGAGCTTTTTGCCTTTCCTTCTCAGTGACAAAGAGTCTCCTAGATTCCTGTGGTCGGAGTTGGTTTCCTGTTCTTTTTGCATATTCTTAAGCTTTCCTCCCCGTTCCGTCTGATCGTGCGTTTGTTAAGGGTGCGCACGAATCTTTGTGAAACAGATCAGAATATCGATACAACTCGTCAAGGGGGACCGACCCTCTCTCCCACGGTTGGTGACAACTCTTCCTTCCACACAGCCATGTGATGGTTTCGACGATGGTGGAAAGACGACGACGACGAGGAGGAGGAGGAGGAGGAGGAGGAGGAGGAGGAGGAGGAGGAGGAGGAGGAGGAAGAAAAAGAAAAGGCGAAAGCGTTACTGTTGTTGAGTGATACTTGACCCGAGTGTGGAAGGTGGAGGCGACACGGCCTTGGAGACACCGCGCCTAAACGGAGACAAGAATGCGGAGTGACATTTCATTCCATGAGCACCAAGTACGCATATCTAGTAGGTAATAGACAATTGCCACAAACTGCACCTAGTGCAGGGGCACCTGTCTGCCTACTCTGCTTCTGTGCAGCACAATAGGAAAGAGAAATTGAAGACAAGGCTGTACTAATCACGTGATGTGCAGCCACCTATCCAGGCAGAGGTTTTGACCTCTCATATCTCCTGATATGCATAAAATTATGAAACTGTTTATATATACCTAGCTTTTCAAAGTATCACAAACCATGCAAAGGCAACTTGAAATACCTGGTAGTGCTATCAATCTGCTCACAGCTCTTTACAGAGATGTACGAAAATACCGTGAGCTTTATAGTATTTCCGATATTTATCGCACATCGATAAAACAAATGCTAGGCGGGGCCCCCTCTTAGTACGTACTTTGTACATGCTGTCACTAATGTACAGAACATGGCACGTGCTACTTTGACCCAAAACACCGTCAAGGGTCGCATTTATCTGACTCGAGTAGGAACGTAGGCCCCCCTCGCCCCCCCTCCCCCGAGCATCCCGGAACTTCAGCCTTAAAAACGAGCGAACTGCGATGTTAGTTCTGTCCACTCCGTTAATTTCAACGGACCGACAAAGTTCTCATGACCGCTGCTGTTGCTGCCGTTGCTGCTGTTGCTGCCGTTGCTGCCGTTGCTGCTGCTTTTGTGTGAGTTTCTCTCGGTATTTGCGAAACCGGGAAAGTGGTGGTGGGGGGTGGGGGGTGACCCGCCCGCCTGACCGGGGATTAACGGACGCAACAAAATGCAACATTCCTAATTTTGTTTCTTGGCGGCTGCTCCACATGTGACTCTCTCTCTCTATTTCTCTTCCTCCTCCTTCAAAAAAGGAATCTACAGAATTTCGAGTTGCGGGCAAACTTTTGTCCTAGCGGGCCAATGGTGAAACAGCCTAATCTACAGCACATAATAATATGTACTTACAGTAGGTTCCGGATTCAATTGTGATTTGCATAAAGCATGGTTTCACGTGCAATATTTTAGCATCCTCGCCAAATATCACACAATTTGATTTTCTAAACTATAAACTGTTAGTCATTTTTGAATGATACTGTCATTTTGTTTTTAAGTTGCTCTAGAGTCTAGCCAGAAAAAAATGGCTTTTTCTTGTCTTAATATTTTGGTAAGTCTGGATGGTATGTGAGCAGATCGTACGTCAGTGCCAAGTCAGTGCCTACTCTTATTTATATACATAGTTCCTCTGAAAACAGATTGCCCGAATCAGTTTCGGGACAAATGCGGCCCACGGCACCGAAGTTTATCTGTTTCCTGCGGGCATTAAGTGCACCTTCCTGGAAGGGAGAGAGAGAGAGACGAGAATGTGCGGCAAAGGTGACACCTCTCGGACGATTAAGAAAGGAGAAGCCAAGGTCAAGTCAGTGCTTCTGAACATTTGATGATGATGTTGCTGCTTTCTCACCGACACCTGCTGTGGTGCAGCACACACACCTCCCATCCCCTCCTTCTCAACCTCCCCTTTTAATACTGGAGCGATATGTACATGTACTTTTCTTTTTCCTGGCCAAGTCTCCTGGGAAACTGGAGATCGTAACTTTTTCCTTCCTTTCTTCTCCCCGGCCATACTAGTTACATGCAACATAGTTACGAAGCAGACCCGACACACATACACCCACACACATCCACACACACCCAGACAGGACAGAAAAAGAGTCGCGTCTGAGGGGAGGGGGGTCTTTTTCCCACATCAGCTGCGAACAGTGCTGCCAAACGGGTTTTTTTTAAAGAAACCAAATTAGTTCTTTTCTAAGTAGCTGTGGTTTCAAAAATTTTGCACTGGTTCCGGCTTCCTTTTTTGGTTTCTTTTTTCCACTAAAAGTTCTACTACATAATGTACGTACGTATAGGCACCACAATGTCTCGCTAAAGTTGTTCCAAGCGATGTTTTGAGCGACCTTTTTCAGACTCGTTTTGTGCTTACAAGAAGTTTTTTTTTATTTCCTACTTATATGGCTTCTCTTTTTTAATTTTTTTTTTCACCGATAAAAATCTGGCAGCACTGGCTGCGAGCAAGCAAGAGAATCAAGCACGCACGCAACCAGACATGCTGTTCTCATCTCTTCTACAAATTACTACTGTACCAGAACTCTCTCCACACTCAGGCACCTCCAAAGGTGCACCTTTTCAAAGAGGAAATGCAACTCAAATGCGATCAAACGTGACCAGCATAGAAAAAAAGCAAGACGGCTCTACCCCTTAAGTGGTAAAAGCAGGTTGCCGTACTACTGTACATCAATTGCCTGTCTGTCTTTATCCAAAAAAGAATGAGAGAGAAGCTTTTTTGAGTGTAGGAGTTCGGACTGATGCAACACCTTGAAGGAGGAATCCTACTGTTGCAAGTTTATTAAGTACGTCAAGCAGTTGGCTTGAGTTAGAGAACCCTAGTCTCGATCTTTTCTCTCCAAGTTCCTAGTTCTACTGTAGTAGAGTACAATTGGGATTTTGGAAAGGGTACAAATTTTTCGCATGCTTAAAAAGACCGACTTTATTACCCTGGACTTGCCCGCAAAAGGATGAGCATTTTATCCCTCCTTCCTCACGAACTTTTTCAAAAAAGGGAACTGGCTTATTTGTAATAGATTCCATAAAAAGAACATTATAGCGTATTAGATAGTTCATATTTTTATAAGCTTAAGTTTCTTTGCTCTTAAAAAATGTAATATTTTATGTCTAAATAAAAAAAAGTTATCGATGCTGTTTGAAAATGTCTGTTGGAGACAAAAACCTTTGTTCCCGCTTGTTGAGTCTGTTATTTCATCCCCGACCAGACAGCTGTCACATATAAATTAGTTACCGTTTTGACCTTGTTAAGCTGCTATGACTTAAGCCTATATTTGACGGCCTTTCATGTCAACTTTATTTATTTCCCACACCAATGATAGTTGCATGTCTGATTTGTGTTATTAAGCACAATATTGAAATATGTCAGACATGAACCAACAAGAGATCAGGATATGTCTGGTCGGGTTTTTTCGTGCTGTTTGCACAAGTACGTTGTGACAGTCTATAAACATCAGGGGGTTAAAGTTCTCGTTGCAACTAGTAGTAGTTGCAGTGAGCTCCGCCTGTGAAGATGCATTTTGTTTTCAATTATAAGCGCTACTGTCTACTGCTGTCAATCGACACTCCGCATATCTGGTGCGGATGTAAGCGGAGTCCACTGTACTGCAAACAGAGAGAGGTTAACTAGTGGCACTTTTATCTCTCGTCTCCTTTCTTGTTTTCTCTTTTTCGGCGCTTCCTCCTCCCGACTTTTTGCACTATCTGCGAAATAAACGTTCCAGACACTTGAACGCAAAGCACCCTGTCCTCCTCCCCTTTCTCCCTTTGTCATCAGATAAGAGAGAAGAAGAAAAAAAGAAAGGAGCTAGTTGCAAAAAAATCCGCTTTTCCCAAGAGATGTTGCAAATTTCTCAAGTGGAGCCGAACTGAAAGGTGAGAAAAGTGGTCAATGTTCTTCTTGCGCATGCTACGTATATTTTCAGGATTCACCGTAGTCGTACAGTCAACATGGTAGTTACAAAAAGAGATTCCATTTTATGACGCGGCTCTTGAATGAACGGGATGCATCCACTTCAGCCTGTAGAACAAAAAGATATAAAAGAGTGCGTGAAAGTGTAAATGATTGTTAAAGATGCATGCGTAAAGCACATGTTCGACATGCTCTTTTGTGGCAACAAGAGAACCTCTTTCCTTCTGACGGACAGGTTGCCTAAGTCAAACGCTGTAATTGC
>JAAUYM010053132.1_pt1 | contig 11345 bp, 8 predicted proteins | sample 7278001 | NCBI WGS metagenome assembly JAAUYM01 (sample SAMN14350224, study PRJNA611818) | marine sediment metagenome | isolation source: surface marine sediment (1.8m) | place: French Polynesia: Moorea | collected 2018-08
GGATTGGTACCTGCCACACCCAATGCCACGTTTCCATTTTCCTATAAGTGGATTTAAAGCAGACACGGTAGCTTTCCACTTATGGATAAGCCGAAAAAGTCCCGTCGGGTGGTCGGAACCCACCCTTGTTTTTCCGATCTCCGTTCAACCAACCTTTTCCCCTCATCAGGTACTCGTAGTACGTACGTGCCATCACAAACCAGTTTGTCTCTTGAGTACACTTGTCCTTGTGGTGGCTAGCTCGATCCTGCCATGAGCAATATCAATTAGGGAGGAGAGGGAACAACTGACTGTAATGAAATCCCAGCAACTGTTATTTCCTGAATGGATGCTGTACTAGAATGGATGCATCATGACATGTTGCAGTCACCAATTAGTGGAGTGAATTGCTCACTGTTCTGTATTTTTTTCTGAAGTTGAAATTTCTGTCAGATAAAACGAGTATCACAGTATTCCATGCAAATTCTTACTGAACGTGCGAGGGGGAGAAAAATCTTAACCCTTCACTTTCCTGCGAAAAAATAATGGGGCCATCGGATAAACTCGAACTCGCGAAAAGGGTGATTGCTCATCTGGGTGACAAATTAGGACATGCGGGGAAAGTAAGGCAAACACTTTTAGCAAGGGGGGAAGAGGGAGAGGAAGAGATATATAAAAGAAGGGGAGCAAGGCGCCCCCCAGCGCCATTTCTTCAGCAACAGACAGTACATACTGTACTAGTACAATGTCCATTCAACTGAGTTGGGCGCTTCTGCTGGTCTCGTTGGTGTCGGCGTCGATCGCCACCTCCTCCTCCTTCGGTGGCGAAGATCTCCCAATGACTCTAGATCGTGCGGCGCCCTGGTGGGAGGCGCTCAGGGACGAGTCCTACTACAAGAGGTGCCACAGCAGCTGCACAGACTACTCCAAGGGCGTCGCGACAAAGGTGGAGCTGTGCGACGACACGGAGGTAATTTCTTGAAAGTTTTTTCATAGCACAACACCGTAAAAAAAATCTTGAAAAAACTGAGAAGAGACTGCTCGTCCCATTGCCAACAGGTTTGCCGCGGCAAGAAGTCCACCTTCGACGAGTTCGCCAGCCGAAAGTGTTCGGAGTGGAAAGACGCCGGGGAGGTTCCCGACGTGTCCATCCTGCCGGAGGGGAAGCGCTTCAAGCACGAGCCGGCCAAGGGCAGCTGGATAAGCTGCGCCATCTTCTGTCGCACGGGACTGGGACAGTGGTACTCGCCGAGGGTGGAGCTGGGGCGCGGAGCCTTCTACCCGGACGGGACCTGGTGCCACCGCGACTCCGGCGGGAGGGACCACTTCTGCCAGAAGAACCTGTGCCTCCCGGAGGGGTACGCCTTCCAGGATGCCGTCAGGGCGGCTCACCTGGCTATGGACAGCCTGCCGGACTCGTTCATTGAGGAGAACGTCATCATTGATGCGTGAACACTTGAAGAGGAAAAAAAATGGATGAAGAATTTATTATTATTATTACAAAGTAAAGTTGCTTCAGTTGAGGGGGGAGGAGTTCGAAAAGGGCTCGGACAGATCCAAGAAACTTTCCTTGCCCTTCTTCTTCACCGTCATTTTCAGCACCGGTTCTTTGTTGCCATCTTCGAAATTCACCACCTTGAACCTAACTAAGCAATCACGCTCAAGCTGGTCAGTCTCGTGAGCCAATGCCAGTTGGGTAACAACTCTTCTCTCCACCTCATGCTTAATGGACCTTGCGCCGTAGTAGATGTTGTATCCATCCGCCAGATAATTGAGCACCTCTTTGTCCCAGGCCAGTTCGACGTTGTGCTTCTGTTTCGCCTTGGTGGACCAGAAGTGAAGCTCCTTTTCCACCAGCACCGTCAGCTCCTGCCTGGTGAACGGCAGGAAGTAGACGATCTCGTTGATCCGTCCCAAGAACTCGTCCCTCCGGAAGTGGAACTTAAGGATGGGCTGCACCACCTTCTCCTTGAAGTGCCTGGAGATGGTGACCTTGTCGGCCAGGTCGGCGTCTGGCTCCAGCTTCCCCTCCGCGCGCTCCTTGGCCAGGTCGTCGGCCTCCCTCCGGAGCTGGAGTGCGTGGTCGGCGATCTCCGAGCTAGCTAGGTTGGAGGTCATGACGAAAATGGCGTTCTTGCACTCGATCGTCTTCCCCTTTCCGTCCGTCAGCCGACCCTCGTCAAAGAGCTGCAGGAGGACGGTCAGCACGTCGGGATGCGCCTTGTCGACCTCGTCGAATAGCACGACCGCGTTTGGACACTCCTTCAGCCGCTTGGTCAGCTGTCCTCCCTCCTCGTGGCCCACGTACCCGGGAGGAGACCCGATCAGCTTGGCCACCTCGTGCTTCTCCTGGTATTCGGACATGTCGAGCCGGACGAAGGCGCGCCTGTCGTCCTTGTGCAGGTAGAGCGCAATCTGCTTGGCCAGCTCCGTCTTGCCGATGCCTGAGGAGCCTAGAAAGAGGAAGACCAGCGGGTGCTCTTCGTCGATCCACCCGTTCTCCTTTCTCCTGATGGCAGAAGCCACAGTAGTGATAGCCCCGTCCTGCCCGACGATCACCTCCTTGATTCTCTTCTCCAGCGGGTACTTCTTCCTCATCTCCTGCTCTTGCTTCCGCCTCTGTTCCTCGAAATCCTCCGCGTGCCTCCTGAGCAAGTTCTTCACCCTCCCGTCCCTAGCGTATTCCAGTGGAGTCCTCCCGTAGTCGTTGGCTCTGAGCGGATCCGCCCCGGCCTTCAGCAACAGGGAGACCAAGTCCAGGTCGTCGTTCAGCGCGGCGTAGTGCAGGGGGGTGCAGCCTCGAAAGTTGGCCCTGTTGTTGAGGCGGTCGCTGAACTCTTCCTCCCTGGCCACCATCACGTCCATGCTGTGCACGCCCTTCTCGCGCGCCGACAGGTAGATGTTGGTGAACTCGTCCGGCGCGTCCGGGTCAGCCCCGGCCTCCAGCAGCCTCCGCGCGGCCCCGGCGCGCCCGTTCGCCGCCGCCACGTGCAGGGCCGTCCAGCCGAGCGGGTGCCTCCCGTTGGCGTCGGCGCCCGCGGACAGGTGGGCGTCCACCTCGGACGGGGAGCCGCCCTTCACGGCCCTGAGGAAGCGGACCTGCTGGTTTGGGGTCGACCGGGAGACGTCCCTGACGGAGAGGCCACCCAAGCCCGCGAGCAACAGGGGGAGGGGGACGACAGCGTTGCGGCGAAACGTGGGGGAGAAGCTCCTGGGCGGGGAGAACAGGGCGAGGGCCGGACGTAAGGGGAATTGACCGCAGCGCAGAGCGAGGGGTCGAACACCGGAAATGATCAGTCGCACAGAAAGGCCAAGTCGCTCCATGAGAGCAGATCAGGCGCCTGGGAGGAGCCAGTGTTTTAAATATATATACTCGTACATGCACAATTACACAGTAAGCCTAACTTGACACCGACAGCCTGATCTGTGTTTACTTTTTCCCGTAATCAGCTGTGCTTGCCCTCTCACCGGCAACGCCGCGTTGGCATCGCATAAAAAAAATGCTTCGCAGTTATTACAAATGGGCATTGGCAGGATTTTTTCTCGGGCCCAAGGGCCAAATATGACACATTATTTTAGCACAGTGAAAGCTGTCCAGTATTACTAATACATATAAGCCAGCAAAAAATATTATTGAATCCACCACTGCAATGTACGAACAAAAAGGAGACTCCTTTCACCTCACCTGAGACGTACCTCCACATCTCAGACCACCTAAAAAAAAAAAGCATACCAGCAGACTTGTAGCTGTGGTGAAGTCACTAATAGGGAAGCTGCATTTAAGCAAAACTTAAAATATTGACCACCTGCGGTCACAAGCGGAAAATGTCGCACACGTGGTAAGAGAAGACGCGGTGGAAACACGTATAATAGAAACGTTCGTTTAATGTGCATAGCGCGTCTTTCAATCGCATTCATTCTTACATATTAGTTTGTACATTAAAGAATAACATCCTCGAGCAAATATAGCAGGGCCCCTTAAGCGGGAGGAAAATAAGACTTTTTTTTTCTTTCGTTCTGGGTGGGTGGGGGGAGCAAATTGGGGAGGGTGTGTCTAAAGAGATGTAGACTCGCACTTCTCGTTACCGCTCTCGGCGAAGACGCAAGCATCATATGGGGGGGAGGGAGGGAAGGGCGGGGCGGGGCGGGGCGCGATAGATCGGTCTGTCGGATGCTGAGGAGGCTCGTCATGAGACGAGACAGAGAAACAGGGACTCCTCCAACTCTATTTCTTCTTCCTGAGAGTCGCCGCTTCTTCTCTCCTCTGTTCTTTTTTCTTTCTTTCTTTCTTTCTTTGTGATTCCTTCCTTCCTCCCTTAGGCGTCACCCTCCCCGCCTCCATCGTCGGTTTTCCGTCGCTTCTCGCTCGGTTCATGCGATTCTGTAACCAAAATCTCCAGATTGATCAGACTGTTAAAAAAGGGACAGACACTTCAACCTCACCTTCTTCCTCCTCGTCGATTTCGTCGTCCCCTTCCTCTTCCTCTGCCTCTCCGTCGAAATCGCCGTCTTCCTCATCGACCTGCTCAAGGTCACCGTAGATGGCCTCCAGCCCAGGACCGTCCTCCTCTTCAACCTCTTCCTCGTCTACGCTCTCCTCCTCCTCTCCCCTTTCTACAAACAGAAAAAGTTAATATAATCGAGATACTAGTGCACACCAGTATTAGATTTGGAGACAAACCTCCGTCGTCCGCTCCATCCTCTTCGTCGACGTCGTCGTCGTCTTCCTCATCATCGTCATCCTCCTCCTCCTCGATGGCTCCGTTGGCACCAACTTCCTCATCTTCGCTGTCCTCAGCCTCTTCCTCGTTAATGTCCGTGCCGTCCAGGTACTTCAGGGACGGAAGGAGTTTGAAGACTTTGTTGCGGTAGTCTTCCTCCTCTCCGATGGGGTTGTTAAAGAGGTCCAGGTGGGTGAGTTTCTCGAAAGTTTTCTGTCAAAGACATTAGAAACCAACAAGTTAGGGAAGAAAAGTTGTTGCGACAACAATGGAGGAAAAAATCTCACCAGAGGCTCAAGCACGTCGAGATCCTTGATCTTGTTGCCGGAAATGTTGAGATGCGTAATATTGGGGCAACCTTGCAGGAGCGTCAGTCCGTTGCTGATGCGATTGTCGGAGAGCTCGAGCTGGCATGAATAAAGAAAACTTATCAGCATCTGCTGTCAGCTTATAACTACACGTACGCTTATACACAAACTTACGCGCTGCAGAGCTGCCAGCTTAGGGAAACCCTTGAGGCTGGTGAGACCAACGTTGATCATGCTGAGGGACTCCAACTTGGTGTAGTTTTCGTTGAGACCCTCGACCTGGGTCGACCGGCAGTTGTCCAGGTTCAACTCGTCGACCTGTGGTGGGAAGTAAAAAAAGTTTTCAGGTCCATAAATATTATATTTGTACATGGGACAGGTAGGGTTGTCGACTTACGCAAATTTCGCGGAGGAATGCCAACGAACTCTCTTTTTTTATATAAAGACTAGCTTCAGCTACCTGTCAGGACTCCTTTCCCAAGCTCATGCAGAAAACAACAACAAAATCCTAATGTTCTAATGTATTCCGAATACCAACTGAAATCGAAATTCCCATCCTTTTAACGTTCACTTCTAAGGAACTACTTTGTCCTGGCGCTGGCACCAAGAGAGCAGCAAGCAACACCGCTGTTTACATGACGCATTTCGTGCCGGGTCGGGGTCGGCCACGGCCGGCCGAATGAGCGCGCCAACGCCAAGAGAGGAGAAGGAAGGGGACGGGGGAAAAGGCGGGAGGAAGCGAAGCGAAGGGCGGTACGGTCCACCCATACCCGTCCTTGTCTGGAGAGGGGAAGGGGAAGGGAGGGAGAGAGCAGAGGGAATCGAGGAGAGGTTCCATTCTTTACTTCCAGCTGTTTACCTAGAGGCAATCGTATGCCATCTGACGGTTGGGAAGTCTTCTCAGCCACTGAAGTAAGAGTCTTGTATCTCCATTCGGAAGGGTGCCAGTAGGAAACAAACTTGACAAGTCTAAATAGTTTAAAGCCCTCTTCAAACAACATTTAAATTATGTACATATTTGTAAGTCCTGAAAAACACTTTTCTAAGAATAAACTCCTTGACCGTCAGATGGCCCTAGTGCACCAAAAGGGGAATTCGGCAACAAATGGAACTAGTGATGCAACCTCTTCCTTTCATAACGTAACGTCTCCTCGATTCTCTCTGGAGAGAGAGACAGGAGCCATGTTGACATGGAAGGGGGAGTGGAGGACGAAGACACAGACCTGCCAAATGCTCAACAGGATTCTTGAAGCACATTAAAATCCTTCACGAACTCCCTTTCAGCTAGCGGGCGGCTTTAGCATCAGTCAAAAAAAAAAGTCTGTCCCAAGCGACAAGGGCAATATTTTTTTAGTTGAATAATTGCGTCAATCCGCAGCAGTAGCACCGCCATCTCTTCCCCCGCCGTTGTAGTTACCTCCTCCTCCTCCTATTCTCCTGTCTGTCGGCCCATACGCCGTTTCCTCTGCCATCGGCGGGCGGCTGTCTAGGGGCGGCCAGAGCGGAAGGGAGGAAGGGAGAGAGTGAGAAGAGGGAAACTCCGCTCAGTCGCGGGGGGAGGCAGGGAGGGAGAAAGAAAGGAAGGGGACCAACGGAGAAAGAAGGGGAGGAGGAGGAGGAGAACGTAGAACGTAGGAGACTTCCACCGGGAAGCGACAGGCATGGACATGACCGAGAGGATCACGCGGAGGACGGAATCAGCCCCGTTCACATCCAGCCACCATAATAAGACGGGAGAGAGAATGCTCGAGAAGCCCATGATGCAGCTCTGAATGGGGCTTGAGACGCCATCTTTTTTTTTAATGAGCCTCGTGAGGATGACCCGTAAGAGAATCCAAAATGCAGATTTAGGATTCCACCATGTCAGACTATCAACGTTTCAAAAGGTGCACGAAGGAGGCTGGTCCTGCCAAAGCCTGAATGCGAGGAGGCGTAGAAACTACCAAGTCTGCCGTCAGACAGAAACCCTTTATTTTTATTTTTCCCCAGAGTTGCGTCCGTAATCTGGAGATGATGATGAAGGACGAAAGCTCGAGGAAGGTCGGGCCGACAAATTTGGAAAACTGAAACGGCACTCCAGCTCCTCCCGTTCGCATAGAAACCTTTGATTTTTCCCTCCTCCCTCCTTCCCCCCTCCCCCCTCCCCCCCCCCCCAAGACGGTCCAGATCGCGGACGCAGAAGCGACGAATGCGCACAAAGCTGTTCCCGTCGCGACCCTTCCGCGCCCGGACAAGGACGATCGCCTGACCTCGGCGAGCACGCCCCCCCCCCCCGGATTGCCCCGGCTGGAACCGGGGGGAAAAAGGAAATCCGACCCCCCTCTCTCCCGGGTCGGGACGGGTTCGGCCCTCTCACGGGCGGCGGGCGCGGCCGCCCGGACGCGCCCCCGCCACGGGGGCACCTACCCCGCGCTCCTCCCTCCGGGCGGACGCCCCCGAGGGAGGCCGCCCTCGACATTCTCCCCGAGTCGCTGCTCACCTGGTCCGGGTCCTTCCCGCGCCTCTCCAACTCAATCCTCTTCTCCATGTCGATTCCGGGGGCGCTCCTCGCTTCCTCGGGGGGTGGGTGGGTTCCGTCTGCCGGCGTCGGGCGCGTTCGGGGCCGTGGGCCGGGGATCGATGACGCGGGACCGACAAAGCCGGACAAATTTCTTCGTCCGAAATTTGAGGTCTTCCTCTCCTCCTTTCCCAAAAAAAGAGGACTTGGAAAATTTGCTTTGCTGCGTGCGTGCGTGCAAAGACGGAGGAGAAGAGAAGAGAAGAGAAGAGAAGAGAAGAGAAGAGAATGGACGCGCTGGTCCTCCCTCCTCCCTCCTCCCTCCTTCCTTCCCGGCCGGGACAACGACGGGGAAGAAAGGGACCAACAGGGGCGGGGGAAAAAAGAGGTCTGTCCGGGCGGGCAAGAGCGGACACAGACACGGCGGCAGCAGCAGCAGCAGCAGCAGCAGCAGGAGGCAGCAGGCGGTGGAGTGGTGGTGGAGCGGAGGTGGAGTGCCCGGCTGGAATGGCTGGAGCAACGAAGGAAGGGAGGTGACGGTGAGTGGAGAGATGATGGACTTGGAGGGAGGCGGAGGAGGGAGGAACAACTGCTGCTGCTGCTGCTGCTGCTGCTGCTGCTGCTGCTGCTGCTCCACTACCGCTACCGCGGCCGTTGTTTCTCTTCTCTTTTCCGGCCGGCGGATGGATGTTGTCTGGTGGGTCTTTCCGTGGCCCGCGTGGCCGTGGGCCGTGGGCCGTGGGCCGTCCCAGCCCCGTCCGTCGCCAGTCCACAGGCACAGAGACCGACTGTGTCAGCGTGTGTGCGTGCGTGTGTGTGCGCCGGCGGAAAAAAAAAATCGCGGAGATTTTGCCGCTAACTCCGAAACGTGACCAGATAGATGAGGTGCTAGCTCCGTGGGAGGAGAATGAATACATACTGCAGATTAATATATTTACAGGTATATATTAGGATGCATTTAGGTGTACCTAAATGTACTGTACCTGCGCTGGTGAAGAGGTCATTGCAATATCGAACTCAATACTTTATTGAGCAGACTTTAAGGCATTATAGATCGTTGCGTCATTTTAGCGAATTTTTGCTAATCCAGACGTACCTGTATTTCGATAAAAAAAATCCCGCAAACTTGTCATGAGTGGATAATTACGAATGTGACAAGAGTTCCCCGATCTTGTCCGAGGGGAAAGTGCTTTCGAATTACATGGCATTAATGTACACTACTACGTGTCATAGAAAAAAAATCGTACATCAAAGGGGGGGGGACGAGAATGACGCATCCATGACGCGCTCAGTTCTGTATACTGCATTGAGTGTACATACACTATACGTACGCTTCTGCCTAGTTATGTCTTTCTTTCTCATTTCCTCATTGTCCAAAATGGACATGGCGTTGGCACCACACAAGAAATAAGAATGTCGTCGCCAGACAGACATTTTTTGCGCCGTACCTACCGTCACAAAAAAAGGAGGTACTGCGAGACTAGAGACAAAATCCGAAATTACATGCTATAGTATCTTAGTAGGTAGTAGTAGGTCTAGGGTGTGAGAACAGCTATGTACGTAGGTATACTCGACCAACTGCACTACTGTCACTATAGTTACTACAGTACTTAGTTATACCACACAATACCAATGTCTGAAAATTTTTGTGTTTGTTCAAAATATTTGTATTTGTGTGGTGCAAGCCATTTTGGCATCATAAGAAATCCGGACATGCATAGGTGGACGTCCCTTCCTCAAGCGCTCGTCTTTCACCCAAGGACACCCATCTACCCACCCTCTTCTCATTTTTGCTGCTACACCTGCGTAGTCGTCGGACGGGGAGACGCTGATGCAGCCACTTCTTGCGTTGACCGTTCACTCATCCTCCCACATTACTAGTGGGGGTGGGGGCGGGCAGGGGGAGGGGGAGGGGGAGGAGAAGAAGAAGAGGGGGTCGTACGCATCGAAATCCCGAGAAGAGAGAGTAAAAAAGGACTTGTGTGGAGTGCAGGCAGGAGAGTATGGCACACGTCTCTTTGTCTTGGCAGTGCCGGGGATTTCCGTCAAGTGCGAATCTTTAAAAAGAGAAGTTGGTCCCTGTTCGAGTGTGTGGTATAAAAGCCAGTCAGGTCCGCCCCGTCCGCCCCGTACATGCTACTGTAAGTGAGGAGTTGAGATCCTCCCTCGACTCAGCCGCCACCATGAGTCCCTCTTCCCTCTTCCCTGTGGCCGCCGCCTTCTGCGCCGTCGTCATCGTCGTCCCGTCCTCTTGTGGGCGGCCACCTCTCTTTTGTCCTCAGGTGAGATGAGTCGCCTCTTGTCATTCACCTATATCCAGAGGCAACGGCAGTGACAACAACAGGTGCCCAATTGTAGAAGACATAGGCACACGTTTCAGTAATGTGATATATTTGACTTATGAGCTAATTTTAATACAGTTCTTTGAGACTGAGGAAAAAAGACGCTCTAATACATGTGTGGACGTTTTGCTCGTACTAGGACGTGGCTGTGAACGTCGGCATGAAGAACAAGAAGTTCACCGACGGCATCGTGCAGTGCCTCACGGACGAGAAGCCTTGTGAGGGAAAGATTGAACGGCAAATCAAAGGTGAGGCAACAATGATATGACGTAGGAGGATCTTTTCCTTGGCAACTGTACTAGTTGTAAAATTTGTCGCAATTTCTTTCAGCAATTGCGCCAAGTGTGTTCCGTGGATCGTGCGTGCACCCCTGCACTCCGTGCATGCAGAAGCAGGCCCGCAAGGCCATCCTCTTCATGCAAAAGCGATACCCAAGGCAGTTCGGAGAGATGGTGCTCAGACATGGACGAAAATGATGAAGAGGCTTTGGCATCATTATTTATGGTAACTTAACTGGCTAGATGAGGTAAAGCAATTGTGAATGGAAACAGGTTTTTTTCCATCCATCACAAAGTCAAATATAGATTTAATCAGAGTCATTAGACTTCATTCGGAAGTAGGACGTGTTATGCTGCAAATACATAGTTTAATTCTTCTTATTGTTTCTTTACACAGTGTTCAAGTACAGTATATCGCGCAATAAATACCGAAGTTAGTCAGCGTTGATGAAGCATACGCCTTCAGACATTGTACTACAAATCTTTGAAACCGTGATAATTTATTCATCATAAATACGTACGACAACGTACAGCACATAAAAGGGAGAAAAACCCGAGCTACCTCACTTGTCAAAAGTGTTCTTGACCTTCTGGAACGCATCTGGAACGTGCTCCATCATATCTGCACCCTCTCTCATCAGAGAACTCAGCCCATCCAGAGCGTCTCCCAAGCCAGGCTGGTTGTGGCTGCTTCCTAAAATAACACGGGAGAATTCTTGCGTTATATTTGTTCTGCTGCATACTTCTTTCATTTCTCATCCTTGCTTCCACTCTCACCAAAGAGATTGCCTAGGACTCCACCTGGCCTGACCACCCTGTTCGTCTTGGCAGAGTCGATGAGGTCGGCCATCACCCGGGTGGAGGAGGCCAACTTCTTGCTGTGCTCCATCATGTCCTGGTCGGAGTCGCCGTCGGGTCGGCCGTCGCCGGGGCGGTACCCGCCGGGGCGGTGCCCTCCGGGTCTGTAGCTGCTGCCCGGGGAACCACCAAGGAAACGGTGGTCGTCATAGTTGCTGTGACAGACGGCAAAATACAGCAAGATATTTGATTGCAGCAAGTTCGTTTATAGCAAGACATTCGATTTTCTCAAGTTTTGTAGTTTAAAATAAAAATCTATATATATATAGGCGAATGTCTGTCTCTCTCTCTCTCTGTCTGTCTGTCTGTCTGTAACGGGGTTGCGGGCCAGACGGTTGGACCGATCCTCACCAAAATTTGCA
>JAAUYM010026495.1_pt1 | contig 11344 bp, 13 predicted proteins | sample 7278001 | NCBI WGS metagenome assembly JAAUYM01 (sample SAMN14350224, study PRJNA611818) | marine sediment metagenome | isolation source: surface marine sediment (1.8m) | place: French Polynesia: Moorea | collected 2018-08
AACGAAGATGGACTTCACTCTCGTCAGGTCGTCGTCAGTGTCATCCGTACCTCATCGGAAAGACTGAACATTCAACAGGTAGGGGTGCTGCCTCCAGGCCGGATGGATATGAAGTAATTCGACTTGGACAAACTACGTAGGTCCGTAGTATGTGGGATGCTTGCAAGGGTAGCTGATAAGCTTGTCATTGTTTTGTCCAAGGAGGGACATGTCCCCCAGGTGATAAGACATGGGCGAGCGGGTCGACGACGATCCTCCGTCCAGCAAGCAGGTCCTGGTCGAGCTGGACTTTGTCCCGGCGGACGAGCCCGAGATGATGCGCACGCGCGGCCTGCTCATCCCCTCCCTGCGCGGGGCCAGGGACGTGCTGCACCTGGAGGCCGCGCTCTGGGCGCTGGCCAAGTCCGACCCCGACCTGCAGCGGAGGATCAGGGAGCAGGAACAGATCTTCTTCTCGTCCAATCTCAACTTCGTCTTCTTCGGTGATTTCGATATTCACGTTGCGCGAACGGCATTTCTCCTCAAGTGTGCTTTCCTAAACAGCTTACAGGAGCGAAAGTGGGAGTTGGTACAAGCTAGAGAAGGATCATCCGATCACCATTCCGGAGTGGACTCACCTCAGGGTCAGGCTGGAGAGGCTCAACCTGAAGGAGGATGCCAAGGGACCAGAGACGACGCAAGCGCCCATGCCATCCAGACTGCTGAAGAGAAAGCTGTCGGAAGAAGGGCCTAGCAAGGCGCTGAAAGGAGGGTCGGAGGAGGAGAAGAAGGAGTCGGACGAAGAGAGGCGGCGGAGAGAGGTGTTCGAGAAGCTGTTCTTCCTAGATGATGACGATGAGGCTGAGAGGACTGCCGAGCTGATCCAAAGAGAGCAGGAGGAGCAGTACCACCAGCACAAGCCGGAGCCTCGGAGCGGCAAGGCCAGGCCCAACCTCGGAGAGAGTCCCGCTCCTGGCCCGCCCGAGGACAGCGACGACGACGACGAGGGCCGCCTGACGATCGACACCTCCGCCTGCAGGGAGATTACGGGAGACAGCAGCGCGGCGGAGACGGAGGTGGAGGTCGGAGAGACCCAAGGAGAGACGAAGAAGAAGAGGGAGAGGAGACTCCGACGAGCCTCGCAAAGTAGTAGTACAAAGGGCAAGGAGGCTGCTAGTCAGGGAGGCAGTGTTGTCCAGGATGAGGAGCGTTCTCCAGTGCCCGAGGACAGTAGCCAGAGGCTGGTAAGGCTGTTGCAGGCAAGCGAGAGCGCAGCCGTCCCAGCTTCGTCGGGAACCGAGTTGGACCTGGACAACGACGACGTGGGCGTTGACATGTGGAAGGAAATACTCGGGATCGGCGAGCCCGAAGGAGGCGTTCAGGACGAGGCAGGGAAGAGCGGCGACAGCGACGACAGTTCAGAAGGTGAAGGGGGCAGAGCCGGAGCCAAAGAGAGTGCCAAAGGCGACAAGGAAGCAAGGGAAGAGGGCGGCGAAGTGAACTCCACGCAGAAAGCGGACCCTCCTCCCGACCCCGGGAAAGTGATCAGGCTAGACTTGGAGGACTCCACCGAGGAGGAGGAGGAGGAGAGCGAGTTGGAGGATGGCGAGATAAGGAGCGAGGACGAGGAAGACGCCGCCGCCGCCGCCAAGGAGGATGGGTGCGAGTCGACCGGCTCGAGCAGCTCCTCCGGCAGCGAGGGAGAAGAGAACGACGAGAGGCGGAGCTCGTCTGCCTCCTCGACGGCTTCTCCGTCCCGCCGGGGACGACGCCGCGCTCAACCCGGCGGCAAAGGGAGATCCCCGTCGGGATCGACGGGGCGAGGGAGGCCCTGGTCGCCGGAGCAAGGACCCGGGCCCGCCGGGGTCTCGCCGTGGGAGGCGGTGGCCGACCGCCCGGCCTTCTGGGACGGCGGACCTCCTCCTCCTCTTCCTGTTCAGTCTTCGGAACTGGTGCAACCAGCACAGCAGCCCCAACCTTCACTGTGGTGCGAATTTTACATCTTGTGAATTATTTTTACCTATGTGCAGTGGTGCGTAGGATTTGTCTGAGTCGGTAAAGGAAGTCATTTACTGTGTGTACAGGTACATATCTAGCAAGTATTACAACAAGGCCTCCCATCGTCAGCGACTTCAGGCTTCTTCCTCACGCCCCGGAGCCCCGGCTTCCTCTTCCTACGCGTTGCCTTCGTCGTCGAGCGGACGTCTTCCTCCTCCTCCTCCTCCTCCTCCAAGCGGAGATATTCTCTCCGCCTCCTGGGGGCTCAGAGGAAAAAATTCTCTGGAGGCACTCCATGTCGTGTGCAGCAAGAAAGGTTGGAAGAAGCCAATCTTCTGCCTTCATGTAAGTAATACATTTACTTCACAGGTATTGAGACTAATGTCGGAAAACAGTGGAAAAATAATTTTAATGCTATAATTTTTAAAGATAATTTTTTTCCCGCAGGACCAGTCAACCGAGGGAGGCTACTCCATTTGGAAGATGAAGGTACTGGTTAACGGGAAATGGTTCCTAGCACCCAACTTCAACCAGAACAAGGGGACAAGCAAGCAAGAGGCAGCTCTCGTTTGCCTGGGAGAACTTGGCATTCCCGTCAAGAAACTCCATCTGTGTGTGTAACAATCCGTCCGGCGGGATGCTGAACAGTGCTTATTAGTTCTTGAGTGTTTCTTGTTTGATTTGTCAAAATCACGAGTTAGTTTGTTTTTCTGAGATATAGCACGGATTTCATGCTGAGCATCGTCTTCTTTAGCATTTTTTCGTAGACGAGCTTTCTTAGATGCATTACAGTGCCTCCTCTACCACTGTTGTAAACTCCGCTACAGCTACAGACAAAAACTCCTCTTTTGTCTAAACTTTTAACTGCTGACCATGCAGTGATTCGTTCTAGTCTACTTCAGGACTAATTTCTAAATGTTAAATATGGGCTATATACGAGTACATTAACGAAATAACATTTTCTTCTTGAACATAACTTTCCTTAGCTAAAACAAAAGTTTCACAAATTAATTCTGTTTTATACGAGTATCAAAGACATCTTTGAATTGCTTTTGTTTCTTTCAAGAAGACAGCGACAGTGAAAGAGGGATCTCGGGGTTCTACATACTGTGGCAAGTCGTTCGTAACGGTCTCTTCTGCCATTGCCAAATCTTATCCATTAAAGTGGGTATCTTTGGGCAGGGACATTCTGGAGTACCAAGGCCGGCTCCCTAACGGCAACTTTGCCAGGCTGCTTGGTGCGTCCGATAAGAAAGGAATGACGTGTTGTAGCCGTGATCACTTTTAAATGGCGCTGAGATTATGCTTCATAGTAGTACAGAGATACTATAATTTTTCCATTTTCTAAATGATCCCGTTTCTCGATCTGTTTAGGTCATAGCTCAGGATAAATTTCCATGGTAACTAGTTTATTTAAGTCAGGTGTATGTGTATGTGTACATTTTGCGGAGGTATGACCGGAAATAGCCTAATCTTGATGCACGGAGCGGTGTGTAGTAAGTTGTAGCACAGTAGTAGCACTTGTACCCTTGCAAGATACTTTTTTTTTCATCTGTGGTTGCAGAGCATCATCAGCTTCTCGATTGCGTTAATAATGCCAAAGCGCAGAACTACTACCGGTACGTATAGAAGTAGTAGGTAGACCTGCTTTTACACTGAGCCCGCTTCCAGTCGCTTTGTAGCCGTGTTAGAGATTCATTCACCCTTATGAGGCCTTTAGACCGTTATCACATGTGTAGTACGAAGTACATATTACAGTACTAGTATGGTATATGACGCTGACGCACTCAGGCGGCCTTGATAAGCCTGCTCGAGTCCAACGCGCCTGCCACGCACAGCGCCTTCAGTCCCTCCAGCGCCGCCGTCTCCTCCTCGTCTATGACCTCCAGCAGGCTCTGCTCCACCGTCTTTCCGACCATGGCGTCCAACACGATGGACACCTCCACGTCGAAGTCGAACAGGTCCGGGTCGTCCGGCACGATCTGCGTGGCCTTGTCCACGCCCGGTGGCACCTCTGCCTCCGTCGGCATGGGCAAGGCCGCCTCCGCCGTCGTGTCTCCGGTCTCCTCGGTCTGCACTCCGACGTCCACCTCCGGCGTCCGGTCCTTGATCTCCTCCAGCCACTGCTCCGTCTGCACCTTGAGGTTCTTCCTGCTTCCTCCCGCGTCCGCAGCGGAGGCGTCCTCGCGCTGGTAGTGCGCCAGCCTCTTCCTGACCCTTGCCCTGGCCGCGGTGTACCGGGCGTCCGAGGAGAGGAGTCGATCCGCGCGGAGGTCCTCGCGGTCGCGCCGGTGGACGGCGGACGAGGAGGAGGCCGACAGCTTGGACGGGACGAAGCCGTTGTTGTGGTGTCCGCCGCGGCCTATGCTCGGCAGCATGCGCTTCTTGATGTACCTGGAGCCAAGGGAAGGGACACCGCCGGCCTTTCAAGGTTGCGTTGCTTTTGTCTCAATTAACTTTCCCTGATCGTCTCTTACCCGTTCCTCTCCGCCTGCCTCTGCTTGATGACGTCGTCGTTAGGCGTGACGCTCCAGTTGCTCCTGAGGTGCGCGTTGTTCCTCCCGTAGGTGTTGCCCCGAACCACTCGGCGGTCGTGCATGATGTTGACTGCGCCGCCGGTGCTGCTTACGCCACCAGAAGAGCCCGGAGAATGAGCCTGAGCAAGGGATGGAACTTTTGCACTAACATAGCGGTTGGTGTTTCTTGGAATTTCTAGACCTTGCAAGTACATAATTTGTTTTTGCTACAGCTCAAACATGCAGCAGCAGTTGTTGCAGTAATAATCACACATAGGCAAGGGGTGTACAAGGGGAGGTATGATTCCCCATCCGATCCCACGGGAGTCTGTCCAGTTAGTACCTCCTTCGACCAGAAGAACTGTCTGCCTGGTTAACATTAAACCTGCAGTAAAAACCCGAAATTTTGACTTTTTAACCCCATAACTCACCCACCCCCAAAAATATTTCCCCTTGAAGGTGCCCATGTGTGCTGATAACGGTCATCTGTGTCTCTCGCACCTGTTCGTTTCTGTATCTCGGCCGACTGTTGGGCAGGACTGTCGGGTAGGAGACGTAGCTGTAGACGCCGGATGACGGCGGCCCCAGCGGGTAGAGGAAGCCGGACATGTGAGAGGGGAGGCCCATAACGCTCGAAGACATGTTGTACAGGTTGGAGGGGCGAACGGGATGAGGAGGAGACCTCTTATGCAACTTGGGCTGGCCAGAGGCGAACCTCACATTGCAGTTGGCAGACTTCTTCGCCACGGAGAGAGAAGATGTTGATGGTGGTGGTGGCTGGACTTGGCTGGCGGCGGAGGACGAAGAAGGAGGAGCAGGAGGAGCAGGAGGGTCTTCTCTGCAGGGTGAGCAGTCTTCCTCTGATGCTGCCGGACCTCCCTTTGCCTCTTTGGACTCCGATCGGTCAGGTGGAGGAAGAGGAGGAGGAGGAGACAAGAAGATCTCACTGACTTGGGACGATGGCGACGACGATAGGTTTGGTCCTTCCTCGTCCGCGGGGGTCCTCCCGGCGAGTCTAAAGGTGGCCTTGGCGACGATGGGCGGATGGGCAACTTCTGCTCCTTCCTCCTCCTCCTTTCCTTCTCCTTTTTCGTCGTCGTGGTCGTTGAGGCAGGAGTTTTCTACTAGTGTGGCGGTCAACGAGGCCGGCTGCCCCACCGCCAACACCTCCGTAGAAGTCACTTTTCAGGCTTTGTCGCCCGGCGCTGCGGGCGGGACAATCAGGGATAAACGGTTTAATAAGCACTTTTAGCTCTGGTGGCTCAGGTACAGTTCTTGTACTGCTAAGTACTACAGTACATAGCAAAGTGCACAGAGGGCTCCTGGAAAATTGTAGTATGCTTCTTGACCTTCATTCCGCTTGCGGAACCCTCCTCCCCATCACCCCCCTCTCCTGGTACTACGTGTTATGGTGATCTGAGGTGGAGGAGGAAGAAGCCCTTCTCCGCCTGGTTCCTCCCGATCACCTCCAACACGCAACGATCGTCTTCAAGCAAGACGGAGTGGGAGGGAGGTCAGTCAATTCAGTGGGACAGAAATAGTCCCACCAGCTTTTATTATTTTTTTTTTTGACCATCCGATTGTGCCTGTTTCACGACGTGTCACTCACTCACTCTCTACGTAGGTTGTACCTCCAGCCAAGAAAAAGAAAATGTGCTGGCTGGCTTTCACACGAAAGGAGAGAGAAGAAAGCGGGAAACTTTGTGTTCGTCCTTTCGTCCTGCGACCGAGAAGGAAAGCTGCCATATTATCGCTATTGTCTCAAATCCCCTCTTTCCCTCCCCCCCTCTCTCTCTCTTCCTCTGGCAGTGGCAGGGCCTCTTTCCGCTAAAAACCGGGGTGACGACGACGACAGCGGCGAGAGAGAAAGAGAGAGAGAGAGAGAGAGAGAGAGAGAGAGAAGGAGGTATTTGTTTGCTTTCTTGCCATGTGGGTGCGTCCCAAAGTCTGCTCTCTATTATGCTACCAGAGTAATGCATGCGCCGGGGAAATGCACTTGACTCCTGTATACAAGGTACCACTACCTACTGCGCGTGTGTAGTAGTAGATCCCTTGGGGCTGCTCCTTCAAAGGTGTTTGCATGCAGTGACTATGATTTCCTCATTTGGTGTTCCGGCAAGAGCAGCAGGGAAAAGATGCCTTGGAAGATGCTGGCATTATTATTTTTTTTTTGGCCCTGTGTGGTGATGATGAGGACAACCGACATGGCAGGTAGAGCAGCAGGCAGGCAAGCCTTTCTTCCCTGGACGTACGTACGTATACGCCTGTGTCCTTCCTTCTCTGTCTTCCTCTACAGTATTGTGGAAGACCGACCCCAACCCTTTAGGCCCGCTGGTCTCAGGCTACACACACACATGAACGAAGGAGGAGAAGGAGGAGGAGGAGGGGGGGGGACGAGGGGACTGACCCAAGCACGCAACGGGTTTCCGAATTAAAAGGACGTTCAAGAGGTGGTCACGAACTGAAAAGGAAAACACACGGTAGTACTGTGTACAGTTCCTTTAAAAGTATTTCCTGCGATAAACCAGTTCTTGTAAGTGATTTGTTTTTTTAATTTTATTCAGACCTTCCTGGACGATTGATCGACCTCCTCTTTTGCCTGCATGACAACCAAAATACTTGTTGTGCTGCAATAAAACTTGTCCCTTCCTCCCTTCCCCAACTTGCTCCCCCTTCTCACATTCCCCCCCTCACCACCTCCTCACTGAGTCTCCCCTCTCGTCACTCCTTCTCCAAGCGACGAAATTTTTGTCTGATCGATGAGGACTTGCGTCTGCTCTCACCAATCTTCCATGAATATAACGGGTCTAGCAGGAAAAATGCCATGACTTAAGGAGGTACGCTTATTTCCTTCAGCCCGCCTTCAGGATAACAACAGAGTCAAAGGTGGGCAGCTTGCCTGGCTTGAATAGGAGCCACCCCCCCTCCCCCCGCGGATGAAAACAGACTCCCTCCAAACTTGTTACACAACACACCTGTGACAAATTTATGTAATTTTGGACTGAAAATGGGTTAAAATAGGGCCATTTTGTTAAACGTTAGCTAATAAAAATTACTTGACTATACCGACTTTTCTCCTACCTTATCCTTGTAAACCCCCTCCTCGAGCCCCCAATATCAGCACCTTCCCTAAAACTTATGGCTTGACTTCCCCCCCTTTCTCCAACCAAAAAGTTGCTATCCACCTATAAAAAGAATGTTTATGGCATGGACAAAAACTACACAATTAATGCTGTGAAAAATTACAGGGGTGGACGGTTTGTCACAGGCCACTCACTCATATCGCACAAGTTGGTTCTAACAAGGTGTCGTGGCAAACAGAACTCATCCGGTACTTAACTGACAAAAGAGATTCATACTTTCTAGGTACTGTATACTACATGTAATGTTCTCAGTGGAGGCCTGGTCGTTGGGCCTAGACGAAGGGAAAGGCCTCGAGGCGAGGAAGAGTCCACGTTGTTCTTCCTCTGATGAATTATTCTACGTACGTCCGGCATCGGTATCGAGTTTCAAGACGACCGATCGTCTCGACCTCTCTCCTCTTCGATGTGGCGAGAGAGAGAGGGAGAGAGAGAGACTTTCGGAGAAAAAAAATACATGTGGGAGAGCAAAACACGACTTTTAATTGCCATACTTGGAATATTCTTTGGTCTCCCGCTAGCTGTGGTCACGTCAACCGACCACTCCTCTCCTATCTCCTCTCCTTCATATCGATAAGGCCAGATATCGGTGCCTGCCATTGTCCCTGTCCCTGTCCCTGTCTCTGTCCCGGACGCAGATAGAAGGGAGGGGAAAGAAGAAGAAGAAGAAGAAAAAAGGGAAGGGAGAAACTTTCGCAATCGACAGGCAAGTTGCTGCATTCCGTGAAAAAAAATAAGTGAGGCCTCTTTTTAAATAATAGATACTGTTGTTTCTATTTGTGAGAAAGTTCTGAAACGGAAAGTTCTGAGGCAGCTTTGGGATTTTTCTTTCTTGAGAGAGAAAGGTATGTTTGATTATGTTGGCACGTTTCGTTACTTCTTCATAGTAAGCCGACGTTCTCCTCCCTCCCTCATTGACGTTATTATCGGATGATTCGTCGTCATCCGTCCGTCTTTTGTGTGAGGCAAGCTCAATGGCCTTTACGAGCAGTGGCGACGGCGGCGGCGGCGGCGGCGGCGGCAACGGCGGCGGTGCCAGCCGGCCTCTCTAATTTGTCTGAAGTTGCAATGTCAAGGACAGCCAGGGCCAGCCCAACGGAGGGGGCCTTGTGTGAAAAAGGAGGGGCGGGGAGGGAAAGGAGGAGGAGGAGGAGGAGGAGGTGCAGCTCTGTGCCTACATATCGATTCCAAAAGACAGGAACTCCGCACTCAAGAATGGCGTGCAGAACAAACAGTAGACCCAGAAAGAGAAGGCTTCGATGCCTCAAAGTTAGTCCAGGCCGGATTTCTCAAGCAAAAAAGAAATTGCTACCCACCTACGTATGGTTTCAATCCTAAACGTGGAGATCTCCAGACTCGAATTCATTCCATTTTTTTTTTTGGAAGAAAAAGAGTGCGGGAAGCGGCTTTCTCACGAAAGCGAAAAAGTTTTGCCCTAGAGTGGAAAACTTTGCTGATTTCCGCTCTCTGTTATAACTATAAGTACGATGTAGTAGGGTAGTTTCGCTTGCTGCCGAGGAAACGACGAGGTCAACTTCCAGGAGACCTTGATGTGCTGCCACCCACACTTTCTTTTAACCCACCTTCTTTTCCGGGTTTCCTTCTTCTTCTTCTTCTTCTTGGTGGCTGGTGCAATGCGTCAAGGGCGGCCACGCCAAGACCAGGGAGAGGACAGAACAGATGCCATTCTTCCTCCTTTCTTCTTCCCTTGCCAAAGATTGGCGGAGGGTGCCAAGAAAAAAAAATTCTTGGTTTGTCGGACTCAACTGGTCAGATTCGATCCTCTTCCTCCGTCTCCTCTTCCTCGGTATCCTCCCTCTCGAAATCACGATATCAGACCATTTAGGTACGGACCTCCTTCTCCCCTCCTCTTTTCTCCTCCTCCTCCTCCTCCCACTCCCCTCTCCTTGCGATATAATGATGGCTTCAATCGGAAGTAATGGAAAACAGAAGAGAAAGAGGAATAAAAAGGGGTGATTTCTTCTTCTTCTTCTTCCACCAGACGAATGAATGATCTGATTGGAGACGAGACAAGGTGCAGTTGCTACTGAGTACACAGCTTCCTCCAACTACGCATAACAGCGGAGAACTGCCAGAATGACTCCTTTTGCCACCACCAGCAGAGAAGTCACTTTCTCCCTTTCTTCAAAGAGGAAGAAGAAGTAGAAGAGTGAGGGTCTTTTTTTGTGTAGTCGATACTGCGCGTATGCTTCGTAGTACCTAGCTACTACAGTGGAATCTCGACGGACAGTAACTACATCCATGCAACGATGTAAATCTCAGTAGGGCGATACCAAAATGCTACTGCACACGTTGTACCCAACCAGACAGCCGTCACGACAAATTCGTTGCCGTTTTGACCCAGTTAGGGTACAATAATGTAAGCTTATGAACCTATCTCGACTGTTTTCTCGTCGTGAATGGAAGTTGCATGTTCATTTTTAATGTCTCATATGTGTGAGAGGAAAAAAAACCTCGTTAGTATAAAGTATTAAACATGTTATTAAAGGGTATATCGAGGTATATCGAGATTCCGCTGTAGTAGTAAGCACCAGTAGTCGGTAGGGAGAGGAGGGCAGTAGAGACCCATCGGAGGAAGGTGAGGGAGGGAGGGATTGAAGAGAGAAAGGGAGAGAGAGAGAGAGAAAGAGACGGAAGGGGAGGGGGGGCGATCGACACTGACAGAAAGAATTAAGCTAAATATGAACACACACAAAACAACTTGGTAATTTTTTTTTCAATGTTCTCTTGTGGTCGCAAAGAAAAAAAACAGACTAAATTTCCTCCTCGTAGCTATTGCCCTCCTTTAATAATTGTAAACTTTTTTGAATTGCGGACTGTGGGGCGGAGTGGATTGAGGCAGTCGTCCTCAAACCCGCCTTGCTCTGCCTTGGGAGGAGGAAGTTCACCGCAGTGATTGTCGGGGCGCGGTTGAGTCGAAACAGTCATTTTTGCCCTCTGCTTCCCTTCCTTTCTTTCCTTCTTGCTCAGCCCGACGGGACTTTCAAACTTACGAGCGTAACAAATTCAGCTTTAAGCATGTAATGGAACATGTCATTAGAACACCACATAAAGGTCACAGTATTTTTCATTAATTTGTTACGCTCGTAAGTATAAAAGTCCCGTCGGGAGAGTGTAGGTACGAATAATAGTGGTAGTGCATATGCTCTCTCTCTCTTTCTTTCCCTCTCTGCCTTTTTACCACAAATGAGCGAGGTAATATCGACCTGCAACAGGAAGGTGAAGTGCCGGTGCACTCGCGTTCCGGACGATCAAAAAAGCAATTTTTTTTTATGTCCACTGGAATGGAAGGACGGCCTTTTCCCTCCGAAGCTGCTTCCCGTTGGCGTAGTGCCTGTAGCCCCAGAGGTGGAGCGCGGCCTTGCAGGCGCGCTGGACGGAGGCGACTGTCTCAAAGGCGGAGTCTTTCCTCCAGCGGGAGGGCGTCGTCCTGCTATTCCTGAAGGAGGGGGAAAAAACCACAATACATCGTGATACGAAAAAACTCGATACCCCCTTCCTTTCCCAATCAAACATAAATTTATTTGAATATTTTTTGTCAATTTTCAATTTTTCAATTTTTAAGTGTGTGTGTGTGTGTGTATTTGAGGGTGGACTACTAACAACATTGTACTGCCACTACAATGATGCTTTCATTCCAGGCACTTCCACTCCTTGGTAGTTAGGCCGGGTCCCTCTCGGGTGGTGGTA
>JAAUYM010016380.1_pt1 | contig 11343 bp, 9 predicted proteins | sample 7278001 | NCBI WGS metagenome assembly JAAUYM01 (sample SAMN14350224, study PRJNA611818) | marine sediment metagenome | isolation source: surface marine sediment (1.8m) | place: French Polynesia: Moorea | collected 2018-08
ACGCCGCCTCTTCCCTACCTCTTCTTCTTTCCAGAGAGAAATTACAAAGAGAGGTTCCGTGTAGAGCAGTCGGTTGTTTCCCCAAGTGAGATTGAACTGCCATCTGTAACTAGATGAGGAAGTTTCCTATTCCATAATTCTTTAAATTAGTATAATGAGTCTAGTACAAAATAAACTTGCCAGGTCTTAATATTTTAAGCTCCTCTTTAAACATTATTTAGGTTATGGTTATGTAAAGTGCTTCTGGGGTTATTTTATTTAGTAACCCTAGCTCTGATAGAAAACTTCCTCCACTACAGATGACAGCTCAATCTCACTTGGGGGAACAACCCACTGCCCTACATGGAACCTCTCTTTATAATTTCTCTCTATTCTCCCTCCTCTGGCCTCCTCCACTTTCTGGGAAAGGAAAAGGCGGAAAGGAGGAGGAGGGGGAAGGAAAGGAAAGGAAAGGAGAGAGGAGAGGAGAGGAAAGTGCGAGTGGAGAAAATTCTTCAAGTCTATGCAAGATGGCGCTAAATGGAAGAATTGCAGTTTGGGAAATAAGCTGTAAAAAAAAATTCTTTGAATTTTTTTTTTCATTAGGGGGTCGCGAGATGGCTGCGAGGGCGTGGGCGGGATGGTTTCACAAACTACACTAGAACACGGATAAGTGCGTCACGGAAAGAGTAGTACAGTACGTCAGACGCTTAAGAGGCTCAATTTGGCAGTAACCTCTTTATATTTCTCCCTGATAAGTGAATCATATGGTTCACTGTGTAGGTCAATCTGCCAGGGCCTAAAGTGGTCCACTTATCCGCGTCCTACTGTATCTTGGCCTCGTAACTTAAGTGGCACGAACACACCTACCACTGCAACAAACTTGAATCGCATTAGGTAACTTCTGGGTCTTTCTACTAGTTACATAGTGTATGTACTAGGTAGAAATAAGCATGTCTGTAAGACATCGGTGTCGTCGCTCCATCACCCGCAGCCGGTGTACGTATAACATCTCGTATCACAGTATATTTTATTACTGCAATAGCACAAAGGGGGGTAGGAAAAAAATAGGTGCTGAAGTTTCCTTTCTTTTATCAGGCAATATATAACGGCATATTGCACAGGTAACACGTAGTAAGACGAATCCTGATTGAATTGAAAACCCACGTACGTAGTTTTACGCGCTTTGTGACAAAGCCATAGTCACGATTAAATGCACTTACGTAGAGCAGCACTTAGAAACAATATCAGGAAAAAAACCCATACTGGCTGTTGTTCTTGGCTCTCTCAGAAGCACTGAAGTAGTACTACAGTAGTAGATATAGGTAGAGCTCTTTGGTGCAGCTAACTCTAAGACGTCTGAAGATACCGGTAGATTGAAAGCATACGACAAAAATAACTGCTCATCTCGAAAAAGTAGAATAATATCACATACCAACGTTTGGATTCCTCAAGAGGGTAAAAAAGTGCTGTTTCAGATTAAGAAAATAACTGTCTAGTAGTTTGCACCTTCTTTGGTCAAATTCCAAAGTCTATATGAGTCTGTCTGGAGAGGGAGGGACATCACCTAAGGCACTTTGGGAGCCACTTCCGCTCACATGATTGAACACTTTTTCGTCCCTCCCAGACACCCGCTCCTCTGTTGCTGCTGCTCCTGCTGCTGCTGCTGCCTGCTGGCCTTCTTGGCCGCGCGCCGTTCCTTCTTCCTGCGCCCCTTCAGCCCCGCCACGATGGCCTCGTCGAAGACCTCCTTCAGGTTCTTCTGCGTGAGCGACGAGCTCTCCACGTAGCACTCGCACCCGAGCTGGGCGGACAGCCTGCGGGCGTCCTGCTCGCTCACCGGGTGCTCCTTGGTCCGGGCCAGCTCCACTAGTGTCGTCACATCCTCGCGGAGGTCGGACTGGGTCCCCACCAGAACCAGGGGAGGGATGTGCTTCCTGAGGCGAAGAGACAGAGGTCAACTTTGGTGGCACTCAACGCAAAAACAGGTTGTCTTACTTCTTTGAGCTGCCCCCGTAGGACTTCTTCAGCTCTGGTATCCACTTCTCCCTGATGTTGGTGAAGGAAGAAGGGGAGACGACGGAGAAGCAGACGAGGAACACGTCAGTGTTGGGATAGCAGAGGGGGCGGAGAGTGTCGAAGTCGTCCTGGAGAGAAAAAAAGAGGAGAGAGAACATCCCAGAGTTGCCACCTCTTTACCTGGTACCCACGTAGTCGTCGTCATCATCACCATGGCACCCACCTGTCCGGGCGTGTCGCACATCTCGAAGGTGACGGGGACGCCGTCCACGTTGACGACGACGTCGTAGGTGTCGATGGCGGTGGGCACGTACTCGGACGGGTAGCCGTTGGTCGTGTACGAGACGATGAGGGAGGTCTTGCCCACGGCCCCGTCACCGATAAAGACGCACTTGATCTTCTCGCCGCCGGAGCCGCCGTTCCAGACGGCCACGCTGTTGCTATTCCACCTGGCGGCCTCGTCCGCGGCAGCCGCAGAGGCGGGGTGCTGCTCTGCACCATTCAGGGCCCCCACGCTCCCGGCGGCGGAATCCTCGGGCTGGACGCCGACCGGGTGGTGGCCGTGGTGGTGCCGATGATGGTGATGGGTCTGAGGAGACTGCGGGGCCATCGCTCGGCCGGGGGCGGGCAGGAAACAGACGTTAATCCAGCGCGGACTCAAAGAAGATCTCAGGCTTGGTGACGGGCAACAACTTGAGGTTCAGGTTCGCGTTAGTCATCTTGTTTTCGTTTCACTCCTCGCCTTTCATTCTTTCTCCTTCATGATTCCTCTTTCTCTTCCTTCCTTTCTCTCTCTCTGCAAAACTGTCTGCTGGCTGCTGCTTTGTCTGGCCAAATTCACCTCACCTGCGAGCAGTTTGAAAGAAAAGTGCAAAAAAGTATGTCGAAAGACGCGGGAAAGAGCATCGTAACTAGAAGTTGCTTTTTCCCAAGCACGTCATTGTTAAATACGAATTTTGCGTGATGTATTAAAAAAATCTAAGATGTTAATGCATCTATCTATGTATGTGCAAAGCGTAATTTTTTTTTCATATTCTCCCGATATACGACATTTCTCCCAAATAGGCATCCTCCACGGTCTGCTCAGCCATAGATCTCTGCAGCATGAGGTGGTGACGGACGCTGCTGCAGCTGCACTGACACGGGCTGCCTTAGTACAACTCTGTGGTAAGACCGCAGAGCACGTCACGGTCTTCCGTCAGCACGTAGAGAGAGAAACTATGGAACGCAAATGTTTATTCTCTCACCCTAAGAAAAGTATTAGTCAAATTACAATATAAAAATATTGTAGTTTTACCTTCCAAACAGCTAAAGGACATTTTTTCCCCTAAAAAATGTTCAGCCACCTGAGGAGCCTCTGCGTGGTCGCGCAGCATGTCATAACTTTAGAGCTGAATATATTGGGAATGACAGGGTGTTGAAAGTTCTCTTTTAGCACGAATTTTGCTTAGGTTCTAAAATAACAATTGTGCCAAGAGAAACTCTCAACGCCCTGTAGTCTCCTAGGTATTTGACTCTAATGTGAATTAGTCACTTCCGCTGGGACACGGTGTACCTAAATCAGTTGCCAACCCCGCAATGGCACCCCAAGCAGAGTTTACGTTTAGTCCTCTTTGGCCTGTCAAGTGCGAGTCCTCTTCTCTTCTCTTTCTTTCTGTGTGTTGTGTGAGTGTCTGCCGGCCTCCCTGTCCCTTCTTCCTCCCTCCCTCCCTCCCTCCCTCCCTCGTTCCCTCCTGCTGCTTCCAAGACCAGTCAGTGAACACTGAACAGCCACAGCCTCCGAGTCCCATTCCCAAGGTCCATCATAGGAAACAGCAGCAGCAGCCTTTTTCTTCCCTGCGCCAGCGACTGCGGCTGAGGCTGAGGCTGCGGGGCTTCCTCTTCCATGCGGGTTGGGTTGGGTCGACCATTTCGCTGCCAAAGTGGGGGAGGAAGGATGAGGGGGGAGGACGTGTTGAGGAAACCCACCATAAGGGAGGAGAGCGAGCGAGTGAGGGAAGAAGGGCGTGTGGAAGAGGATGAGAGGGAGAGAAGGAGGAGGAGGAGACGAGGGTGAGGAAAGGCGGATCTTCATCACCATTCAGTGGCAACAGTTCGCCCCCGTCCCCAGTCATCCTTATGGTAGTGGGGGAGGGAGGGAGAGAGAGAAGGGCCGGCTGTCAACATTCGTGATATCGATTCAAAGACGCAGAGACATATTGATCGGGTTCTCTCCGTGACGAAAAATTGCAGAGCGCCTCAAGAGACGTCAGTCCTCCTCGCTGTCAAGATCCGCAGTTGCAGTCTTGCGCACGTAGAGAGGCGGGCACATCTGGGTTCAGCGTGATCTGGAGGTCACATGTCTAGGAACTTCCCAACATGAATATCATGCGGAAGATCTTGTCCCAGGGCTCGACGGCCAGCCAGACTTCCCCGACGGGAGAGGACCCAGGGGGAGGAGGAGCGCAAGGGGAGAGGGAGGAGGACGAGCAGAATGCGCGGCCTTCTCCGTCCTCTTCAGGTCCTCCTCCTCCTCCTCCCGCTCCCGCTCCTGCTCCTCCTCCTCGTCGTCAGTCGTCCTCCTCTTGCTCCTCGGCCTCGCGCAAGGAGCCGCAGGACCTGCTTGGCCTGAGCCACCTGCGGAAGCTGTTCGCCGAGTACCGTTGCCCGCCCCACCCGCTGTCGGAGGCGGAGAAGGAGTCCCGCCTGCGGGCCATGCTGCCCCTCTTCTGCAAGGTGTTCGCCTCCTGCGCGCAGGGGACGGCCAACGAGAGGCTGCCCGAGCTGACCCCGCTGGCGCAGGCCACGGCGAGGATGCTGGTGGGGGAGGTCAGGAGGCGCGCCAGCAACCAGTCCACCGAGGAGGCCGCCGCGGCCATCGCAGAGTTCATGGAGGTCAGGGGGGAGGGGAACGGCGACGAGAAGGGAGGCTGGGTCGTCCTCTCGGCCATCAACGTCATGAGCGGGGAAGGCGACGCCATGGTCGAGGTAAGAAGGGACATTGTGTGGAGCCAATGGAGCAACATGGAAAAGTTGCCGAAGTTTGTCGCATCAATTTTAGATGTGTTTTAAATGGATGCCAACTTTAACATTGTTGGTTTTCACCCCACCTCCCACCCCTTTGCAGTTACTGACGACAGCCTCGGTCCCCTCCACCTTGGTGAAGTGCCTCTACCTCTTTTTCGACCTGCCTCCCCTCGACGAAGAGGAGAAGAGCGAGAGCGAGTTTACGAGGAAGGAGAGGAGAATCTTGCTGCAGAAGCTCTTCCTACAGGTGTGCAGTGCCCTCATTTTTCTTCCACGTCATGCTGTGAGACTGTGGCCATGTCATAGTAGTCGTACTCCTACTACATCCAAGTAAAGCAAAAAAGTTTTTTTTTCTCGTAAACTGTACATGCATAACTCGTACGATACATGCGAGACTTGACAGTCTCTCTCTCCTTCACCTCTCCAACAACAGATTCTCCTTCGTCTCTGCTCCCACGTCCCGGCCGTGGAGGAGTTAGCCCGCAAGGACGACCTCACCCTCCTCTTCTCTGCCGTCACCTCCGTCTGCTCCAAGCACAACCTCATGTGGAGGAAGACCGCGGCGGACATACTTCTTGCCATATCACGAAGCAGCCTCAGTCAACCGGTCGTCTCGTACCTGCATAGTACGGGCGGACAATTCTTGGGAGTTTTTTTTCCCCTACCATCATCGCTGAGATATTTTTTGTTGCAGATAAGGGCTGCATGGCGCTGTGCGTGGAGAACATGCAGAAGTCCAACGACCTCGCTCCCCTGGAGGTGGTGGAGATGTTTGTCACAGTCTTCTGCTTCCTCAAGGATTCCTCGCAGGATTCCGACACCTTGCTAGAGGATTTTCGATGTTGCCAGGGCTACAGCTTCCTCACCGATTTCTTGCTAAAGTACAAAGAGCCTTCGACTTGTGCAAGCTAAGAAGTAAAGTTGATCACTGTCTCCTTTACAGATTGGAGCAAAAGCTGGCCGGCGAGAAGGAGTCGAACGAGGCCATACGAAACCTCGTCCTCTTGGTGGCTTCTCTCTCCTTCTGCGGCCACAGCGAGATTAAGCTCTCTGATGCCTCCATGTCAACCGCTCTTTATCAGCTGAAAGAATTTAAGATGCCAGAGCCAGAAAATCGAGGTATGAAGACGAGGTCAACGTTCTGAGCAAGTTTTTGCATTAACTGCAAGTTTTTCCCTCTGTCCCTTCTCTGTCAGGGTCCACCGTGCGCAACCTTCAAGCGTTCAAGGTACTCCAGTCCGTCTTCCTTAAGGCGCAGTCTGAGCAACTGACGACGGTGATCTTGGACGCCATATCAACCATTTACACGTCCGACGACGCCAACTACTTCGTGCTGGAGTCCCAGCACGCGCTGTCCCAGTTCGCCGAGAGGCTGGCGTCGAAGCCTCCCGCGGCGCAGAGGAAGTTCTATCAGCTGATCGAGTTCGTGGTACAGCACCTCAAGTACGTGCCCTGCAAGGAGCTCATCGCTGTGTCTCTCTTCCTCAAGTCCCACAAGAACCAGGAGTGCCTCCTGCCTGCACTGGACAGCCTGCTCGGGATTGTTCGTTTTGACGCCGTGTTCAAGGACGCCTTTAGAGAAATCGGTAAGCTATCGGCCAGTCTGGTAGAAATACATGCCTTAGAGAATAATTAAAAAGACTAGGTGTAAAGTCTCGGTTTAATAAAGTAAGATCTATAATCAAATCTGCTTTTTAATAAAGCAAAAAAGTTTTAAAACATTAAAAAATTAGATTGTGTAACTGTACTATGGAGTTTGAGACCTAAGTTATTGAATTTCATCTAGTCTTTTATATCGCTCTTATACTACCTACATACTGTCCATGTACGGTACATACGGTACATATACACGGTACTCGTGTCCTGTAGTGCTGTCCTTGCAATTTCGAGCTTTCCTTTAAAAAACTAGAGTTTTTTTGGGTTCCTGGCCCCCTCCAAATTGCCCTCCATCAAAAAACAAAAGTCTTCTCCTGCGGACACCCCTGTCATGAATATGTAAGTACACGTATGTAATACCATGGAAGTCTCAGATCTGGAAAGGAAACTTCTCAAAACAATGAGATCTGTCAAAAATTGGGCATCTTAAATTGGGCATTTTGACGGTCATATACATACCATATTTTACTGTGTGATGCACTTAACGACATATTTTGAAGATTCTAAAATCAAATGAATGTTATCAAAATCATAGCACATTAAAATTTACTACAGTAATTAAAGCAAAGCTGAGAAAAGTTGGCCTGATTTTTGTATGTTACATAATTTTTTGCAAAATATTTTGGAGATCACATATACTTTAAAAATATGAGTTGTACGTAAGTAACATCTGTCACAAATTCATAACTCTCAATTTATAATTTAATAAATTTTCTTTTTGAAGCACTTTACAAAAGTAATACAAGAAAAGCAGGGGAAAAGAGTTTCCTTTCCAGTCTGAGAATTCCATGGTAGTACCTACGTCACTAAGTTAAACTGTAAACTTTTATGGGAAAACTCCAGTAGTGTAGTAGTAGATACAGAGAACGAACACGCGATCGCTCGCTCGGTGGCGCCACGATGAACTATTTGCTCTGTTCTACAGTCGTTCTGTCAGTGGCTTGCGTAGCTTCCTACTCTGAGAAAGCGAGGGAGTACCTCGACTCCATCTGCAGGACCTTCAACAATGAAATCGGAAGGGTCTCCACCTCCGTGCCCAAGAGGCTGGCCTTTAACCTGGGCATCTTGATCTTCTTCGGCCTTGCCTGTTACGGACAGTTTGCCCTGTACATGCACGTTGCGTGCGGCGGAGAGGACAGCGACGGCGAGGGCTGCGACTCTGCAGTCCACGCGGTGATCGGTGGAATCCTCTGTTTCCTGTCCGCCTTTTTGGTCTCCAAGCTGGTGGTGAAGACCGTCATGATCGGCAAGAAGCTCCTGTCCGGCCGGCAGAGATCCCAGTCCTTGGACAACTACTGGCGAAACGTCTTTCCCCACGAGCAGCTGCAGGAACGTACGAAGCCACCGCCGAGTCAGCACTCATGCTTTCCAACCAAACAGAAAAATTGAAGAAAATGTTCAACAGCCGAATCCTTGCCATACCACGAACTACTGTACGTACTGCATTTATTTATTTATTTATCAGGTATGGTAGAAGTCCTGGTGGACCTCTTGAGGGCCTACTCCGACTATCTGGCATCCGATGACGCTTCCAAGCCTTTCATGGCGGACCTGGGCAGGTCCCTGAACGCCTGCGTGGGGGAGCTGCTGTCTGGATCGACCGCCAACGGCGCCGTCTTTCGGGAGACCGGCGGGGCCAAGGTTATCATGGACCTGGTCAAGACCGAAAAGAGTCGGAAGCCGGCCCTGGCCTTGGTACAGCAGCTCATCCTCGCCAGCGGAGGGGAGGAAGACATGACGGCACTCTTGGAACTTCTCCACTCTACCCAGCAGGCCAAGGTCGAACTGAAGACTGAAATACTTCATACACTCGCTACCTGCCTGAGGGAGAGCCACCGGGCTAGAGCGGTGTTCAGGTGAGCGATATTCTTTTGATGCTGAACAATCAAGCATGCAGTAGTAGATATTATATGCTATTGTGGTTGTTCCCTCGATCGCTTTCAGAAGAGTGGGCGGCTTCGTGTACGTGATATCTGTCCTTGTGTCCCTGGAGGGTTCCCTGGCTGAAGAGCACCAGGATCGGTGGGAGTCTGTGGACGCCGGATGCGTCTTCCTCCTGCTGAGGGCGGTCTTCACCTGCTTGGCCGTCTCGATGCGATTCGAGCCGGCCAACGCCAAGTACTTCCAGGTGGAGATGAACTGCGGGAGCAGCATGGCGGAGACGCTCAAGTTGCTCGGCTGCTTCTCCTCGGAGGTGGAGCTGCCAAACAACGCCACTAAGACGACGAGGGAGGAGCACGACCAGCTGCTGAAGGACGCATTCAACGCGGCCGAGAACACCGTCGACTATTCCGCCGAATTCGGCGCCCGCTTGCCAAAGACGCTCCTCTCCTGCGTCTTCGTCCTGCGGCTGCTGTACGACATGGCCATCGATCTGCTCGGCAGATCCACGTCTCCCTCTTCAACCACCGCCCCTTCGCCATCTCCTGTTCCGGAAGAAAAGACGGAGAAGGCGGGGGAAGAAGGAGCCGCCGATGAGGCAACCAGCAAAACCAAGAGGATCCCCAGCCTCAACCTCATCCCCGCCCCGCCTGTCCCGACCATCGTCCACTCCGGCATGGTCACCACCGTCCTCCGCCTGTTGCCCTCTCTCTACGCGGCCGATCGACACGACCTGAGCGTGGCGGCGCAGCTCTTCGCGGCGGAGATCATCAAGTCGCTGCTGCGGACGGATCGCAACCAGCAGATCATGTGCGACGTCGGGCTCGTGTCGGACGTGCTGCGCGGCTCCAGGTCGGTCCTGGAGGACGAGGCCCACGTGCTGCATTCGCCGCTGCACTACCTGTTGGAGCGGCTGTCCGCGCAGAAGTTGGACCCCGCCGACCTCCGCGCCTTCTTCCGCCTGGGCAACCCGCTCGCCTGTCTGAGCGACGACGAGAGGTGGGAGTTGGCGTGCGGTGGCGGAGGGGACGAAGGCGGGGACCGGGACCGGGAAGGGGGAGAGAGGACGAGGCCGGCTAACCAGCAAGGCCCGGCGGCCGTTTCCTTCATTCCCCTGACGCGCATCAAGACCCTGGTGTCGATGACCACCCCTCGAGACCTGCACATACAGACCAACTCAATTATGCCGCCCTTCGTGGAGTTCGACATGTCCTCCCCCGAGGGCTTCGGCTGCTTCTTCCTGCCCTCCCTGGCGCCCTGCAGCCCGCACACCTCCGCGTCGGTGGTGGGATCCGTCACCAGCCAGGCTTCGCAGGAAGGCAGCGTGATTGGCGGCATCGGGCAGGGAGACCGAGCCTTCCCTCCGCAACCGGGTCTCACCTTCTCCACTTGGGTGTGCATCGACAAGTTCAGCGACCCGCGCTCGGACCCGCACCCGGTCAGGCTCCTCACCATCGCCAGGCAGCTGAGAGGAGTTGCCACGCAGGACGAGCAGCAGGAGAGCTTCGTCTCCTTCTCCGTCTCCCTTTCTGCCAGGGACAAAGCAGTCATCCTTTCCACCCAAGAGAGTAAGGAGGCAGAAATACCAATAGGAAATATGTACCTAGAAATATGTACCTAATTAGGACTTCAACTCGATTGTTACTGGTACTGCTCAATTTTCAGCTCCCCAGAGCAATTACAGCGACTTTCAACCTGAGATTTCCGGCGACCACGGCTCGCGCATCTGGTGTCCAGACCTCATAAAAGAGGGTGAGTGGCATCACCTCGTGGTTGTCCTCAACCGACAGGTCCTCAAGAACGCCAGCTACTCCCTCTACGTCAACGGGCAGCACATATCGACCAAAAAGTAAGTGCTGCATCAAGTCCACCCTTGAAGGCGGTAACTTTTTGCTACGAATTGCTTCTACGTATTTCCCTTCCCCCCCCCCCGCCGACGCAGGTTGCAGTACCTCAACCTATGTCCCGGTCCCGGAGTGGCCAACCTGACGACGTCGAGCACGGTGCAAGCCTTCATCGGGACCCCTCCCTTCTGGCGCAGGCGGTCGAGGCTCTGCTGGAAGCAGGGACCTTGCCTCATGTTCGAGGACGTGGCCTCGCCAACGCTGGCGATGGTGCTCTTTAAGCTGGGACCGCACTATCTAGGGTCCCTCCAGGCGCCACAAATCGCCACCACGGGAGAGGTGCTCTCTTCCCAAGTAAGCTTGTACTGTAGTTGGCATTACAGTACAGTACTAGAGTTTTATTAAAGACGATCACCTACCCTAATCCACCGACGTTGCCTCTGCTCCCTGCTTTTTACAGATAAACGAAGAAAAGATCATGTTTGGCCTGAACGCGGTGTCCGTCTCCCCCTTGACCCTGGCCAAGATCCGCAAGGTGTACAGCAAGCTGGACAACAAGTCCATCGCGCGCTTGCTGTCTATGCCCTCCAACGAGAACGCCACCCCCATCCGCGTCCTGCACAACTCCGCCGGCCACCTGCTTGGCCCCGCGAGGCCTCTCGGCGGCGTCATTGTCGGGTACCTCGGCGTCCGAGTCGTCACCCCGCAGCCCGTCTCCAAGGTCATTGAAACCGTCGGCGGTTGCGACGTTCTTCTTTCTATCGTTGCCATGGCCAGGTAAGCTTTGCACAGCTCTTGGTGGTGTAAAAAGAAGCCTCGTTTTAATTATTTAATTACTAATTTACGTTGTACCCCACAGTTCAAAAATTATGTCGCAACCCTTTTTTTCAATTTTCTGGCTAAAAAGGCAGAATTTGGCAGAGTTAACAAGCCAAAACAAGAGTTTAGAGGAATACTG
>JAAUYM010043441.1_pt1 | contig 11342 bp, 11 predicted proteins | sample 7278001 | NCBI WGS metagenome assembly JAAUYM01 (sample SAMN14350224, study PRJNA611818) | marine sediment metagenome | isolation source: surface marine sediment (1.8m) | place: French Polynesia: Moorea | collected 2018-08
GGTCGAAATTTGGTTGCTCTAAGGGTCTTTTATTCCACTATTCTAACACCTGCCCTGGCGATAGAGCAACCCATCACTAAATTCACGCTAGCGATATTGGTTGGGTGCTTGAAGAATTTTTTTTTATTATTTCTGAGAATGAGCACGATTGAAGCAAAAGCACCATCATTCCGCAACCTTCATCGCCCTCTTCCTCTCTTTGGCCTCCATCCTCCTGCCCTTCTTCTTGAGGTACTTCTCCAGTCCTCCCGACCCCTTCATCTCCTCGTACCTGGCCACCAGCTCCCGGTTCCTCTCCTCCCTCCTACTGGCGTGCACCGGGCCCTTCCCCTCCATCGCCCTGGCCTCGTTCCGCTCCCGCTCCTCCCGCTTCAGCGCCTCCCTGGCCTCCAGGCGCCTCCGCTCCCGCTCCTGGTTGTCATACCTCTGAATGAGGTACCTGATCTGCCTCCTCCTCCCCTCGTCTTCCTCTCCTGCCAGCTCCCCCTTCAGCCGCTCCCTCTCCTTCGACTTGATGGCGTCCACGAACTTGTAGTTCTCCCGAAAGACCTGGAAATGCAATAATATGCAGTCAAAACAGAAAGACTCCCACCCGGGTAATGTGAACTAGTACGCACCTTTTTGTCGAACTCTCCGCAGGTTGCGTCGAACCTGGGGTCCCTCTTGGCCCTATCCGAGTCCCTGGCGTTCTGCTCCGCCCTCACCCCGACCACATCCCTCAGCCTGGGTACCGCACGCTTTGACGACATCTCCCGCGGACGATTCTTGTTCTCCCGCTTGAACTCCTCTCCTTTCCTCCTCCTCTCCGCCTCCGCCCCCATCGCCCTGTCGAAGGCCTTCAGCCCTAGCCTCTCCTTCAGCCGCTGGATCTCCTCCAGGGACATCTGCCGGAGCTCGTCGCGGATGGACTTCCTGGTCTGCTCGTCCACGTCTCCCTCCTCCTCCTCCTCCTTCCTCTTCCGCTTCGGCGGAGAGACCGACCCGACTTCTTCCTTGACTCTCCGTTTGACGGCATTGGCCGGTTGTGGAACTGGCTCTTCCTCCTTTTCTGCGCTAAAACCATCGTCGTCGTCGTCATCGTCATCCTCCTCGCCTTCGTCGGAACTCTCGGCAGCGACGTTGACACCAACACTGTCTAGAGCAGCCTTTAGTTTCTGCACCTTGGCTTCCACCGCCTCCTTCCGCTCCAAGGAGAGCCCCTTGGCGGCCTCCAAGTCAGACTCTTCCTCTTCGTCGTCATCGTCATCATCTTCATCGTCTTCAGAGTCGTCACTTGGGAGCTCATCTTCGAAGCCATCGTTATGCTGCGAGAAGTTTGCCCTGAAGGCCTCCAAATGACCGTCATCATCGTCGTCGTCGTCGGAGTCGTCGTAAACGATGTCTACTGCCGGTTTTCTCTCTTTCTTGCCTTCCCTTCGAAGCATCTTCGACGTCCTAGAAAAAAAGAAAGAAAAAAGGGTTTCTGAACTCATATTACACAAAAGAACACAAGGAAAATAAAGCTTGTTATATTATTCCGCTTTAGGATGACTAGTCAACCAACCAATGCAGCACACTCTACTAATATCCATTTTGAAAACACCAAATGAAGAAGCACATAAAAACAATTTCTTTTCCAGCATCATGAACAGAAATAACCATACATATCACAATGTTCACGATCGCTCTTGTAGTTACAAGTCCACTTCAATTTTTAAGGTGAGGGAGGAGGGACCTCTCCCGCTTCTTTTTCCTCCACGTTTGCATCCGGAGATTCTTCCGGATCTTGGCGACCCTCCCCTTGTCCTCCTGCACCTTCGTCTGGTGGACTGCCATCATCTTCTTCTGCAGGCTCCTCCTTCTTGAGGGCCGCAGCCTCTGGATCTTGCTTTCCCTCCTCGTCCTTTTCGCTCTTTTTCTCTTCCTCGTCAGCCCCGTCCCCTCCAGGATCACCGTCGCCTTCCTTCTTCTCTTCCTCCTCTCCAGCGGTCCTCTTCTCCTCGGTCTTCTTGTCCTGCCCGCTCACCTTCTCCTCTTCGTCGGCACCTCCGGGGACGGCAGACTTGCTCCCGTCCTCAGTGGCCGGCGACTCCTTGGCCGCGGAGGGAGGGACGTGGAAGAAGTAGAGCATAAATCCGCAGGCCAGGAGAAGGTGGAGGCCGACGATGACGAGGATGAGCATGGTGGCGCCCCTTGTGGGTCCGTCGCGGAGGATCGGGTAGAGCGTGGCGACAATGACGGCCCCGGAGAGCCCGGCGCCGACTAGCACCAGAATCCACTGCACCCACGAGTACTGGATGAGCCAGAGGACCGAGATGGGAACGTAGATGGCCAGGGAGTAGCCGTACAGGCAGATGAGGTCGAGGAAGCCGAGCGCGGCCAGGGCGCCGGAGGCGGTCCACCACAGGAAGCCGTAGATGGCAGCCGGGACGAGCCAGGCGTAGGAGAAGACGGCGGTGGCGGAGAGGGTCACCTTGTGGAAGTCGTAGTGCCACTCAAAGTCGCGACCTCCGTTCACCCAGGCCGACTGCAGGTAGGACGCCTGCAAGAAGGAGAAGTGCAGGTGCAGTGGTACGAAATTTCGAGTTTACCCAATATTCTCACTCCCCTTCCCCCTTTTTCCCTCACCATGTTCCCGGTGACGGCGACCGACACGACGAGGGTGGTGCAGATCCAGAACGGCCCGTAGAGGTCGGGCCTCCTCTTGGTCACGTCCTGCAGGAAGGACCTCCCCCTGACGGGGACGACGGCCCCAAGGATCCTGGCCCCGACCTCGTCCGTGTCCACGTCGAAGAAGCGGCGGTAGAAGTCCACCGAGAGGAAGTTGCCTCCTCCTCCTCCTCCGGCTCCTTTCCTCCCCTCTCCGAGCAGCTGCTCCCGGTCGTCGTCCCCTCCGTCGTCGTCCACGGCAGAGTGGGGCGCGCCGAAAGTGTGCGTGGTGCCTCCTCCTCCTCCTCCCCCCCCCGGCGGGGTGGACTCCGTGAACTGGAGCTCGTCGTCCCCGAGGTCGATGATGGCGGACGAGGAGGGAGCGGCGGCCATGGTCAAAGCTCTACTGGATGCTGAGGATGCTAATGATTTCCGCCACGTTTGCAGTTGCGAGATTTCTCTCTCTCTCTCTCTGTTGCTGCTGCTGCTGCAGCTGTTGCAGTTTCCCTTCAATTTCGTCAGCTGCTGCCAAACAGGAGAGCTACAGCTTGGAGCTCTTTTCGCTTTTGCTCCCTCGCCTTCTCCTTCCTGCCCTTGCCTGCCCTCCTGCCTCCTTCTCCTCAACTTGTCTCCCTTGCTCACGCACAAAAGAGAAATGAAAAAGAGGAGAATATGGCATAACCACGAGCATAACATAACCATAACACTCACTTCCTACCTGTAGGTACAGGTAGTATCTAGAGTCTAACTACGATACTGGGCTTGGGTTGTGCGTGTTACCATTGTTTACCGTATGTGCTAGTAATGCTGCGGGTTTTTACATCACTACATCATTGCCCGATAAAAATCGGAACCTGTGTACCCCCCATAAACAGAACGGAGTTCTTTTTAGGGTAAAAATCCCTCCTTCAGTGGCGTGGTAGGAAAAAAAAGCGTTCTTAGCTTACTGTACCTATAACATGTGCCCACCCTATTCCACCCCCTCCCCAGTTCACGCAAAGCCATGGCACGCGTGAGTGTGTGAAGGGGGAGTGGAAGATGGGAGTGGGGAGGCGGGATAAAGCTAGCAAAACTCGGAGTTGGCATCCATGATGTTGTCGGAACCACATGAACATGCAGGAAAAAATTTCTCGCTTGGGCACAATAACAGGGTTGAGGTAACTTCTAATCTAATGTCACTATAAAAACCATAGTAGATAATGATCTATCGCAATAAAGCATCCATTTTTAAAGAAGACTCCAGACTTTCATGGTTAGCTGACGAACTAAACAAAAGCAATTCGCAAACCAATCGAAGCTATACCGGCATCTTATCATACAGGTGCTGTAGTAGAATATAATAAGATTTTTGTTCTTCCTGTTCACAGATGATTTTTTGTTGTTGTTGTTGGCAAAGACACCACCTCGTCACCAGGCAGCAACTCTGATCACTCTGACGCATCTGACTGACATTCACCGCTCCAGGCTCTCCTTGATGAGGTCCTCCACGGTGGCCACCTCCGCGCCCACCGGCACTCGGGGGCGGGAGGGCATCACATAGTCTCCACCGGTGCCGGCGCCGGGTGGTACCGGACCGCCCCGGGTGCCGCCGCCGTCACCACGACCGGAGGGATCGTCGGCGGGCGAATGGCGGCGGTGGCGCCGAGGGTCGGTCGGGATGGACTGAAATCCTGCCTCCGCGGCAGTCTTTCCCTCGCGCATCATTCTGATTGCCCTGGCCACCTGTCCCTGGGGCACCTGGCGGAGGAACCGGTCGGCGCAGTCGGAGGAGAACATGTAGAGCACCTGACCGACGGCGTAGCCCAACATGGACAGTAGCAACGTCTTGGGGGCGCGGTTCAGCGGGGGGCGAGACCCAAAGCGTCTGGAGAACAAGGGAGAGTGGGGGAAAAAAAGTGTCAGGAAAAAAATGACACGTAGAGTACCAATACCAACACCGTATCCTGCTCTATCATCAACGTTATCCTCGTGCTCACTCACCTGCTTTCGCGCAAGATCCCCCTGGCCTGGGCCACGTAGGCGGACGCCCCCAACAGCGCGCCGAGCGGCAGACTGAAGTAGTAGACGGAGACCTTGCGACAGTCCTCCAAGATCCGCTGCTCGCGATCGGTCAGCTTCACCACGATCTGCTCGTGGTCGGTCGTGATCCTGATCTCGTCGCTCTCGCTCTTGACCCTGTCCACCTTGCCCCCCAAGCCCTCTCCCTCCTCCTCTACTGGACTGGGCGTCTCTTCCCTGCTCTCCTCGACCCCTCTCCTCTCCCTGATGCTCCTGGCGATGGGGCCATTCGGCGCCAGCCGGAGGAACTTGTCCTGGCAGCTCCTGCCGAGCAGGAAGGAGACCTTCCCGCCCCAGTACCCGACGAAGGCCCCGCCCAGCACCTTCGGCCAAGGCCCCAGGCTGGGCGCCGGCCTGAGCCTGCCCGTCCTGATCGCTCCGAGCGTGACAGCCCCCGCCAGCGCCGCCCCGGGAATGGCCCTCTTCCAGAGCGAGTCCGACCAGCACTCCTCCAACGCGCGCGTCTCCGCGTCGTCGTCGGGGCCATCAACCATCACGGGCGCAACACGATCGGGGAAATTCAAGGAAACTCACATTGACACTGGAGGAAGGGAACCAGGAAGGCAGGAAGGAATGAGGAGACCTTTGAAAAAGTGCGCACAGTCCCTGCACACAGCGCTTGGATTTTAAAATGAGCTCAGGTTTTTTTTATCTTCTAGTGTGTCATGTTTTGTTACTGTTTTGGAGTAAATTTTGGTTGTTTTTTGTTTTTTCACGCAACCTCTCTGTTCACTCCTTGGGCATATAACGGTACATGTAGAAAAGAATGATTCTGCATGTACTACATACCTCTCTCTCTTCCATTCTAGGTTATTTAATGCAACCTTTGCTTTTAAAGGTAGGACCATATGATCTTTATGGGTAGGACTAGGATTTACATAGCTTAGCCTTAGCGTATGGGTTTCGTACCGAGGGTATTCACGGTCTAAGCACGTCTTTGCTACCGCTAACCTCAGTTACAAACTTCTGAGGTGAATACAAGAGTTGAGTTGCAAAAAAGTTATGAACATGATGACGAGCATTAAAAGGGCCCAGCCAGTCCTCCAGCAATTTGGCGCCCATGTGGTATGGGAGGGAGGAGGGGAAGGGAGAAGAGTGTAGAGGTCATCTTTTAAATTGTCCACTGTGTTTTTGACTAATTTTTAAATCCTTGCGATCCTTGAAACGTTAAGCCTCAGGTGGGATTTTTTTCTTCCCCCTTTCTAAACCAAACCTGATTCAAACTATAAAAAGGAAGAAAAACTTATTTGTACTACCTAGTACAATGGCGGGTGAGAGGAGGCGGAGATCGCGGTAGAGGTGGACATGGCCGTTGGAGGGAACGCGGACGACGTGTTGTATGTGTACCCTATTTCCTAGGTGAGAAGAGGGGGGAGAGGAAGACATTACGAGATAGGGTTCGGTTGAATACCTTGTACAGTACTACATACGGTACACTGAGGAGCAGTGCCAAGACAGCATATACGTACGTCCATATATACATACAGTAATTTGTGTTTTTAGGACATTTTCCTGCCCCGACCCTCCTTATCAAACAATATTGAGATTAATACAAAAAATTATTCGAAATCGCAGTAGTAAAAAAAAAAAGGGAAAAAAGTGACATTCCCAACTCCGCCATTTATCTAATTTTTTAATGGTGAAGAAGCCGAAGCGTCCGACCTATCCCGCCTCCACCCGGAAGGGCTTCCTCCAGCTCCTGGTGGTGCTGAACATGGCCTGGGCCGTCGGGGAGGCCGCCTTCCTCGTCCTACGCGTCTGGCTCGGGGGCGGCGTCTTCCAGTTCCGCGCCACTGGCGCCACCCTCTCCGCCCTGCAGTGCGCCCAGCTGGCCGCCCTGCTGGCCGTCCACGGGGTCCTCCTCTTCAAGCTGACCTTCAGCGCCCGCTACCACCGGGTCTTCGCCGCGGAGCTCGTCCTCTTCCCGCTGGCGCACGCCCTCAACTTCCTGGCCGTGCTGGCCCTCCTCCACCTGCGGAGGGGGAGGCAGGGCCGCGGCGGCAGCGGCGACTTGACCCGGCCCGAGTTCCTGTCTGCGTGGGGCGCCGGCTACGCCGCCCTCTTCCTGTACGCGCTGCCGGCGTGGTGCGCCCTCTACGGGGAGTACAAGCGCCGCTTCGACCGCAGGGCCGTCCTGGTGGCGGCCGCAGGCGGGGAGGAGACCAGGAGGACCAGGAGGAGGACGGGGAAGGGCGAGGCCAGCGGGTTGGCCAAGAGGATCAACTCGCTGGTGCTGGTCGGGGCGGCCGGGGCCAGGTCAGTGCAAATTGCGGGTCGGATTTTGATCTTTTCACCTTTTTTTTCTTTTTTTTTGAAGTAAATGACTTCGTTTCTTCTTTATTCCAGGATGACGACCAAGAGGCCTTCTTCCACCGCGACGTCATCCACGTCTTTCACAACGTCCCCGTCGTCCTTGACAGAGGAGGGGAGGAGCGGGAGGGAAGTGAGATCATTAGCAACCTCAGCACAAAACTAAAGGACGGGGAGGAGGGGGATGTCACGCAAGAGGAAACGTTGGGCTATACCCAGTACGTACTGTAGTATGTCATGGAAAAGAGGAGGAGAACAAAGGAACAAAGGATGATCTTGTTGGCGAGTTCCGCGAAGGAAGCAGAAGTGGTTTGAGAGAGATATGAGCAAGAGCCAATGCTTCCTCCAAACTAATTAACTCAGATTAAAGCACTAATTACTAAGCAAAACTTGCGCATAGGCACACGAAACCTCTGTGTCTGAGTGTGATGCGCATTCAAGGTTCTCGCCAAGCTTGGATATCCCGTGGCGGGCGGTGCCACCCATAGAAAGAAAGAAGTACATAGGAAGAGGGAGGGGGCTTTCCTTCCTTCCTCTTCTGTTGGAGGAGGAGGAGGAGGAGGAGGAGGAGGAGGAGGAGGAGGACATTATCAGTTGAAAGCACTGCGGTGGGGCCTTCCTCGGTCTAGCACGGAAAGAAGAAAAAGACGGAAATGAAGGCCGACCTCCGACACCTGCTGCCGCTGTTCGCCTGCTGCCTCCCCCGCTCCGCTTGCATCGACGTGGAGGCCAGGGCCTGCTACCACTGCATCCCCTCCCCGGAGGTCAACTGCAGCCAGTACACCTCGAACCAGGCCAAACTGTGCGAGCCCGGAGAGAACTTCTGCAAGGTAGAGTATGGAAGAGGATTGTGCTTTACCTGAAGCAGGCTCTGGAAATTTCCCTTCTCGGCCAGGTGTCTCGCGTAGAGTTCCTGACGAGCGACTCCAAGACGAAGGAGATGACGACCTGGTCCCTGGAGAGGAGCTGCGCCGACACCTGCTCCAACTTCTGCGTGACGATGGGTGCCCGCACCAAGATCAGCTACTGCACCTCCTGCTGCAACCAGACCCTCTGCAACACTGACAACGCAGCAGCGCGACAAGCAGGGAGAGCTGCCGCCACGCTGGCCACCTTGTTGCAAGTGTGGCACCACTGGACCACGAATAAAGTGCATTATTACTACTCGCGCGTAGTAGCAGAGTGTCTGGGCGGTGTGATCTCCGTCCATCTCATCTCATCATGGGATGTTGTTACACTATGTAGGTAGTATTGCCCTCTTTGCTCAGTCTCTGCTTTCCTCACTCTAGCGATTTTTTTTCCTGAAATCGGAGTGGGCGAAAGAATGTCTGGACTCTAGTAGATACAGGTAGAAATGGGTGGGTTTTTTTTCTACGCTGTCCTCCAGCTTCCTGGCCATCCAGACGCCGCCCCTCCTCGCTCGGATGCTGCTGCTTTGGAATCCGAACAGTGCACCAGAGGATCTCCCATGACGAAACATCTTTTTTTTATTTTTTTATTATATTATTATAGTTACTATTCCATTTTCAAGTTGCAATTTACCGTCAAATTTTCCGCACAGCATGTACTAGTAGATCGTGGTGGTCACTTCTTAGTGGGCACGTGACAAGTCAGACAATTGATGAAAAGTAAATTTTGTGCGGTACGTAACTACATACTAATGAAAAACTCAAATACTTGCTTAGATAAATTTTCGAGAGACGTGTTTCCCCATCATGTTCAAAACCAAGCCCGCTCTCCGGCTAAGGACAAGCGGCATCTGTCGTTCTGCTCGTGATGTACAGTATGTATGTACACTATATAGGTAGGTATTTTAGAGAAAATCAGACTGGTTTGGAATTATAAAGAACTAAGATGAGACACATGTCTCCAGGAGATCTCTACATTTCAGCCTTCGCATGCCACCATACTGCAAAAACCCTTGGAGGAGAACGAGGGTGAGGGGAAGGAGGAAGAACTACTTTTTTTAAGTGCATCTCTTTCATGGCAGCGAAATCCTGAGCAATAAATCATGGAGTACTAGTGTTTTGTCCTGGTTTTGTCTTGCTTTTGAAATTCGAACAAATGGATTTAAAAAAAAAATCACTAATGACAATTTCTTCGGTGTTGGTAGCGCTCGCCACGGCATCCACGCTTGCCGGAGGAGCTCTCTGGAAGCTGGAGATCAACCAAAGTACTGAACAGTAAAACTCCAACATAAGCAGTAAAATTTTGCCCTTTTTTCCGCCCCTCCCAGTCAAGCCCCACTTTTGCATCTCTCCGCGCAACCCCTCGGTGGCGGTGCCGGTGAACGCGACCTACCAGCCTCCTGGGGAGTGCGCCCTCTACCACTGCGACAAGAGGATCAACGAGTCCACCGCCGAGGAGCAGATCATGTTCGTCATTACAGGGTGAGTGAGACGTGTTGCCAACTGGAAATTAAACTGACATGTACTGCTGCATGTGGCATGGCGAAGTCACTGAAAAGTTCTTGAATAAATAAATAAATAAAAACTTCCAAATCATTTGCCTTGAGCTTTTGAGGGAACAAGAGATACATCTTCAAAGCTGGCAATTTTTTTTAGAAGGAAAAATTTCCTCTTTTTCTTTGGTACCACCTGGCAACACTACTGCCAATTGACAGCAATTGGGAACATTGCTGAATATTGGTCCCTTCCCAAGAGAAGGCCAAATATACTTTTTAAGTCAAGCATGTTTAGGGTAAAAATGTTATTTGCCCTTTGACAAAAATCTGGTGATAACAAAGCATTGACGTTGCCCCCTCAGATGTCCCATGTTGGGTAGCGTGACGAACGAGTGCCACAAGACGAGGGGAAACCTCCTCCTCCCCTACCCGTCCTGCTGTGCCAACGTGGTGTGCCGCAAGTCTGTGAGGCCGGGCAGGTTCGTCCCTCGCCCGCATCCAAAGATCAGCTACCATCACTACTAGTATGGAGCAACGAAGAGATGAAGAGGATCGGAGAAGCTTTGCCTTTGGGGGCAAACACAGGAGGAGGTGATGGTGGCCCTGGGCGGTTGCAGAAAAAGTTGTACTAGCGTAATTTACCAGATCTTTATCTGCACATGTACATACAGTACGTACCTCTTGCTCTATCCTTAAACACAACATTGCGTACACCTTGCCAAGTCCTGACTTCTTTGTGGGGCTCTGCAGAATATTTGTTCAACTGAGATCCACCCTACACACAGAGTGAACCCTGGTTGGACAATCACTTCTTCTGTAAAAAAAAGCTTTGTGAAGCTCAAGGATGGGGCAAGAGTTACATCAGCATTAGAATCTGGTTTCAGCTCCTTCTGCCTAAACATATATGGAGTGTGTCAGATGGCCTCTTAGATTTTTCAGCCAGGCAGGACTAAATAAAGTTGGAGGTTGCGTGACTTCTCTGTGGAGAAGTCTGCCAAAAATTTCCCAAAGAATTGTTCGGTTGCGTCAGTCAGAAAGACAAAACAAATACAACTTGAGTTACGCCAGGACAAGATTTTCCTGCTAACCTTTGGCATCCAGTCAGATGACGACGGTTGCCGTCTTCTGTCCGAGGTCGTCGCCACCGTCACCGTCACCGTCATGCCCAGGTCCTACAGCTACGACATCGAGGGGGGAGAAGGACGTGGACACAATCCTGATCAGGAGGGACTTCTTGGAGGACGAGGTGGAATCCTGGCAGGGGTCTTTGGAGGGGGCAGAAGAGAGGAGGGAGGAGGACGACGAGACAAGGAGGAGGAGAGGCCGTGCAGGACGTGCACGGATTTCAGGTTGGCTTTTCAGCATCCGGATGTGGCTGTTACGAGTGGAACCTCATTCTTTCCTCCTCTTCCTCGTCAGGACGTGGATCAAGCTTGGCGGGAAGGGGCTGAGCAAGGTGGAGTCGGTCAAGAAGAAGGAAGGAGGAGGGAAGTTCGTCCCCAGCGAGGAGCAGCTGGAGGAGATGGATCGCGCGTCCAAGGAGTGCCCGGTGGACAAGGACGAGCTGGGTTCGGCCACGTGGAAGTTGCTCCACACCCTCAGCGTCAACTACCCTGACCGTCCGACCGTGGACGAGAAGGAGGAGATGGCCCAGTTCCTGCGCCTCTTCTCCCGGCTCTACCCGTGCCCGCCCTGCGCCGAGGACTTTCGCCAGGACCTCCGCTCCCACCCTCCCCAGCTGGACTCCTCCTCCTCCTTCGCCCGCTGGCTGTGCGGCGCCCACAACAGAGTCAACGCCAAGCTGGACAAGCCGCAGTTCGACTGCGACAGGGTCTTCGAGCGATGGAGGGACGGATGGCAGGACGGGAGGTGCGACGAACTGTGATGGGAGGAGGAGGAGGAGGAGGAGGAGGAGGAGGAGAGGGGAGAGGAGGAGGGAGGA
>JAAUYM010165496.1_pt1 | contig 11340 bp, 12 predicted proteins | sample 7278001 | NCBI WGS metagenome assembly JAAUYM01 (sample SAMN14350224, study PRJNA611818) | marine sediment metagenome | isolation source: surface marine sediment (1.8m) | place: French Polynesia: Moorea | collected 2018-08
AAGAACGTCTTAGTAATTTCCCGCCCCACCCCGAAAAATTATCTGTAAAATACGGGAAAAGGCGTGTTTTGGTGTTCTCCAGAAACGAAAAAACAGTTGCGCTTAAATGGCAAATATGTGGCCCTAAAGTGAAAAAAAATGTTGACCGCAATGAGATTCTACCAAGTCTACAGTACAAATGGCCAAAACTTTACAAATTAAACTTTTTCTTGTCTCAATTTTGATCTCAGAATTGTAGAAATGCGATTTCTGCCCTCGCAAGTTGGTCACCCTAGCGCCGATAATGCAGCATTTACAGTTTCCAGGCCGACAAAGTAAAAGACCAAAGAGTAAATCAGACAATGACAATTTCTAGATTTGAAATTTTTTCTTGCATTCTTATTAACTGATTTTAAACCAGTTTTTTTAAAGCCATATTTCTCAAATCTGGCATAAAACAAGCCAAACTGGCATTCCTGGCAAAGCAGAGCACGAGCCGTCTTCTATGCAAGATGCGAGAAGAGCTTGAGATCACGAGTACGCGAGCCAATTTAAGCAATCCACGAAGAAAGAGGAAAACAGAGTTGCCAGATCGTACTTTCTCTCCTCTTTCAAATTGCTGTTATTTGTAAACTACAGTAGTTTGAGTACATAATAATAATAATTAATAAGCTACGTATGTTATGATGGTTTTGTTTCTTCTCAGCAAAATTTTCCGATTCTTACCGTTTTTTAGAATTTAAATATGTTTTTAATAAAAAACGTTTACTTTTATTGGAAAACCTAAATATTTTTGAAAGCTTGCTTTTCTGGTCATAATTACACGCGCCTTTTTCTGAGCGTACCTACAACTCTACTTCTCTAACCAGTCGTTACTACGTCATGTAGCAACCCTGCTCCCTTGTTTAAAAATCCATCCGCCTGTGCCGGTTTTCTCTTCGCGTTCCGGGGGGGTTCCGCTTCGTTTTCTTCCCCCTCCTCCGCCCGGCGGGGCAACCGGACGGACCCGCCCCGTTAGGACCCAATCCGACCGGACTCGAAAAACATGTCAAGTGTGAGTGATAAAGATTGATGTGCCACAGTCGACATTCGATTTCCCACAAATTATCGTTTATAAAAAAAGTTGACAAAATCAAATAAATTTCCAGAATCGAGCTTTTTAACCTCTCTTGGTAAAAGTTACCCTGCTGACACTTGGGGGGAGGATGGGGGTCCGGGGGCGTAGCGCCCACCTAGGGTAGTGAGATCGAAACTTTTTTTTCTTAGCCCGGCTATGGCGGCGGCGGTGGCGGCGGAGGCTTGGATGGCGGCGGCTTGGACGGCGGGGGCGCTGTCGGCGGCGCTGTTGGCCCCGCCGGTTACTACTACTACTGGTCCAACCCCGGAATGCTGGCCCCGTACTTTCCTCCCGCCGCCGGCGGCGGCGGCGGCGTCCTCTCCAGGTGAGGTCAAGGGGACACACACACACACACATACACACAGAGTGGCCAATCCTTGTTGAAGAGAAATGCGCAAAAATACCTGCCAGAATGCGCAAAAATAAACTCAATTTTTTGTTGTATTTTTCTTATTTTGGAGGATAGGCCTTTTAGAGATGTTTTTTTTTTAACATTTATCTTTGAAAAAAAAAACCCAAATATTTTAAGCATTTTACTTAAGTAAAATGTCTCCAGAAAAAAGCCCGCAAGCTTGCAGAAAGTGTGAAAAGGCGCGGGGGAAGTCCATTGCCTGTAAATGGCATTATAGAGACAATGACTCACTGACTATGCGTGCTTCTGACGCCCCCACCCCACCCCGCACCCGTCCCACGCAAAAGAGAGTCTTCCCGAGACGACCTGACCTCGATGGGCGACTTCGGACAGGTGTTCGACTACGAGGACCGCTTCAGGGTCGACCGGAGGAAGCTGGAGATGCTCATCATGGGTGAGACAGCCCAACCAATATCTCTAGCGTGAATTTAGTGGTGGGTTGTTCTAAGGTGGTTTTTTTTTTTCACTAATCTAATACCTGCCCTGGCGTTCCTAACGCCATATAAGTGATATGAAAACCTTAGAGCAACTCGAACTGCGACCCCATCGCTGATTACCACTAGAGTCGTAGAGCCGCAAAATTTGGCCCCCAAACAGGGTCAATCTTTAGTAGTTGGCTGTAGTGCTCTTCTCCCTCATTTCCCCTCCTTCCTCCAAGGTCGCTTCTCCCCGATCTCAGAGAGCGCGTCGGACTTCTTCTCCCGCGTGGGGGACGAGACGGCCACCTCCGTCATCTGGCCCGCCAGGCTCAAGGTCGGGGCGAAGTCCAAGAAAGGTCGGTGTCAGATGAGTAATACACAGTTTTTTTGTGTGTTTTGAGAAAGGAGGATGCAATCAATGGCAGGTATTATTAGCACATGTATGTACTGTGTCCTCTGACCATAACGCTCCCCCCCCCCTCCCCCAGATCCCCACATCCGCGTCGGCGGCCACGACGAGCTGAGCGTCCGCAGGGCCAAGGCCAGGATCATGGAGTACCTGGACACCAGGTCCAACAGGGTGACCCTGAAGATGGACGTCTCCTACACCGACCACTCACACGTCATCGGGAAGGGAGGTGAGGCGGACAGACATGGCCACATACAGGCTAGGCACCTAATGGATGGTTTAGTGATGAACCTAAGTTTTTGTTTAAAGGACCAGCTCAGCTCAGAGTGGAGAAAGAGTTCTCCACTTATGCATAACCACAAAAATGTGCATGTGGGATATGTAGTCGTGTTTCAGTCAGTTTTTTTTCTGGGACATACTGTATACAGTAGATCCATTTTTACGTGAGGAATTTTTTTTTTTTTTTTGGCAAGCATTTCTTTAGCAATGTTTGTCCCCCCCTGTAAGTATTTTTCGTGAGACGCACTGTTTTATGCGAGCTGTTTTTATCAATGCACTTTGTCCCTCCCTCCTTGTGAGGGGCTTTTGCAACATGGCAGCAAGTCCGATTAGATAAAGATAAAGAGAGGAGGAGGGGGAGAGGAGGGTTTGGGAAAGGGGGCTTCAAAGCGCGGTGCTCTGTGTGACAGCAGACACACGTGGACGATTCGTGTTACAAGGCAAGGATTGCCAGGTCCGCAGAGTGGCGATAAAGGCCAGAAAATGATTTTAAAAAAGCCGAAAAGTAAATCAGATCCATCATGAATTAATTGGCCAAAGCTCCAATATAGTCTTTTCTCGAATTTTGCCTAAAAGTTTATTTTTTTGGGAAAAAGCCTATTTTTCCAGATTTTAGCAATTTTAAAAAGCCGAACAGGGATCTCTGTTTCAAGTATCCGCTGTTTCCGTTAGAGCCTGTATATTAATTCACATAATGTACGTATGTACTAGTAGTTATACCAGTTGCCAGCTTTTGACTTGAATGGAAATTGTGCAATACGTATGTTGTACTACGGTCGAAATTGATCGTTGTCAGGCAACACTATTCGTCGGGTGATGGCGGAGACTGGGTGCCACATTCACTTCCCGGACTCGAACCGGAGCAACCCGAACGAGAAGAGCAACCAGGTGCGAAATTTTACCCAAAACCTTTTTTTTTTTGTCCGGCGGGAATTGCATTGTGAAATCGACAGGTGTCGATTGCCGGGGAGATGGACGGGGTGGAGACGGCCAGGGCCAGGGTCAGGGAGCTCACGCCGCTCATCTTCTGCTTCGACCTCCCCATCATGTCCAGGTGAGCAATTTTTTTTATAGGCTACACAATGTGTGCTTTTCAACATGCCGCATCACAAGCATGTCCATATCTTATCTACAGTACATATCCTTTTGAATGTGTTTGCGGCACATACCACTGTGTCCATTTTTTTAGGCACTTCCCGACGGGACTTTTAAACTTACAAGCGTAACAAATTGACGAAAAAAAATGTACCATTTATATGGTATTCTAGTGACATTACGTGCTTAAAGCTGAATTTGTTGCTCTCGTAAGTTTAAAAGTCCCGTCGGGTTAATGTACCTTTTTGCATGCTCTTGAGGGATGTACTGTACTGTTTCTGTTTGAACGTGTTGATACGTCGTGGATACAATTAAATATTCTTGAAAAATTCATGTTTTTGATGCACACTGTAATTTCGTCTACTCACTCTCTTCCATGCAGTCTGCAGTGTGGCGCCCCGGATTCCAACGACCCCTACCTGAGGGCCATACAGGACCAGTACAACGTGCAGGTCAGAACATCTTGTACCGCACCTCATTAGAACAGTTTCTTAAAAAGCAAAAGGTTTTTTCCCTAAACCTCGTTAATAGTTTCCTGTGGTCCCCAGGGCGTTCACATAAGTGGACGCCACTGTAAGACACATTTTTGTGGCGTTAAAACTAACCTTGTCCGTTTTGAACGTCTGCTTGCAGCTGACGTTCCGTCAGAAGCAGAAGAACTTCCACACCACCTTGGCCGTAGTGAAGGGGTCGGAGAGCGAGGCCGCCAGGGTCAAGGAGGCCACCATGCTGCTTATGGAGCACCTCTGCGGGGCGCCGGGGACGGACGGTGGGTGGATTGGCATCGGGTGGGGTGTTGAGAGGGACTCTCCCGACGGGACTTATTTTCTCAGAATTGCATGTTCTGTAACTTGGGACAGGACTCTTTGATCAGGATGAGGAAAATGTCTTTGGGGGGGGGAATTATATGTTTCTTAACTTTGATGCTCCCTACCGTCCTTTTTACAATTTCTGAACTAGTTTGGTGGGGGTTTTTTTTCGGAACCATCTGGCAGCACTGTCTTGACGGTCGATCTAGTATTTTAACGCGGATGTGCGTTTTTTTTCCCTCTCCCCTGCAGGTGACTTCCAGAACCAGCAGCCGGTGTCGATGAACATGGAGATCTCACCGCAGCACCACCCGATCGTGCTCGGGAAGGTGAGTTCCGTCACCCCACTCCCACTGTTTTTTCCCCCACAAACATTATTTCCCGACCAACACTAGCGACCTCAGCAATACTCCTGAGAAATTTTGAGGTAAGTTGTTGCTCTGCTCTCAGTCATGTCTGGTCCCTACCTCATGTGCCTACATATGGGGAACTTTTAAAACCTTGTATTTGGCTCTACCTATATGTGGCATACCGTTAATATATTTTTTTTTTGTTTCTTCATGTAGGGCAACCTCACCTTGAAGCTGATCATGCAGCGTACCAACACCACCATCCTGTTCCCAGACGCGGCAGACCCCAACATCCCCTCCATCAGGTGATGGGTGTAACATAGTATGTGTGAAGCAACTTGCTATGCCCAGAGGCCGGTGACACATGATGCAAAGACAACACCAGGGGTCTGAGAAAAAGAAGCCATGAAATTTGACACCACGGATCCATCTGACATGTTCGATTCAGTGCTTACGCGACGTTTCGGCTATGCTACTTTTTTTTCTATACTTGGCAAGGACTTTCTTCTTGTCTGTCGCAGGAAAGGCTCCGTCTCCATCTCAGGGTCGATCCACAACGTCTACCTGGCCAGGCAACAACTCATTGTGAGCTTGGAGACATTTTCTGCTAAGAAGTGACACTAACGTAGGAACACTCCCGTTGTAGTACTACGTACATAAGAGCAGTTCGCTCTGGTCCCAAGAGTGATGTTTGTTCCTGTGATTAGGGGAGTCTAGCATCCCCTTTTCTTGCAAAAATGTCTCGTCGATCGGCAGGGCTCCCTCCCGCTGGTGCTCATGTTCGACCTGAGCGACTCCGACTTCGCCGCGGCGGCCGCGGTCGCCGCCTCCCCGCACCACCACTGCGCGTGCGCTGCCGCCTCCGACGACCCGTCCGTGCAGCGGCTGCAGCAGGAGCTGGACGTCTCCATCGCCATTAAGCCCAAGGCCAGGTGTGAGAGAGAGAGAGAGAATGGGGTCGGCTAAAGCTTTTATAGAGCAAAGTCGCAAATCTTCCAATAAGTCGCATGTCGCAAGGTCAAAATACACTACTTTTTTTCAGTGCGTTTTTAAGCGCACCACGGGCAGACAAGGCTATTTTTATTGTGAACTTTAAAAAAAATTGTCTGGTCACTGTTAATCAATAAGGCGATTTTATTATTGTACAACTTAAAAAAAAAACATTTCTGGTCACTTCACCAGGCAGTCCAACAAGGCCGTCATCATTAAGGCGCAGGAGCGTAACGCCAGCGCAATCTACCGGGCGCGGTCGGCGCTCCTCGGGCTGCTGGAGCAGGAGGAGCCCATCCGGGCCACCATTCCGGACACTTACAACATCCAGGCCGTCTCTCCCACCACCGGGATGGGTGAGTTTGTCCGCTTTTGTGGTGTGTGGTGTGTGTGCGTATGTGTCAGTATTGAAACATGATAGATCCATGGTTTTTGCTTACTGCGGCACAAAATATTGCATGCCAAGCATTTAATGCTTAAAAAAGGAAATGCATGTTAAACGGAATTTTAAAAAATGGCTATGGAATACATTAGTTGGCAATATTTTTGTGTGTATGTGCGTCCAAACCCGAGGTTTCCAACCGGGGAGTCACCCAAAAAAGACTCGTAAAAAAATTGACTTTTCAATCCACTTCAAAACAGTGAATAATGTCATTTTGCTACGTAAAGTAACAGTAGTTTTAAGTCGCGAGATCCTGGGACAAAAGTGTTGGAAACCCCTGCGTTCAAGCTGCCTTCCTCCACGTCGAGGCGGGTTTGGTGAGCATGCTGGCATGTTCTGCATGACGATTACCCTCCTCCTCGTCCTCCTCCTGCTCCTCCCCGCAGCCCTGCCGGTGAACCACAGGGCCTTCTCCTTCAACCAACCACCTCCTCCCCTCTCCTTCGTCAGCATCGGCGTCGGCCAGAACAAACCGCCCTCCTTTCCAAGACCGCCGTCCCCGTTCTCCTTCCCCCCGCCGCATCCTCCACCGCCGTCTCCTCCGCCGCAGCCGCCGTCGCTTCCGCCGCCGCCGCCTCAGCAGCAGCAACAGAACTTCCTTGGCGGCGGCGGCTGGGCCATCCCGCCCAACCACCCTTTCCTGCAGGTCTGAGTGTTCTGACCCTTTCCTCTGTTAATGGGACTCCCCCCCCCGACATTTGCGAGGGGTCGCACCCACCTATGGTCCCAACCTGACAATAATCCGAGTTCTACTATTTTAATTTTTTGGCTTGTGCATGACCCAGGATTACGCGATGTTGGTGCTCAACAACATCACCAGGCTGCAGCAGCAGCAGCAACAACAGATCCGCCAACAGCAGCAGCAGCAGGAACTGCTTCAGTCACCCGCCGCCGCACCCTTCGACGGCGGCGGCGGTGGCGGTGGCAGCGGCGGCGGCAGCGGCGAGACCGAGAAGGACCTGGTGCTAAAGATGGCGGCTGCCGCCGCGGCCGCCGCCGTCAGCGCGGCCGCCGCGGCTTCGTCGTCGACTTCTCCTAAGAGGACGGGCGGGATGCTGAGTGCTGGTGTGTTGCCTGATTTGCAATAAACTCCACCTAAAAGAATGGTCGACTTGCGACTTTTCTGCGACTTTTTTGCGATTTTGCTAAAAAAAAAAAAGTTTTGTCCACGTGCTGACTGCTTCCCCCCTTTTTTTCTCTCTCTCATACAGGTGCGGCCGCCGCCGGCGGAACTGCCGGTTCCGCCATCGGTTCCGCCACCGGTTCCCACCACCACCTGGCCTGCTCCCCTCCCATCCCCGGTTCGAGCCCGAGGAACTCGTCGCCGGTCCGGGACGACGGGAACCTCTCCAACAATCTGGGTGGGTGAGGAGAGGGCAGGGTTCGTCGGGTCTGCTCGCCAAGATTAGGAAAAGGCCTCTAGTCCTAATTACCAAGTCTTGGCTTGGAAAAAGTAGGCTTTTGTAATTGTGCATGTTAACGAGACCCCAAGTTTAGCCCAATGTGTCTTTTTACAAGGTAGTCAACTGGAATTGAGGCATGGCAGTCGACAAGAGAGGGGTGTGTGTGTGTTCTTGTTCCCGTCCTTGGTCATTAATCATTATGTCTGTCCCGTTTCCCACTTTTAGGCGCCATGAACTTCAACGAGAGCGCCACCATGGGATCCGGAGAGAAGGAAGTCAGTTCAAACTTATCTTGGACTCCCACTTTCCCAAACGCAAGTAGTAATAGCGAAGTACTTACCGTAGATGCTTCTTTCAATTGCCAGGGTTGCCACACGAGCAGCGGGTTTCTCAGCGCCAACACCACGGGAAGCGGGAGCGGCGGCAGCAGTAGCAACAACAATAACAACAATAACAATAACGACGACAAGAGCGCCTTCTTCGACCGCCGCGCCCCGGGAGCCGAGATGAAGAAGCCGCCGCCGCCGCCTCCAGGTACGGCCTGTGGTATATATGTAGAACTTTAGAAGTACAGTAGAACTTGGTAAAGACTGGATTGGAAAGAAAATTTCAAATTTATTTGGCAATCATACCAACCTGTGCTTATAACAGGGTTTGCTATGCATATCAGAGTTCTACTGTTGTACTCTACTGTGTACCTAAGGTACACTGCATATCAAAGTTCCTCTGTACTGCCCCACGCAGGCCTGACCGACTACGACTGCCAGCGGCTCCGCGCCACCAAGGCCATGCGCCAGAGGCCGATGGGGGAGGTGAGGAGGCCGAACCCCCACTGGGCCGGGCTAGGGTTCTCCAGCTCCATGCCGGAGTCGGTCATCCGTGAGGGAGGAGGGGACGGGGCCTCCTCCTCCGACCTGGTTGCGTCCAAGTGCGAGTCCATCCTGGAGCAGCTTGAGGGGGAGGAGGAGGGAGAGGACGACGAAGGGAAGGCGGAGGAGGAAGAGGAACGAAGGAACAGCGGCGGGGGGAGCAGCCTACAGGTTTGGCACGTTTCCCCAAGTGATGACTTAACTATAGTTCAATGTGGTCCTGTGGACCCTTTCGGAATGCAGACTTCCTCTGGGAACGAGAGCAACAACAGCGGCGGGGGCGCGATGAACCCGCTCCTCCCGCAGCTGCCACAGCTGCCCCCGCAGCAGCAGAGACGCCCCTACCAGCTGCAGCTGTTCGGCAACTCCTCCGCCTTCGACGCGGTGCTGCTGCCCTCGAGGTCTTCTGCCCTGGGTCCTCCTCCTCCACATGTCCAACACCACCGACAGCAGCAGCAGCAGCAGCACCCCCACCCGAGCCAAGACTCCCTGGGAGCAACAGGAGGTCAGGGTCGCGACCTCGACCTCGACCTGCCTTTCATCGGGCCCGACGACGACCTCCCGAGTGTCTTTGCCAGACAGGTCTGTATCGTCTTGTCTGTTTGTCTGTTTGTCTGTCTAACTCTATCTCCATCTCCTCTGTAGGGCCTGGCCAAGTACACGGACCTGTTCCTCCGCCAGGAGATTGACCTTCGCACCTTCGCCGGCCTGAGCGAGGATGACCTCAAGGAGATCGGGGTGGCCACCTTCGGGGCCAGGAAGAAGCTCATGCTGCTCGCCAACAGTTGAGTGGACTCTCACTTAAAAAAAAAGCCTTACTTGATTGCAAATAATACACAGTGGAATTCGGTTAACTGGACAAACTGTCCAGTCCCGATTATCAGAGTCCCACTGTGCAGATTCACCGTTAAAATGAGATGCTACTGTACCGTACTGTGTCTTTTCGTTTTTCTTCCTTTTCCACAGAGACGAAGCATGCCCTGATGCAACACAAGTGGTGAAAGATCAAGAAAAGAAACAAAGAAAGGGCTGTTCTGTTGACAAAAGAAAAGAGAAAAGAAAAACACCGTTAATCAATTTATAACTCGTTCTGATTCGAACTGAAACTCAACCTGATCAACTGTTTCAACATTATTTATCATTTTTGTGTGTGTGGGTATAACCCGATCATTTTTTTTCCTCCCTCCTCCCTACAATCAACTTTTTCTCATTATCTTTTTTTTTTCATACCATTGTAACTCCCATCGATTTGAACAATATGTAACTTATGTGTGTCTGTGTGTAACTTATGTTTATTGTGTTGTGTTGAATCTGTCGCTTATTATAGCAAGAGGAGGAAGAAAACGAAGGACAGACATTGACCCCCCCAAGACAAAAAGAAAATCACTTTTTTTTCCTTTCTTACAAGAGACGCAGAAAGAGACACGGAAGTCCGCACAACACGGTTTTAAATAATAAAACTGAACTGATTATGGTAAACCGAGTGTCGTGTCCTTCCTCACGGGATGAACCGTTCACTGTGTTAGGGTTTGCCAGGTCGGCAAAGAGGCGAGTCGGGTAGAGCACTGCAGCAGACCCATGAACGTATCAACAGCTCATCGCTTCTACTGTGCCATGTGTATGTATTTGGGATCTCATCCTCTTTGTACGCATCAGCGGTTCTCAACCCTTTTTTTTTAACCGCTTTCACTCACAACCCACTTTTGGGACGAGACCCACAATGGGTTGAGAAGCTAACTACATCATCCCTCCTCCCTTCTTGTCCGTGGGCGGGAGCACCTGCCAAAGTCCGTCCAGGGTGAAGCCGTCCTTCAGCTTCTCGATGGCCAGGCCCAGCTCCGGACAGTGGACAATCTCTCTGGAAAAGCACGGTGAAACGGTATCAGGTTAAGTGGACAGGTGGTTGTTCTATAAGAAGATACTACTCACTTTGTGTTGGTTTTTCAGGAATAAATTCCATACATTGAAGAAATTAACTACTTTACATAAAAAAAAATTACTGGCATTGGAGAAATTCACTAACATTGACCAATTCACCAACATTAAAGAAATTTGCTAACATTTAGAAACCTCACTAACATTAATAAATTCATTATTAAAAAAAAATAACTAGCATTTAAGAAATTCTCTGCATTGAAGTTCACGACATCAAAGCTTCACCACACTATCTGGTATATATTTTTTCTCAATTTTTCCCACTCACATGGTATTTTTTTTTTTAAATGTAGTACTGTAGTGTACCTACCTGTCCATCCCCTCCAGTCCCCCCTCGGCGAGGTACGCGGCGAAGGCGTCGTTCGAGTCCGGGTGGGACGCGTCGATCTCGTCGGCCTCCTCCTCGACCAGGGGGACCGCGGAGGCGGCGTCCCCGTCGCCGCCGTCGTCGTCCAACAGGCGGCGGCGGCTCTGGAATGGATGTTGCTGTCCTTGTTGTTGTTTTGAATTGCTGCTGCAACGAAACTTGGTCCAGTTGCTGCTGTTTTCCTTGCTGTTGCCACACAAGTGTTGTTGGTTTCGCTGCTGTAGGAGGCTTCATTGCTGATCTTACCAATGTTTTGTTGTTGTTGTTGTTGTCATTAATTGTTGCAGTTGCTGCTGTTGCTTTCGTTGGTGTTGAAATTTTCCTTAACTACCCGACAGGACTTTTAAACTTACGAGCGTAACAAATTCAGCTTTAAAATTGTGACATTTACGTGGTATTCTAATGACATGTTTCATTACATGTTTGAAGCTGAATTTGCTACGCTCGTAAGTTTAAAAGTCCTGT
>JAAUYM010022497.1_pt1 | contig 11337 bp, 4 predicted proteins | sample 7278001 | NCBI WGS metagenome assembly JAAUYM01 (sample SAMN14350224, study PRJNA611818) | marine sediment metagenome | isolation source: surface marine sediment (1.8m) | place: French Polynesia: Moorea | collected 2018-08
GCTGAAGCAAGTGAGGAAGAGAAGCAGAAGATCTGATAAGATCTGATCCAATGCTGGATCTTCCAAGCTTGCGCCTGGGGTCTACGCCTCGGGTCGAGGGCGGTCTTCCGTGTCACTGGACTTGCAACTAGAGCGGATCTGGGGAAAGGGACTTGAACTGAGAAGTAAAAAGGGGCTAAAAAGAAAGTTAGTAAAAGAAAGTTACAAAGAGTTCAGTTCTGAGTCGAGAGCGACTAGTGAGAAAAAGCAATAGAAAACGGTACTGCGAAGCCAGTCTCCTGACAATTCACCTCCACTTGGTTTGAGCACTGTCGGTTGAGGCTAAGAAATGGTGGTTCTTTTAAATAAGGGTATAACTCATCGGATCGTATATTGATTTCCTCGGGATTGGAGGCTTCCGAAGACCGAATAAATTTGTATAAGTCAGGCGAGTCGTCGTAGTATGCGTTGTTGAAAAGCGTACCGTTTTGAGCCTTGTCGATCGAATGGCTAACCGGTAAGCGCAGAAGAGTGGGAAACGGGTCAGCGCTGATCACCTCATAAATGCTCTGCATCCCAGGCCCAGAGGGTCCGAAGGAGCTGGAGACGACGTGTGACCAATCTGTCGCCCGCTTTTGCACCGCTTCTGTGCCGTGTCGGTGGCGTTAGGTCGAGTTGGTGAGGACCAACCGGCGTAGTACGCGTAAAAGAAATGGAGAGAGACACAACTACGGTGATTGACTCTTTCTTGTAAGCCGAAGACATGACTGTCGATACCGATCCATGGCTTCTACCGATTGTGCTAATTAGGGATCGTGTAGCGATAGCGTTTGTTGGTTGACCTCCACAGCCTAAGCCGTGTAGCGAGGATTCCAACTGAGGAGAATATTCGCTTCTGTGTTGCGTTTCTGAATAATGGCGAACATTGAGAGAAAAATTTTGTTTGGTAAGCCTGGTCTGACTTTTCGCGTGTTTTTTCTTCCTTGTCACCACTTCACCTCCACAGCAAAAGCACTGCGAAAGGAAGATAGGCGACACCGATAAAAAAGAGGGTGGGCAGCATCCAAAACGAGACGCTAGGCGTGTCGGAATGGAGGCGGTGCCCGTGATAATGGACGTTCTTCCAAAGAATGCGTTTCCTTCGATCGATGCTCCGCCGACAGGGAAGCCCGTGTCATAGGTCGACAATTGATAGCTTCGAACGGATTGGCGCGCTGCAGTTGGGTTTTGTGGGATGAGAATGGATTAGCGCGGGTGATGTCAGTGGTCGATGAAGGATTTTGTTGCGTGGGAGCGGGGCGCTCGGTGACGGAGTTCCACGGTTGTCGCATTAATGGCCTTTGAGGAGGCTGATCGCCAAACATTTCCTCGATCGCATCGAAAAATTTATGTTTTATAAGGGATGCGACTGGCACCTGTTCGGGTGCTGATTGATTTTGAGATGAGTGCAGTGTGGGTTCTACCGTATCCGCGGCTCCGGCCTTGAGAGCCTTACGTGCTTTCTTTGCGCGTTCTTTAAGAGTGCGGTAACGTTCGTCTCTGATATTGGCGAACTCTTCTTGTTCGTCTTCGGTTACGCGGTGGCCGTCCTGAATGAGGAAGTCGGCAGGTTGTACGGCGTGAGCGAGACGTTCCGCAATTGGAATAGACATGTCGCATCGCTGCAGTTCGAATATCGCATCCGGTTGTGATCGTTTGAGACTAGCTCGACCGGGAATGTAAGCGACGCGGTTCAATAGTATAGCTTTGGTAATACGAACGGGTGTACATTCAAAGAATTGGAGTGTTGCCTTTTTCGCGGGCCAGTCAGCTGGCAATAATAACAGGATGCTGCCGCCCGGGCGTACTAAGATCGACGCTATACGGGCGCAGGCGATATCATACTCGAATGGCGGATTGGCGACGACAACGTCGAATCGATTGAATGCCGCCTTGGCAGTGCTATTGAAATCACGCGAGAGGACGTCCTGATGGAAATGAGTGATCCGACCGTCCTGTGAATTGTTCGCCTTTTTGGCTTTCGCTATCCGTTCTTCGTCCAATTCGACTGCGATGAATCGTGCTTGTTGTTGTTCCTTGAGTTTCTTAGCGATGGCCAGCAGGATTGGTGCCTCGCCGGCAAATAATTCAATAACGTGTATCGATGCGGTGGGAACGAGTGTAGCGATTAGCTCGCATACGTGTTCCGGTGTTTTCAGTGGCGCGCTATGCGCTATTCGATTGGTGTATCGTTGTCGTGACGAAGCTGTGCGCTGTAGAATCCAGCGCGGTTCTTTCGCTAATTCCTGAGGCAACTTGCCTTCAGGTTCTCTTTGATTTTCGTTCACGGCGATGGCGAGGAATGGCTTATCGATATTCGCGAAGCGTGTTTTTCGACCGGTGTCGAAATAGTATGGTGCGATTCGTCGAATGTGGAGTACTTCTCTGTCGGAGCCGGTGCTGCTCGTCACCTCCACAGCTCTGTTCCCGACCAAATCAGTGATGAGATAAGGGCCTTCCCATCGTCGGCGCATTTTGTGGTTGATTCCCTTCGCGCGGTCGCCGGTGTAGATACGCACATATTGTCCGATTTGGAATCGATGGTCAGCGGCGTCTTTGTTCTCCGACCGTCGGCGTTGTTCTTTGTACAGATCGTTGTCGGCGGCTATCACTTCTCTCATTAGACGAGTTCGCGTCTCTATCTGTTGGTGGTATGACTGTAGCTCAGCTGCTGGTGCGCCGGTCATATCTTCGGTGAACGCGATGCTTTGTTCCAGTGGCAGCGGAAACATGACTGCGTCTGTGACTGAGTGTATCGTATTGAGGAACATGGCGTGATTGGGAGAGTGACCATATTTGCCGATTCGAGCGTTGAGAATTCCCTGTACTGTCGCCGTTAGTGTTTTCCAATCGTCGGGCTCGTGTCGCGGGTAATCGTCTTCGTCATCATCGGAGGGCGTTTGCGCCTTTAGGATTCCTTTGTCCAACATAATACGAAAGCACGCATATAACTCTTGGTGCCGTCGCTCTTCTTTTCCGTTCGATTGTGGGCAGTAAATCGACGTGAATACTTGCTTATATCCGAACATTTGCTCCATTGCTAATGCGATGCGACTCGTGAAATTATTGCCATTGTCGGAGATAAGGCAGTGAAATTGACCGAACGGAGCGATCCAATTGTCGAAGATCGCGATTGCTGTCGTAGACGCGGATTGGTCGCGCATTGGTGTCAAAACGTTGTATCCTGACCACTCATCCGTGAGGCTGAGGAGACAAGTATACCCGTCTGACGTCGTAGGGAGAGGACCAACACAATCGACGTGGACGCGCTGATTGTAGTGTGTGGCCTGTGGCTGGCTAGGCACACCTCCGTTGTCTCGTTTGTTTCCACTTGCTTCTTGACACGTGGGGCACGATCGGACGTAATCGGCGATATCTTTATCCATACATTCCCAGTAATACAACTGTTTCAGCTTTTCGGTGAGTGCCTTGGCACCGGGGTGACACGAGATGCGTGTGGATGGTCCTTCGTGATAGGCCCACAGATATGTGGTGATGAGATGAGTTGGGATGACCACCCGATTCTCGCGCATAAGTATTCCGTCGTTCGATAAGTGCCATATTTTCTTCCGGATTCTGTTGAGCGTTGCTTTGTCGAAATCGTCTTTGTTCATCCGATCCGGATGGCGTAGAGCCATGATAAGGGTGGCGCATTGAGTGTCCAATAGTTGCTGGTCTTTCATGTCCAGCTTTTGCAAATCTTCGATCGCGAGTAGCCGTCCTCCGCGTTTGAATGCTCGATCGATTTTCTGTGCGAACGTATGCGTGTCCATTGCTTCGTTGTCTAATGGGACGTCGATGTGGGCGTGCTTATATCCTTTGGCTCGTTGTCGGGCGCTACGTCGCGGTAACTGGACTGTGGTAGCGTTGGATTTCTCGTCTGCGTCGAATGCTTCGGTTAGTGAGCGTCGTACGTTAATCTGACTCGACTGTTGGCTTCCATCCTTGTTATCCAGTTGTCGATCGCGTTCCTTGTTGGCATACGTGAGTTTCAGCGGTGCTATGGTATCGGCGGTCACTACAGGAGCGACAGTGGTTGTTGGGTTATCGGAGGGAGCTGTCACCGGCGTGGCAGACTCCAATGAATCGTCGGTGGGAGCAGTTATTGGTACCGTGGGCTCCGGTGGGGCATCGGCGGAAGCCACTTCAGTAGAGGTGGCTTCAGAGTCGGCTGGTTTGAAGGTTGTGGCGGGGTCCGCTGACCGGACGCCCGCTTTGAGTCTAAAAGGTCGTGATTGCGGTGTAGGCGTCGTCTGTTTCGCCGGCATTGGTGGACGTTTCCATACTTTGCGTTCCCGTTCTTTGAATACGAGTTTGCGCGTCGACGTTCGTGGTTGAACCGAGGGTGCCAACGCGATAGCTGATACCGGTTCCGTTGGTGAGATTGATGGTGTGGGGTCGATGGTTGGTGGCATTGGTGTGTCCGGCGGCCTGGTCGTGGCTGATGATCCGTCGTTGGTGGCTATGAACTCTGCTTCGATACTGGCGATAACGTCGTCATCTGATGTGACGCGGCGCGGCGTCGAGTTGCGTGATTGACACATCCATGCGTAGGCCGGTTTCCACTCCGGCGCTTCCGGGTTGAGCGTCGCGATTGTCGTATTTTTATGTGTGTCATCGATCCATTCCACTGTTGGGGCACCGTTTTCCTTAGTCGTATTGTCGTCGTCGGTTGTTGTGGTATCGTTTGGTTTGCCGTCGGCTTTCGCATCGCTATCAACTTTTGTGTTGGTACCGTTTGGTTCATTCGGTTCGTCGAATAATTTACGCGTAATGGCTGTATCCGACTCCAATCTCTTCTTTCTTTCTTTCCTATTTAATAATTTCAACGCTGCGGCGGATATGTCGTGCGGCAGCTTTAGTGTAGCGTTGGCCGTTTTCATCGTCTTCGTCGCACGGTCAATTATTGGTACGTCTGTGTTGGTGAGTCGTTCCGCGTCTTCCTTTGTAATGTTGGTGCCTTTGCCGTTGGCGGGTTGCAGCTGAACGGAGAGACGGCTGAGGCCGTCCGCGAATGCGTTGATAACGCCGTCGACGTGTGCGATTGTGAAATCGAAGGGCGCTAATTTCATCGCCATGGCACGCATCTGTCGATTGAGATCGGCTGACCTGTCGAATAATGGGATGAGGTTGTTGTGGTCTGTGAATAAGAGGAAGTGTTGATTGAGTAAGTATCGCTCGTACTTGTCGAGCATCCAAATTACGCCGAATAATTCCAGTTTCTGAGCCGAATAGCGGCTTTGCGTGTCCGTTAGCGTCTTACTGTCGTAGCGGAATATGCGCCATTCGCCATTGGTGTATTGGTAGATGACGCCACCGAGGCACTTTGATGACGCGTCGGTGTATACAACTGTCGGTGCGCCGGGGACGAAATGCTGCATTCTGACGATGGCGGCGACGCGATTCTTGATGGTACCGAATGCTTTCTCTAATTCATCTGTCCAACTGAACGGTAGTTTCTTATTCAGTCGCTTTTTCAAGTCATTGAACGGTTTCATTGCCTCCGAAAAACGTGGAATAAAGTTGGCGAGCCAACCACACGTTCCGATGAAGGCCCATAATTCTTTTTCAGTCGTTGGGCGCTGTACGTCTAACGCCTTCTGTATCGAATAGTCTGTTGGTTTGACGCCGTCCGCGCTAATACTGAAGCCGAGGAATTCGACCTCGCGTTGGAATAGTTCCGTTTTCGATAGTTTGCATTTGATACCGGCGCGGATGAGTCGCTCTAACACGTCTTCGATGGCGGCTAAGTGTCGCTTTGGGTCGTCCGGAGTGGCTATCATAACGTCGTCCATGTAAAAGACGGCGTCATTGCAGCCATCCAATGCTTCCTGCATTGCTCTGTTCCACTCCGCCGGCGCGTTTTTGTGACCAAATAGTGACGATGTGCATTCGAAGAGCCCAAATGGAGTGGTGAAGGCAGTGAGCGGCTGGTCTTCAGGTACGATGGGCATATGTTGGAACGCACTGACGATATCGAGTTTGCTGAATAGTTTGGCGCCGGAGACTGAGTCGATTATGTCCGTTAGCGTAGGCATTGGGTATGCGTCGGCTTCACATTTGCTGTTGAGCCGTCGAAAATCGATAACCATACGCATCTTATCCGACCGTGGCTTCACGACGAGGAACGCGGGGGCTGCCCATTCGCTGTGGGAGCGTCGAAATGTTCCATTGGCGAGGCCGGTGTCGATAATCTCTTTCATTTGTTGTCGTCCTTTCTCTGTTTTGATTGGGATTGGTCGTGCCTTCGCTGGTCTCTCACCCGGTTTGAGACGCAGTTTCACTTGGCGTTTGACTCTTCCTACATCGCCGTCGAATCGTGACCACGCTTTGCGCGTGCGATCCAAAACTTTGTTGATCGCGTCGTCGATTTCCTTATCCGAAACTTCGCCAATTGTAATCTTTGCGCGAAGTTCTTCGATCGTTTCTGGCATTTGTGGTGCGTCCGATGGAATCGGTATTGCGATTGTTTCTTTATCGATGACGGTATGTCCATCGGCGGCGATGGCTGCGATAACGAATGGTTGCGTTGTAGAGCGGTCGGCTGTGAAGAAATCCGATACCCATACTTGATCGCTATCCTTTTCGGTGCTGCAGAGTGATGGCGGTGGCGGAAGACGGTGGCGCGAGGGCGCGTCCGCGAATGAAGAGTAGTAATTGCGAACCGATGACGGTGTCGGTCGAGATCGCGATTGCGGTTTGGCCGGTTCAGTCTTCGTCGGTAGCGGTGTGCGTCGAAAAGGCGCCTTGGCCGCAGTTTTGGCGGAGGACGCAGGGGCGTCAGTTTTATCGGCGGGCGCGGGAGCGCCTGTTTTCAAAAATTGGAGATTGACGGCGGACGCAATGGCGTCAGTGTTTAAAAGATTAATTTTATCGGTGGAGGCGGATAGAGCACTCTCTTCCTCTTTCCTTTCTTTTTCCAAAAATTCAGATTCGGAAACCGAATCACCTGCTCTGACCTGAACGGAGGTATCGTGCGAAGACGAAACTGAATAATTAGAAAAGTCAGCCGAAGAATCGGCGACGTAAGTTACAAAGGGGGTATTTTGGGGAGGGTCCTCAGCGGAGGGCGCTTCAGAAGTACGCGCCAGAGAAGAACTTAAAATAGACGGTGGGTCGGTTGAAGTGTCGACCGCAGAAATAATAGTGGGAGGTTCAGAGGCAGGATAAGAAAAAGAGGAATGAAAAGGAAAAGAGGGGAGAGGTCTATCCTGTTGTCCTCAATAGGTGTCTTTCAGATCGTCCTCATCCGATTGAGCGTTGCATCCATTCGTTTGTTTGTCGCCCAAATCATCCAATCGGCGTGCGTACCATTCACGATAGATGTCGTCTTGGGAGACCCCGATCTGGTCAATGATATCGATTCCGTCTTCGGTCTTACCCAGATCCATTGTCATATAATCCGCGGAGGGAGTGTGGTCAAAAATTTGCACTCCATTCAGATCGGAAAACGTGAGCGGTGCCAATGGGAAGTTGGACGATCGTGTTACATCGGTGGCCGTAGTGGCAAAAGACGAAACGGAGATATTGTCGGAGGCGTCGGCAGACGCAATAGTGGTGTTATCGGAGGCGTCGAAAGACGCAATAGTAGTGTTATCGGAGGCGTCAGAAGTCAGAGACGCAATAGTGGATAAAAACGATAGCGGTGGAGCGGGGATCTTCTTGTTGATAGCTTCCAATAAGAGGCTGATCCATTGCTCAACGTCCGGTGCTAAGACTGAACGACCCTTGACCGGATCGAAGACTTGATCGAACTTAAAAATACGATAGCCGCGGTGGTCCATTTCGTCGACGCCGGCGATTCGTTTCTGTGGCAGAGAGCAGAGAATGGGGTTGTCCATTGGATAAGAGTGTCCCGTCTGCGGATTGGTGATTGTAAGCGCCAATTTGGTATCCAATTGCAATTCTTTGTTGCCCGGTACGTTGAACGATGCGCCATTGCGTTTGACGGCGCGACTGAGTTTGTCACTGTGACCGGTGAAGAATTCACGCGCAACAGCGGAGACTCCGGCACCCGAATCGATGAGTGTGAGCACAGGCTCGTTGGTTTCTTCGGCTGTGGTCCATTCGTAGACAAGCTCGCCTGGCTTGCACATGATTGCACGTTGGCCGTCGGTAGGCTGTGGGACGATAGAAGCGATCGGAATAACGGTTTCCGGTATATGGCCGTTTGGAACGATCGCTGCGATGCTGCTGCTGGGCGGTGGCGGCGGTCCGCGGTTGTCGCGTCGGCGATAGCGATTGAAATCTTTGTCTTTCGGCGTCGTGAGAACCTCCGGCGGCTGTCGATCGTACCACGCGATGAACTCAGTTTTGATGGACTCCCATTGGCTATCCAATTGATTCATTGACTGAATACACGTGGGCGCCTGTGGAAGCGCTTGGCCACTAATCCTGGCTAACTCCCGCATCTCAAAATATCGGAAATCGACCGTATACGAGAATAAGCCACGCGAACGGAGTCGTGAAGCGATTCGTCGGCCGTCCTGCGGGCGAATCGGAGAGTAGTTTGGCGGGTGCTGTGGGGTCCAACCGATGGTCGAGTCCGACAGTTTCCAGGCGTCTTCCGATGATATTCCTTTCGATCCAGCGTAGGCCTGAGCGGCGGCTGCGCGGGAGTCCCTCCACATGTTCAGGATCTGTTGGTCCCGCGCCGCGCGTGTCGTGCATTCGTAAGCATGGTGTCCGTGTCTGCGGCAATGGTAGCATCCTTCACCGCGCTGTGGTGTTCCCACGTTGCGACGATCGGTGCTGAAACCACCGCGGCGACCGGATTGTCTTCGCATCGGCGCGTGTCGGCTCTGTCGAAATGGTTGCTGGCGTCCACCTCGATACGATTGTCCTGGCTGCCCGTACGATGGGCGTTGCTGCTGTTGTCGTGGTGGATGTCGGCCGCCTGGCTGCTGAAGCGCGCCCGGTGACTGCGCTGATGTAATGGCGTTGATCGTGTTCGCTTGGGACAATGGCACTCTCTTCTGTTTGAAAACGATGCTACTGAGGTCCATCGTCAGGTTGTCCAGCGTATACGCATCGTTGGGATCTCTGATCCGGTCCATAACACCATTGATTTCAACGCGCAGCGCGATATTGGATTCCAAACTCTGTGAGAAGCGCTGCAAAATGTATCCATCGATGTCTTCTATAACGTACGCCGGTTCCGTCTTTCGGAGAAACTCCACCACGTCGTTTGATAATCGTTGGCGACAACGTCGCATGTTGTTCGCGATCGCGTGAAGCTGGTCCGGAATATCACCGATGAAACCCTTCCAATTGGTTCTGCCGATGCGGTTGGCGGTGTCGACTGCCTTCTTCCAGTCAAGGGTTGGGTCGCCTGCGTTGGCGAGCGTTTCCAAAAATTGGGCTCTGGTCATGACAAATTCGTTGCTTGGTTGGTCGTAGAAGGCCTCGAATTTTTGGCGCGCGTCGTCTTCAAAGTGTTCCAATAGAACGTGGATGACGTTGTCGAGTCCGTAGTTTGCCTCGCCGATGTTCAGGATATTCTGTATCTGTTCCTGTACCGTACGCGTCTTCAGCTGCGCCAACGTGATCGCATTCGGTAATTTCGCTCTAATCATTTGGCCCAATAGGTTGTAATCCTTGATTGTGATCTGTCTGCGCGGTGCTGGTAAGCCCGGCGGTGCGCTCATATCGGCGGCAACTTGCTGTTGCTGGAACATCAGCGGCGGCTGCGCATAATAATTCGACATTGGACGATACGGTGCTGGCTGGGCGGCCTGAATCGAGATACTCGGCTGCGCGATATTGTTACCGGTCGGCAATTGTTGTGTGGATCGGCGCGCCATCGGTGATAGCGAAAAATCGGGAACGACCGGCTGGCTGACGTGGTGCGCTGGTAGCACGACTTGGGCTGATGAGTTGGACGCAGTATGTGGGCGTTCCGGTGCGGCGACGACCTTTCGGTCGCTGACATTGGGTTGTGCTGCTTTCTTCGCCGGTGGCTGTATTGTGTCGCAGATTATTTTCCGGACGCCACCCAATTGTGCGAGTGTTTCGCCCATCGCTGCCATTCGCGCCCATCGACTCTTGTTCGTCTCGTTTTCGACGTCCGTCAATAGCATCTGTTCTTTACAAATCTGTGCGTCCGGCGGCGGCCAGTTAGGCGGGTAGGACTTCGGTCTGACGTTCACATCGTAGAGCATCTGTGTCGTAACGATATCCAATAGTGGAAAGTGGTTTTCGCCAGCGGTGACCGACTGATTACACGCGGCGAAGAGTTCCTGTTCGTCGGACGGCAGCGCGTTTACCATTACCTGATCCGCGTCGGTGATGCCAATGGTGTGCATCTCGTGTCGTTGTGGATCTCGCCGAGTGGTCCACAAAATCTTGTTTTGGATGCGCGTGATCTGTTGCGGTTTCGGCTGGCTTTCGTTGCTGTCGGTGTCGACATCCATTCGGTCCGCGACGTCGTCCGCTGGTTGCGGTCCTGCTTTCAGCGCCGCTCTAACCGTAGGGGCGTCTTTCTTGGCTAATGCGGTTCTCTTCGATGTCAGGTCCGTGCCCGAAGTGTCGGCGGCGACGCGTGGTCGCGGAGAGCTAAACGATGCGGTGGTAGCTTCGTCGTCCACTTCTGATTCGTTGGGATTTTGGTCGACGTCCATGTCTTTCTGATTCTCTTCCTCAATCAGGTCGTTCAACGTCTGCGGTTTCATCCGAGTCGGTGTATCGCAGTCCTTGTTCTGGTGCGTGGGAACGTGAGTATTGCGGGTGGTGTTCAACTGTTGGAGCGGTTGCGGTGGAGAGTAGTCGGGTATAGTAAGGGTAGATGAGAGTGAGTGAGTGAGTGTTTTTGATCGCTTCGTGTGAGTCGATTCTGAAGTCGATTCCACGTCACGACGTACTCTCTTCGGTGGTGGGCTAGCCACATTCTCTTTCGGCGGTCGGGGTTCCGGAGTGTCCGTGGCCCGACTGGTGGTCTTTCCTCTCTTCGATGGTCTGTACGGAGGCGGCGTTGCTGATGATGACGGAGGCGTCGGTGTACGCTTGGGTGTGTGGCGAGATGGTCTACTGCCGCGGCGGTGTCTTTTCTCTCGAGGCGATCTGCTGTGGTCATGTCTTCGCGTCGCGTGCCGCCTGCTTTTCGATCGTCGATCCGAGTTATACCGAACGTCCTGTTCTGTGTAGCGCGATTTTGCGGCTTCCTTCGCTTCGTATTCGTCGTGTACCTGGCGTGCTGCTTCTAGCGCACCCATTCCGCTTTGTATCAGCTCTGCCACTTTGTTGTCATTGTTCTTCATGTCCCGCTGAAATTGCGCTATCTGTTCACTTCTTATTCTGTACGCGCTGCCTATGAGATCGACC
>JAAUYM010090538.1_pt1 | contig 11336 bp, 15 predicted proteins | sample 7278001 | NCBI WGS metagenome assembly JAAUYM01 (sample SAMN14350224, study PRJNA611818) | marine sediment metagenome | isolation source: surface marine sediment (1.8m) | place: French Polynesia: Moorea | collected 2018-08
AAAAAAAAAACAGCGCTGGATGAGATCTCTTCCTTCGGCGTAACAGGTGGACAAGTCAGGGTCACGACACAATGTGCGCGTGGGTGTCCCCGTGATCTCGAGACTGTTGACGCTTCTTTTCTCATCCCAGAGGTTTACATACGTATTACACTGACTGTACGTAGAACTCGTGCAAACATGGCGTCTTTTACCGCGTGAGAAATGTCTGTTGCACATTTCTATAGTGTAACATTAACTTTCACTTTTATCTTATTCCGCTCCGCGTCAGGAGTCCTAACTAACGGGTATGCTCAAAAAATGACTCAAAGCATCAGTCAAAAGCATCAGACAAAAAAAATCTTGTGACGACTAAACTTATTAAGTTCGACCCTTGTGTAGTACGGATCCTGTTTAATTGTTGAGCCGAAATTTCTCAAGTTTCACTCTTGCTGTCTGTTGCTAAAACAAAGTCCAACTTCTTGTCAGCTGTAATCATCATTTTTCTCTCTTTCCACCTTTAGGAGTGAAACATGCTTCTTCTATGCACTAATTGGACTTTATATGGACTTTATATTGACAATTTGGCACATATTACAGAGTCGAGCTTTTTCCTGCCTAAAACAGCTAGCTTGCTGCTTTTCGAGCATTCTACATTCAAAGAAGTGAGACGTCTCTCTCCAACAACGCATGTACGTAGTAGTAGAGCGGAAAATAAGCCATTGGGTGGAGTTTTCTTCTTCATACACCTCGTTTCCTTTCTTTCTTTCTTTCTTTCTTTCTTTCTTTCTTTCTTTCTTTCCTTTCTTTCTGTGCGAAACGCGTCTCCTTTGAGGCACGCGAGACCCCGATGAGGAGACACGCGAGCGAGGATACAGGGTGTCTCGGTCGGTGCGGTAAGGGAAGGGGAGTTGGGGAGCTCCCTCCTTCATCATTGTCGTCATCATCCACACTTCAATTTATTATTATTTCTGTTCTTTCCTTTCTCCCAATCGGGAAATTGCGCCGGCAGCAACCGATGATTGCACTGTACTAGTAGGTCTAGATCTTGACTCCAAGAAGGTCGACCTTTCATTCTCTTCACAGTTGTCAAGGGAGAGACGAGAAGAGAGAGATTATAGAAAGGTTCAATCGGATACAAAGGATGTATTTTTTAAGCTAGAGAAAGAAATCTCGTCGTGCTCACTTTTACATGGTTAGACAAAGATTTCTGTACTATGAACGTACTGTACGTCACCTTATTATCTTTGTCTTATGGTATACTGTACTAGATACAGTCAGATAGAGTGATCATAAAACCAAAGTTTGCGGTACAGTAGAACGCGATATACTGTAGGTCAATAGCTGTAATTTTGCTATAACAAAGTTTTTTAGTGGGTATAGCAGAGGTTCTTTGGAAAAAAAGACACTTTGCGCTACCGGTACAGTAGAGTTTCCTGTAGCTGAAGTCTACTGTACGTAAGTTAGGACGTTCACTGTTGAAGTCCAATGGTGCCCCGATTCAGACGAGGGAGGAGGCCGAGAGAGGGAAGACGAGAAAGCAATTAGGCGAACTAGATGCTTCATTTTCACGGCCAGAGAAGAAAGAAAGGGAGGGGAAGGAGGGGGGGCATAATGACATTAGTGGGAGGGAGGTCATCAGTTGGTCGGGTGAGCGGGCAAGCACAAAGGAAAGGAGGAGGAGAAGAAGGAGGTGATTCGAGTGCGTAGTTACATACGTGCGTACTGACAGTACTGTAATTACGGCACAGCACCCGCCGTTGATGGTTGGAAAACTCAAAGCACTGCGGGAGGGAGAGAGAGGGTGTTAGCTCTTGGAAATGTTAGGGCAGCGTGCTTGTCATGTCTGTGCAATCTGTCACTCTTTTTTACTTTTTTTTACAAAAGACAACAAAAAAATCTGAGAAAGTAATGAGATCTCAAGACGAGTGAATAGACCTACTCAGTTGTCAAACGGAGAGATTGAAAGATTGATTGAGGTGAACCTGTTTAAAATTAAGGACAGGTACGTGTATTAATCTCGGCTTTTCAGGACAGGTTGAGATATAGATTGTGTAGTAGTACAATGACTTTACCTTAGCTACATGTCAATGGTGTTTTCCAGAAGATTTTTAAATTAATCAAGATTGCCTATTGACCGAGTCCCGGTTAACCGAGTTCGCCTGTACTGCTGTAGTACGTTGTGTGATTGAGTTCTCTAGAGCAGTACCATTTAGTCTTATGGTGGGAAGAGAAGGGTTTGGAGTGAGGTATGTTTTCCCTACCCCACCTCACTCCCATCTTCCCTCAAAGCAGCATTTTTTCCTTCCTCCTTCTAAGGTCCCTTCCTCCTCCTTTCTCCCTTGTGGTGGCGTGTCTGGTCGTCGTTAAAAGACCTCCATCTAGCCGAAAGGGGAAAGAAATGCATGCGTTCACAACACGATCCTCCAAGTCCAATCTCTAGGAGAGAGGAGGGTCGCAACTGATCAAGACGCCGACATTAACCGGTCTTGGAAGTGCTACTCCCTAACAGTCATACGTACGTATACCCCACGGCAGTTGGATTTCGCCGCTTTTGGAAGTGCGCGGGCCAAATTTGGCCCCCGGAACACTACCCCCCACCAGGCAAGCAGGGGCCGACGCGGGGCCGGAAGGAGAAGATGGAAAGAGCGAAGGAAGGGAGGTGGAAAGCGGGGTTACTACCAGAAGGCAGGGAAAGAGTGGGCTGACTGAATGAGTACGCCAAGGCATGTCACACACATTTGTTGCTCTCTTGCCTAATTGGACATCAAATCTGATTTGGAGGGAGGGAAGGGAAGGAGAGGGAGGAGGACAGAGGGCAGGAGGGAGAAAGCTGCTGGTCCATCCTTGTACCTACATCTTTGGTCAATTGGCAAAATGTTGCGTTGGACTTTCTTAACCTTATGCATTGCATCGAGATGTCACTTTATCAGCTGGCCAACTTTGCTACTTTAAAAGTTGAAGACAATTTTGAGCAAATTATCTTGTACGTAGTAGTATGCAGATTAAAAAACATTTATGACATCGCACATGTGTACTACGTAGTGTAGTACGTACAGGTGTGAGGACATCCGCGACAATGTTGTAACCATCGCGCCATACGTACGTTTTCGCTTAGGAAAAATTAAACATGCCGTACTTATTCATTTCAATGCAATTTGACAAAACATGCACAGACATACCTTACTGTAGTAAGTACTATGTACGTACGTATCTAGTTTACTATGTATATAGAATGTGTTTTCTCTTAGAAAATTAGACTTTTTACGTTTTTTATGGTTTATCTTTCAACCCTGGCCTAAAACCGGGTGGGAATAAGGGAGCTGGCGTTTGCCGTCGGCCATCCGGACGTGGCTAGAGTTGATAAAGTTGTTGAGGTTGTTGATAATGATGTTGATGTTGACGGTGTAATTTGCCACCACATACCAATGACCATTTGGGCTGCAAAAGAAGTGGTGACATATTAATAAGTAAAGAAGTGTTTGAAAAGTACCCCATTAGAGAACAGAACATGGGCTATTCTCTACAATTTTTTTTCTTAAAAAATTCTAAATTATTTCTCTTTCTCGACAACAGCTTGAGTTCTTTTCCCATGACCACGCTAGGGCTGGAGGGTGGCATCCGCTTCCCTTACCCAACACTCAAAGTCGAGTGGAAGAAGGAGGAGAGAACAAAATATTTTGTGAATAGAAAAAGTTTTGGCGTCAAGAGGAGGGAGGAGAAGGGAGAACAAAGTGAGGAAGAAGCAGTTTCAACAAAGAGAGAGGCTTAACAGAGAGAAAGAAAGGAAGGTCGGCAGATGTGGAGGAAAGTTGGCAGAAAGAGGAAAGACAATTCCAAAAAGAAGAGGAGAAAGGGGGGAGAGGAGGGAGTCAACAAAAATTTCTCTTCCGGGGAAGAGAGGGAGCAGAATTTTTCCCCTACTTCCTTCATTGTTGGCTTTTTTTGGAAAAAAGAGTAGGCAATGATACGAGAAGAAGAGAGGGAGGAAGGGGAAAAGCCTACAGACTGACTTCTTAATGATCGTTCTTCCATTTCGAAGAGGAGGATGGAGGAGGTTCCACTCTGGAAGAAGAAGGAAAAGTAGAAGTTAGACAAGAAAGAGGAGGAGAAGGAGGTACCTACAGTTTCTGGGAGGAGAAAGAGATGAATTAAGAGGACGAAGAAGGCGGAAACTCTTTGCATCTTTTAGCCCCCGAGGGAAAAAATGTTAAAAAGGCTGGAGAAGGGAGAATGGAAAGAAGAAGGAGAGTCTTACGTGGCGGAAACCAGAATGTGGAATTTGGCCTCCCTGCTTGCAAATTTGCGCTTGACGCCAAAAAAGAGACGCCATAACAGATATGAAATATCGAAAAAAACTTAATTGGCTTTGTTGCTTTGGCTTTGTTGGCATCGGTTACAGTATAGGTATCTGCAAATTACATCCTCAGCTCTAAGACTGCTGCTGCCTTGGGCCATGAAAGCCTTAAACCTGGAAAGGAGGGCTCTTAAAATGGGTTCTTTAAAATTTAGAAATGTTAGAAACCTTCGATAGTAAAGAAATTCTTTAGTGACATATATTTCAAAGATTATTAAATCAAATGGCTAGATCAAAATACGGCACATTTCTTGCTGAATGTGTACCTGTACATTATCATACCTACGTAAGACAAATAAGAGAAATACAAAAACAATATGAGAAAAGGTTTCCTTTCCAGGTCCGAGACCTCTATGCTTGCGTTTAGAGGAACCCGCGCCTGTAATAGTATGAGAGACTGGGAGGGGTAGAAAAAAACCAAGAAAAGTCGTGTGGACGCGCTAAGCCCTTTTCTGGCAACAGAGGCGGTTTTTTGGGGGTGGTTGAGTTGATCGGCGTTCACAATCTTCTTCCTCGCAAAAGGAAAGAAAGAAAGGAAGGAAGAGAGGAAGCTTCGACTCCGAAGACTCAAAGTTCGAACTTGTCATCGCTCTCCTCCTCCTCCCTTCCTTTTCCTCCTACCAGTCCCAGATTCTCACGTTCCTCTCTATGTCTCCACTTCCTCCCATAGGACAGAAGCACTGAAGCCGGAGGAAAGAAGAAAAGAAGGAAAGTTGTTCATTTTTCTGCCTTTCCCCGTCGTCCCCCTCTGCCTTCCCCCACCCCCTTCCCCTCGTAGCTCCACTCCAGTCCCCTTTTCCCTCCCCTTCTCCCCCACCTTGGCAATTCTCCCCCTCTTCATCTTGCCAAGAAGTGGAGGAAGAAGAGAGAGGGGGGGAGCGAGCGAGGAAGCCGAACGCGGCCCCAACTCCAACCAACGAGGAAGCAAAGAAAGAAAAAGAAAGGAAAGGAAGGAAGACGGGGAGCAGTGGGCTAGCATGCCACACAAAACAGGCATAATGAGTATGTCGTTTGTGGTAGTAGCAAAAGGAAGGAGGAGGCCGCTGCACCGTCGAAGCAATGGAAGAAATCATCGTTAGAACGCTCTCTCTCTTTCTCGTCTGGCAGACCATTGAATAGAGACTTGTAGGTACTCGTAGGTGCGTCGTGGTTTGCCAACGCGACCTCGCATCTGCCCCCAGTCTTCTATCCGTAGCACGAAATTGCATACTCGTACTTCCCCCTCCCCTTACTACAGTCCAGATATGACGATTCCACAGGCCAGCCCTGGAAAAAAAGCGGGACATGTAGGCGGTTAAGGAAGGAGGAGGTGGGGGGAGAGAATGCATGAAATATTAAGAAGACAGCGGTGTCCTTCTCCTCCTCTTTCTCACTATATGCTTATAAGAGGGTATAAGATAAAAGCAAATCTTTCTTCTGTCCATGAAATAGGGACTTGTTAGCTCCAGTGGTGTCTCCTACTACCGGGGTCCACTGTAGTACAGTGGAAAAATACTGCATGATTGAGCCCAAACCTCTTGTCTTCCAAAGTGTAATGGGACTTCCTTTCCCCCTCCGGTACCCACCGCACTAGAATTCCAGACAAGAGGTCCAATTTCAACACAGGCTGCTCCATTCTGGGGCTATACTTACGCATGTACATGTACAGTATGTACTAGTACTGGCGTTTCAAACGTGCTGCGGAGGGAGAATCCTCCTTCTCTCTATACCTCCCCCCCTCTGGTTGCAGGGGCAGCTGTGACAGGGCTGGGTTGGAGAGGGTTGTCAATATATCGACTGTTTATCCTCTCTAGTGCCGTGTGTGTGGGGGGGGGCTATATCAGGAAGAGAAGGAGAGGGAAGGAGGCTGGGGTGCTCTCTCACTTTTCCTCCAACGCCTTTACCGTCCGTAATTACCTCTCCCTGCCTTCCTCACTCTTCTCTTGGTAGAGTTACCTCAGCCTCCTCATTTCCCCGCTTTCTCTTTTGCTGGAAAGCCACATACATATTTTGAGCTATTTTCCTCCTCCTCCGACCAGCTTTTGATTTTTTTTCTTCCCCGGAAGCAGAGGAGAAGTCAGACTTCTCTTTGCATCCCCCCTCTCCGCATTGGATATCCAGTCCTCCTCTCGCGAGCAGGCAGGAAAGGGGGGCATCTGCGTTCAGTCCTCCTTCCTCTCGTCTCTTATTCTCCAAATGGCAGCAGATGAGGTCTCCTCTTTCAAAGCTGCTCTCTCTCTCGGCCTCCTTCCTTTCTTCGCTGCCTCCATCGCTTCCAGGAAGGGAAAAGGGGCGGAGGAAAATTGCGGCCTTGGTCGCCACATCGATTCACTCTCGAAGCACCACGGACAACTGCAGAGGAAAAAAAATTAGGAAGGATTGTTTGCCAGTCTGCCTGTCACTTGACGTGTCTTCTCTCCTTTTTTTTGGGTAAAGTAGTGGGGTGGGTAGGGTTGTGGTAGTGAAGGGTAGAGTTGGGAAAGACTTGGATGACTTGTACCATTTGCCCGCGTCTTTTCCTCCTTTATTCCTTCGCCTACGGACGACGCCGACAATCGCATATGGCGGTCACAGGAGGAGGAGGAGGGGGAGGAGGAGACATAGACGCGGTTCAACGGACCGACTGATCGAGGGAGGCAGGGTGGGAGGAAGGGACGAGAGGCATGTGAATGTGGGTGGCTTGGGAGGAAAGGATGGCCAAGCGTTAGTGAGAAAGAAAGGAAGGAAAGAAAGGCATCGCTTACTATCGAAATACGATCGGACAGAGGAAGAGGAAGAGGAAGAAGACGCAAGATGGTTTTCATACAGTGTAGTAGGGTCTCTCTCTCTCCTCCCTTACGGTAGTGGCTTTCTTTTCCGATTCTCTGCCATGTACGTACAAGTTTTAATCGGAAGGAGATAGTCCTGTAGTATGTTTACTATTACTACAGTACTACGTACAGTTCTTAGTCTGCCACAAACCTACGGTGAATGAGCTAACGTATCACTAACTGATTCCGCTGTGTCTTCTCTCCTTTTTTCCAGTTTCTTCCTCCTTATTCACTGGTCTCAGATCGGAGTGCTGACCGCCACCACCCTCACTGCCAAACAAACGTAGGAAGATGAAGATGAGGTCAGTGGGAAGAGGAGGAGGAAGAAGAGGAAGAATACCCTGGCCCAGGAAGGAGGAAGAGGATCAGATCGGCAGCGGCTTCAGCGTCGGCGGACAGCGGGGAGGGATCGAAAATGTGAATAACAACGGTCACGGTGTCGGCGAGGAGGAGGCTGATGACGACGCGCTTGATGACGGCGGCGGCGACCCCTGTGCCAAGCAGTGCCAAAGAGGAAGGAGGAGGAGGAGGAGGAGGAGGAAGGGGTCGGCAGCAGGAGAAGAGGAAGAGGAAGAATGTAGCGTCACGGAACTGGAAAGAGGGGAGGAGGAGGGGGGATCTCCGTCGCCTTCATGCCGCGTCGTCCTCCTCATCTAATCACTTCACGAGAAGAAGAGAGGAGAGAGGGAGGAGGAGAGACTTGAGAACAGTGAATTCCTCCGCCCGTTCACAGAATCTGCTAAGAACTTTACTACAACTATACTACAAGAAGACAGGGGAGAAAAAGTTCGTTGTAACCCATTGCCTCGCATATAAGGTAAGAATTGAAATCAAATCTTTTTCTTTTTTTCTATTATTTGGACCAAACATTTTAATTAAAAAACATCATGATGACACACTACTAGAATTATATCTACCGTAGAACTTGCTTTCATTGTTTTTTACACGAGGTAATCCTCTCCCTCCCTTCCTCCTTCACTTCCTTATCTGGCTTCTCTCTCTTTTCTCCTCTCGATCGGCGACAAGTCCTCTTCCTCTTCCTCCTCCTCTTTCCCTCCCTTTCTTTCTATGCGACAGGAACGCCACGTCTAAAAAGATAGCGCTTATCTTCCATCCACCTTTCGCTTGCTTGGTCATATAGGTAGAAGACCGGATCTCCACCACCTATCCAAGTGAGGGGGTATCATCATAACCTTTGCCTGCATCAGGCAGAATGCGAAGCCGTATCATCATAATCAATATCATGCGACCCGACCCGGCAATTCAATTGTGAATGTGGCAGAATGCAAAGAAATATCATCATAATCCACCCATTTGTGACACAATTGACTTGCTCATAACAGAAGTTCTTGGTATACGTATGTACAGTACGTAGTGGAATCCGTCTTTATGGGTCTACTGGGTCGGGTCGCGAAAACTGCTTTCTTTTGCCTCCTCCTCTACACTCCCCAGTGAAATGGGCGTTCAATCTGAGGCAGCAGCTCTGGGGCAGGCAGCACTCGACCGTGGAGTCGTTGTTGTAGTAGTAGTCACAGCGAGTTGCAGCGGGCAAGACCTTCTGGGCTCCTTCTCTTCCACTTTCTCCTCTTCCTCCTCCCTCCGTCCCCCCTTTCAAGTGGAAATGACCCGTTCTTTGTTGCCGGAACTTCACAAGACCTCAAGGCTGAAGGAGGGGAGGGGAACAAAGGGCGCGCTGCCCGCAACATTCATAGCGTCCAAAGGGGGGAGGGAGGATAGAGGGAAGGTAGGAAAGAGAGGGAGAGAGGACGGGAGAGGAGGACGGCCAGAGGGGGCAAGCATTGAAAAGTGGATGCTCTTCTTCCTGAGCATTTTTGAGCATCCTTACTCTAGCTCTTCCTGTCTCTCCTCGCCGCGGCGACGACGACGATGCAGAAAAAAACCGCCCAAAAACAGAAAGAGAGGAGGGAAGAGGGGAAGGGACCTGGAGTAGTAGATGGAGAAGAAAAGAAAGGGAGAGAGGCAGGGGAGCCTTCCTCCTTTTTCCTCCGACCGAGCGCGCAAGAGAGAGAGAGCGGAGCCAGCGAGATGGCGTCGGCGGTAGCGGCGGCCGACGACCCTCGCTTGCTCGTTCACATCCAGCCATGCACACACACTCACACAGTCAACGCGCGGACGCATGTGGATGGGGAGAGGAGGAGAGAGGAGACTTGGGGCAACCGACCAAGTTGGGCCTGAAGAGGAGAGGCAGGAGAAGAAGAAAAGAGGAGGAGGCTGACCCCCCTTCCTTCCTTCCCCACCGATTCAGTGTAGGAATTGGAGTTGCAGCAGGATACGCTATCCTGAAAGAGGAGGAGGAGGAGGAAGAAATGCAGGACACTGGAACAGCTAGTGGGAGAGAAGGAGGAGGAAGAGAAGGAGAAAGCAGGGGGAGGAAGAGGGGGCTGGTGGTGCATGGCAGCAGGAAAGAAGAAGGCCTCTTCTCTCTCCTTCCTCCTCCACCGTTCTCCACAGAGAGGGGAACCCCTAAGTTGGGGAGGGGGAAGAGAAAGAAGTAAAGTGAGCGATGGCACCTCTCCCTCTCTGCACGACCTAGCTCTCTGACAACGGGACGAGAGGAGGAGGACAGGGGTTCCCCCCTCTTTTGGGTGAAGACTCCTCTCTTCTCCTTCGGCGCTGCCTGGCTGTACCGCGGGCAGCACCCGAGAATGAAGGAGGAGGAAGAGGAGGAAGATGATCGTTGCTGGCTGCTGTCGTCGTCTCTTGCTCTTTCTTGCCACAGGCGTAGAGAAGGAGAAGTTGGAAAAGACTTCCTCCCTGCCTCCCTCCTGCAAAAGGGAGAATCTAGTAGGAAGGGAAGGAAACTTTGGTTTTTGCTGATGAGGGAGGGTTTTTTGAAGCAATTGTAATTCCAGTTGTGCAAAATAAAATACGATAATAAAAATCGTATATTAAAGTAATGAAAACCTATACTCCATGCTGTGCATTTTTTGGCCCTTTTCTTCGCTCTCGTGGGCAGCAATTAAAACAGACCGACCCGCCTTTTTCTCTCTCTTTCTCTCCCTTTCTGAATTGCCTTGCTCTACTATAGTAAATTCCTTTCCTCATCTCTCACGCACCGCCGCCAGTGCCACCAACCAACAACCCTTTCACGTCTCCCTTTATTTGATTGTTTTCCTGTGGCTGCATGAAAGGGGGGAAGCTTCACAACAACCCATGCCGCCTCTCCCTTCCTCTACCCACAGTCAGCAGCAGGGGCAGGGAAATGCTGGTAGAGAGGGGGGAAAGTACTATAGTACGGGGGGGGGGTTCCAAGGCCAGCTTGCAATACAGAACAGAACGCGTTTAGAAGGGCCGGGGGACGAACGACTGATGGCGGAGGAGGAGGAGGAGGGGGGAGAGTGATGTTTGTGGTTAGGCAAGCAGAGTCCTTCCCTTCTCTCCCAGGATTGACTGACTCTTTGCATAATGGAGGCTCATGAGAGGAAAAAAGAGAACAGGAAGAAGACTGCACCAAGTTGTACTACAGTATGTACCTACGAAGCAGTATGGGAAGAAAAGGGAGGAAAAGAAATATATCAGAAATCAAATTGTCCTTTTTTTCTACGTACAGCATAATTGTTGATCGCACTGCTAAGGGAATGAAGTGAAGTGAAAGCCATGCTGTCAGGAAAAGTGCGGTATTCCAAGTTGTACCAAATGCTTCTTCGTCAAAGCTTCCACAACGCTGCTGTGATGCCTCTCTTTCTCTCTTCTTTCTTTTCAAGAAAGTTTTTCCTCCTCTGCCGCAGTGTAAAAAGCTTTTCGTTAAAAACCTGGTGATTACGGTACATGCCTTTGCAGATGAAAAGAAAATGGAACCAGAGAAGAGTTCAAGTTATTCAGGGCTTCTTTTCATTTGCCCCTGAGCTAGCCATTGCAGGTGCCATGTGGGCTTTTAAAAGTGTCGTGCAGGAATTTCCTGCCATTTTCTGAAGTTCTGCAGGAAATGGGACATTAAAATCGCAAAAAATGTCATCAGATGTTTAATTGTAATCCCAATTCTTTAACGCAGGAGTGTAGTGACTAACAGTACTCCTAGAAGCATATTTGAAGACCTCCATATTTAAAAAAAAACACCTTGGAATACTAGGTGTGTCCTCAGCAGTCCAGGCCCAGGGCAAAATTAAGGCTTTAGGGAATTTACTAAAAAATTCAAACAGGCCAAGGTAGCCAAAAAAAAAAGTATGAATTTTAGAGTCTCGTGATCGAAACAC
>JAAUYM010058838.1_pt1 | contig 11335 bp, 14 predicted proteins | sample 7278001 | NCBI WGS metagenome assembly JAAUYM01 (sample SAMN14350224, study PRJNA611818) | marine sediment metagenome | isolation source: surface marine sediment (1.8m) | place: French Polynesia: Moorea | collected 2018-08
GACCTTCAAATCAACAAAGGAGTTGACAAGACAGTTTTGTTGATATGAAGGTCCATGAAAGTCTGAAAGTCCACCAAAATCAACAGCAAATAGAGCTGCCAAATCTTATTGGAGTGTATTTTTTCTTAGTTCCTTCTTCTCTCTTTCTGTCACCAGTGAAAAAAATTGTTTGGCAAACTTTTTTTCTTCCTTGAAGTCAGTTTACAATTAGCTGAATTTACAGTTGACTTCATAACACAACAAATCTCAGGCAGGCAGTGTCAGCTGATCAGTCCTACCTCTATATATTTAACCTCGTTGATAGGCACTCAAAAAAATTCAATCAATCAATTTTTTATACTTTTTTGTTGTAGTGTACAAGGCCTAATTTATGCGTTTATGTGGCCAAAATGGTTATAAACAAACCTATCTGGCCACCCTGACTGCAATTGAAAGTTGTTTCCCAGTATCGTTGACCTATAGCTTACGTAGCATGGTGACGGTGGCGGTGGCGTGCGGCGGCCGCTCCACTAGCCCGTCCGCGTTGTCCGCCGCGCAACCGACAGTCGCCCCCAGGTCGGTCCTAGACAGATGCCGCAGCTCCACCAGGGAGGTCACCACCGAGGGAGAGGAGGCGACGGGACCGGAAGGAAGGATCTGGGAATAAAAAGCCATGGGCATGCCCAAAAATCAATATTAAAAAGCAATTCGAACTAATAGTATGGTTTGTGAAAAATAACGGTAATGTCCCAGAAGCGTTTGACGGAAGTAACTAGAAAGCGTTTGAGTGAACAAAAAGTGATATCCGGCCCTAGATATCACTTTTTGGCTCATCTTCCAACCTTGGTGTGTTCAGCCTGAATGCTCTGCCTTTCGCTCTCTCCCCTCCGCTGCAGCCACCAAGAATGCTTCGGCAGAGGACTCCCTACAAAGCAGATCAGCCAGGATGCTTCATGGTTAATCTGACTATCATCGGCCGTCATTACCTTTTTGGCTGACGCATTTGAGCTTGAGGGTGCTGTTCAGGTTCATCGGAGGGGACTGTCCCGACGAGACCGCGGCGCCGCCGGGCTCAACGTACAAGATTGGAACATCGGGAAGCTCTGTACACGTACATAGAACATTTGATATGAATCAAGATGTCCAGGTTGATTTTTTCAAAAGCAACTTTCACCTATGAGTGACAGTCTGACTTTGGCGTTCCTGGTGGGCGCCTGCCTGAAGTCCACCCGGCAGCGGTAGAATCCTGCGTCGGACCTGCGCAGCTTCTCGATCCTGAGAAAGGCTCTGCTGACCTCGACGCCGTCGCCGTTGCTCCTCCCGGTGCTGCGGACGCGGGAGGAGGCGCGGTTGCCCAGGATCTTGCGGTCCATCCAGTGGCGGCCCACGGAGTCGTCGCGTAGGTCGAAGCTGTTGAGTATGGTTTTTTGACGATGTTGTTGGTTAGCACAAAAATTAGTGCACAAATTCGAGATTCATCGTAAAACCACGATGGACGTACCTAGTATACACCGTAAAAGCAAAAACATATGTACATGTAATTTGGTCGTCTCACCAACATTGTCAAATGTGATATTTATCACAAAGTCGAGATTCGTAAAAATCGACAACCAGTTGCCAAAAATGTGATGTGATGGGAAATCGTTGTGCGCGTTAATTTTATTATGGGCGGGCACGTACCTGTAGATTGGCGTTCCGAAGACCTCCTTGTACCAGAGTATGAGGTTCGGCGCATCCCCCGGGGTGGACGGGGTGATCTCGCAGGGGATTTCTGCCGAATGGCCCACCACGCCGACCACGCCGCGTCTTCTTCCATGCTGACGATTACTTCCTGCCGACGCCACCACGGCCGACAAGCAGGAGAGGAGGAGGAGAAGGAAGGAGGTGCATTTCAAGCTCGGGTCCATTTTATCCAGTCCACTGTTTTAAAGCTCTGAAAAGTGTTGGAAAAGCTTTTTTCTTAGCAACCAATTCAGGGTCAGGAGAGTCCTACTACGTACATACGTACATACTACTGTACTACGACAAAACGAGGCATTGTAGGGAAAAGTATTTGGTACCTACTCGGTCGGAAGTGCGGCCTTCTTCCGGATTTAGGCTTCTTTCCGGAGGAAGGGAGGAAAGAAGGGGGAAGGGGGGGGAGTTTCATATCCGCTCTTTTGGGAGCTGAGGTGCCCGAAGGAGGAGGAGGAGAAAGAGGCCAAAAAGGCGATTGCTTTTCGATTCACCCTCCACTTCACGCACGCCTGAATCTGGTGAAAAGAGAAGAAAAAAGCAATCGTAGGGGGGGGGGGGAAGAGAAAGAGGAGAAGGGAAGGAAAAGGAGGAAGTGTCAAATCAAGATTGCTTTCTTATAACCGCCACCCTTTCCCTTTCTCTCCTCCTTTCTTTTCTGTCAGACAGGAAAGAGGGAGGGTTTTGGTTGGTTCTTTGTGACGTGAAGTGGGGAGGGAGGAAGACGCCGGAAGTCAGAAATGGCACCACCTCCTCCACTCCCATTCATGACGATGTGCACTGGCGATGAGTACCTCGTGCTATACTGTAGCACTGTACAGTCGAATCCGCTTAAGTGCGGGAAATGGTCGGAAGCAGGCATATTTTCTTTCTCACTGATCTGGGATTTCCACTTACTATATTCATACAAAATGACAATACGGTTCCCCTCAAACTGCTTCCCTAAAGTTGTCGCGTTTAAGTGGGATTTTTACTTGTCTGGCTCTCACTTAAGCGGGTTCCACCGGATACGTAGAACAAGGACAAAAGCTGGTTGCAAAACCTGACAATAATAATAAATCAAACTCTTTGAGGTCCTTTTTTGCGACTCAGTTGATGGTGCAAGATTGGAAATATCCGCAATACTCTGATATCTGCACTCCAGGATCAAAGGCGGGCTTGCAACCTGCATTTAATCTCCCTCCGCTCCCTCCCTTTCTCGCTTGTGATCCCTGCAGGGGATGACCCACATTTCAATACTTATCAAAGAAAGCTTCTTCCTCCACTCCCTTTCCCTCTCCTCCCACTCATGCAACCAACTCTTGTTCCTGCTTTGGGACCCCCCTCCTTCTCTGCTGTGGAGCAGTGAGTGGTGAGTAATGTACCCTAGTAGCAGTGGCCAGAGAGGAAGAAGATCCCAGGTTGAGTGGAAGCAATCTTCCTTCCAATGTTCACTCTGTCTTTTTCTCCCCTCTTCTTCCTCCTCCTCCTCTTTCATCAGTGGTAGCGTGCGGTCTAGGGCCAGGGCACCCCCTCTGGTTAGAAAGAGAAAAGAATGAAATTCGGCAATGCAATAGATACCTAAGATTGTGTCGCCGTGCCTATGTCAGTGTAATACACTCATATCAAAAAGTTGATTTATCAAGAAAGATTTTAAAAACTTCTGATGGCGAAAAATAATGTCAAGGGCGAATGTACGAGTAATACCCGTTAGCGCAGTGAACTCGATAAAATGCTACTTTTGAGAGCATCAAAAAAGTGTGCAAATGACAACATAAAGCAGCAATGTGTTTTTCTGTTTTTCCTTTTTCGCATCTGGGAGGAGGAGAGAAGGGGAAAAGTAGCTTTGTGCGCAGTCCACAAACCCCCTCACCCCTTCTCGGTGTCTTCTTCTTCTACACCCTACCCCCGTCTTCAAATTACTCACTGTCACTTGGGTGTTGTAGCTTCTTCCTTCTCTTCCTTCCTCCCTGCCTCCCTCCTTGACACAAACTACCCTCATCAATGCCGAATTATGTACGGGGAGAGGGGTGAAGTGCATGGAAGACATGGGATAAAAGATGTGAATTATGCTCGCATAACAGAGGAGGAAGAGGAAGAGGTGTTTGCGTTGCTGTTGCTGCCAAATGAGATTGAAAACATTTCTTGCTTGTTGTTGTTGTCCACAAACAGCCTGGGTGCCAGCCAGGGGCGGGGTGGGTCATCATCAATGAAATGTGAGGAGGGATCAAGAGGCAAGCAATGATTCTCTCACCCGTGTCTAAAAAGATGCTGTTGATCCCAGAGATTTTGGAGATGGAACTCTGTACGTCATCAAAGCAAAACGCGGTGTACTCTTTTCTGCAAAGAAAGTTTAGGACAAGTCACTAAAGCTTTGTCGTCTGAATCTTCTCTCTAACACTCACTCCGGAGAAGCGATAAGAAGGGGGAAAGAGAAAAGTCTTTCTGTTTTCAAAGTTTCAGTCCAGGATCCAGGTGAGCAAGTACAACAGCGTAGTCAGCACCACAAAAAATAGGGCAAACATGGTCACATCACATCACATGTCTTCTCACTCACACCTCTGCAGTAATGTATTGTTTTCTTCCCTCTTTCTTCAAAAGATTTTCGTCCTGCGCACCAAAAAAAAAATGAAACTTCCATTGATCTCGGATGCTTCTCCTTTGATCTGGAATGTATCACTCATAAACTTTTTGGCAGGGAGCAGATTTTTCAATTCGAGCTTTTTTTCTTTCTACCTTCCTCCCGTTCCTCTCAAAACTTTTTGACTTTTTTCTTCTTCCTTCACGCTAGAGTTTTGCCACCAGGAAACTTGATCTTCTCCTCTTTCTTCTTCATGCGCCGCCGGGAGATAAGTGAACTCACGTCACTTTGGTGGGGGGTGGGTGATGGGTACGAAGAAGGAGAGGAGATCCAAAGTGTTGACGCAAAAGTCAAGCTCGCTCCTCCTCTGCCGTCGACTTGATTGAGTGTGTGGTCCCCCTCCTCCTTCTCTTCACCCAAAAGCATCCCCCTCCCGCCTCCTCCTTCGCTTCGTCGAAGCGAGATAGATTTTTCCTCTTCCCTCCCCCACCACCACAAGCACATTGGCATGGAAATGATCTCTTTGGGGGCGCGCGGCGGGGTTTGGAAGCGATGCCGGCTGGCGCGTATGTAGTATGTGTGGAGGAGGAGGGAAGGAGCAACAGGCAGTTTCCCCACTCTCCTTCTCTTCCACTGTGTTGCTGTACTTGTAGCACGAAGCACAGCACAACAGTCCATTAAGGGGTAAGAGGATTCAGCACCCAACCCAAACATACTAGTATGCGTACCGAAACTTTGATACAAATTTTCTGAGGCATGGATTTGTTTTCCCATTTTTCCTATCTGTCATGTTATTGTTGAGGTGAGAAGCACCCACCCACCTCCCTGTAAAACGTAGTTTTCTTTTTGCCGGCATCCACAGCAAAGGTTTGCTTCCCCTTTTTTTCTATCGCTAATGTTAGCTATTGTTGAGGGGGAGGCACCTTCCACACACTTGGCATATCGTCCACCCAACGTGGTGTGGTATCACGCGTGTGGCCACAAAATGGGCACAAAAAAAATAGAAAAGTCAGGAAACTTAGACCGAGCGACGCATGTGGACAGAGTGACACCTGAGACCTCCTCCTCAGCTGTTCCTCCTCCCCTTTAGAAAGACAAAAAACGGGCCGACGTTTTTGACACGTGAACCCAACTCACGGTCGCCAACGCCATCCCAGCCACCCGCCGAAGCACCGATGGCTGAAGAAGCATCCCTGCCTGATAAATGACTATGATCTTCGCTTCGCTTTGGCGCCAGCAGCCGTGTCCATTCAGCCAAGGATGCTCGTCCTCTTCTTCCTCCCTTTACCCAGCCCCCACGCTTTTAAAAAAAGGCGTGATTGGAAGTTCGTGCCATTAACTTTGGAAGATAAAATATTTGTGCCAAGAAATACTTTTCTGGCAAGGAATCCACAGACCGTGATGCTCGCAGTGAGAGAGAGAGAAGAGAGATCTCATCTCCTCCCTCCTCTCTCCCCCGCATCCCATCAATTGTTCTCCATGAAGGAGGAGGGAAGAGGAAGAGGAGAGGAGGAGGAGAGACTTACTGTGTAGTTGTCTTTGGCCAATTTATCCTCAAACAAAAACAGCTACGAGGAGAGAAGAGGAGGAGGAAGGAAGCAGGATGTGGAGCCAATCAACCAATTTAGCTTGAAACTCGCTCGCCGCTTCTTTTGCTTCCTCTTCCTCCTCCTCAACCTCATCCTAGCACATTTATTTCTCACTCTCGAATAATGTCACGTTGTAAAAACAACGGGAAAAAAATCCATTTAATGTACGTAGGTACGTACATATGTGTTACATGACAAGTTTTTTAGGATGAGCAACTGCCTCAACGAATAAATGGACAAAAAAGGGGGGCGGATGACATGAAGCAAAAAGAAAAACCCAGAACTACATACGTGTGACAAGCTCCTTCGCGTCTCATCTCAGGCAGAGAGGAGATGCTTCGGCTTCGGCAGAGATGAAACGGGATTCTGGCGAGACCAGTGCGTGAGCGAATAGAACAAGACTCATCCTAAAGTGCATTCATTATACCTCTTCGGAGAGAATGAAATTCTTTGATCTTACCGGAGATTGCGCTCAAACATGACAAATTGATTTCTATCAATCTGCGAAAAATGTGTTCACATATCTGGCGAAATGGGAAGCCGTTCAATTCCAGCTTTTTAGTTGTATTATTTAGCAACCCTTCCTCCCTTCCTCCCTCTTTCTCTCATGAAGAGAAAAAGGGGAAAGAGTTAATGCATTGGATTATGGGAGAACGGGGAAAAGAAAGAAAAAAAAAACATTTCTCTTGATTGTGTTAAATGGTTTCCGCGTAGGAAAAAAAAACACAGAGAGAGATTGAAACAAATGGATAATCTTCTCCAATTAACTCCTTCTGTCTTTTTTCGACCGTTTCCCTTTTTTCTGAGCTAAAAATATAGCGCACGCACAGTTTGAATTTCACTGCAGTACGAGGGTAGGTGGCATGCACAGGACTTATTTATCCTGGCAGCACCTGTGTGCGCATAGGTGTAGGTACAGTCGACTTTACATTTAGTAAAGATTCTCACGCCTGCCAACTTTTTAATTTATTAGCTTCTACGCCTTCAGCTTAGCAAAAAGAACCTCAATTCAGTAAACTTATTTACAAAAACAGTCGACTTTACTATAAAATCGAAGGTCTGCTGTACTATGTACTACAGCATACTAGTACAGTACATACCGTACTCTCGTTTCTAGGAGCGGATTTATCGTTCGCACCAAGACTTTCATTACACCTTTTCTCCCTCCCATCCACCCCCTCCTCATCTGGCGTTTTTACCAGCAGAGAGGAAGAAGAGAAAAATTTATTGACCACAGGTGCCGGGAGAGAGAGAGGGGGGGGAAAAAGCGAACTTCATGCTGAGAGTTTAAACGAACGTTTATTTAATCTACGAAATGGGTGAGGTCCTGCGTGAAAGAATCGCCCTTCCCTTCGTGAAAATAATTCAAAGAAATTCGGGCAGGATTCTGGCTATCGAAAAAGAGAGTAGTAGCTCAAATGGGAGAAGGGTTCTTTCTGCTTGTGTTTTTTTGACCTCATGCTGAGAACCCTGGCCAAAAAAAGAGGGAGGAGGAGGAGATGATAGGAGGAGGATAAGTCGTCGTTTGATGTCCGATTGGCACGATTGTTTTTCCGATTCGTCTTCACAGCGGGAGGAAGGAGAAGGATTGAGGAAGAAGAGGCAGAAGTTGTAACTGCTTCGCACTCGTGTAATTTTCAGAAAAAAAACACTGGTTGCACTACAGCGCTGGTTGTAGTTACAGTGGATTCCGGATACTTGGACACGTCAGTTTTCCTTTCAATTAAACTTAAAGAATTTGTCAGGAGCCAAATGTAAATTACTTCTTTTATACGCAGGTACTAGTACCGTACTGTACAAGCCGCTTGTAGTATGTATGGGCCGTTTTTTAGGGGCGTCGGCAGACTATAAGCGGAGTCTACTGCCCTTCCGAGTTCGGTCCACAGGGCGGCTCTCCGCCGGACCCGCTCAGACCCAGGCAGTCGAACAGCACCACCTCCTTGGCCATCTGGACCACCTGGAAGAAAAAAAAACCACATGAAGTGGGCTGTGTTGATGTAGCGAACTGCTTGCCGCTGACTGTAGTACATATCTAGATACTGTACAGTACTTGCACAAAAAATGACTAAACCAGACGATCTCAACCTATGAGTGGGTACTATCATACGTATTATAAACAATGTGTCTCCTCCGCCTCTACTGGGTCAAGGAATGCCTTGGTAGGCGCAGGGAAAAAGGGTCGAGAACCCCTGTACTGAAGGCGTGGGTACGGTTGGAGTCTCACCCCTTCTTCCTGCCAGCATGCGTCGCCGCCTGGCGTGCCGTATCCGGCGCAGTCGCACTCGTAGAACTCGCAGGTGGCGTCCCTCACGTTGGTCTCGTCCACCTCCTCAGCCATCTCGTGGCAGGCGTCGAACACCTCCTGGCCGACGTCGGCAACGATCTGGGGAAAAGAGTTGCTTCGCAGGTCAACAAAAGTACATAGTACGTAGAAAAGTTCTAGTGTTAAAATTTTTGAAAAGATGAGGATTGTTTTTTCTAAGTGACACTGTAAGGCCGAGCATAATTTTTTTATGCTGAATTTTATTGTCCAAAGACTAGAGATTACTTTTATGGACGTACTACTGTCTCTTGTTAAGTCAATTTTTTACCATAACGTGTTAAAATCAACTGTCTATACATCACCAAAGTTAGGATGGAGTAGTTTTTTCTTCAGTGAAGGCACACAAGGCACTAGGCAACTCTCTTATTGTTGGTGTTGTTGACGTATTACTGTATATCTAACTTTTCCAAGTGAACTCTCATCGTTGGGATAAAACAAACTTTATTGATTGCACGGCCAAAACTCGGGATTTTTCTTTCACCGCGTCCGCGTCCGGTTTCCCGTCCGTGTACCATCCGAGCTCCTCTGCCTCTGCTACGTAGGCGGCGTGGTCCTCCTCCAGGTAGTTTGTCAGCAGGCATGGCATCTCAAACTGTCCGGAGGACAGGGACAGGAGCGACAAAACCAGGAGGAGGAAGAGGGACTTCATGACGATGGTGCAGATAGATATCACCGAATGAGGAGGGAAATGTGCCGAAAGGACCCATTTTATTTGGGCGCGTCTTCATGATGAAACAGAAAGAGAGAGAGATTAGATGTCTTGTACACGATGTTTTTTTGGTGCAGAGATCGGTCGGCGACTTTGAAGGAGGAGATGATGATCAAAGGACTCATCCGTTTCGTTTGTTTCTCTTTTGCTTGTAGTACTACAGGATGTCCCAGTAAAAAACTGACATTTTTTTCTAAGTTTGACTAAAAAAAAATATCATTATAGGTACTGGTTGGGTAGAGAAAACAATTACTGTAAGCAAAGTCTCGCGATAAGCAAGATTTTTAAAAGTTTGCTGTGTGCTGGATGAGAACAGAAAGTTTGTACGCATCTTTCTTTGTCGCCATAAAATTCTCGTCTTGTCTCCGGTGAAGCAATCGGTTACCAAGGCATTCATCCTCTTTCACAAGACAACCGGCCTGCTAGATTATAAATTTCTGAAAACATCCCGTTTCGAAAATAAAGCATCTTGCAACATTGGTGTACTTTAAGCCTCTGCTGTCAATGCCCGCAATAACTGCTAGTGTTGCATATGCCAAGTTGCCAAGCAAGATATGCCAGGTTGACAGGGTTTTTTGTTATTTACTGTGGCACACAATTCAGCATGTAGCAAACTCAAGTCCTAAAAAAACATGCCAAACATCAAATAAATTCGTTTTTTTTGCACATTACACGAAACATGTCACATTTCTGTTTTTTCGGCTATAGCACATGCCAGTTGGCAACACTGACAACCACTTGGTCGCAGTCACTGATGACCCCAGCAAACGTTGATTCGCTCTCCTCCCTCTCCTCCACCACCCAGAACGAAAGAAGCGAATCCGAAGAGATTCTGCACGGAGAATCAGGAAACCCTCCTCCTCCTTCTCCTCCTCCAAAGATGCGCAAGACGAATATTATTGCGCAGCTCTCATATTTTTTCTCCCCGTTTTTTCTCCCTCCCCCTCCCCCCTCGCAATTAAAGACTCAATTCTCGTCATCCGCCAATACAAAATATGTCGCCCTCGCAATTTTCCACCTCCTAGTCTTCTCCTCCTCCCTTCCCCCTCTCCTCATGACCCCGCTGCAACACATAAAGGGAGAAGGGGAGAGAGGAATGATGACGTAACGCAATTTCTACAAATCTCTTTTCCTTCTTTCCTTTCCTTCCCCAATTTGCGGTGGAGGAGGAGGAGGAGGAAGCTGCAAACGTTGCTCACAAAAACGATCGATCGGTGATGCGACTCTCCTCTACTGGTACATCCGTAAAAAGAACAGGACGGCAGAAAAAGTCGATATAACAAGGAACTTGTGCAGACACCCACCACATCTCCTGAGGGGTTCTTTATTTTAAAAAAATATTATTACGGAAATTTTGCTGGCAAAAACGCTCGCCGAGCCTTCCAAAAAGTAATCTCTCCTCTTTGTTGCCTAATCTCGCTCTTTAACAGCTTAGTGCAGTATTTATATCCCCAAGAAAGAAAGAGAGAGGCCTCTCTCTTGTGACATATCAGAGAGGCCTTGTCATCCAAGTGGCAGCCGGAACAGAATCAATCTCATGTGTGTGTGTGTGTCCACCAGAGAGGAAAAAAAAGAGAGGAAATTTTTCCGCACTTGCAGCATCTCCTTGAGGCAATTTTCTCTGCCAGCATCCATCTTTTCTGCTCTCCTTCCTCCTCTCTTTTTTTGCTAGCATCGACCTCCTCCCCCTCCCCCCGTTTCCTTGCTGCTTTCTATGCAAACAAAGAGGGGAGATGTTTACTAATTTGCCATATTAACCCAAAAAGAGAGGGAGAAGGCCTTTTTCGCTTTCCCATTTCTCTTTGAGACATAGCCGCCTTGTAAAACGCTGACGAGTAACTTATACGCAAAGAGAAAAGGGGACCTTTGAAGTCCCAACTTTTCATTCATAGAGAGTATGTTTGTTTGTTTGTTTGTCCTTCTCCTTCCCGTTTTTGGTTCCTCCTTCCGTGCAACTAAGCCTCCTCTTCCTCTCCAGAAATCTGTTTGCTCTCACAGCTGCACTAAAGGAGGAGGAGGTGGAGGAGGAGGAGCAAGAGGAGGAGGAGGAGGAAGATGGAGGGGAAAACGACAGCGACGATGCCAGAAGAGGCTTCCTCTTCTTGCATGACAAGAAAGTCCCATTAGTAGTAGTGCAAGAGCGAGAAGAGGGAGAAGGATAGAGGCGCAAAATTTTTCACCCTTCATATTTGTATTGCGGATTTGTGCATTCTCGGCGACTTTCCTTTTCTCGAAATGTTTCCGAAAAGCTTTTTTACCCCAAGTTTTCTTCCCCTCCTCCGAAAAAGTGTTTCCGTTGATTTTTTTTTTCCTTTTACCTCACAGGATTGCTACTTGCGTGTATCGAGAAAGTAAAGCAACGCCACGTTTTTTGAACTTTCCGCTCTTCCTCCCCCTCCTTTCTTTCCAATTACCAATAGTGGAGTGGAAGAAGGCAGGCC
>JAAUYM010135934.1_pt1 | contig 11334 bp, 17 predicted proteins | sample 7278001 | NCBI WGS metagenome assembly JAAUYM01 (sample SAMN14350224, study PRJNA611818) | marine sediment metagenome | isolation source: surface marine sediment (1.8m) | place: French Polynesia: Moorea | collected 2018-08
CCGCCGCCGCCGCCGCCGCCGCCGCCGTTGTCGTCTCTGAGTTTGGCGAGCGGTTGTAGAACGTTCGCCAGGTAGATGACAATTGTTTCTTTTCGTTCGGGATCTCAGGGGCGACGGGGCCACGGCCACAGTTTGATCTCCTTCCAGTGTTGCCAGATGTGTGAAGCCTTTGGATACCAAATCGGACCGAAAGACACCAAAGTTTTGCTTGGACAAACCGCGTTGGCGAGACGCCTCCTGGTAACAAGAGTTGACAGGTTTCGTGATTTTTCGTGAACAAAATCAAGAAACTTATAAACAAGAAGGATGTGGTTACCAGCCTGGTCACCACTGCAGTCGGCAGTTTTCCTTCTTCACAAGTCTTGAGAAAGAAAGAAGACTCAGCTGAGAAGAAGGAAGACTTTACATATTTAATGTTATACTGACGTTATCCAAAAAGATACCAAATAAATTACGAATAAATAACACAAAAACTAAACCTGTATTATTACGAGTTATCTCAAAATAATGCAAATAAGATTTTTATGCATTTTGGGCCTTTATTTGCATTTTTATGCACTTTGGGTTTATTTTTACATGATTTGCATTTTGACACTAGCCACACTCAACTTCGTTGTCAAAAACAAGATGAATGGGATCTTGGAAGAACCCTAGCTTCGAGAAAATGTGCCAGTTTGGGTCAGTGCTCACTGCTCAGTTGGGAAAAGTTGCAGAGTTTGAAGGATGCCAATGTCATTGACAACATCAGTTGTGGTAATATGACATCCATGGACTGTGAGAGGGCCTTCAGCACCTTCAAGGATCTCCTCTCAAGCAAGAGAAACTGCCTCATGGAGGCCCACTTAAAGGACCAGATGTTGATCCAGTGGAATCAAGTCTTGCTTTAAATGGAAACTGCTGCGTCTGACTTAAATAAAAAACACACATCGAAAGTAAATTCTTTAAGGTTTATTTGCATTTCTATTTACATTTTCAGCCCATTTTGCTGCATTCTAATTTACATTCATAGCTCCATCTTTATGCATTATTTTGAGATCTTTAATTATTACTCATTTTTTTTTAAGTGTGAGGTGCTGAAGCTTCTAGGAACTGGTCTGGAGGTGGAGGTGGAGGGGGGAGCGCGGAGGCGGACGAGGGGGGGCGAAAAAGCCTTTAGACAAACGGAAAGAAATTGGAAAATATAGATTGCATGTAGTAATGTTAGACATTAAAAGTTAGCCAAGCGTGAGCTTAAGATAAGGTTAGGTTAGAACTGACCACACTAAGAGGCCTTCGGCTAAAAAAGGTAAAAAAAAAAGACTTCCGAGCACTTGGACCGTTTTTATTCGGTCTTTTTCATGCTTGCTACTTATAGATAGAGGAAGAGAACTGGCAGAGGTCGTTGGCAACTTGGTACTCCTTCAGGGAAGAGCCCACCCGAGATAGGCCGAACTTGCAATAGAGGATAGACTCCAGCAGCTCTGTCCTCATGCTCTTTACCTCTTGTCACTTGGCTGAAGACCCTCTCTACTTCCGCATTGGAGAGAGGAAGGCACAGCATCGTAATTACACCTGATGACGTCTTTCTGGAGTGAGATCTTTCTGAAGGAACGAGATGTCCTGGAAGTATCGCTTCAGAAATAATGGGAAAAATGATTGCAGGTACAGTGTAGGTAGGCGATTGGTAAAAGCAAAGTTTTATTCACCTCATTGGCCCACTCTTCTTTTTCATAAAGGAAACGTTTCAGGAATAATGATCAAATGCTGCGAAAAAATGTATCGGCAAAAAGAATATGATTGCTCATTGGATCACTCAAAGGAGGATGGTTGCATTAATTGGAATATCGGGTTTGTCGCGCCACCTAATGGTATTTGACGAGTATTGATCTAGAAAAAAACTGAACCAGGATTTAGCATAGCATGTAGATAGATGAAAAAAAAGATGCAAATCAGCTGCCTCCTCTGTTATCCCTCACTGCTCCTTGGCCTTCCTCTTGAGGGCCTTTGCGCGGATGGCCCCAATCTGGCTGAGCAGGAGCCTCTGGGAGAGACCGAGCGGCATCCAGTTGATGAAGGTCTGCATGACGGTGTGGGTCCAGTAGCCGTTGGTGCGCGTCTCGACGCCCAGCCTGGAGAGGGCGGAGCGGACGTAGACCTCCGGGGATGGGGCCATCAGGCTGGGCTTGCGCAGCTTGCTCATCTTGCTCACCACGTAGCCTGAAAGAAAAGCAACGAGTGAGTTATTCGGCAACAGTACAGTACCTAGACGTTCCACTTATTGAAGTTCTTTTAGGAAAAAGTTTGCTTAAACTAAGTGGTTCTTTACTAAATTAAAGGGATAGAGTACTACTGTACATTCTAGTATAGTATTCTGAAAAGATGGTGAGCAGGGATATCTGTTGTAATTATCGAAGTAAAAACAAGTCAGTCAACCACGAAAAACTCTCTTCTCCCTTACCCGGCAGGACGCTCTGGACGACGATGCCCTTCCTGCGGTACTCGATCTCAAGGTTGGTGCTGAAGTTGTCGACGTAGGCCTTGGAGGCGGCGTACACCGCGTAAAGCGGTCCGGGGAACTGGCACACCATGCTGCTGATGTTTATGACCGCGCCCCTGCCCCTCTCCACCATGGCCGGCATAACGGCCCTGGTCATGGCGTTGACAGACGTGATGTTGACGGCCACCATGTTGCGGACAAAGTTGTCACCGTCCTCAATGGACAGGAACTCGGCCGGCACGTCATAGGCCATGCCCACGTTGTTCACCTGCAGTAGAAGGGCAGAGAGTGGTTGGGGGGGGGGGGCGCCTCTTTGGGACTTAAAACGCAGTTGCCCACCAGAACGCCGATGTCGAGGCCAGCTATCTCCTTCTCCACCTTGGGGATGTACTCCTTGTCGCTGTCCGTGAAGTCGACGTCCACAATCTTGGTCTTCACCTTGTATTTGGACTCGATTTCCGCCGCAGTGTTCTGCAGCTTGTAGGGGGACCTTTGAAAGGAGAAAAAAAAAGCAGATTGAAAATAACTGCAGTACGGTACTTGCTGTACATTGCAACGGCGTTACTGTACTGTAACTAACTACAATTTTGGAAGCTTCGTATATTTTCTTTAAAACATGAAACTTATTTTGTATAAAAATGTATATTTTGGACGCATTGAAGATTTTAGTTTCTGCCAGAAGTAACTAGTAACTTGTAACTACACTGCAGATCCTCTGGTAACATTGTAACTGCATTGACATTTGACCTAATAGTTTTAGTAAGTAAATTTTAAATGCCTGGAAAAAAGCAAGTTATTGGAAAGTGGCAAATTTTTAATCCAACTGCGTGATGTGGCACCTGCTGACAAGGACGATGTTAAGGCCCTTCTTGGCCAGGGCCAGCGCGTAGGCCTTGCCAATGCCGTCCGTGGAGCCGGTGACGAGGGCCCACTCTCCCAGCCTGGCGACGTCCAGGGGCCTCGCCAGCACCTTGCAGTACAGGTTGCCCATGACGAAGGACAGGACCTTGTAGGAGAGGTACAGGGCGGCGGCGTAGCCGAGGTATTCCACGCAGGGACACATTGCTAGAATGTTTCAAAAGAAAGCGAAGTTGAATTCACTATCACAGCATCGTATTATTATGCAAACTTGCAAGAGCACTCTCTGGAATCATGTATTTTTCGCAATGAGGTTGTTCCAAAAGTCGTCGTCGTCGTCACTGCCCCAGACGTTCTCTGCTCCCGAAGCACTCTTAGTCACCACAGGCACCGTCTCTTTCGCCTCCTCTTTCTCCTCCTCCCCAGCACTGTCCTCCTCCCCGTCGCTGTCACTCCACACCTGACTCATCTCCGCGGTCTCCGCGGCCGTCTCTGCCTCCCTCTCCCTGGATCTCGCCGACAGCTGGGAGAGGGCCTCGGTGCTGCCCTGCTGTGACTCCTTCAGCCGTTCACCCTCCTCCCTGCCAAGCTCCTCAAGGAGTTCAACCAGCTTCTTGTCCTCTTCCTCATTGTCGTCTCCAAAGAGGTCCACGTCGCCTTCGTCCTCGTCCTCGGCGGCAACCCTGACAGAGGACGAGAAGGCCACGGCCGCCACCTCCTCCACCTCCGACGTCCTCCGCTGCGACTGACTCAGCACCACCGCCTTGTCCACGATGCTGTTGTCCAAAATGTCCTCCCTTTTATCCTTCGTTTCCTCATTTGTCCGTGATGACGTTTTCCTCCTCCTCCTCCTCCTCCTTTCTCTGATGCTCTCATTCCTCTCTGGAGAGGGCGGCACAGTGTCCTCGAAGATGGTGGTGGAGAGCGCCGCGATGTGGCTGCACACCTCGGTGGCGGACGGCAACTGAGACATCTCCGGCGTCTCAGCAGGGTAGACCAAATCTTTCTCGCCCTTCTCTTCCTCCTCCTCCTCCTTCACGAAGAAGTTGCAGGTCGCGTCCAGATCGGAACTGCCGGCAGCGTCCTCCTCAAACATCTCCGGGTGCTCCCTCCGAGCCTTCTCCAGCCTCTCCAGAAGCCTCTCCTTCCAGAAGACCTCGGACTCGGTCAGCCTAAGCGCAGCCTCTGGCCGCGGGGGCGACTGTGGCGCCTCCAGCTCCTCCTCCTCCATATCCTTCATCCTCCGACGCTCCCGCTCGTCCTCCCACAGTGCCTGCAGCCCAGGGTTCATCCCCGTGATGTCGTCTTCGTCCGCCGCTTCGTTGGAGTTGAGGATGTCTGATGCGACGCCATCAACCTCCAGCTCTGTGGTCGCAAGGCGCTCCGCGGAATCCTGCATGAGGAGGGCCTCTGGCAGCTCGTCCACGTTGAATGTCCTCTCCGCTGAGGGTGGCAGCTCTCTGACGTCAAGCCACTTGTCCTGGGACAACAGGCTGAGGTTGGTGAAGTCGCCGCTCCGGGAAGACTTCAGCCTCTCCATCATCTCCTCGTCAGAGACCATCCTACGACGAAATTTCACCCCGGCCAGGTGGATGAAGTTCATTCCCTGCAGGTTGTAGTCCATCATGAACTGGAGGGTGTAAGGTACGTGGGCCTCGTGTGGCTGTAGCCTGACGCCCATCACCCCGCCGTTCTGCAGCAGGTCGGCCGCCCGCCTGGTCGCGCTTGGGTTGTACAGGTAGATCTTGAAGAAGCGGTGCTGGCGAGGGTGGTACCCGTAGAAGGGCGTCCCACTCACCTCCTGCACGCTGAAGACCTGCTGGGCCGACTCCGACTGGCCCGCACTCAGGTTGAGAGCCCGCTCCAGGCTGTTGGCCAGCCTGTGGGCGAAGCCGGGCGGGCATGGCTCCGGCACCGGCACGTACAGGTAGGGCAGGATGCCGTGGAGGTGGAGGCAGGTCTTCTGGCCCGCGGGCGTCGGGCCGAAGACCCGCAGCACGGGAACGCGACTGATCACGTGGCTACGGAAGGAGGAGAAGGTGGCGTCTATGTCGGACAGCGGCGGGGACAGGTAGTAGTCCATCGTCACCACGCGGATAGACAGAAAGGCCGACTCTTTCAGGAAGGTGGAGCTCCCTTGAGACATTCTGCGACAAAAGGGGGATAAAAGATATTTTTAGAACAGACGCGTATTCTTCCCGAAAGGAATGTTGGAGACATAACTTCTGATTCAGATTTGAAGAGTCCCCCTTAAGGGAGACACACTTACGCACAGTTACAAGGGTGGTAATAAGGTCATACTGTCACTGTCCACTTTATCACGGCGGTAAGGGAGGCAACCGATGCATCCTCTTCTTGATGAAGGAGAGAGCCTTGACCTTTGTGGCCTCTGAGAACTTGAAGCCCTCCCATGGAAACCCCTGCACCTGCCACACCTCTTGCTCCTTCTCAAAGATGATCCCGGTGATCTCTTTCAAGTGCCTCTGTGCCTCCTCCTCACTTTTGAGCTTCATCTCACTGGCCCCCCAAGAGGAAGGGTCGGCGCGCGAAGGGTTGCGGATAGGCACTCTCCTGCCTTCCCGTCGAGCTCCTTCAGGAGCTCTCTGTACTCCTGCGCTAGGGTTGCCATGCCAAGCGCCATGGACTCGTCTGTTGGCTTGAAGGACCTGAGCCCCACCTCCACGGACCCTTCTTGTTCGCTCTGTACGTATCATCTGTCTCAGAACCCGGCAAATCCTCTGATAAAAGTTTGCAGCCTCTCCACCCTCTGCCTGAGGGCCTTAAACCTCTTGGTGCCTCCATCCATTACGTTGTCGTGTTTGATCTCCAGGGAGGGGATGCAGTTAACAATGCTTCTCAGCTCATCCCTGACAAAGTGGACATTGAAAAGGTCCCGGAAGACATCTACCATCAACTTGAACTGCTTGAATGCCTTGGTGGTGAGCTCCTTCAGCTTGCCCCCTTCCCCAGCCTTGATCAGCTCTAGGAAGCACTCGATCCTCATCTGCAGCTTGTCCTGATTCTTCATCATGATGGCTGCATTTACCTGGTCCCACTCCTCTGCCGGACTCTCGTCCCTCGGCCTCTTCACCAGTGGATGCAAGTTGGTGTTGGCATCCTCAGCCTGAAAGGAAAAAAAAGGGGGTTAAGTAGGGACTATATAGGTATGCGCACCTCAAGGGGAGGGGAGGTAAGAATTCTACCTGCTCAGTCAATGACCTCTTCCTGGACAGCTTCTCCTCAAGCGAGGCCTTCTTCGGGTTGAAGTCTTGACTTCCACTTGCCAACTCTTCATAGCCCTTCTGGTCTCTGATCACCATGACGACATCGTAGTCCCTTCCTCTGCCGGGCCCCTTCAGCTTGATCTCCTCCTCTTTGGCAGCCTCAAACAGCTTGTCCTTGGTCATGCTCTCAGTGCCGGCCACCTTGGCCACCTTCACCAGGTAGTTTCAGTTGTGCTTCATCTTGTTGCCACAGAGGTGGTTCACCATATCATAGGAGGTACCCCAGACCACTTTGCAGCTGTCCGCCTCCATGGTGCACGTGTACTAGCGGATGTCATCCCTGCCCAACCCTGCAAAAAAAAGGTAATTTTAAACACGAGGTACTACGGAATAGTGATTTTGATGTAACAGAAACAAGACTGACCACGAGAACACCATCAGAATAAAAAAACCTCTATTCTCCTTACCATTATTTGCAAAAAACATGCTACAACTAAGAAAAAAAACCCTGGAAATAGTGAAATACAATTTGCCAAGCAAAAAAAAAAAAAAGTTCCGCACTGATGCACTTCCTACCCTCCATCAAAAATGCCATTTGAAGAGTAGCTTACCCATGCATGCCCGATCAATAGTGTTCCTGTACTGGTCCTTCTCCAGGTGGTCCTGCAGCAACTCACAGTGGAAGAGGAAGGTGTTTCGTGTTTGGTGGCCGGCTTCCACTCCTTCTTCTCCGGCTTGCCCACCCTGTCTTCCTCCTCGGTGATGTCCAAGTGCCTCCTCTTCAGCTGCAGCACGTTCTTGGCGTGCTTCTGCCCCTTCACATGCGAGTCCAGCATGGGAGGGCTCTTCAGGTCCACTGCGCAGACCAGGCAGAAGAAGATCTTCTGCTGGTTGGTGTACCTATCCTGGCAGAAGTTGTCAGGCAGTCTGTCTGGCATGAATGCCTGCTGGAAGTGCAGCATGTCCACCAGGGGCTCATGCTCCCTGTCCACCAGCAGCTCCTTGCCCCCACGGGGGTTCTCCACCAGAGTACGGACCTCCATCACTCCCTCCACCTCCACGAAGGTGTCTCTAAAGGGCATCTTCATGGGTCCTCACCCGCTCAGGCAGGGAGATGCAGGCAGGGAGGGGAGAGCGACTGCACTTTAAACTAGAAAGAAAGGAGTGCAAAGGTCACATCAAACGGGCGTGGCTCCAACGAGACAGCGTCATGCTACTCGTACTCCCTCACATCTTGGTCACACGTCACAACAATGACAACAACCGAATTTTGGGTGACAGAAAAATTAGAGACCGAAATTTTTGCTCCAGAAAGTCGTTCAGCTGCCGTTGACCAGCACAAGCACGCAAGCAACAAGGCCGATTAGAAAAATAACGGTTTGCGCCATCTGTATGGATTTTTCCTGTTAATTCTCGCAGGTGTCGATTTCGTAAGTTCGGCCTGGGGGGGGGGCAATCTCTCCAGAGAGGAGAGGCAGGGGCAGGTGTAAGTTAGTGCGTCTTGGTCAGGATCTGAGCCAGGAATGACGAACACCAAAACCAGTAACATCTCGACTTAAAGCGCTGGATTTGTTTCTTGATCCGACAGGGAAAAAAAAATATGAGAGGTTGAGAGATTCTGCTCTTATAATACCTATTTCCCGCTGCGTCACAAAACGTGCAACACAATACAATAAATGTTTTGAAAAAACACAAAGGTAGGTGCAAACTGCAAACTGGGGGGGGAGGAGGCATTGGTGACGTAGGGCTGCCTCGCCACCATGTCCTATCTGAAGAAACTGAGGATCCAGGGCTTTCGGTCTTTCGGTCCCGACGATGGCGACGGACAGTCAATGCACTTTGAGTACTCGGAGGGAGGGAGAAGAAACGACGACGGCGACGACGGGGAGGAGTTGGACTCCAAAATATGGCCACTTACACTCATTCTGGTAATGACATGCAGCTGAGAGGACCCCGGAAGCCGGCGGAGGAGGAATGTTGATGATGATTTTTTTTTTCCCCTCTCTCAATCTTGTGTCCCATCAGGGCCATAACGGTTGCGGGAAGACGACCATCATCGAGTGCCTCCGCTACCTGACGACGGGCGACACCCCGCCAGGATCCTACTCTGGAAAGTCCTTTGTGCACGACCCCAAGGTGGCCAACGAGCACACCGTCAGGGGGTCAGTCAAGCTGCTGTTCAGGGGCACCGACGGGAAGGACTACATGGTCACCAGGGCGATGGAGGCCACGCAGAAGCCCAAGCAGATCACAGTCAAGTAGGAGGAAGAAACTAAACTCGGGGATATGTTTCACTGGTTAAATTGTATCTTGTCTTTAGGACTCTGGATGGGACCTTTACTCGTCAAGGTCCCGAAGGCAAGGTCAGCCTTTCCACAAAGTGTGCTGACATTAACACAATGGTCCTGAACTACATGGGCGTGTCAAAGGCAATTCTTAACTACGTCATCTTCTGCCACCAAGAGGATTCAAACTGGCCCTTGGAGGAAGGATCCAAGGTCAAGGGCAAGTTTGATGAGATCTTTGCCTCTGACAAGTACCAGGTGGGCTATTACACTATAAAAGATACACGGCTGTGATGTTGACACGAGCCAGTTTGCTTGTCTATGTACTTTTGCAGAATTGCTTGAAGAACATCAAAGAGGTTCGCTCTAAATACATGGGAGACTTAAAAGAACTGAGGAAGGACATTGAATACCTGAAGAGCGACAAGAAGTTGGCTGCCCAAAAGAAGAAAGAACTGGAGAGCAAGCAACACAACATCAGAGATCTGCAAGAACAGGTGTGCTAGTAAACATTAAGTTAGCAGGTAAGGTTTACTGGTTGAAAGATCATGCCACTTGTTTTAGATCAAAGAAGCCCTTAAAGAACTGGATCCGATATCGAAGCAACTCAACGAGATCAGAGAGATTGAGACAAACTACACAGGAATTATCCAGAGAAAACAGGAAGCAAAGTATGATAAATTGGCGATGCTTTTGTATTTACTGCTCTGGTAGTTCAATGTCGTTTATATAATTTTCTTTGAGAACCCGACTAGAGGAGACTCGCAAGCACAGGATTGACCTGGAGAACGGTTTAGAGTTTCGCTGTGACGACATGGACGATGACGAACTGAAGGAGATGAAGAGGGGAATGGAGAGACAGGCGGAGGTACGTGACAAAGACTCCATACTGGAATGATCTTTTTGTAATGGCTTTTAGTCTGATTTCAGGACGACAAGAAGATGGAGAAGAGGATGGAGAACGAACTGGCAGAGCAGAAGGGTCAATTACAGGAAGATATGAAGAGCATCTCTGCCACCTTGGCTAAAATAGCGGCATGCAAAACCAAGAAAGAAATTCAGGACAAGCAGAAGAAGGTTGGCACATAAATAGTTTGGTTAGAAAACTTACCAAACCTGGCTTAAGCCTACTTCACTTCTTTACAGGATCTGGATGCTAAGGTCAATGAGGTCGGAAACCAGATTGGGTTGATGGATAGGCAGGCAGTGAGTGGGGATGATGATGAAATGGAAAAAGTGGTGAAGAATGCCGGGAAGGCAGTGCAGAATGCAGAAAATGAAACCCGAAGGATAAATCAGGTAAAGTTGTCAAAAAGTTGTTGCTTGCTTGACACAATTTTTGCACATGGTTTCTTACAGGAGATGGACGCAAAGATTGAGGAGAAGGCCAGAGAGCTGGGAGAGATTGTCAAGGACATAGACGTCAGCAAGGAAATGATCCAGAAGAACAGGGTCGAGCTGACGGACAACAAAAAGGAGATCGCCATCATTATCAAGAAACTACGTGATACACAGGCCTCGCTTGATCGCGTAAGGGAGATCCAGGACCTCTGCAAGGACAAAGAAGAGAAACTAGCAAGGGTCAGGGACGCTGTTGACTTGGTTAACCTGCGGAAGGATGTGGCTGAGAAGAAGAAACAGATCAAGGAGCTGGAGGACATGTAAGTTCAGTACATTGGCATTCTCAATCTGCTTTTGCTGTAACTTGCGGCGCTACTTTATTTTTAAGGGAGAAATCCCTTCGGGAGGAGAGGTCGCTGCTCGACAGCCGACAACACGAGCTGACGGACATGCGGTTGAAGGAGGAGGACAAGAAGGCGAAGCGGAAGTTGCTGGATCGACTGCGCACGAAGACCTTGTCCAACCTGGAGACGGTCTTCGAATCAGCTGAGGCAGTGCCCTCCCTAGGTTGCCTGAAGGACGAGTTCTCTAAAGCCAAGGAAGCGATCCTCCGGCGACAGCAGACTCTGCAAGAGGAGACCTCTAGAATCATCCATGATAGCGACGCAAAGACCACGGAGAAGAAGGAAAAGAAGAAGAGTATCCAGGAAAAGAAGAAGGCGGTTGAGGACTTTGACGAGCAGGTGCTGCAGGGATTAATGTATTACACTGACCACAGCATGGAATCGTTAGTTGTACCGATCTTTTCAGATTCGAGAGGCTGTGGGTGCCTCTGAGAGTGACAGTGAAAAGAACAGCCAGAAGACGCTTGAGCGTGCCCTGAAGGACGCGAAAGAAGAGATTGAGGAGGCCAGAGAAGAACTGTCGAGGAAGGAGGCAAACAGATTCACTTACGAGGTAAGGCGGCCCTTCCCTCTCTTTGCGCACCGATGCTGGATGGAAGACTCGTCCGAAACCACTCCTTCGCATTGCAGGAATTCATCCGCAAGCTCGACCACATGCTTGAAAAGAAGTCCGGGACGGCCTGCCCCACATGCAACCGCGCCTTCGAAGAGGAGGCGGAGGCCCGAGATCTTCGGACGGACCTGAG
>JAAUYM010041021.1_pt1 | contig 11330 bp, 8 predicted proteins | sample 7278001 | NCBI WGS metagenome assembly JAAUYM01 (sample SAMN14350224, study PRJNA611818) | marine sediment metagenome | isolation source: surface marine sediment (1.8m) | place: French Polynesia: Moorea | collected 2018-08
ACCTACGCGGGCGGCACTGCTGGTAGTGGCGTAAATAGCTCCGGGCGAATCAGAGTCACTTTCATTTTTTTTTGGTGTTTCGTTCTTCTTTCCTCTTCCTCCTCCTCCCCTCGCTGTACTAATTGCATGCACACGTTATGCTCTGCTCTAGTATATAAGCAGTGTTGCCAGGTGGGCTATTTCGTAGCCACTTCTGGTCACAAATGGCTATATTCGTGGGCTTAAAAAAATTGCTACGTTAATGGAAAAACCCACTTTTGCAAGGTATTGCAATTGAATTGCAATACCCCTTGTAATAATGATAATAATTGTATTGTAGGTATTGAAACTGGCAACTCTGCAAGCAAGCAGGAGAGGCAGAAATTTAACGGTGCGTTACCAGTTTTATCAGAGATATATGCTGCTCCGGATGCCACCCTCACTTGGTAGAGGTGTCAAATCTTTGACGTTACAGTCAAGCTCGGTTAATCGGGCCCAACTTGTCCAACTCGCATAACTGGAAAGTTGTGCCATCTCTCCGATTATCCGAGTTCGACTGTATACCACGTTGTGCCGCGCGAGAATGCCAATTGCCTGTGGGAAAGTTTTCCTCCTCTTTCTCTCTTCTGTCATTCCCCCCCCTTTCTCTCTCTTGCCATCCTTCAAGTTTTGTGTGACAAGTCTTTAAGAGGAAGATTTCCTTTGGAAGATGCCACCCTGGGAGCGAGAGAGTGAGAGACCCCTTCTCCAATGAATCAAGCAAAAGTATCCTCGTCATTTTTATTACCTCTTCAAGGGGAAAAATATCCTTTTCAAAGCAAACAGGAGGGAGCAAATCTGCCTACAGGTCGACGACGTCGTCTGAATCCAGCTTCAGTTTTTTTTTTGATGCCTCACGCGCTTTCCCAGATCTCGCGAATGAAAGAAGGGAAGGGGGAAAAAATCGTCGCCTGCGCTGACCTTGGAAAGATGGGAAATCGCCTGCGTTTTGATTGATGTTTTTTCGAGGACAGGGAGGAAAGAAAAAAAAAGTCGACTGCTCAATTTCTTACGCTTCAAAACATTTTTTTAGGAGTATTGCTGTTCCTCCATTTGTTTGATCGGAAGGAACTGGCAGCGATTACCGGGGGCGTCAGCAGGGATGATAAAGTTGGAGGAAGTTTGGCTTTATGATCCAGCAACTTAACCTGAAATGTGTGCTTTGCTTTGACAGAAATGAGAATTGTACTGGTAGTAAGTTGCACACCTCCATCTCAACACCTTGGTTTTTTTGGGGGGGAGGGGGTTGTAATTTGGACATCATAATGATATCCAAAATGCAACCAATATGTCTTGGATAAAAAATTAAGTGCCAGTTTTTTAAAAAGAAAGAAGAAATGCAATTAATGAGACAAATAAAATTAACTGAGCCGAGAAAATATTTCTATTCTTGGCTCTTTTTTTCCACCTGAACGCCTCTCAGCAATGCTTTACGTATAACTCCGCTCCTCCTACTAAAAAGGGCAATTTACGCAAGAGCTTCTGCCCGCAAAAGCCTCATATCCGCCGATTCTCAGAAGTTCGAAAGAGAGAGAGAGAAAAAAAAAAGATCATTGAATATTTCTTTCGTCGCGTGCCTGATATTTATTTGTGGTTGGTGGGGGGATAAGAGGGTTGGAGTGGGGCTGTAAGAAATGCCAAGTTGAGGAGCTCCAAAAGTTTGGTTGGCGCTGGTGCTGCTGCTGCTGCTCGCATCGTGTTGCAACAACCATCTTTCTCCAATTCAAGGTCGACCCATTCTGCACGAGATAGGCGGGAGTTAACAGAGTTAAGATCTCTAATTGATCATTCGTGCCTAGATTCAAACTTTATTCCGTTCAAAAGTTTACACATGTATAATGTTATATGGAGATGGATAGATATATAATCTGCAGTAAAGCCGAGAGACCAATGAGTTTCAAGTTTAAACATACTGTAGGTTGTTATTTTTGGGTACCCACCTTGAACTAAACCCTACCACTAATAACTTTGCTACTTCATCATCTTGCCGCAGATCTTTGAAGAGAGTGTGTTCTTGTTTGTCAACAGGCGCCCACAGTCTGTGGGAGTTCCCCATCCTGACGATGCGCCACGGCGGCGTCGTCTTCTTCCTAGTCTACCTGGCCGTCTTCCTGCTGCTGGGCGCCCCGATGCTGCTGCTGGAGATGACCCTGGGCCAGTACTCTGCCCTCACGCCGACCAAGTTCTACCGGAACCTCTGCCCGGCCCTGACCGGGGTCGGGTTCGCCGTCCTGCTGGTCCTGCTAGCGCAGTCCATGTGCGACCTGGCCGCGGTGGCCTGGTGCGCCAGGGCCATGTACCTCCTCTTCTCCGGGCGGCCCGGAGACGCCGTCCCGGAGGACTTCTTCTACAGGGAGGTCCTCGGGTTTGCGCCCGGGGGTAACGCCGGCGACCCCGGCCACCCCGGCGACGGAGATGCCGGCGAGGACGCCGGAGGTGGCGGCGGCGGCGGCGAGCTCGGTTCTCTCCACGGCCAGCTGACCCTCTGCCTCGGCGTGGTCTGCGCTGTGGTCTTCGTGGTGGTGTCCGCCAGCACCAGGTCCGTCGGAAAGGTGTCCATGCTGCTGGTCCCGCTCTCCTACGGGCTGCTGATGACGCTGACCATCCGGGGATGCCTTGCGCCCGGCGGACCCGACGGGGTGCTCACGCTGCTCAGCCCCGATTGGTCGCACGCTGGTGAGTAAAAGACAGAGTAGATATACAAAATATTGTTTTGATGATCCGTTCGTAAATTTACTGTGACTTGATGTTTGTAGCAAAACCTTGGGCTTGGCTTGAGGCCGGCCGCTTTGTGTTCATCTCGATGCACCTGGGCCTGGGGGTCATCTCCACATACGCGTCGTACAACAAATATCACCACAATATAATCAGGTAAAGAAATGTACACTAGATACTTTTTTCGGCAAATATTATGTTGGTAGTAGGTACATAATAACAAAGATTGTTTAACACATCGATTATTCAAGTTACACACTCTCCCTCTTTTCCTTGCCTGCAGGGATTCCGGCATCATCGCGCTGGGCCACTTTGTGTGGGCTGTGCTGTGCGCCATCCTGGTCTTCTCCCTGCTGGGCGTGGCCGACCACGCCCACCGCATCAACCTGGACAACCTGACCGATCCGGCCGGGGCCGACCTCTTCGCCAAGATCACCGGTCGGGGCATCTGGCTGGTCGGGGTGACTCTGTCGGAGTCTGCCCTCTCCACCCTGGAGTTCCCCTGGCTGTGGTCGGGGCTGCTCTTCGCCCTGGTGTCGCTGGCGGCGGCGGCGACGGCCGCGGCCGTCTTCGAGACGGTGTCGGCGTCGGTGGCGGACGAGTGGCCCAACCTGAGGCAGTACAAGCCGGCAGTGGCCTTCACCGCCCTCGCTGCCGTCTTCCTCGTCAACTTGCTCATGGCCACTGAGGTGAGGGTGACGGAGGAGGAGGTGCAGAGCTTATTGAGAACATCTTTAAGCGTCAAAGAGCAAACTGTTCTTCTTGTACGTATGTGGACTTACTTACATCTGGAGAAAGTAACCTAATTTTTAAGTTGGTTCTTTAGAAAATTGTCACAGAGAGTATTAGAACTCCGCTATATACACTAGTAGTAAACTCCACTATACGGTACATAGTAGTAAAGATTGTTCTGATCACCAATTTTTTTTTAAATCCACCCCGAACTTCATCCTATTATCCTAATCCCACGTAGGGCGGGATCCACGTCTACTACATGCTGACGTCGTACGTGACCTCCTGGCCCCCGCTGCTGTTCGGCCTGCTGACGCTGTTGGCGGCCGCCTTCGGACACGGCGGGAAGTACCTGATGAAGGACCTCGGAGACATGTCCAAGATGCCGCTCTCGCACTACTTCTCCGCCCACCTCTCCGTCCTCTACGCCACCATCCTGCCCTTCTGCATGGCGGTGAGGGAGGGGGGGGAAGCGAGCGATCGGAGGCTCCTACTTCTGCTGTTGTTGTTGTCATTGTTGCTGTTGCTGTTGTTGTCATTGTTGCTGTCGTCGCTCCTCTTGTAGGTAGATATGACATTGCTGTCTTTGTTGTTGTGTCATCATTGTTCCAGTTGCCTTTGCTGTCGCTGCTGTTGCTGTTGTCCTTGTTGTCGCTACTGTCATTGTCGTCGTTGGCTTCCCTCCCCTGCAGGCCTCGCTCTCCTGGTGCCTGTACCGCGTGTCCCTGGAGTGGGTGGAGCTCCCCCTGGAGCACTTCGGGATGAGCCTGCCCTCCTCTGCGGCCTGGGCCATGCCTCTCGGGTGGGCGCTGGCGCTGGCGCCCGTCATCGTCATCGCCTTCGGATTCGTCTTCCACCTCGTATGGAGGACCAGGGGGATGCCATTCAGAATGGTGAGAAAGGGGTTACGAGTATAAAGGGCAAATAGTGCGTGGCAACTGTCACTTTTCGGCAACTTTTTTGGATTTGATGGTTTACAATAATAAGAAAAATCATTTCCCCGAGGCAATAAATAAGGTATAGACAACTTCTTCTTGTCTCTTTTTTTTTTCTACAGCACTTGTCGCGCAGCTTCAAGCCTACGGACGTGTGGTACGAGAACGAGCACAAGGAACTGATGCAGCTGGACTCTCCAGGGCTGGACGGTTCGCCCGTGCTGGCTTTCAAGAGGGGCGGTGGCGCACCGGGAGGAGGAGGAGGAAAGAACATCACGGAGGTGTGAAAGGGCCTCCCGAGACGCAATAATTGCGAAACGAAAAGTCAAAATATGTTTGTACAACCCACCTTCTACTTATACAACTTTCTCGTAAGAAAAAAAAACAGAAGAAAAATGTGTAATTAAAAAGCACTTCGTCGAACGTGAAGTGAGAATGAATGTGTGTTTTTTTTTTAGAAAGTGAATGTGCTGAGTGAATTAAACGGAATATTTTTTTTCTGCGAAACCGGTGTCGAAACGCGAGTTGTCTAAGCCAAAAAAACGTCTTTATTATCATCATAATCTTTTCTTTTTTCTCAATCGCGTTTTCCTGTAGCCGACGCTGTTATACAAAAAAAAGCTAATCGCGTTGTAGTCGTAGTACGGTAGCAACTCTCCACAGCCATGAACACTAAAGGAGGAAAAAAAAGGTAGAGATAGGGTAGATTTCTTTTTTTTTTCACCAGTGCAGGGATACTACGTAGTAATGTATATGAACGAGAGAAGCCGATGTTTTAGCATGTAGAACGTACGCAGCAGTAGCAGAGCCCTAAAAAACCGCGTCAAGAACAAGAAAAAAAGAAAAAAAAATCTTTGGGCTTGGTTTCCGTCATAGTGAATGATCTTTGGGGGGCGGGTGGGCTGGGTTGGGAAAATTAACGCTATCGGGGGGAGGGGGAGGGTTTTTTTTCTTCGGTGGGACAAGCATACATACAATCATTACACATAAGCTACCACATCAGTTATACATCATGATACATCATGGGTGAAAGGTGGAGGGGACGAGCTGTGAAGAAGGCACATCTGCAGAGAACAAATCTTCATGTGTGTGTGTGTGTGTGTGTGTGTTTGTGTGGTGTGCAGATCACACTTTCATCATCAAGCACATAAAATACTAGTCCATCCTGAGACGCACCGCCACCCTCTCTCATCACCACACGTGCGCGGGGGTGAGGGGGGGGAGGGACAAAATACATTTGCAAATAAATAAGTTAGAGCCACGTCAAGAGTTGTGCTCTTGGTTTTTTTTTGTCATTCCGTCCGCCCTCCCTTCTTGGTCTAAGCCATGTACATACTGTATGTCATTGATCTACTAAAGTCATAACCTGAAACTGCATGAACGAAACTCGCGCCTCTCTTGCCGCACTACTTGGTATGCGTGAAGCGTTGCTTGAACTGAGTGTCTCTGTCTCTGTCTGTTGAGATCTTCCTGACTAGCAGGACTCCTCCTGCGGCTTCCGGTGTCCCTGGGCGCCAGGCAGCAGCTGCTCGGACTCCTCCACGTTCACCACGGCGGAGGAGGAGGAGGAGGCGCCGTTCAGGTTGTTGGACCCTAGAGACACGAGTTGGGCAGGATTATGGTGTGGTACTCGTAGAACACAAATACAACAGTAAACTCCGCTATGCTGGTAGTAAAGATTGCTCTGGTAATCAAATTTAAAATTCTCTCTAGTAGGTATGTCCACCTCCACAAGACGTAGTAATTCTCTCGCTCACCTGTGGAAGTGTTCCTGCTGTGACTGGCCGACGAGTTCCTGCTGGTCTCCTGCGAGCAGACGGCGCTGGAGGAGGCAGACTCCATCAGCATCGGGCGGGCCTCCTCTCCCAGATCGGACGCGTGCGCATGCGCGTGGGCGTGCGCAAGCTCCGCCGGCGCGCGCAACATGTGGCGGACGGCGCGGCCGAGAGCCTCCACGTCGTGGTGAGGGTGGTCGGAGGAGGCGGAGGCGGAAGCGGGCACGCCGCCCGACACGTCGCCGTCGCCGCCGGCGTTGCCGTTCCCGTCGCCGCGCTCCCTCTTGATGATGGGGCTCTTCCCGTGGTTGGCGGCAATGGCCAGGGCGTCCGCGTAGCGGCCCCTGACGTCCTCGTCGCCGCTCTGCTTCCCGGCGCGCACGTTGAGGAAGACGCGCGCGCAGGCCACGAGGCTGATGACAAGGGTGGCCACGGCCAGCCCGAGCAGGACGCAGAGGACGTAGTTCTTGTACTTGGGCGGGTCGTTGATGGCCCCGTCGATGGCCGCCACGATGGAGTCGCCCAGCTCGTCCAGCCCCTCCTCGAACCAGAGCACCGGCAGCACCGCCCCTCGCGCCGGCACCCGCGACAGTTCCTCGAAGGTGTCCGTCCTCCTGACGGCGATGTTGACCTGCAGTCTGGCCCTAGCCGACAGCGTGGTGCCGGTGGTGGGCTGCACATCAAACCAGAAGCCGTGCAGGTCCTTCCGCGCCGGCGCCAGGCCGTCAATGGCGCCGGAGAAGCTGGCGTTGGCGCCGAGGAAGTGCGGCCAGCTCAGCACAATAGGCGCGTCGAACTGGCACGCGGAGATCGGAAACTGGAAGTCGCAGAAAAATTAATGCTTTATCCTAGTACAGACGTACATGTAAGTACAACACGAATTTCCCAAGTAAGACCCAGTGCTGCCAGATTTTCTATGAGGCCTCAACAAACCTCAACATTAAAAGAAACCAATTTGGTCCCCTTTGAAACTATCTGGCAACCCTGCAAACGACTGCCTACCATTCCGTCCCCGATCATGTCGCAGAGCGTCTGGTCGACGCAGTAGCACTCGTTCTCCGGGTGGGACCGCGGCGACTTGAAGACGTCCTCCCGGGGCGAGAAGCGGAGCCCCGGGAGCCCCCGGGAGACGACGTCACGCTCGTACACCAGCGGGAGGGAGCGGCACAGCTGGTCGTTGAAGAACCACAGGGTGTCGTCCTCGTGGATGTACGGGTTGTAGGTGGCGCCGTCGCTGCCCTGCACCCGGTTGCACTCCTTCGTCTTCCAGAAGTCCAGGTGCTCACGGCCGTTGAACAGGTGGATCTTGCTCAGGTTGTACGGGTTTAGCTCGCCCGTGTACATGGTGTACAGCGGCAGCTGGGCGGAGTTGTTCTTCTGCGCGAGGGTGAAAAGGTGGAAGAGAGGGGAGGGGGAAAAAAGAAACATTAATTTAGAAAATATTGAAAGAGTGCAATTTTGAAAAGGAGGACAAGGACATTTAGAAGCAAGAGACAGTTCTTGGGGGTGGGGAATGCAAGATTGGTTATGTTAAACTGGGACCAGCGGTCGGAATCGAGACAGAAAGAGATAGAGACGCAAGTCCGGCCCTTCAGTTTCGACTTTTGTAGTAGTGTTGGCGAGGAGAGAAGTAGCAGTGGTACATAATATTATTGTTGTCAGGCACACACAAGACAGCGAGAGAGTCCAACCAACAACGATCAAAAAGCAGTTTAAGGCAGAGCCGAGGTCTGCGTACAGCACGCACAAAAAATTATGCACCTCAATAAAAGTCATGCTCATTCGGCGTCGGCAGTATTTGGTGGGTTAGAATTTAAATTGCCATACGTTACAAAAAAAAGTCTACATACACTATGCACCAAAAGCCATGCTCAGTCGGTGCCTTTTTTTCGGTTGATTTAACCAGTTTTTTAGGAGTTGAAGAAATAGCTGTGCTTTACCGACTGATGTCTGAACATATTTGAAGTTTTATGTAGAAGGAGCGTTGTTGGTTGGGAGAGAGAGAGAGAAAGTCAAGGGTTGGGCCGTTTAGCATAGTCAGAGAGACACGAATAGTAAGGCTTCCAAGTGCGAGGAAGGGAGGTGCATGCGACAGTCAAGTGGAACCGTCTGCACAACCAGCCACAAAAATCCTGTCATTCTCCAGGATTTCTACTGTAGTATGTAGTTAAGGAAGACGGCATTTAAACAGCGTAGCAAGCCTGAGGGAGGGGGGAAATGTTATTGGGCCACTTGCAGTGTTCTGCTACCATAATTGTATTTTAATTTTGTAAAGATTCTTAGAGGCACATTACACGACGTTCCATCATGCTTGGGAAATGAGACAGTTGTTAAGTTGTTCTATTTCTGTGTGTGTTTGTGTCTGTTAGAAGAAGAATGTCAGCTTCGCATCCCACCATTTTAATGAGGATTAACAACGAGCAGATGAAGGAAAAAGAGAAGGTGGCTTGATTTCCCAGTAGGAGGCAAAGGCAAAATTTTCCATCCGAAGCAGACACCGTTGGGACGACGTTGGGAAGGAAGAGGGAGGAGGAGGCATGAGAAACTGAAAACATTAGGGAGAAGGGGGAGGGATGATATTCGTTTTAAAAGACAGCAACGCAAGCGGGTTAGAGTGTTACTAGGTACTTAGTACTTCAATTTCAGGCACAAGACATTAGCAAGTGCTGCCGCCCATTGGCGCATATAAGGACCCTTACAATTTCATATTCCCCGGATATGTTGAGCGCGAGGGTCTCCTAAAAAAATCGTGAAAAAAATAACATCAATGCTCAGATGCAGCAGCGGAGTTAGTGGCGCCGATTCCGACCTTGCTGTGCTCTTCACTGCCGCCAATCTCAGAAGAAGGAAAAAAAAACTTCCCCACAGAGAATTTCAGGCATACAACACAAACACATCGTGTGAGAACTGCTTAATTAGGTATAAGCAAATGTTTGCCTTCACACACATGTCAAAAGGTGCCGAAATTTCACACCTTAGTATTTCCCCATCAGTTGAAAAAAAATTTTTTTTGGACATCTACCTGTAAAATCAGTATAGTAAACGTGCAGCAGGAGGAAAAAAACTCACGTCTGTGAAGAAGCCGAACTTGTCGGTGGGCGGCGGGTTGGGCAGTGTCATCCTAGCGAGCCCGAACATGGGCTCCTGGTACCCCCAGACCAGCTCGGTCGGGGTGTGGGAGGCCCACGGCTTGTACTGGAGGCTGTACAGCACCGCCTGCAGCCCCCAGACGTAGGCGAAGTTGGCGTCCCTCATCTGGTAGTAGGCGGAGAGCACGGGGACGTTGGGGCCGACGATGACGTCCGAGTCCGGATCCAGCCCCTCCCCGGAAAGGGACGACACGTACGTGTACACCTTGCGGGTGGAGTAGCTCATGGTGCCGTTGGAGTGCCACACCACGTTCTCCTTGATCCATTTTTGGCTGCGAAGTTGAGGAGATGGGGGGAGGATTAGCACGACTTATTGACGTGGTTGGTGCGTTGACGATTCCTACGAGGTACCGGTATAATGTTGACGTGACTCTAAAGACGGTTTTCTTCCTCCCCCCCTCCCTCTACGTACATCTGAGTTATAAATACAGGGACAGCAGCAACAACGGCCAGATCCTCCCTCTCTTCCCACTCTTCCCATCTCGTGTTTCATGTCTGGGGGTCGCGTGAAGCAAGGCCACCGGGAGAAAGAGAGAGAGAGAGAGAGAGAGAGAGAGAGAGTAGGAGATTCTTGGCAAAAGAGCGGCGGCGGCAGCAGCAACAACTAAAACTGGTGTCCTGTTTCCACCTTCGCAACAACAAGAATTTTCCTTCCTTCCCCTGCCCTCGTCGTCATCATCATCACCTGACCTTCCGTCGTTTCAGAAGCAGAGCAAATGAGCTCTCAAGGTTCAAAAACAAGGTCAAACAGGAGAGTAGAAAGAGGATATCCATCTCACTTAATTAAGAAGGCCTCTGTTTCTGTATGCCGCCTGGCAAATTGAATCTTATCTGAGATTTTTTCCCCTCTTCCCTGGCCTGAACACTCTCACCTGTAGGTGTATGGTCCGACCTCCTGTAGGTACGGCTTCTCCTCCTCGCCGGAGAAAAACTTCTCCGCGTTGGTGAAGTTGTAGAAGTATACCTGCAAAATATGGGAAAGTGTACCGTAGGTATTACGTAAAAAAAAAAAAACATGCAAGGCCTAGGGGTCCCATTCGTACCAGACATCCACAAGTGGGAGGAGGGAGAAAAAAGGAACATCTGCCGTGTTGTACGGCCATGTTTGCTTAGAAAGCAACTCTCTCCGTTATTATGGGCCCTCCCGCGGCAATTTCGCTACTTAATTGGATATCAGCCCGATTTATGACGTCCCTTTTTGAAAGATGAAGACTATTTCATCCCCATTTTAGCGAGTGCATTCAACGTGAAACATATTTTTTTTCCGTTTGATGATCTCTGACCTTGAGGTGCGGAGCGATGGGCGGGTTCTTCCAGATCTCGGCGAACTGCGTGTCGTTGGTCAGGATGAGGTTCTTCAGGATGACGTGCTTGACGATGGGGTCAAACAGGAGGTAGACCATGCCCACCAGACCGCCAAGAATCGACAGGAAGAGCAGGCCTGTGTAGGAAAAGAAGCGGGGGGGGGGGGAAGGAATATGAGCAATTTTGCCAACTCTTGGAACTAATCTCACTTCTTTTTTTTAAAAAAAATGTACATCAACAATGCAGGCAAAGAAAAACATCAACAAAGGTGCGAAGAAGAAGAACAAATATTTTATTCTGCAGCTACTATGTACTTTTTCATCGATTGTACAGTAGTAGGATCCTATGCTTGCTTCTTCTTCTACTGTACGTGCTACGAAACATATGGCGTCTTCTGAACGAAGAAGATCCGATAACTGCTTGACACGAAGTTGAGAACAATGCAATGTCTGCCTACGCAGTATGTGTATGTACTATGTGGTACAAGGTGCTTCAACAGACACTGAAGGCGGGGGGGGGGGATGGGGCAATCCACAAATAGTAGATGACCAGTGCAAATGTCTCTCTATCTTAGAAAGAGAGGGTAACCTTTCTGAGATATGTTGCTATCGACTTTCTGACCGGCCGGGCGCCCGCCCCCCCCCCCAACATTGTGTGGGCAAAAACCGGCGCGGCCGTGGGTGTGTTTTTTTGTTTTTTTG
>JAAUYM010110523.1_pt1 | contig 11330 bp, 10 predicted proteins | sample 7278001 | NCBI WGS metagenome assembly JAAUYM01 (sample SAMN14350224, study PRJNA611818) | marine sediment metagenome | isolation source: surface marine sediment (1.8m) | place: French Polynesia: Moorea | collected 2018-08
AGTATATGATACTTAATCTTTGTTTTGATTTATCTCTGTATAATGTTGATCATCTTTCAAGTTGTTTTCCTTTAATTGGTCCTGATGTGTATATCAACCTCCTCCTCCTCCTCCTCCTCCTCCTCCTCCTCCTCCTCCTCCTCCTCCTCTTTATTCCCCTTTTTTCAGAGAAAGCGTATAGTAGCATACTCCGCTTAAACACAAGAAGAGTCAGCCCCTCGCCTCATCCGGCCTTCAAAGAGGAGGAGGGGATAAAGGAAAGGAAAAAAAAAGAGAAGACTTTGTATCTGCGCGCGGACGTAAGAACGATGAAAAAAAAGAGGAGGAAAAAAAACTTGGCAAGGAGAACAAAGGGATAGGGAGGAATATTGTCCGCGGGTTGGTGAACTGTGAGCTTGCCTGCTGTCTGTCCAGGGCCTGTCCGTGCCTGAGGCATCATGCTGTGTGCGCGCATCCTTCCTTGACTTGACCCCCCCCCCTCTTTTGCTCTCTCTCTCTCTCTTGCTCCCTCTCTCCGTCACTCTCGTGACCCCTGGTCTTGCAGGTAGCAAGAAGAAAAGTGAAAGTTGTATGTACGTACACTGTAGCATGGACATTTTTTATGCTTTGGGTGTTCCCTGGTGTACTTAGCAAATGATGACCTACAGACAAAAAAAAATAACTAGTAATGCATGCCGAGATCTCTGGCGACCTCTAAGCAAGCCCATTTGAGTGGACCAAATTTCTGGCTTCTCTAAAGTGGTTATAAACTGACAAAAGGTTGACATTGTCTCGCTCATCGACTTGGGACACTTGGTGTGTCTGTCTGGCTCTGGAGCTGCACGGAGTCACACGCACCACGCTGCTTGAACACTCTTTGCTTGCAAAGATAGCTAGGCCTGCAGCCCAACCAACAATGCATTCTCATTAAACTTCCTACTGAGTTCCGATTCAGAAATTTTGTTAGTAAGCACCGGCTGAGCATACAAATCGGCACCAAATGTGCAAAAACGTGTGTGCAACGTGTAGATATTCCAACTGAGCTTCCATTTTGCGTACCAACGTTGGTGGTTGGGGTGGGTCCGCTTTTGGCCTGTTGCAAAACAACTTTCCACAACAATTTTTACCACCACCCTTTGTAGAAGATAGAAAGCCTTTCTACGTAGGCTCGCTAGTGTCCTTGTAGTCCATGCTAGCATTACTGAATAGCAGCTCTTAATCTGTTTCAAGAAGAAAAAAGTCGCAACTCTTGTCAGCAAACCCTCTTTTTGAAGATGAACGTTCTTTTACGACTGAGGAGAGTTCCACTTAAGGAGCATAAAAGTGTCCCTTGTGGATGCCATTCATTTCTGGGGAGACAATGGGAGAAGGCAAAGGCCACTCACTCTCTCTCTCTCTCCTCTCCTTCACCCGGAGGGCATCTGGACGGAGGAAGAGGAAAGAGGCCAGTTCACAAAAGCACCGCAGCTATACACCAACAGTGTTGAGCAGCTATAAAGGAGAATGCGGATGGCGCCTTGTATTGAAACCTTGCATGAAAACTGGTCTTTTTCTTCTCATTCAAGTTCAATTTGGCTGGTTTTTTGTGTACTGTATATATATATATATACATATTTTTTTTACAAAAATCCGTTGGTGAGAGAAAGGGAGGGAGTTAGGTAGGTGGAGGACGCGAACACAGGAAAAAAATTCTGACATTTCTGACATTTTCGTGTCCTTTCAGATCCGGCGGGATTACTTCGCAGGAAAGCAATATCGAGGTAAGAAGAAAACAAGGAAAAAAAGACCAATGTTGGCCCCGGATGCTAGTCAGTGAAAGCCTTCTGTGTGAGCAATCATTGAAGAAGAAGGAAAAGTGGCATTTATCTCCCTCTCCTCTTTCTCTTGGATTGCGGCATCAGGTTCATCTCCTTCTTCCTCCTCTTTTGCAGAGCATCACTCTGAGAATTGAGCCGTTCATCAGGATTTATGGGCTGTGACGAAGGCGACAGCAACGCTCTTTTTCTCCCCCTTCCTCTTTTTTGCTTCTCAAGCGCCTCTTGAGATCTGTAGCTTAGGGAGAGAAAATCCTTGAAAACATAGTGTACAGTACAACAGTACAGGTATATGTTAGTACTGCACGTATATTGTAAAGGCTGTAGCATTCCTTTCTGACAGGAGAAGAGAAGATGCTAGGTACGCATCTAGTAGTACAGTCAAATCTGCTAAAGTGGGGATTGCGGATAAGTAGAAATTGTACACAATTCAGAAGGGAGAAAAACCTCTTCTTTTTGTACCGCTGGGATGAGAGGAAGTCTGGGATGAGCGGGCAAAGTTGCCTGCTTCCACTTTAGCGGGTTTGACTGTTACTAATTCCCCCCACCCCCTCCCCCCCGAGTCATTCTCATTTCGGATTCCGTCCGACGGCTTTGTACTACGGTACGATGCTCTACTACTGTACCAACTTTGCAAGGTCATTTTGTCTACCATGTTCAACTGTGTGCAAACCTGCGCAAGTACCGTTGCACCCTGAACTTTTGACAAAGTGAAACGTTTGACAGAGTAGTGAAGTTTCTTTTTGCCAAAGTTGCCTGCACTAAAATTTCGCCTGCTTTTCGCTATGCCGCCAGTCAGGAATCACAAAGAGATCCTCATTCCCTATTCAACCCCAATCAGCGCATTCGGCATCCTGATTAGTAGTACAGTAGGTAGAGAGCAACCCGAGGTTAGAAACCTGCAACGACCTATGTACAACGGAGCTAATGCAATTATTTGTCTCGTTTCTCATTCCCTCTGCACACCCACATCACACATATTGCTTAGAATAAACAACGACATGGAGAAACCCAATATGTAGACTCCTATGCTCAGATAGCTTTCAAATTGGTCTTTTTTTTTGGCAGTGTCTTAGTGCAAATTATACGTAATACGTTCCACCCCTTGCTTATTCGATTAGAAACGATAAGGAGATATCCGTGCCAAGTGGAGCAGGAGGAACTTGGCAAATTAGATCACTTTAATGGGTGTGCATGGGCCGAGGGGAGGGGGGAGAGAGAAAAACTTTCCAGACGGGTCGGAAGGCGGAGAAGGAGGAAGGGATGCCACTTTGGCTTTTTAAAGCCAGATTTGAGAGAATAGGGGGCCTTTTAAAAAAATTGTCAAATGTTTTTAACGGTGGTCCGATGTAACTTGAAATCAAGCCATTTCGCTTTTTTTACACCGTCTTACTTACTCTTACTTTTTTCAACATTGTCTGGCTTTTCTTGACTTTGGCGATCTGGCAACCATGGATGGAGAGAGCAAAAAGAATTGGGTCGCTCACACTAGATGGATGGATCAGGGAAGATGGATTGATGGAAGGAGGCACTGAAGACCGGGGGAGGGGGGCGACGAACTTAAATTTCTTTTCTTAGAAGCAGATGAAATGTGCACATCCCCCTATAAAAGTGAGAGGATCAAGAAGAGAGGAAAAGTCTGCTAATGTAATGAAATTCATCACGGTTGGTGGAATGGGAGAGAGAGAAAAGGAAAGGTTTTGGAAGGAGGAGGAGGAGGAGGAGCAGGAAGGCAGGAAGTCGATAAAGAAATCCTTTTCTCTCTCCCTGTGTTTGAGTTCTGTAGGGTCGGGTCGGGTGTAAGAAGAAGGAAGGGAGATTGGAACTGAAGACAGCATGGCCCAAGGAGAAGATTCTTTCTGCATGAAGGAAAAAAGAGAAGCAGAAGGGGGTTCCTCTTCCTGCTTGACGAATGTGGGACCAAACCAAGAGAGAAAGAAAAAAGAGAGAGAGAGCAAATAGTCCAAGACTTTTCTCCCTCCCTTTCTCCCACCTAATCAAATTTGCAGAGGAGAAAGGGGGGGAGGAGGAGGAGGAGGAGGAGAGGGGTGGAAGGAAGAGAGGGGAGGAGGAAGAGGAGGAGAAGAGAGAAATAACCACGAAGCAAGGACGGACAGAGAGAGAAAAAAAGGAGAGAGAGATGCTTGGAAATGGGACCTCAAGTTCGTAGGCACGAAGGGAGAAGAAGAACAAGAACAAGATGTTCTCAGTGATCTGCTGCGTGGTTAGGACAAAATTATTGCCTAAGAGAAATGAATATGTGTCCAGATCAATCTTGTCTAGTTTTTACTGTCGTCATATAGTACAGTAGTATTTTTTCAAGCACAACAAAATGCCAAGCTTGAAAGATATGTTCCTTTTCTTGCCAATGGAGGATACACGATCAGAGTTAGCACCATTCCCTATAGCTACTTGACAGCTGCCGACGATGTACCGACTCCAAAAGATCAGAGGCACCTTCACCTCAGCTCTGGAGAGGACGTGGGAGGTCATGTCTAAAATAATCTTAATGCAGCCGTTTTTGGTACGTGAACCACCAGCTGTGAGGTGCGCCAAGCCTTTTTAGTGGCGAAAAATGATGTCACTCAAAGTCAGGGTTTCCAACCTTTCCTTCAGTTCGCGTACCACATCCAAGTCATGGTACGCGAACTAAAAAAAGAGTTGGAAACCCCTGACTTTGAAGAACATCTTCCTTCAACATCAAAGGATTGACGTGTACACACCACCTACGTACGATAAAAAACAAGCACATGGTCTATACTACAACAGGAGGTTCATCACCCCGATCAACACGGGGTATCACGTGTGAATGTACCATCCGTCAACCCGTGGATGGAGCAGTTTGACCGCACCATCCCTCCCCCCAAAAGCTTTATATGAAAAAAAAAATACGCGATGCAGTATACTTAACATAAACTGGTACTTTGCCATTAACAGGCGACAACTGCGGTCGCCGCAGGTAAGGGAGAGAAAAGCTGAGAAGCCCACATCTTCTTTGCAAACTCCTCCTCCTCCTCCTCCTCCTCCTCCTCCGTCCTCCTCTTACCCTCTTCTTTCGCAAGTGAAGGGGTGGTTGCAGCCATGACGAGACTAGAAAGAAACTTTTTGGGGGGGAGCTCAAAAGGAGAAAGAAATTTCTAACTGGTTTTTCTCCCATTTTTTGCACTGCTAAAATATTTTTTCTCTTTTTTTCTTTGAAAGAGCACGCACTCAAAAAACGGATGAACCGTTTAACTCTGGTTCTTGACATTTTTCTGAAGACTCTCTCTGGAGCTTCTTTCTTCCATTTGCTTCTTTTTTTTCAAACCTTGTTTGAACAGGAAAGGAGCAGAAGGAAATCTTTTGCTAAGTTTTCGGGAACAGAAATCAAAGAAAGCCTCCTCCATGTTCAAAGGGAGAGTGAAGGGATTTCGCTATACCTGTATACTACGGTACAGTCAAACTCGATAAAGCGTCACTTAAGGTGGCGGGAAATCTCGGTTAACTGGAAAATTTTCCATGTTGCCGCACAAGACGCTGTTGAACAGGAAACTCAGAGAATTGCGCGATTTGGTCATCTCTCGAAACGGTCCCGATTATCAAAGTTTCACTGTACCGGAAAAAAAACAGGATCCATTGTGAAACTGAACGACACGCAGAGAGGAAGAAAGAAGCTTTAAACTAGTGTTGATTACTGCATGTAGCGGTAGTACTCGTGGCACTTTTGGCAAACATGTTCGAAATCAAGTTTGTTGCTCTATCGAGATTTCACTGTAGTGTACACGCATTTGTTGAATTCCTGTGTAAAGTTGTTTGGCGGTGGCCACACGTATGTCCAGTGGACATACTGGCTATAGCTATAGCAACTATCTAGCAGCCAAGAATTCGACTGTATAGAAAAGTTGGCTCAAATTTGAACATTCTTTTATAACGTGGTGTAGTAAACACAAAAGCCTGCTGTTTAGCATTTCCCCCCTCTCTTACTTTCAGAAGATGTTGGATGAAAGATAAAAAAAGGCCATGGTAGTACGGAGAATATCGGTAGAATGAAGGGGGGAGGGAAGGGGGGAAGCACACAAAGGGGCTTCCCTCCCTCCCATCCTACGTGATATCACGAGTGATGCTGATGCTTTTTCAAGATGCAGAGAAGGGAAGAAGGAGGTCCCTCCTCAGACAAACTTTCTTGGGAGGGTAAAGGGAGGGAGCCTTGATTGCATCTTAAATGCGGAATGGTGCGTACGCGATGGGATGGGAAGGAGGAAGAAGGAGGAGAAAGAAAGGGAGGAAGACTCATTTTTCATGGGGGGGAGGGGGAGGGGAGGAGGCCCGAGCGATCGTTTTCCCTAGGCTAAGAGAAAAGAGGAACATTTTTAGGAGGCGGGGAGGGGGGAGACGAGGAGGAGGAGGAGGAAAATTGAAAAGCACGGCGGTTACAGCCAGCTGACAACACAGCATCACCAACCATCTTAGAAAAAAAAGCCTCTCGTCATCTTTTGCCTTCGTCATCCTGCTGCGCAGAGATGAGGAAGCATCAGCTGGAACTGATGTTGAGCAGTTTTTCTTCTTCCTCTTCCTCTTCTTCCTCCTCCTCCTCCTGGTCTGGGTGTTTCTTGTGTTGTGCGTGTAACAAATTGTTTTCGAAAGCGGCAGTCAGACTAATTGAAAAAAAAGGTTCTTTTGTTGTTTTGCTTCGAAAGTTATTAGGAATTTCCATCGTTGTGTACGCGTAAAATGCAGATAGTTTTCCCAAAATGGAAATGGAAATGAGAATAACTTTTCTCCTTATCTCATATTGAAGAATCTCCTGATTTGATTTCGGCTTTCACTCCTTCAGAGCATGGAGAGAAACTGAAAGCGCGTCTTAGCTATCCACGAAAGAAAAGATTGGCAGCAACATTAAGATCACTCAAGCTCGACAGATGAGCATTAAGCACTCACATATACAGTACCTAGTAGACACTTTTGTGCCACAAAACACTAATGAAATATTAACTTACCTTTCTTCTATCCAAAACTATGTATGTAGGCAAGATAAGAAGCTCTTCCTCCCTTCCTTCCCTCAGCCTCGCCCTAATCCAATCAACTGCTCAATTTCTTCTAGTGTGCAGACCTGAACCTCATAAAAAAACATCAAAGCACTACTTCGGGGATGGGAAAGGAGGAGGGTAGGAGAGAGAGAAAAAAGAGTTGGTAGGCCCACATGTAGGTTGGTGCATCAGAATATGTCCTCAGGGAGAGAGGAGAGGAAGAATTTCCCACCCGCGGAAGGTGCAGCAGTGTGCAGATGCATTGAAAGAAAAGGCAAGAAAATGAGAAGAAATAGCAACTTTTTGAAATCTTGCAAAACAACGCTGAGAAAAACCTGTTCTGTCTCTTTTTTCCCAATCGGAAGAGGAAAAAAGACACAGAAAAAAGTGTAGGATGATGGACGACCAGGAGAGGATGAGACATCTCTCACCATCCTTCCTCTCTCTTTTTTTCTTTCCTCCTCCTTTGTTTCATTTTGACAAATTATTTTCCACCGGTTCCTCTTTTTCTCAGAGGTGCTTTCGCACCTTTCTCCCCCTCTCCCCCCTCACATTTTTTGCACTTCGTTTGGTCGAAAAAAAAATTGTACGTACGTGCTTTCTTTACCCGTCATCCTTGTGTATACCTAGCACACTCAAATTTGGCAAAATTTGTGCTATAGATTACCAAATGTGTAGTTTTTTAAAGTAACTTATCTTCGCTGTGGCAAAGATTTGTTATAGCAACGCCACGACATCAAATATCGAAGGTCTACTGCAGTATATTGAGGCACTTTTGGTTGCTCAGCGGAATAGTACGTAGCACTTGTCTGAGAATTCTGTTGTAGCAAAGCAGAGGAAAGAAGTTGAGACAAAAATATGCAAAACCGAAGCATGCAAAAAAAAGTTTGTCCAAAACTTGCCAAGGCCTCACGTACTGTAAGCACATTACTCCCCCCCCCTCCTCTTTCGCCCTCCCGATGTGTCGCCGCAGGCGTCTTTTCCAGACAAGCTCTCTCTCTCTCGCTTCCTCTCACGCAGCCTCTCTCTGATTCCTCTGCCCCTCTGCCAAAGGTCTTTGGAGGAGAGAGAGAGAGAAGACTCGTCTCTCTTTGCCAAGAAAGGAAGGAAGGAAGAGGCCAAAAGGTGGTTTTTCTTCAGTTTGCCGGCGAGACTCCGCCTGAAAAGATCGCTCCTGTTGCTCGACCAGAGAGACAGACATACTATGTACAGACAAACATACAGACAGCTCAATTGTACCTCTCTCGTCTCCTAAAGTGCATGTTTGGTGTCCCTGGAATCTACGGCTACGATACGTGCCAAGGTGAGTGCAAACATCACCAAACAGGTGCTCTCAATAAGCATGCCACCCCTCCTTCCCCTCCCTCAATTTTGGTAATGGACACAAGGAAAAAGAGGAACCCATTTGGTCAACTGTTCCTCTCACCCTTCCACCCTGACCCGCCCCCCCCCCTCCTCCACTTCTGAAAAAAAGAGAGTATGCTGAGGTGTAATTCAATTTTTTGGGTCTGAAAAGCGGTGGCGCGGTCTTGAGATTCCCTCGTGCTTCTTGTTCATGCTTGACACTTTCAGCAGCAATATTTAATTATTACACTTTATCTAAGCTACCTAATATTCCCGATGACACTCCTTCCGTCCAAGTCACTACCTAAGAGTTATTATGTGCATAAGAACTACTAACATTGGTGATCGTAAACTACATTGATTGTATGAAGAATAATTCTTGTTCTTGTCATTATAGAGAGAAGGAACTACGGCTGTTCTTGTAGTAGGTTTTGAAAGGACTTGTTTCGAGTTGTACACTGCCCTACTCCCTTCCAGTGTGCCATTCTGTGGGGAAGGACCTAATAGTGGTAGAAAAAAAGTAGAGGGAGGAACAAACCCCTCCTCCTCCTCATTTGGTGCATTATGGCATTTACTCTCTGCCCTCTCCCCACCCAGTGAGTGAGGGAGGGAGGGAGGCAGGCAGGCAGGCAGGAAGGAAGGAAGGAAGGAAGGAAGGAAGGAAGGAAGGAAGGAAGGAAGGAAGGAAGGAAGGAAGGAGGAGGAGAGAGTCACAGTTGGCCCATTACAGAGATTCCACCCTCCCATTGTCTTGTGGTATTCCAGTTTCATCATTCTCTCTCTCTGAAGGACCTTCCCTGACCTTGTTTACTCCCCCTCTCTCTTTTTGGAGTTGACTGAAAAAGACCTTGTTTTGATCTTCAAAAAGGAATGCATTTTTGCCGCAAAAATGGACAAAGATGACAGGAAGTGCAAAATGCTTTTATCAGGTGGTAGGAAAGGTCAAAAAGGGGTTTCTAATTAATGAAAGAGTGCCAAAACATGCATCCGCCTAGCTTGTGTGCATTTACCAAATTGCTTTTTGCAAATACCCAAAAAAGTGGAATTTTTCAGTTAAGCCAACTGTCTAATTGCTTTTAAAAAACGTTAGGGCAACGTCAATTTGAAAATGTTATTTATCGAGAAGGAACTTACTATCGACCATTTCACTTCTTTCGGCACCCAGTTGGCATATCAGTTATTTTGTTTCAACAAAATAACAAACTTGATTGCTATTAAACTAGTAAGTTTATGGTATCAAAGTGATATGGTTGATATCAAACCTTTTTTTTCCGCACTGCAATAATATAATTAATGAAAAGGCCTTGAGATGCTGAAAGTGATACGTACCTCCTTCCTCCTCTGCCCACCATGGCATGAGGAAGAATTGACGTGGAACTCGAAAGCGGTATCGCAAAAAAAAGTTTTTGGCAGTCCTGCTGGAGAATACAAAGGAGAGAGAAAAATCGATGATATGGAGAGAAAAAGGGAAAATAGCAGCAAAGAATCACTCAGGCATAGGGATTGGGAGAAGTTGTGTATCCCTTTGTGGTAGTTCCAATCAAACGTGAAAAAGGGGGAGGGGGATGGAGGAACATCAACTCCGATCCGATCGGATCCGATCTTCCTTCCAAAGGAATAAAGACGCCTCCAAAAAGAAGCATTCTCCGACTACTTCTTTCTCTTCCAACTTTTGTTTGTCCGAGTTTGGAGCCTCTGATGGTTGGTAGAGGGGGAAGGAGGGTTGAATCCTTTGCTTCTCGGAATGGAGGCTCCCATCCCAACCCCAGATAGATCTTCTCCTCCTCCTTCCTCCTCCTTCCTTCTCCTTCTTCCTCCTCCTTCCTCCTTCCTCCTCCTCCTCCTCCTCCTCCTCCTCCTCCTCCTCTCTTTGGCTCGAGAACCCGCCGCCTTCCTTTCCCGTTTCTCCACCCCCAAATGCATTTGCATGAATTTTTCAAGACTCTTCTTCCTCTGCCTCTTCCCATTTCCCTTTCCTCGTCTTGGGACATGAGGAGATTTCTGAACAGCTTTCTTTTTTTCTCTCTCTCTGGCCAAGTGGAGGAAGGTCCCATATATCCGCTCTTGTAGAGGTTCATGGCCCAACACATTTGCATATCCGGATCAAAAGAGTTAATTTTCGGTTCTACCACAGACAAAAAAAAAATACTGAAAGAAGTGGCCCAAATACCCGGTAAGACGAACAGAGTTTCTGTCACTTCCAAATAATTGCCACAATTGCTCGATTGTCAAGTGTGCCCAAGTCAAACTTCTACTGTTAAGTGTACTATGTCAACCCAGCTTGGATCCGATGACAAGATCTCATTCCACCTCGTCCGTTTTTGTTCTCTCTCTCCTCAAAAGTGAGTGATGGTCTGTCTCACTCTCCCATGATATCTTATAGGATAGGATAAAAGAAAAGTAAAAGGGAATTGGACTGACACGTCACAAGAGGCAACTAAAATTCTGTTCTTTTAAAACTTTTCCGATATGTAGCACGGAGATGATAAGTTGTCTCTCTTTTTTTGGGGGTAGAAGTTTTTGTCATCCTTCATCCTTCGCATCTCAACCGTTCGTTCGTTGCACTGACCTGAAAAGGTAAAACTGGCATGACCCAAAGAAAAAACAAAACTACCACTCAGAGATGATGTGGAGGAAGAAGCCCTCACATGTCCAGGTGACAGGAAAATTGAGAACGCCTCTTCTCCTCCTCAAAATCGTATACAGACAGGGAAGAAAAAGTCTGTCAAAAAAGTTAAAAAAAAATGCCTCCCTTTTCTTTTTTTTCTCGGAAGGACGAAAGAAAAGATGGAAGAAAAATAATAAAAAAAAACAAACATTCTTCTCCACGGAAAGAAGTTTTATTTTCTTCCTCGTATTCTTCCTCCTCAGCAATTTGGTTGCTCCTCCGACCACGTCTGCTAAATGGAAGGAAAATATAGGCAGAGGGTAGGGGGAGAAAAAGCTACCAAAAACACAGAGGAAGAAGACTAGTTGTGTTTTCTCGCCTTTACGACTGCTTTTACTTCTTTTCCTCCCCAAATTTCTTTTCCTCCTTGCATTCAAGTGAGTGAATTTCACTGCCTATATAAACTTTCTCTTTCTCTCTTTTTCTTAAGCGATGGTGGTGCGGTGAAGAAGAAAAGTGGGAAAGGGCTGACAGGAGGAGGAGGAGGAGGAGGAGGAGGAGGAGGAGGAGGAGGAAGAG
>JAAUYM010092492.1_pt1 | contig 11323 bp, 16 predicted proteins | sample 7278001 | NCBI WGS metagenome assembly JAAUYM01 (sample SAMN14350224, study PRJNA611818) | marine sediment metagenome | isolation source: surface marine sediment (1.8m) | place: French Polynesia: Moorea | collected 2018-08
ACCACAAGAAAGATTGACATCAATGCTTAATGCCGCCCCCACCCCCCCGCCCATACCCCATACCCCGCCCACATCCACTGCACACTTTACCTCTGAGCCGTGCCTGGGAGTCAAGCCGCGAATGTTTGCGATCTCCACGATGAGGGCGAGGCCCCTCGGCATGGCGGTCATCTTGTAGAGCCCCAGCAGCTCCTGGAAGTGCATGCTAGAGAAACAAATGTTGTTGGTAGGTTCCCCCGCTAAGACGACTCACCTGGCTGTCGGAGAACTTCTTGCCGGCGTTGAACTCCTCGGCCGGGATGACCCTGACTTGTCCTGGAGTCAACTCTTCTCGGTCGCTCTCTCCAGAAGGTTTCTGCCACGTGAAATTTGTCAGGTAGTTGTAGGTACAGGCATGAGTCGAGTTAGGAAAGAGTGGATTACTTAAATTAAAAGTGCGAAGTCCAAGGTAAATGCTTCTCTACGGACACAGTGGACACCACCTAGTATACTATATTGAGTTGCAGAGCAAACTGTTTTTCCCATATCTGGAGCAAACCACCGAGCAATAGGGATTACTTTGGTTATTTAAGAAACTGTTCTTATAACAGGACTGTTCTTATAACCGGTGATCTTATATTGGGAGTTCACTGTAATAATATTGCGGTAAACTTGCAGAACAGTGCAGAATGCACTCCAGACTGGCTCCCCCACCCCCCCTACTACAGTGCTTTCTTTTTTCTCTCTCACCCTCTTCGGCTTTCCGAGCGCTCCGCCATCCTCGGAAGATTGTCCATCTCGACTTCTTTTACGAGGAGGAGCATCGACTTTGCTTTCTTGTGGACTCGATTCCCTTAGCAACGGAGGGCTCTTCATTTCTTTTTTATGTATATAGAGGTAGACAGTACCAGCTAAATTTAATTTAATTTTAATTTCTGTGCCGTGGAAGTCTTTATTTCTCAGGGTGACTTGCGATTGCGAGTTGCGCTGCGGCGTGGCAGTGGCATCCTATAGCTGCTGCACTGCGGCTGGCAGTGGTGGCACCTGTCTTTCTTCCCCTTGTTACCTGCAACTAAACCTCTCTCCTTCTCTTGTTCCATTGCCTCAGGCAGCCGAAATGTGAGGGCGATTCCATCCTGCTAATTGCCGGAAGAGAAAAAGTGAACTACGTATACGGTAGTACAAGTATCGTAGTACATTAAAAGATGCCTTTTCATGTCAACATAACTGTATTTCATCATCTTCCATCATCTGACCCTTTCTTCGGCGAGATGATACGCCTTTGCTGCTGTTGCCTCTTGTCGAGTTTCGGAATGGATTCCCCTTAGTTCGGCTTAAGGATTAAGTATGACTCTATTGCTAGCCCTCCAGTGGGCCAAATGCGTGGTGACATACCGTTAAAATTCATACAGAAACTTTATACCGGTAGAAGATATTTTACCAGTGATATTTGTAGGTTTAGTGCTTTTACAGGTCATGTTGACCCAATAGTTTCAATGCTCTTCTCATCTCTCCCTTCCCGCCGATTTTTCAGGCCTGTGCGAGTGGACAGTCCCCGCGGGCGGGATGTTCCTCTGGATGAAGGTGCCCGGAGTGACAGAGACATGGGACATGATCATGGAGAGGGCCCTGGAGAAGAAGGTAATGCTGCTGCCGGGCAGGGCCTTCTGTGCCGACAAATCTAAGCCCTGCTCCTACCTGCGCGCCGCCTTCTCGCTGGCGGACGAGGATAAGATGTACGAGGCCTTTAGGAGGCTGGCGGAGCTCATCAGGGAGGAGAAGGAGAGGAAGAAGTAATGACACACGTTGCGCAGAGATGGAGTAACAGTAGGATGCATAATTTTCTTTTAGTTGTTTATAACCTTGTAGTAAGTAGATTTTTTTGTAGAGAGATAAAATAAAAGATGATTTTCAACGTGGACGAGATAAAGAAGCTTAATGTTCAATGCAGTAGTACACTGCAATTTTATCTCGCCAGGAAAAAAGTGGATTTTGCAACTTCGGGTGGACAAATAAACATAGCAATGGAAGTCTGTTTCTCTCAACATTGCCTCTTGTTCCTCCTCCTTGGCTCCTTGGGCACCTTCTTCCACAGGTCGGGCGGGAGGGTGGTGGAGCCAGGCTGGCCGTCCAAACGAGACATTGGCACCAGAAGACGACTTGAATAAAAATAGCAAAAAATAATCTAATATGTGTTTATAAAAAAATTGTCTTGTACTAATAGCATTTCTCACTGCTCATCTGGGTCCTGCAGTACTTCAATGATGTCCATGTAGAACTTGACGTTGTCGTCATCGTCATCAATCAGGCCGAAGTCCAGCATCAGCTCCTTGAAGTCGGCCAGACAGAGACGCGTCCTGAACAGCAACGAGAGAAACAAAAGGGCCACATAACAAAATAAAACAATTTTTATGTTTCCTAAATTCGATCTACCTACATACATTTTAGAGTCAATCCATTTCAAGAAAGAGGGTCTAGTGCACCAATAATAAATAAATTACGTGCCAAACTTGACACCCACCTGTTCTGGTCCGTCAGCCTTTTTCCGAGGTACTTGGCCGTCTTTTGCGCGAACCTCTCGCTGATCTCCATGAGCGCCGGCATCGCCGCCCCAGTCATCCGCGCTTCTGTCCTCAGGAAACGCTCAAACTCCCAACGGACGTGCTTCGGACCGAAGGTGGGCACCGTCTTCCCCTCCTCCTCGTCCTCCCCCTTTGCTGCCCCCATCTCCTCCCCCTTCCTGACGACAGGAAGAGGCTTCTTGAACATGGCGTGGTCGCCGTCGGCGGTGACAACGGTGGCTGAGGCGGCACTACTCCTCTTGATCCTGGCTTCCACTGGCGAGAGGACCTTCTCCACGAACCGGCCCAGGTCGCCGTCGCGGTCTCTCCGCTCCTCCAGGAAGCGCCTGAAGTTCTCCTGGAAGCCGCCTCCTCCCAGCGAGAGTGACCGGGTGCGCTTGGAGCCACCTGCGACGCTGCTGGCCACCAAACTGCCGCTCACCTCCACTCCGTCAACTACCGAGGGAGTCTGGAAGTCGTCCTCGAACGGTTCTCGATTGAAGTTGTCCTGCGTGGGGAAAGCATTAAGAAACTCGATGGAAGTATGCAAGGTAAGCTCCTTGCACAACATACCTGTTGCTCTTCCACCACAGTCTGTTCATTGCTTCTGTTGTTGCCCTGCGAGGGCAGTACATCCTTGAAGTTGCTCATGTGGTCCATGGTCTTCCTGTGTTTGCGAGATCTTGTCATTTTCAGCATCTCTCCCGTCAGATTCAGCGTGGAGTTGATGGACAGGTCACCAGGCAAATTGTTGGTGATGCTGAAGTCCTTCTGCCTTTTGGATTTCTCCAGCTGTCCCTCCATAGCAGCTTGTGGGGCCACTTGGACGCTAGTCTTTCCTGATAACAGAATGAGTACTTTGATGACACTGCTCTACAATTACTTCAACAAGAAGTCAACTGACCAGTTCTTCTCCTAAGTGACCTCTCAAGTGGAGTTGACACTACCATAGGAGTCCCCAAGTCAGGAACAGACTCCATGTCGGCCTGCATTGGAAAAGTCAAGGAAAAAAATTAGATGCATGAGGTGCATAAGGTAAGCTGCATGCACCACCACACCTGTTGCTCTTGCATGTAGTTGACAGACTGTTCATTGCTTCCATTGATGCCCTGTGAGGGCATCACATCCCTGAAGTTGCCCATGTGGTCCTTGGTCTTCCTGCGCTCACGCACTCTCACCGTTCTCAGTGTCCCCCCTGTTAGGTTCAGTGTGGAGTCAACAGACTGTTCCTCAGTCGAGTTGTTGGCACTGATGACCTGCCTCTTGGACGTCTCCTTCTGTCTCATAGCAGCAACGTTCGTCTTTCCTGATAACAAAATAATGACTTTAATGACATTGCTCTATAAGTACTAAAACAAAACCTCAGCTGACCAGTTCTTATCCTAAGTGGTCTCTCAAGCGGAGTTGACACCACCATAGGAGTCCCCAAGCTGGGAACAGACTCCACATTGTCCTGTGTGGGGAAAGCAAAAGTAAATGTAAGACAGAGGTATGTAAAGTAAACAACACGTGCCACCACACCTGTTGCTCTCCCATAGAATTGACAGACTGTTCATTGCTTCTGTTGGTGCCCTGTGAGGGCAGCACATCCCTGAAGTTGCCCATGTGGTCCATGGTCTTTCTGCGCTTGTGCGCTCTTGCTGTCCTCGGCATCTCCCCCGTCAAGTTCAGCGTGGAGTTGACAGATTGTTCGTTGCTTCTGTTGGTGCTCTGCGAGGGCAGCACATCCCTGAAGTTGCCCACGTGGTCCGTGGTCTTCCTGCGTCCACGCACTCTTGCTGCCCTCAGCATCTCCCCTGTCAAGTTCAGTGTGGAGTTGACAGATTGTTCATTGCTTCTGTTGGTGCCCTGCGAGGGCAGCACATCCCTGAAGTTGCCCACGTGGTCCGTGGTCTTCCTGCATCCCCGCACTCTTGCTGCCCTCAGCATCTCCCCTGTCAAGTTCAGTGTAGAGTCGACTGACTGGTCCTCAGTCGAGTTGTCGGCAGAACTGACGGCCTGCCTCTTGGGCCTTTTCTCCTTCTGTCCCTGGGTATCAGCTGGCGGGGCCAGTTGAACATTCTCCTTTCCTGAAAATAACAGAATGGTGACTTTGCTGACAATGCCCCACATGAGTTAAACCCACCTGTTCTTCTCCTGAGCGGCCTCCTGAGCGGAGTCGGCGCCACCACAGGTGTCCCCAAGTCGGGGACGGACTCCACGCTCTCCTCCTGTTCCTCCTCCTCCTCTCCTCCCGGTTTCTCAGTCGACGGGGCCGTCGGGGTCTGGGCTGATCCCGCCGACTGCATCAGCAGGCGGGACATCCTCCTCCTCTTGGATCCCCCTGCGGCCATGTACGAGGGCGTCACCGTCTTCACCGCCTCCCCGGACTCGTCCCTGCCCCTGTTGTCTTGCAGGAGCCCGCCGAGCACCGTCCTCGGCGTCCTGCCCTTGTCCATCAGGTCCCTGTACTCCTGCAGCGCCCTGGCCCTCCTGGTCTGCCTCTTGGCCGCCACCCTGGACTCGTCCGCGGAGTTGTCGGCGAACAGGAGCGACGCGGAGGAGGCGGCGGACGACAACCCCATGGCGGGGGCAGCGCTGGGGGAGGGCAGGCTGGAAGAGTGACTTCTGCAAGAGACAAGAGAGGGGGAGGGGGTCAAAAATTTTGGAGATTTCAAGCACGAAGGCACCAAGTGAAAATGCGCAACTCTCCAAATCGCAAAAAAAAACCTGGAAATCGCAAAAGTCCAACTTGGGTTGCAGATTCCACCCCACCCACCCACCCACCCAAAAAATGTCAGTAGGACATTGTTGTCCTCACCTCTTTGCCCCGCTCCTGGTGAGGACGGTCCTCAGCAGCGGCGTCCCCGACCTCCTCGACGGCGTCCGCCTGGATGACATGGTTGGTTGGGGGGAGATGGGAAAAAACACAAATTGCGCTCCGAAATATGAGCTCTTTCAGACAATAGCAGATAAGAATGCAAGATCTCTCTCTTTTTTTCTTCACTTTGTTTTGAATTTTCTGGTCATTGTTGTTGCGTTGCGCGCCCAAGCAGGAGCGGTGAAAGGAAGAGGCCATGGCGAAATATAAAAGGTACAAAAGCACGAGACCAGGGTAGCACCATAGAGAATCACTATGTGTAGGTAGTAAAGTGATTTTTGCAAAGTCGGCGGGTTTTCAGAAAAAAAGTTTACTAAATCGAGGTTCTTGACTAGACCAGAGGTCTAATAAATGGGCTTCAAAGCATTTTTTTCTTGACTAAACTGAGGTCGTCACTTTTTACTAAGTGAAAGTTTTTTTATGTCATAGAAAGTTGGTATGGAACAAGCTTTCTCGAGCATCTTTGGATTTATTTAACTTGTTGGGTTTTTTGTCAATCTCAGCGAGCGTAATACTTATCCACACCTCATTTCTTACTCATAGTTCACTTGTGCGACGCTTACAGTACAGTACATCATCATACCTTAATACATAGTAGAATTAATGTTAAACCTGGTACGTACATTAATTATAAGCGGAGGGAGTGAGAGAAAAAAAATTAAGGTATCTTTTTGCCGGACGGAAGTTGCTATGCAAAGAGACTTTTTTTTGTTTTATACACGTTCTAAGAAGTGTGCTTTAAAGCGTTGTTAACATCGGGTGCGGGCGACCGCCAATCTTAAAGCTCATTTTCCAAAGACTTTTTTTCCTTAATAGGGGAAAGTACAGCATGTCCAGTAAAAAAACCCGAGTGCTTGAAACAATTTTGAAGTGTGAAACAGACTTTTAAAAAAAATCATTTTTACCTTGTCACAAAACCTATAAACAGTTTTGACTTTTTGACTTTGGAAAGTTGCAAAAGTGATCATCAGGGGTTTTTTTTTCAGACATGCTGTGCTAGTAGAATTTTTCTTCTTCATCTCCTTGAGTTCATTTTCCCTTGATGGCCTTGCCGACGAGGAGGAAGTCGAGGAGCATGACGACGCCGTCGATGAGGGCCAAGGAGCCGAAGGCCAGGCCGTGGTCGCGGTGATCGACGCTGTAGGGCGCTCTCTGCGTGAGGAAGGGGGGGGAGGAGGAGACATGGGAGGATGGAAACAACAAATGCAATTTTTTAAAGATTTTTTAAATATTGGGTTTTTTTTTGCTTTACGTCATAGTTGATGATGGCGATGATTCCGGTGGCGATGAAGAGGACGGCGCCGACGATCATCAGGATGGCTTCCTGCACAAACACAGAGGAAAAAATACAGTAGGTAGAACACAGATAAGGAGATCAAATATGTTGGAGCCAATTTCCCACATTTCCCACTGATAAATGAGAAAATATAGGTCAGGAAAAGAGCAGCTAAACTTAGTCCTCCACTTGGTTGGGAAAGAATGTGTGGTCCATAAATATATTTTTTTCCCTTTTCCGAAGCACTTTTACGACCCTGAACGATTTTTTTTTCGGTGAGTCGCTTTCACCGTTGTACAGCAGGATCTCGATTTTGGCAGATCTTGATTTGTTTTTAATGATGTACTGTATTAGTACATACATCTCCATCTTGCGATGATGCTGTATCTCAGTTTTACGATAAATCTCAACGTGATGCTACTTTTGGGGGGGGGATGAAATCGCGATTCAACTGTACTACTACTAGTAGTAAAAGCTGTAAAGTGATTACACACTCCAGTGGAGATGACAGTTACCCCATCAGCCTTTTATTTTTTTTTTTTACTGATGCTTCTGATGTTGCTTGACGCAAAATGTCGTAGTCGTATTCTTGACCGCAAATGGTGGAATATTCTTTATTCTTTTGGAGAAGGAGGGCAGAAACAAGCACAACAAAAGAAACAACAACAAAAAAAGTCAGGAAGCAATTTTTCTCTGCCAAGAAGACGAGAATCTAATGTGGAGTAAAATTAGCTGGGAAAAAAACCCCTAAACAAAAGAAGAGTCCTTCCTTGCTTGTTCCTCCCTCCTCTCTCCCCTGAACAGTTAGCGACAATAAAACTTAATTGCTATTAGCAGCGACTAGGTATAAGGGAGTTGATTGGCGCTATACGGGTCCGGCATGGTCAGACCAAGTGGACACCATGGAAACCATACATGGGCAGCTTGGAGACCCTCTCCAAGTGTGAAAAATCAGCACTCCTCCCCAAGCTACCTTGTATTGTAACCCTCGTCAGACTCCCCCACATTCAAACTCCCAGAATAGGACACCTCCTCTCAAGCTTGTGGCTTGACCACCCCCCTCCCAAGCAAGAAGTTGTTGCCCACCTATGATGCCAAGTTACAATACCTTATTCACTGTGTCTTCTCATATTAATCGACTAAAAAATGGGACCGCCCATGTCTCATTCATTCTTGTCTGGCCATACTGTAGAGTCATCTGGGTACTTTTTTAAATATGGAAAGATGCAGTTAGTGCAAGAATGATTATTGATATATTTTCTGGACATGCTGTGGCACCTCACGCGGTAGGACGGACGGGAAAGAAATAACAAAAAGGTTGATTGGCTTTTCAGAGTTGTGCACTGGTCTCTTCTGCATTTGGTCAGTGCATTTGCTTGCTAAACCCTCGCTACCTCTAACACAAAGAAGGGTTTTTGGAAAAAAAAGGAGACCACAAATTCCCTATCCCAAAAAAATCCTGTTTCTTGCCCCGCTTCCCATACATTTTTGCAATTAGGGTTTTGTTGTTGTTGCTGGTGGTGTGGTTGCTGCTTGACATTTTAAGGAGGAGGAGGAGGAGGAAGGTGTGCTCATATGTGCGAATGCGCCTGTTGTGTGTGGAGTCAAGGGACCGTTAGGCAGGAGGAAGGAGGACCCCTGTCAAAAATTTTGACGCCTTCCCCCTCTTGCCTAATAACTTGTCGTGTGAGGAAGTCATCTACCTGTACTACGCAGGAAAAATTACACATAAGGGTGGTATTGTTTTTGACAAAAAAATAGGAAGTTTACAGCCTCTGTCACACGAGGACGCACATTAAAAATTCTCGGTTTTGGGGAGAAAAATATAAACATTTTTCCAGCTCTTTTTTTCTTTCTCTCTCTTTGTAAAAAAAGATGATGGCTTTTGCAATTTATTTTTGCCTGAGAGAAGAGAAAATTATGGCAAAAAACATGACTGATGACGACCCTCCCCCTCTCTCCAGACATGGCTGCGATCGAGGCACTTTTGTTTGTTCAACAACGTCGAAGACGACGACAACAACAAAGAATTCCTAGACCGCAGCAAGTGAAAATGACATAGTACTACTTTCCCCCCCCCGCCTTCTCCAGAACGTTCCACGGAGAAAGTAATAGCATGTATCGACCTTCTTCTTCGGCTCCTTTGATGATGGAGCCATCTGGAACAGCCCTACTAAAGTTACCACCAAAAAAAAGAGAGGAAAGAAAAATAGTGACAGGTATTTATAGATGTTTCGTGCAGAGTCCAGATTTATCACTTCTCCCTTTCCTTCCTTCCTTCCTTTCCCCCTTTCTTCCATCCATCGTGTGTGACTTGTGTGAAGCGTAGACCAAATTTTTGCTCAAATTTTGCACTTGAGTGTACCACCAGGAGAAATTACAAAAATTGCTAATTGCCCTTTCTCAGAATGTCATTTCAATCGGCCATAAAATAAAATTCTTAGCTGTTGAGTGTGTTGGAGTTGCACTGTATTATGTACAAGTACATACATCTACTCTCCTTGTCCTCCCTATGTGTCGTTTGGCCACAGAGTTGCCAGGTTTTAGAAGGCTGAAGTAGTCCACTCGTCCCAAAATGTAGCCCAAGTTCAAGCATAGCCACAAATCCTAACAATGTTGGGGGAAAAAAAGTGGGACAAGGCCTAAACATTGCCACTTTCGAGTCAAACTGGCTATTAAACAACAGGTAACCTGGCAACCCTGGTTGGCCTCAATCCGACCTCGCGTGTGCTGTGGTCGAGAAGGGGGAGGAGGAGGAGAAAGAAAGAAATTGTCGGGGGGGAGGGGGGTTTGGCATTGCTGCTTTCCATTCCTCTTCGGCAATAAATTGGCAGTTTCTCTCTCTCTTTCCTCTCCCTCTTTTCATGTGGTGTTGTTTTGTTTGTTGTTGTCGGGTTTTTTTCTTTCTCTCTCTCTCGGCCCTTACTCAAGGCCAACTGCCAAAACATGTAGGTCAGAGGCGGTTCTCAAATCTACTAAACCTACGGATAGTTCTCAAAAATCCTAACCTAACCAATAATGAATGGTAAAGTCTTTCTGAGTGGGTCGCAAGAGGGGTCATGGGCACCCACTCTACCAGGCGTTGTGGGTCAGGGTGCCTACAAGGGCTTGAAGTGGGATGCAGTCCCTCCTTTTTTTCACTTGATTCGCTGACTAACCAGCTTGAGGTGCGCCCCCTCCCCCAGGAGGTAGGTGACGATGAAGGCGGCCAGGATGATGGTGTAGGCTCCGCAGGCGATGATGGCCAGGTGCTCCTTGTGCTCCGCCAGGCCGAGAGGGGTCGCGCGGAACAGGATCAGGCACACCACGGTCAGGAGCTGGAACAATGTGTGTGTGTGTGTAACACGTCAACAAGTGACAGATGATGTTGGCCTCCACAGGCTTAAAAAATCTTCAATCTTCAGCTTTTTATACCTGTCTCAGCACTACTATACTAGGAACCTTTCTAGTCGTCTGAAGCATTATAGCGCGCCTTTGCCAATCAAAAAGTTTTTTTTTGCGCAAATGTAGGAAATTTCAGCAAGTTTTTGCGAGGACAGGGGAAAGTTATTGCGTAAAGGGCGGATTCGAAAAAGCATTAAAGTGGAGGAGGAGATTCATAAAAAGAGTAGAGAGGTTCATTATTGTGTGCAAATTTTTCGCTTCGTCGACCATGCAAGCCAATTATGGCTTGAGGAGGAGGAGAAGGAGGAAAATTATTGGGTCTAAAGAAGAAGCAAGAAGAATAGTGTAAAAGCTCCAATTGCACAAAAAAGGGCGCAGACGTTATCTAACACCTGAGTAGATCTAGAGAAGAAGCAGCCAAATTCCAGAGCGCACACAGCTGCGATTTGCATAAGAATCTCATCTTGGCATCTTCCTTTTTTCTCTTCAGGAAAGGCCACTTAACCCTTAGCGCAAGAAAAGTGGTTGAGAAATAAAGCAACAAGGAATCTTTTTCTAGAAAAAAAAATCTTACGAGTATATTCCTAGTGCTATCAAAACAATCTTTGGGTTTTTTTTTCTTTCCGATCGGAGATTCGTCTCGGAGGAAACGCCCACGCTTCTCTCTTTCTATCCGTGTGGGTCGTGCCATATCAGGCCATGTTTCTCCTCCTCCTCCTCCTCCAGAGAAGCTCTCCTCTTACGTAGGTTACATGTTGGAGACGAGAGAACCAGGTCTGGGTTGGGCAATTTCGTGGCGGGCAACCCACGCTTTCTTTCCCACAAAATGTTTTTTTTGTCAGAAAAAAGGCAGGAGGGTGTTTTGATATTCAAATCAGATTGGAAACAATAGTGCTCATCTCGTGAAAACGAATATAATGTTGTCCTTTGTTAAGTGTACATAGTGTAGTATGTACTATGTGTCTACATGATTTTCAGTTAATTTTTTTAATCTAGTACAAAGTGAGATGAAAAGTAGCAAATTGAGAACTTAATCTACTCACCAGCGCGAGGAGCTTGAGCATCCCCGACGGCGACTTGAGCTGGGCCTTGTTGACGGCCATGTTTCTCGACTTTGTTTTGACAGAGAGGGGGGGGAAGGGGAGGAGGAGATCAAGTTGGCACGAGGGCTCCAAGAGAGCAACTACTGTAGTTCTAGTGCCTCTTCACTGGAGGCAGAAAAGTGGGAGGGGGGAGGGGCTTTTTTAGATGTATGTACTACAT
>JAAUYM010050577.1_pt1 | contig 11322 bp, 10 predicted proteins | sample 7278001 | NCBI WGS metagenome assembly JAAUYM01 (sample SAMN14350224, study PRJNA611818) | marine sediment metagenome | isolation source: surface marine sediment (1.8m) | place: French Polynesia: Moorea | collected 2018-08
ACTGGATCGGCGTCACCCAAGTTCGAAACTGAACTGAGAGGGCGGGGTGGGGGGGGGGAGGGAGGGGAACTTTGTTCTCCTCCTACTCCTCCGGTTGATGGCAAAATGTTGCCTTACTACGCCTTCGTTCTTTCTTCTGCCTACGTGTCTGTGTGTCCCCTTCTCTTTCTTTCTCCCCCCCCCCTTGCCACTACAGTTCGCACAAAGACTCGAGGGAGAGAGAGAGAGAGAAATGTACATCCACCCAGCGCAGAGAGAGAGGAGAGGAGGGAAGGTTGGGGCTAGCTTTAGTTAGCGCTCAGCTGGAAGGAAGACGAGAGGCGCAGACTGCGTGTGCCCTCCTCCTTCTCCTCCTCCTCCTCCTCTGTTACTCTCTGTTACCATGCCGCAGAAGTGATGGTGCTGGAGTGGCAGTTGGATCGCCTTTCTTCCTCCTTCCTTCCACCCTCAGGAAGGAAAGGGGAAGCTATAGCGGGTCGAGTACGTCGTACTTACCTACATAGAGATCGGGACAGCCCAGCCCACCAACACCAGCATCTCCGCCGCCGCCTCCTTCCTAGCGTACTTATAGATCTGGAGAGTGGAGGAGGAGGAGGGGAGGCTCTATGCTGTGTATTTTTTGACGTCAGGACTCTTCTCCACCTCCACCGTAGCCATCTGACATTTATTTACGACGTCCTGTCTGACGTTTTGCACCCACTCCGAAAAAGATAATTTATACCTACGTAGTACGTAGGTGGCAGCAATGGTCGTATATCGTCGTTTCGAAATCTGGAATGAAACTTGTGTTGGGGAAGGAGAAAGAGGGGGGGAAAAAACCCAACAACCCTAGTTATGATGCCCATCCCGACATGTGTGCCAGAATTGGCGTGTGAAACGTACTACAGTGTACGATCCTCTCTCGGTTAGAACGTGTAAATTTCCACGAAATTTATGGAGGACACACTTAGGACAAAGTCTCCCTGAAAGGAGGACAGCAGATCTGGACGTTGCACTTGTTTCATTCGTCACTTCCTTATCGCGTGCTGCTTATATATGTACAGTTCGGCATGCAAAAGAGCATTCGACCTTGGTGGGGGGTGGGGATGGGATCGGCGTCACAACAACAATTACGCGCAATAAATCCCCTTTGCATCAAACGGCCTATCTCAAACAGACAGCCGAAGGCTGCAAGGAGAATGGAATAAATTCGCCAAGGATGCGCGATGATGAATCGACGATGAGACAAGAAGGAGCTACAGCAACTTGGGAATTTTCTTCTTTGAACTTTCCTTTTAGGACTTCCAGAGTACTTCCCTCCATTTGCCCAGTTGATACCATTTTTTTTCCCTTTCGGCCGAACAACAACATTCTTCTGCAGAAAGGATTTGAGCGGAGGAGGAGGAGGACACCTTTCCACGTGGGAAGTCTTTAAGACATAGGGCGAAAAAAAAAATGGCCATGGACAAAATGACGGAGCAGCACAACGATCACGACGACCAGCAGCAGCCGCCGCAGGACGTCGACCAGCACCAGCAGCAGGAGCAAGATCCGCAACCAGGCGGGTCGGGCAACCAAGGGAACCAGCAGCAAGACCAACTTGTGGTAGACGACGGCGACGACACCGGCGACGACGAGTTGGCAGAGATCGACAACGCGTTGGTGGGGAACCCGAACGGCGGCAGCGACAGGGCCGCTGGACACCCTTCTCCTGCTGAGGGAGAGGACCTCCCTCCGGACGACCCCGCCGCCGTCGTCACCGCCGCCGCGGCCGCCATCGAAGGCGGCGGCGGCGGCGAAGACGACCACGGAGGCATCGACAACGTCTCCGTGGAGGTGTCCAACCTCGCCGTCAACTTCTACGAGGGTCTCGGAACGATTCTGGAGAAGAGGAACCACCGTGAGTCCACCTGACCATAGCATTGCAAAGAGAACTGCTGCTGTTGTCTGCTGGCAATTAATAATCTCTTTCTGGTCCCAACAGACCTGTACGGCTCCCCCATGGGTCCCCCTGCGCCGCCCCGCCCGCAGAGTCCCGAGCAGCCGATGCTGGCCCGCAGCCTCCGGGAGCTGGCCCGGGTGCCGGCCCTGGTGCGCGGGGCGGACCTGCTCCGGGAGTGGCACGAGAAGGCCGTGATGTCGGACAGCGGGATAGCCTGCATCTACGCGGCCGCGCTCTGGATCGTCTTCTGCACGCTGTGCGCCGCGAGTTGGGTCGCCTCCACCGCCAGGGCCATGAACTCAAAGATCATGAAAATTAGGCCAATCGGTACAGGTGGATGTATATTATTATGTACGAGTAGATGCAATTTCAGACAAAACCACTTCTGCTATACGTACAACAACCAATCCCATCCTCAGGATTCGTCTTCGAGTGCTTGGACGACATCCTGACGTGGTTGGTGCGCAGGTTCGACCGCCTCCTGGCCGCGCTCATCAGGTTTGTGCTGAGGCACAGCCCGTCCGCCGTGCTGACGCCGCTGGACCAGTCGAGGCCGAAGCTGGCGGCCTGGGCCAGGAGCAGGTGGGCGCGGGCGAGGAGAGTCGCCGTCCTGGGCCTGTTCGTCAGGATCACGGAGATCTGGCTCAAGATCGTGGTGGAGTGCTGCAAGGTGGTGGCACGAGACGCCATCGGGATGGAGCTGGCGCGGAGCTGAACTCATCAAAAAAAAAAAGAAAAGAAAAGAAAAGAAAAAGAGATGCATTTTTTCCGAGACAAGGTATAACTGCAAAAAGGCACAAATGATGTGATATTATTACTATATACTCTTCATTTTTTTTTAAGAAACGCTCGCTTATGAGTGGGTAGATGGTTTTCTTTTGAACTAAACGCGGTTTGACAATAAAGGTATTGGGACTCTTTTTTCTTCTTTTCGGTGTAGTACGTACATATCATATATATATTATATCAGATATATCAGATATTCTCAACTTAGAACAGCATTTATATTGTATATATATGATATCAGATATTCTCAACTTAGAACAGCATTTAATTTGTGCCCAAATAATTGGAGGACAAATGGACGAAGTTTTTCCTTCCTCTGCATTCCTACAGATGTCGCTACCGTCGTCCCAAGGAAGGAAGCGAAGCAACGAGGAAACTTGACGCGTTGCCAGATCGTACCATGCGGAGACAATTTTTTTAACACACTTATAATTAATAGTAGTAGGTGAAAATAGTGGTAGCGCGTGACATGCATGCAATAGGAGGTGCTGATGTGCGTCATCTGCCGACGTCTGGCAATTTTTGGGTTTTTTTCCGAATCTGGCAACCTTGTCCGACGCAGCTGACAACACCGGGAGAGGAGAGGAACGGAGAGAGAGAATTCGCTTCTTTTTTTTTCCTTCGTTTCTTTCGTCTTTTTCGTCCCGCTCCTGTTGGCGTTGGCGACTTGGCCTCCTCTGCCAAGCGCTCCTCCCTCCCTCCCTTTGTGCCCCGTTTGGTACGTGTTCGCGTGCGTGTGGTACTCCTCCTCCCTCCCCGCCCCCATCACCGTGGCTCCCGCGCCGCCCTCGGTCGAGTTGGCCCTCTCGCCCGGGGGGGTCGCCGGGGTCGCCGGGGACGTCGACTGGGCCTGCGAGGAGCGGGTCGAGAACGAGGACAACCCACAGGTGAGTTGTGTTGTGAAGGTTAGTGTTCCAGCTGGGGGAACGAGGAGGACCTGTCCGCGTTTGCCACCGTCCATATTTTCTCGCAGAGGAGATGCGCGGGGGGGGGCAGGGGGGAAGGATATTTGGAAGTCAATAGTTTCAACCTAAATCACCTATGCATTTGACCGCTGATCGGAGTCATGACAGGATTTATCGGGATCCAAAAATTGCAACGAAAAATGTTGTTGCAAAGTTGGTTACCCGACGGGACTTCAGGTAATTTTTCAGGACAAAAAATATGGCAGTAATATTTGGTAGCCTAATGATACGTTCCTTTACATGTTTTCAAGCAAAATTTGTTACTCTCGTAACTTTAAAAGTCCCGTCGGGTAAAAGCTGGACATTCTTCAGCTTTCCAAACTTTTAGTTGCAGTATGTGAATGTATCTATCTATTTCTGTTCTGTAAACTGAATTGAATTTTCACTTGGCAAGCAAAACTGTTGACAGAAAACACAAAAGCGGAAAGGAAAGATCGATTTTTAAGTACTTTACCAACATTAGCAGGAGTTGTGGTTGTGAAGATTACGTATCCATTTTTTTATGTTCAGGTGTTCAACATGGCCGGATGCGAGGAGAAGATGGAGGCCGAGGACGACGCGGACGCGAAGACAAGGAAGGAGGAGGGGCACCAGCAGCAGGAGAAGAGGGGGCGCGGCAGGCCCAAGGGGAGCCTCAACAAGAAGAAGCTGGACTGCACCGGCACCGGGAGGGGAAGAGGAAGGGGCAGGGGACGCGGGAGCAACAAGAGGGTGACGAGAGGAAGGCCCCCCAAGGAGTCCTCCAACAATAGCTTCGATTCCGAGGATGAAAGTGGCGGCGGCGGCGGGGAGATTCATCGGGACGTCGCCGACGGGGAGGAGGAGGACAGCAGGGACCCGCTCGAGGAGGACCTCAGCGGTACCTGCGAGAGCTCCGAGAGCTCCCAGATGGGCTTTCCCCCATCCTCGGAGAAGACCCCAGTTGTCATCCCGATCCTGCCGATCAAGAAGCAGCTGAGCAGGCTCCATCTGCAGGAGGAGGCATCGAGCACCACCCCCAGCAGCTCCACGTCAAGCAGCAGGACGAGCTCTCCGTCCAGGGGAGGGAGAGGAAGGGGGCGCTCTAGAGGGAGGCCCAGGCTGACCAGAGAGGAGAAGCCCAGGCAGGAGGAAGGCATGCCGAACGGCATCACCGGCAGGGTGCGGGAGATGATCCTGGGCGACAGGAAGGTGGGAGACAACAGCAGCAACGTCGACGTGGGCATCTCGTGCGAGCTGAAGGACGAGATCTGCGAGCAACACGTCTCTCCTCCCTCTGCGACCCTGCACTCCGAGCAGCACTCTGACCAAGAGCAGAGCAGTGACGAGCCTCTCGTTCCGATCCTGCACCACTCGTCCTCCTCCTCCTCCTCGCCCTCCGCCTTCTCCGTGCCGCGTCAGAGGCAGAGGAGAGAGGCCACCAAGAGGTACGGCGGGTTCGACCTGAGCCGCGAGGCCAAGATCAAGATTAGTCCGCTGAAGCTGGACAAGGCCCAGCTGGAGAGGATGCGCGGCAGACAGCGCTCATCATCGTCCTCCTCCTCTTCTTCGGGGAGGAGCGTTACTCCTGTCAGGAAAGAGGTGGACCTGACCATCGACGAAGAGACGAAGAAGGAGATCAAGGAGAGAATGGGGCAGTTCATCCACATCACGGAGAACACCTTCATGTGCGAACGGTGAGTTGCTTGGGGCTGCTCGTTCAAGTGATGTTATCAATGTGCCTACCCTGGATATTTGTCGAGACAGTATTACTAGTCAATTTGTTGAAGTAGTATATAGTAGTGTACAACTGTACCGGTATACATGTATATATTTTTTTAATAGGAAAATCAACAAGCAGTCTCGCGGGATGGAGTGCGACTGCACCATCTCCAGGGAAGACGTGGACTCCGGGCGCAAGGGCTGCGGCGACGACTGCCTCAACCGGCTCCTGATGATCGAGTGCGGCAAGAAGTGCTCTCTGGGCAAGCACTGCGGCAACAAGAAGTTTCAGAACGTGGAGAACGCGCCCGTGGAGGTCTTCAAGACCAAGTGGAAGGGCTTCGGACTCAGGGCCTTGAAGGACATTCCAGCGTAAGATGAGGCATCTCGTTATACACGACATTTACCTGGTCGGGTAGTGACGCTTTGCTGTTTTTCTTACAGTGACGAGTTTATAATGGAGTACGTCGGCGACGTGTTGGACCCGAAGCAGTTCCGCAAGCGCGCCCGCCAGTTCGCCAGGGAGGACGCCCGTCACTTCTACTTCATGGCTCTGTCCACGGAGTACTGCATCGACGCCTCCCACCGCGGAAACATCTCCAGGTTTATCAACCACAGCTGCGAGCCCAATGCGGAGACGCAGAAGGTAAAAAGAGGGAGGAAAACTCCCTGTTTTTTTTCCGTATTTAAAAATGAGTTTTATTTAATTGGTAAGAACTACAGCATATTGCAAAAGTTTTTATTAGCGGACCGACTGTTGCTGTCCTGATCCTTTTAACTCCCTTTAATTTGGACATTTTAGCCAAATTTCAGTGAACGGAATGTGTTTTTTTGTGAAAACTGAAGTGATGCCCTAAATGAGACCTATGCAATATTTACACTTTTTTGTGCCCCCAGTGGACCGTTAACGGCGAGCTACGCATCGGCTTCTTCAGCAAGCGCGTGATCCGCCGAGGGGAGGAGATTACCTTTGACTATAAGTACGAGAGGTACGGCCAGGAAGCCCAGAAATGCTACTGCGGCTCCGACAACTGCCGAGGCTGGCTGGGAGGGGAGCCCGGAGGAAGCAAGGACGAGGACGAGGAGGAGGACGACGACGAAGAGGCGGAGGAGGACGAGTGGTCGACCTCTACCTCGGAAGAAGAGGGGGAGGAAGAGGAGACCTCGCTGAAGCCGATCGCCAGGACCATGGGGGCGGCGGTTACCAAGAGGGCAACGTCATCCTCCCGAGCGGAGCCGTCATCTCCTGTTCGTCCCTTGGAGAAGAGCACGGATTCCGCGGAAATGGCGACTCCTCCGAGGGAGGACAGGAGGTTGAAGAGGAGGCGCAGGAGGCGGCTGAAGCGCGGCTCCCCGCGGAAAATCAAGAACTATGAGGAGGACGAGGTAACTACATGGTCAGCCCTTTTTGAAACAACCAGCTTATATTAAGCTTTTTTCTTGTCGCTTTCCCACAGTACGAGGAAGAGGTGGAGATCCTCAAGATGACGGGTGTCCGCACGAAGCGCCACACTGTGGACCTCTGCCGCCTGATGGTGCGCTCCACCGACTTCTCCACCCGGATGGCCCTGGCCGGCCTCCTGCACGGCGCCGACCAGCCCTGCAAGCGCCTCTTCCTCGACTACCACGGACTCAAGATACTCCACGGCTGGATGGAGACCCTCGGGTGGACGCAGCCGGACCTGGAACTGAAGGCGGCGGTGGAGGACGCCCTCGACAGCCTGAGCGTCCCCCACAAGACCATGCTGAAGGAGAGCAAGGTGCTGCAGGCCATCACCGTCTGGGCGGAGGCGTCCTGCGAGGAGGAGGCCAAGAAGCTGAGGGCCTCCATGACTTCGAGGCCGCCCAGTCCGAAGCAGGCGGGAGGAAGCGCCGGCAACAGCAGGGTCAACACGCCGCCTCAGACGCCCACCGCGGAACTGACCACTCCGCAAGATTCTACCTCAAGAACAAGGTAGAGAGACAACTTTACTTTTGCTTAGATTATTTAAAGTTAGCACTTTTTTTTTACTCCTCCAGCACTCCCACTGCCGAGAGAAAGGGCAACGGTTCCTCTGTGAAGAAGAACCTGATGTACGAGCTGGTCCTGGAGAAGATGAAGTCCCAGCGAGCCGTCCCCGAGCTTGCCAGGCCGAAGGAGAACGAGGAGAGGGCGGAGACACAGCAGCCCTCTCCGTTCGAAGTTCCCCTCGAAGAGGACGCCCCGCCGCCGGGTGAGGAGGACATGGACGTCTCCTTCGTCAGTGATCGAGAGATCGAAGTTGGCTCGGACCCTGTTGCCTTTATAGCGGAGGAAAGTATTAAGATGGAAGTTCAGGAGGTGGACGCAAGTGAGACTGCAGACAACGAAGTGTCTAAAGATATTCCTACTGAAGAGAAACCCGACGTGAGGCAGGAGACTGACGAAGAGATGTTTGCAGCGGTCGAGGAGACGGTGAGGAAGATCGTCGACGAGATCTCCTCTCAAGACGTGGACGACTCGTCGGAGGCGCTGCAGACGAGAGAGAAGCTGGACGAGAAGAGCTCGGCGGAGGTGGCTCCGGTGGCCAAGGCGGAGGTGACGCTGAGGAAGAAGGCCGACGAGGACGAGGAGGTCCAGAAGAAGGTCAGGGTGGTGCGGGAGAAGGCCGCGGAGCTGCTGGAGGCGTGGAGCACGCTCCAGGAGGTCTTCAAGATCCCGAAGAAGGAGCTGGTGAAGCTGCGCGCGGAACACGAGCGCGAGGTCGACCGCGCTGCCGCAGCTAGGCTCAGTCAAAGCTTGAGAGGCGACGCATACGGGGTTGCTGACAAGGACGCCCTCAAGGAGAGGTTGGTGCTGCCGCCCCCGCCGCCGCCGCCGCCCACGAGGGCCAGTTTCAGCAGCAGCCGCCGAGCCGACGGCGGCGGCGGCGGGGACACGGAGCAGTTCTTCTTCCCACGACAGCAGCAGCAGCATCCCCGCGAGCGTCGTATCTCGAGGTTTGACGACCAGACCGGACTCTTGCACCGGCCGACCACCCTCGGAAGGGAGCTCAGCAGGGAGCACCGAAGGCAGCTCTTCGCGGCCAAGGCGGAGGTGGAGGAGATGGAGAGGAAGCGGCGCCGCCTCCTACAGCAGCAGCACGAGAACAAGTGCTATTACCTCGGTATGGACGCCGCCATCACGCCCATGTTCGAGCAGTACCCGGAGTTCTACTTGGATCCCAACACGGGCGAGTGGATGCCCATGCCGGAGAAGTATCCCCTGGTGGACGTGTCTTGGGGCTACGCCGGCATGGCCAGCCTGCCGCTGAGGGCGTTCAACCCGGAGACGGACCCGCCCATGAGCCCCTACCTTGACCCGGCGTTCTTTTATCCGCCTGGCGTTGTCCCGGTTTCTTATATCTACGGAGTTCCCTTGGGCGAGAAGGCGGACGAGATCGTCAGCTCCATGTATCCGGAGGTCACCGAAGATCCAGACAATCCTCACCGGCGGGAGCGTCTCCAACAGCCCCCGCCCCCGCCGACAGCTCTGCCCTTCTTGAGCTCCGACCCGGCGGGAGAAATCCCCTTCCTTGGTGAGTCCGCCGACGGTCCGGTCACCACCCAGCCCGACTACGAGCCCGGCGCCCCGTCCAACTCCTCGGGCGACCCGACGACCGAAGTCCCCGACGTCACCTCCATCGCAGGTGGCACCGCCAACGGCTACGGGGGCAGCAGCGGGAACGGGAACAACCCGCGCCCCCAGATTGTCGTCCGGCTGCCTCCGCGATGGCGGTGCGCCAAGGACGCGCAGGGGAGAGTGTACTACTACAACACCCAGACCAAAGAGGCCCAGTGGGATCCGCCCTCGGGTGACGGCGACGAGGACGCGGAGGACGCTGAGGCCGACGTGTTGGAGTGCGAGACGGCCAGCCTGGTGGCGGAGAGCCCCCGGGACGGCAACGGCGGGAGCAACGGCGAGGATGACGAGGAGTCGGACGACGAGGACGACGAGGACGGGGAGGAGGAGGAAGGGGAAGACGCGGTGAAGCGACGGGTGGAGATCGAGATCCTCTCCTCCGACCTGAGCGCGCAGGAGAAGGAGCTGCTGTTGGCCAGGCGGAAGAGGACCAAGTCGGAGCGTCGGGCCGAGAGGAAGCAGAAGAGGGAGAGGGACCGGGAAAAGCGGGAGTACGAGAGGAGGAAGAGGAGGGAGAGACACGGGAAGCACAAGAAGAGCGGGCTCGTCACGGAGCACCTCATTCCGGTGAGTAAAAAGAAACGGATATAAAAATTGTGGGGAGGAAATGGCGAGTACACTCACTGTTCTTTTTTTCTTCTCCCGTTTGCAGAAGCGCACCGACAAGGACAAACTCGATCTGATGACCTTCAAGGAGATTCGCGAAAGATTGGCCAACCGCGACGCCATCCGAGAGCGCCAGGACCTGGAGGAGCGGGCCGAGGCGGAGCGGGAGCTGCTGCTGGAGAAGGCCAAGCGGGCGGAGGAGCGTGCCGCCGCAAAGGTGGAGCAGCAGCCGCAGGACGCGGTGGCGGAGGCCGCGCCTCCGGTGCCGGCGGTGGCCGCCGCGGCCCTGGCGCCGGAGTCGATGGACACGACGACGACGGCGGCTGCTGACACCAGCTCCGAGGTTGCCAAGAAGGTGAAGGAGCGCTTCAAGAAGGACACGTCCAAGGTCATCGTCAGGGTGCTGGACCCGTACCGCAGGCCGGACGCCGCCCGTGGGCGAATCAAGTCCAACGAGGACTTCAAGCATCTGGCCAAGAAGGTAGCCCGACTCTGCACACTTACTATTTTCCCCAAAAATAGGGAAATTGGGTCATTTACCCAAACAACACGCTGGTCATTTGCCCGAAACGGCAATTGCCCGAAATTAGATAAGGAGTAGTCACTTGCCCGACAAAAAGTGTATGAAGTAGTGTGTGTACTGTAATGACAAAAAATTAATAGAAGAAATCTTGCAAAAAAAATATTGATAATATTGATACCCGGTATCATTGGTTAAGAAAATTGAGGAGACAAATGGAGTATACCGTAGATGTGTGTGTTTGTGTGTCTGAGGTGCTTATTAGCAGCAAGGTAGTAATGGGAAAAAAATAAAAAAAAACTAGGCTTATTCTATCTACATATACCCCATTTTTTGGTCTCCTTTTTGTCTACTACTTCTTGATATTGTCGGGCCTTCTTGGTCATTTTATGTTGGAAAATGTCGGGAAAATGACTACTCCCTATTTCGGGCAAATGGGTAGTCATACAGATTTTTTTTCAGCTTCGGGTAAATGCTGTTGCCCCCTTTTACTAGTACTGTAGTAAAGGGGAAAAAATTGTTGAAACCAACCCCGTTTCCTTTTCCAGCTGACGAACTACATCATGTCTAAGGAGCTGAAGCACTGCAGCCGCATTGAGGACCTGCGGTGCTCCGAGTCGGTCAAGAAGAAGACGACGGAGTACGTGAGGAAGTACATGCTCAAGTTTGGCGACTACTACAAACCGTCCCCTCAGGCGTAGGAAAGAAGGACCCTATTTATATGTGTGAGCTTCTTTTCGGAGGAGCTTAAGTTTTGATGTTAAACGCCCTCACACATACACGCCCCTCTCCCACGTTAGGCATTTCTATGTGCGATCTAGTTTACTGCTACTGTTACAACATGTGTAACCAACCCCCTCATTTTGCACCCGTGCACACGATGGAACCGCGTTTCATGATGCTACAGTAGTACAACAAGCCGCAAAAAAATATCATCTTAAGAGTTCTTTTGGCGCCTACACCAATAGCAGTACGTACTCGTACTATACTATATTTTGTAACGAGGATGACGATGTTGTCAATAAAATGACTTTTTCTTTCCCCCCCCAAAGATCCCTCATCCTCCTGGTTGCAGCAACCGAAGTAGCGGTCGTCGAAAAAGATTTCTTTCTTCGGACCAACGTTCCTTCAAGGTCGAGTTCGCCCTCGAGGGAAGAGGAGGAGGAGAAGGAGGAGGCAACTTCTCTTGAGTGGGCCCACGCTA
>JAAUYM010004481.1_pt1 | contig 11318 bp, 13 predicted proteins | sample 7278001 | NCBI WGS metagenome assembly JAAUYM01 (sample SAMN14350224, study PRJNA611818) | marine sediment metagenome | isolation source: surface marine sediment (1.8m) | place: French Polynesia: Moorea | collected 2018-08
ATGCGCTGTACGTACGTGTGGTGGAAAGGAGGGGAGGAGATTAAATATCAAGTAACTAACTAAGTTTGCGTTGCCGTGAGAATGCGGATCAGCAGGAGAAAGAAAGGACGCCAGAAACAGGTGCAACTTAACAGGCAAAGGTGCCATTAAGAGATTAATGAAGGAAGAAGTGGCAACGAAAATACGTAAGTAGTTGTATTTTTTTTCCCATGTGGGCTGAGTGTTGCCGTACAACACTCCTAAAACTTTCTTGACGGAAGTTTGCCAATTATCCGACGCATCTTTGGCATTTCTGGGAGGTTTTTTCATTGCGTGCACGGTGTCGCACTACGATATAGTCAAACCGGCTTAAGTGGGAATGTGACAAGTCAAAATTTCACTTACGTAGGACAATTTTAGACGAATAGTTTGGTAAACTGTTCTATAATTATTGTTCAGATAAGTGGGAATCCTGAATAAGTTTGCGCGATCTTGACCTTTTCCACTTCAAAGCGGATTTGACTCTACCACTGATCCCCACTCACTCACCCGTTGCGCTGTTTCTCTGCGAGTCGCTCCTCTGGTGGTGGTGGTTGCCCCCGACGTCGCAGTCGTTGTTGTCGTCGGTGAACTTCTTTCTGAAGTGCGCGGCCTTGAAGATCTTCAGGATGATGGCGCAGTTGAGAACCAGGATGCTGACGTAGGGGATGAGCTCGACCAAGACAAACTTGCTCCAGAACACGTAGTACGTCATGTACAGCTGGTTGCGCCTCAGACCCCTGGAAATACGTCGTGTTGGGATTAATTGCCTTATTGCAATTACTCGTATATAAGGTATTTATGAGGTGGGATATCGTCCGCAACGTTTCATGACGTGGGGGAGTTCTTTGAACATGGCTTTCATCTCGACGGTGCTTAAGGAAGTCTGGAATCTAAGTCTCTCAAGATACTTCTACGTACTACATCGTATACCCCCCCTTAAAGAAGGAGGGGAGTGGGACCGCAGACAGTTTCCTGGCTTGGACTGTGTGTACACACAGCGCTGGTTGCATTACTTGGCAAACAAGAGGAAGAGGGAGGAGGAGGAGGGGGGGAGGAGAACAATCCCAGAAAAGAAAGAGAGGAAAGATGTGGGTGAGGGAGGGGGGGGAAGAGAGAGGAAGAAGGCGGGGGGACACTCAAGGAAATTGGATGACTGCATGGGGCTTCTTGAGCTGATGTCTCCCGTCGTCTCCTTCTTGTGAGAGGATGCCTCTCTACAAATGAATTGATCTCAAGACAGCAAAGAACTCTTCTTCCTCCTCTTCCGTCTCCCCACCGGGGCAATTTACGTACGTGTAGGAAAAGAAAAATATACTCTTGCACCGATAGATGATAGAAGAAAGAAAAAAATAGAGAGAATAGACTTGCAGCTTCCACTATGAAGATGTGAAAATTCTCGTCCTTTTTTTGCGTGGGGCGTTACGCTGGACACTGTACTGACGACGGATGTGAAAGCAGGTGGAGGATGCTCCCAGACCCAAGTCGCAATTATGTATTCCAGATAGCGGGTGCGGTAATGGGTGGTGGTGTGGGCAAGACGACGGGAGGAAGAGAAATATCAGCTCTCAGTCTTCTCCTTTCCCACACGTACCAACCACACTGCCCCTATCAGCGTACGTCCTCTACCACTAGTACGTAGTACTGCAAGTAGGCTCTCCATGAAAAGAGGTACTAGGAAATGAAGGAAGAACATTAATAGGAGGAGAGAGAGAGAGAGAATCTAATTACTGGTACATACTGCTCAGGAGACGAAAACGTCCTTGCTGGGAAAGTTGAGTCAGCTTTTAAGATTTCCCCGCTAGTAGCAATTAAATCACTTCCCCTACGGAACACACGCTTTTTCTACTACTACCACTGGTACACTGCCCGGTAGTAGGACGGCTTTCTACAATGCTGACTCCACCGTTTTCATAAACTTTTCTTTTCCTTTGGGTGGGAAGCCCCTTTTTCTCCTGAATGGGGCTAAACGTAGGGCGAAAGAGGACGAGGAAAGTCGTCATCATCATCAAGTGCAGAAGAGTACAACGGAGAAATGTGGCCAGAGGTCAGTCAGTAGGAGGGAGGCCGGAGGGAGAAGGGGCGGGAGGAAGAAGAGAGAAAATGAAGATGAGAAGGGGAAGGGAGAGCGGAAAAGAGAAGAATTGAGATTAATGCGGCCTCAGGACGCACTGATCTCGTGGAGAAGGAGGCCCATCTTCATCATGGCCGGAGGGGGGGAGGGGAGGAATGAAGAAGGTTTACTTTTGACTCTGATGGTCTTTGTGTCCTCTGTAAAGGAGTACGGATAGCGTTTTACTTCGGCGCTTTTGCTCTTGCTTTGATGCGAATTATGCATGCGCCGTTTACCGCTTTGTGAGCAGCTCAAAGGCTTCACGCTCGTTCTTGCTCCTCCATTGTCTAGTACATAGAAAGTACAGTAGAACTTCAATATAGTGAGCAGTGGTCGACTAGGGAGCAGACAGTTCAGTAGACTGTTGGTGTAATTCATTATAGGTACATATATCGATGGAGTTACATCTCTTCAGCTGGCCATCAGGAGCAAATTCACAATAATGAGGTTCACTGCAATCATGAAAGCCTCGGATCTGGAAAGGAAAGCGTTGTTCCCCATGTTTTTGTACGACCTTTTGTGCAACTTAAATAGTGCAGTCAGCCCCAAAAGATTGCTAAATAATAAATTGGGAGCTATGAATTTATACCAAATGCTATTTACAACTCATTTTTATAGTGCGTAAGTACGAGTAGAAGGATCTTTTTAAATATGAGGCAACTGTACTGAGATTTACTTCAATGATTGTAGCAATTTTTTTATTTTCCTTTAAATTTGATAATATTACACAGACAGTAATAGCCTTAAATATGTTGCTAGGTGCCTAAAGCAAAAGAATTAATATTATTGTCAAAAAGATTCTAAGATGACTAAATTTTGAGTCATTCCTTTTTCTAAGAGCTTTCCTTTCAAGGTCTAAGCCTTCCATGACTATATCCAGGTTCCACTGTGTACTACTGTCTTGTCTAGCGGGTGGCGAATATCAAAAGAGAAAGGGGGAGGAGGCGATAAGGGTAAGCCTCAGTCATTTGCATCTCTCGTGAGATTTCTTTCAATTAAAAACCATTTTCACCTCATTTTTCTACCTCCTTCCCTCAGTTTCTCCCTCCTCCCCCCCAAAAAAACTCATTCGTTCCACCCTCTTTCCCTTCCTCACCTGGTGCTCATGACGTGCTTCCCTCCCGCCGTCTCCACGACGCACATCTCAAACCACTTGGGCAGGTTGAAGAGGACGGCGAAGACCACCGAGAAGTGCAGCAGGTACTTCTTCCACCTGGAACGAGGTAGGAGTAGAGAAAGGGAGGGAAGAGAAGAGCGCGTGATTAGTGTGTGTGACTGCGTGTACAGTAGTACCATAACATATATCTCAAGATAACGATGTCACAAGAATGGCAAATAATGGGCAATAGTAACCAGCGCCGCAGCTACGTACCTGTACAGTACAGCATGACCATAAAAAAACTCTTCTTTGTTCTTTTGAGTTCTTAATCAAGATAAGTTCATTTAGATATTTTCTCAGTCTCAAATATGCTTGAAATTTATTTGGCAAAGTCGACGTTTTGCCACCGCACCTTTACAACACACCAAGGTAGTGAAATGAGGTCTTCAGTTTTTTAATGGACATGCTGCGTAGTTTGGGTTGATTGTCTTCGCAAATACATCGTAAGCGTGGCTGTCACTTTTTTTTAAGCGGGAGGGAGGGAATGTCGATTTTCTTGCGACGGGCCCCCATTCAAGCGCGCTGCTTGCATGCACGGTTGTCAACTTGGGGAAGAGGCTAGGTAGTAGTTATCGGTATTTTTCCTTGGAGATTCCCGATAGTCCACTTCGCCTTCTTCCCCCCGTAGGAACGACTTAGTGCTTTCCTTAAGCGATGAAGAAGAGGAGGCAGAAGACGATCTCGATGGAGGAGGAGGAGGAGGAGGCTAATGTCCCCACGCTGGGCGGCTTCCTCTCCGTCACCACCATCCATGGCCTCCGCTACTTGCGTGGAGGCCCCTTTGGAGGCTGTCGGGAGGCCGCTCGCTTCGTCCTCTGGTCTGCGGCCGTGGTGGCCTCCGCCTCCATCTCCGGCACCATCATCGTGCTCAACGTCCAGGACTGGCAGAGGAGACCGGCGGTTGTCACCAACGTCGACTACATGGTGGTTTTGTCCTACCGTTATTCGTTGGCATAGCGTCATGATTTGGGAATCAAACTATTGCGTGTTCGTCCTCTGCAGGACGTGGAAGGCGCCATCCCCTGGCCCACCGTCAATCTCTGCCCGAGGGCCCCCGCCTTCCTGAGCATGCTGGCGGAGTTGGGCAGCGCGGAGGGCATGGACGAGATTGTCAGGGAGGTAAACACCAACTCAATGGAAGAGGCCGTCGCTCGGAGGAGGGCAATTTCGCTCCGGCTGGTTGAGGAGTCCAAGTTGCGGACCTGCTTTGGCAATGCCACCGACATTGAGAGGAAGGAGGAGTGCGGCCTGGCCAGGATCCTCCAGGCCATGCTCATGACCATGTCGCAGGGTCGCTCTGAGACCATCTGCAATAGCTACATTTTCTCCCTCATGTCCGGGGGTCACCAACACCCCTCGGGGCCGCCGGACTTGGACAGCTTTATCGAGTTTGTAGTAACAGAAGAAGGCGGAGGGATCGAGTTACAATACGATCGCGTTGACGAAGATGTCGCCAACAAGCTGTACTACCTGGCTAGGCTCTACACCATCTTCTTTCCCCTCCACGAGAGGGGCACCGACGAAGCTGTGACTGCGCTGCCCCTCAGGAAGATTGAGGAGCTGCAACTGCCGTGGATGCTCACACTGCAGCAGGAGGGAGGAGAAGAGCCAGGCAGGGCCATAGCCGAGTTCCTGTATGAGGCCGGGTGGGGTGCCCTCAGCGTGCAGGCCTCAGCGATGGTGTCGCAGGGGCTGGAGGAGTTCTTGAATCCAGGGGGCAAGCTCACCATCGACGTGAAGATGGCGTTGGACATGCTCGAGTACAACGAGGGCGGCGTCTTCATGGGCAACTACCAGCCCTACAGATACAGCGGATTTGTTAAACCGTCTGTATGCGCGGAAGAACTGGCAGGGTTGCCACTGGCGAATGCTACAGGGTCACTTTGTGACTGGAACCCGGAGGAAGGGGATCTTCCCGTTTCCTGCGAGAGATACTGCCGGGAGCTGGCGCGACTGAGGGAGAGGGAGGAGGTGGCCGTGAGGGTGCTGGACCGGGCAGCCATCCCCTATCCGGACTCCCCCTTGGCCGGGCTGCCCTACTGCTCTTATGGACAGGAAGAAGCAGTTGGCATCGAACGCTGCTGGAGGCGACAGGTTACGGAATGGGGACTTTGCTATTCTTCATTTACAGGTGGGACGTGTCATAAGGACTCCTTTTGCACTATTGTAGTCTCTTTCTCAAAAGCTTTTTGTCATTGTACTGTACGGGTACACAGATGAGCCCCTTCCAACCATTCAAGATATCGGTTTGGACAAGGCGGCTTCGTTTGCAGTGTATGACAAGATGCTAAACTACAAGAGCAAGTGAGAATATTGGCTAATACTGCATCCACTCATTCATTTACAAAAAAAAAAACGCTTCAGGTACTTCGACGTGTACGTGACCCGTCCGGGATCCTTCGCCGTCGGCAAGTACGACGAGGACACCAAGGGCCCGACCACCCAGATCGACCCGACCGGCTCCAGACTGGTTCACACCGTGAAGATAAAAGTCGACCGGGTACGATTCACCCTGCCATAACGCCCCCCCCCCCTCAAGAATTGTATTACGTATAACTGCGATGAACGGTGATCCATAGGTCATCTTGACCACACCTGAGTTCAGGAGGATGCACCCCGCCAAGCGTGGGTGCTACTTTCCGGACGAGCTGGACCTGGCGCCGGTCTTTCCGGTGTACTCACAGGTGGGCAATAGCAGCTATACCGGTATATCTGCTCTGCTGCTCTTTGAAACTTGACACACATAGGCCAACTGCATCCTCCGCTGCGCCTTCTTGTCCGCCAAGGACACCTGCGCCTGCGTCCCCTGGTACCTGAAGGCTTTCCAGGACTTTGTCGGCGCATCTCCGGCCTGCGAGTACTTCGGCAACGCATGCTTCAGGCAGGTCGTCCGCGGCAGGTACAGCCACCTGCGCAACCAGGTAAGTAGTGCGTTTAGCACAGCGATTCCCAACCACTAGTGTAGTACGCCAAGCTACTAAGATACGAGTACATACCGTAATATGGGCTAAGGTGCAATTTTTAGTCCCAAAGTTGTACTAGCACGCCAAATGCTCTTTTCAGGCGAAAGCGGCAGATGTTGTTTTTCTTTCCTTCAGTGCACGGCCGAGTGCCTCCCCGACTGCGAGGCCAGAGAATACGTCCTCACTGGGCCCCCGGAGGACGAAGAGTACATCAGCACCATCGACTTCGCCTCCGTCTGCCACGACGGCGACGACGACGGCGGCGGCCAAGAGGAGGAGGATGTCGCCCTCGCCCTGGCTTGCCACTTCTCCAGGGGGAACAAGAGCTTCGACATCGGGCAGATCCCCGATTTCATGCTGTGGGTGGTTAAAAAAAAAGGAAGGCCTCTTTTTCCCCAGGCAAGGTTGTATTCTTGTTGCAGGAGAGAGCCGATAGACAAGTTCTCCATGCTGAGGATCCTTCGTCTGGCAATTGTCAGACGTGGCACTGTACAGGTAGGAAAATGTTTTCCGTACCTATCGTCTTCTTAAATAATCAGACAATAATAGTATGTATAAGTTACGAAAACTTTTGGACAGCATAAATTAACTTAAATTAACTGAAGCTTAGCATCATTATAGGCCTGTTTTCCTTTCACATGAGAAAAAAAACTAATTATACCGCATAAACTCCTCGTTTGAATATTTGAAAATAAACTTCAAAAAAAAAGAAAAGAAAGAAGATTCCGACAATAACCCCTTTTTTTCTCAAACACGAGCAGATTACGAAGACGGCCACCATGACCACAATCGACATGATCTCCAACATCGGCGGCACGCTGGGCCTCTTCTCGGGGTTCTCCTTATTGAGCGGACTGGAGATCCTGTACTGGCTGCTGCTAGTCGCCAGCAAACGACACAACAACAGGGGGAGGAAGAACAAGAAGATGAAGACTGGACCGAGGAACAGCAGCATCAAGATCACGCACTAACTACGACTCGTACTAGTTACAGCACTTTTTTCCCTTCTTACAGAAATTAGAGAAGCACTATTCTTCAGCACCGGCAATTACTAAAATATGCTTTTTTTTCACGAGAGAGGGAGATGAAGTAGGAGTCACATCATCACCACTCCTTTCTTGCTTGGTATGATTAGGTACTCAAGGATGCGTGCGAGAGAGGGAGAGAGACAGTGAGAGCTCATTTCCCAGCCTGGCCATCCTATCTCTGTCCCCTTTCCTCATTTCTTCATCTCTGGTACTGTTGGTTTCTCCTTCCTGGCACCGTTCCATTTCCCAAGATCAGAGTCGTGACACCTCCTTCTCCCCCTCCCCCTCTCTCTTTTCCATCGAAGTCACGTCACGCACATGAAAAGAAAATGAAATCTTTGGGGCAACATATTGTGCTCCAGAGCAATCTTTGCATGACACATGCTGTCGACAGGAGGGAGGGTGATAAGGACCACTCCTGATGCATCAAGTGGTGTTTGTCGGACTTCTGTCTGCACCACGGCAGCAGACTTCCTTTGTCTACCTACAGTTGAACTCCGGTAAACGTATGGACAACTAGCAGCTAAAAGCATAAAAGATTTAAAAAGTAGAACTATAGCAGAGTTCTTTACTAGTGCATTCTGACTTAGCAAACGCTTTTTTCAAGAAGTCATTATTGACTAGTACATGGTGGTCCTTGACAGGACTGTGTGGGTGCTTGGGGTAGAGTATGTTCTGGGACAGTGTGTTGTACGTATAGATTAGAAAGGAAACTTAACTTTGACAATCAGAGCAATCTCCACTTCAGTACAGTTGAGTTCTTGACTATTGGATCTTACTATATAGGTATAGCAGATATCGACTGTGTCAGGGCCACAATAGATGGGGCAATCGGACGCCTTCCGACACAAAATTGCGTCATGAATGGAGTCCAATCATGCTGTTCTCTTGTTTATCCGTCTTCTTTTAGTTTTTTTTTGTCGCGAGCATTGCGGTCTTTCAGCCGCGCCGTGCGTTGTTATTCAGCCACAACTTTCCGCCTCTACTCTGGCTAGGTCCAATATGATGCAATAATTAGCTTGTCCAGAAACTTGACTTATGACAATATCAACTGTTACAAGTGACAGCTTTGATACATTTACTGTATTATTAATCAAAATAAAATTCTTTTTTATACTAAATGCACAATTATAGAAATCGCATGTGAGTGGTTTAGAGCGCTTTCCATTCTATTCCTGCTTGTTTTTCTCGGTGCCTTTTCTTCGGGTCACCTTGTCCTACAACCTCTCCCTCGATGGGGCGAGAAAGGCGGAAACTTAGTTTTTTTTTTCCTTCTACACAAAGGCGAGCCTTGCGTGATCCAATCTCCCAAGAGAGTGATTCCCTGCCCTGCTCCTGCCCTGCCCTGCCCTGCCCTCCCGGCCATGGAGGCTTTTCTGTAGCATTGCTGCCAATGCTGGCAGCTTGCGATGAGAAATTAAGACAATTTGTGTGCCTCCTGCTGTATGTACATAATTATACCTACCACTACCTGGGATACAGTGCAGTAGACACTTTGTCAATCCTGTCGACAGGGCGGAGATGGTCTGTACTGTACTATACACGTACATACCGGTATGTACGTAGTGAGCAGAGGGCAGAATTGGGCAATTATGCCGGAGTGTGATGAAATGCATTAAATATCAATCCATTCCGTCTTGGCTGCAGTATTGGTAGTCCTGATAGTATACCTCAGGCCTTTCAGCTCTTGGACAAGCTTGGGGTAAAACCTAGGCCAGCATTTCCCATGTCTGGCTTTGCCCTTATTTGGGATATGCGTAGGGTTAGCACATTTGCTCAAGGAAGCTGCGTGCTAGCAAGAATTAGGCTGATCTGAAGTGGCAAATCCTTGTATGCTAGTAGTACCTAGTAGTTGTAGCCACCTGCTGCTAGTACCGCCTGCCTGCAAATCGCAAAAGTCAGGTAGGGAAGGGTGGAGGAGAAGAGAACTGGAACATAAATCAATTTTTTCGGTGCTGCCTTCTTCCGTCCCCCTTTTCTTTCTGCTTTTCTTTAAGAGGCAGGCCCTTTCGTGGCCCTCATATTTCTCTCTCTCCTCTGTTCGTTGTACCATGATCTCCCCACACGAAATCTCCATTATCCCCTCCTCCTCCTTTCCACGTCAAGTTTTTTTTCGCTACCTGTGTTTCTACGGCCGTTTTTCGCATTTTTTTCCGATGGAGGAAAAAAAGCCAGAAACCCTCTGTTTCTCCACTTTTTGGCAAGATTATGGGGGTTTTTTTGCCTTTGCATTTTTTCTACATGTCTAGCATTGCTGGTTTTTTTTTTTTTTTGAAGTGGCTTTTTGGGGCATGGAAAAACGCCGAATGGAAAGAGAGGGAGAGAGCAAGCGAAACAATATTGGATAAGTGAATCTTTGGCCATCAGAATCGACGGCGGCAGACAATCGGATGAGCAGCAGCAACAGCAGCAGCAGTTCTTTGTCAGAGTGAGTAATGAAGAACCACACGCAAGCACGCTTGAGGAGAGACTGAATAGGAAAACAAAAACTCGATCGCATTGTGCGATGGAGAGAGAGGTTTATCTGGGTCTTTTTTCCTCCTCCTCCTCTTCAAAAGGCTCTTCTCTCCGGAGGGGGGAGGGGGAAGGGGGCACAAAGGACCTTCCAGAGCGGAGTGGGAAAAAAAACTGTACACGCTCACGGAGAAAGCTTGCTTCCACACATTGTTTCTCATTTCCCGGTTAAGTTCGTTGAGGTGTGGGTAACATTTAGTAATGCGTACAGTATACAATCTTTCTCCAAGAGATTCATCTTGCCAGCTTCAAGACAGTGGGGGAGATTCCGTAACAATACGGCAGAAATACAGTAGTATATATACAGTGTACAGTGAAGGCGCGTTGAGAAATCCGTACTCTGTTGGCATTTTTACCTGTGAGAAGCCAACAGGTCATAGAACGCGACGAGCTGTTCTTGTTATTATTGATGAGAAAGAGTTTGTCACTTTGGGTGCCCAGCTCAAAGTTGTAAACTGTTCATTGAAGAGCAATTTTGTGTGTGTGTGTGTGTGTAGCCCCTGGCACAGGCCCCCAAATTGTTATTCATTAGCTAGTAATGTCTCGCCGTCTGTCTTTGAACTGCGTCTGTTCCTGTTTTGTCTTGGAGAGCGAAAGTGACCCTGTTGGGCTTAGAATTCCAACTTGACTCACCCAACGTGCTTGAGCGGGAAGACGATGGCGAGGAAGCGCTCGACGTTGACGGAGAGGGTGAGGACCACGGAGGAGGTCCTGGAGGTGTGGAGCATGCCGAACACCGGGACCACCAGGGCGCGACTGAAGACGCGGTCCTCGTACCACCGGTTGACGGAGGGCAGGCCGAAACCGAGGATGGCCGAGACCAGGAAAAGCGCGTCCGACACCGCCAGGCCGGTCAGCAGGGTCACGAAGGAGTTCTGTGGACGCACGGGTGAAGAGGGAGAGCTGATTCGCAAATAAATGTCAAGAGTTTTTCATGCGTTCCGTGTGAAAAAAGTTACCATGGGTTGCTCGCCATCCCATAAGTCTTGAATAGCGATAAGCCGAATATTGTAGTACTCGTATTTACGTGCGCACACACACAAAAAGAGTATTTTCCATTCCATTGCTTCACAACGGCGCTTGAGTAAAGGATGGAAGGAAGAGGAAGGGGTCGACCAATGCATACCAAAGAATTCTCCTTCCGCGAAATCTGTATTCAGTTTGGCTTTTTGTGCCATTTTGAACGTGAAGGGCTCTTCTCTCTTTTTTTTCTTCAACCACTCTCACTCTCTTTCCTTTACACGGAACTTCAAAGGTATCGGAACGGGAGGAAAGGGAGGGAGGAAGAAGATTGGCTGTCATTCAGGTTGGCATCGAATGGGGGAGAGAAGGTAAAAAAAAAGAGGATGCCCACCCAAGTTTGAGGATGAGGAGAAATATGGGCTTTTTCCTCCTCCCCCTTCCCCTGGGAAATTTCTTTGCCAGTTTTTGTGGGTACCCACGTCAGAAAGAATCTAGCCTTGCAGCAGCCTGAGTGAAATGATAATAATGTGCGGATTAGCTTTGCAGGTTGATGGCATGGG
>JAAUYM010065686.1_pt1 | contig 11315 bp, 10 predicted proteins | sample 7278001 | NCBI WGS metagenome assembly JAAUYM01 (sample SAMN14350224, study PRJNA611818) | marine sediment metagenome | isolation source: surface marine sediment (1.8m) | place: French Polynesia: Moorea | collected 2018-08
ATAGAGTATAGAGTATAGAGTATAGAGTATAGAGTATAAACCTCGAGGATTAGACCTGCTTCCCTCGCCTGGCCTGAACGGCCTGTGCAAGTGATTCAAGCACTTCGACAGTGCTGTCCCAGTTGATGCATGGGTCGGTGATGCTCTGGCCATAGGTCAGCGGCTGGCCGGCAACAACATCCTGCCGGCCCTCTACGAGGTGGCTCTCGAGCATGATGCCAAAGATGTTCCGGTTGCCTCGTGCAATCTGGGTCGCGATGTCGTGCGCGACGTGAATCTGGCGCTCAGGGATCTTGCGACTGTTGGCATGACTCGCGTCAACCATAATGCGTGCGGGTAGGCCCGCTTTGGACAGCATCTCTGCCGCATCGTCTACCGAGAACATGTCGTAGTTTGGCTGTTTGCCGCCGCGCAGAATGACATGGCAATCCTCGTTGCCGCGCGTCTTGAAGATGGCCGAATGACCGCCCTTCGTCACAGACAGGAAGTGGTGCGGGTTCGAGGCGGACTTGATGGCATCGAGTGCAAGCTGAACATCGCCATCGGTACCGTTCTTGAAACCCACCGGGCATGAAAGGCCGGATGCGAGTTCACGATGCGTCTGGCTTTCCGTGGTACGCGCGCCGATTGCACCCCAGGCGATCAGGTCAGCGATGTATTGCGGACTGATGAGGTCGAGGTACTCGGTGCCGCATGGCACATTCATATCGCTCAGGTCGCGAAGCAGCGAGCGCGCCAGGTGCAGTCCCTTGTTGATCTGGAACGTGTCGTTGAGGTCCGGGTCGTTGATCAGGCCCTTCCAGCCAACCGTCGTCCGCGGCTTTTCGAAGTAAACGCGCATGACAATGAACAGGTCGTTCGCATGCTGGTCAATCATGCCTTTCAGTCGGCTGGCATATTCGCGTGCGGCATCCGGGTCATGGATGGAGCACGGTCCGACAATGACAAGTACCCGGTCATCTTCCCCGGTGAGAATACGATGGATCGTTTCCCGGGCGTGGCTGACGGTTTTCGCCGCCTCACTGCCCACGGGCAGGTCGTCAATCAGCTGCTCCGGGGAAATCAGTTCCTCTGTATCAAGGATCCGCAGGTCGTCGGTGTTGGCTGCCATGGCGCTTTAGCGATCAGAATAAGGGTGCGGATACTACCATGTGTGCTGCAAACGATCTCGGTTGCCTTCGCGTATGGCTGAAACCTCTGGGGTGGACGAAGTACACTGCCTCCAAAGCTGACGGATAACAAAATGTCTGAACAGAAACCAAAAGTCCTGCCACCGAACACCATCGAGGCCTGCGTTGTGCCTGGCGTGACGGAAGATGTGGAGAGCTGGATCCGCCCCTGCAAACCGACGCGAGAATGGATGGATCGGGTGCCCGAACGTTACATCTACCGCTGCATTCCGCTGTTGGCGGCCAACACGATGGGGTGGGAGCTGTTGAATCCTGTTGATGCCCAGGTGCGGTGGGACGGCGGTGACTTCAATATGAATCTTCAGCTGCTCTCGAAACCCCATCGCTTCGGGGCAGGCTCACACTTCGGCTGTGGGATCGTGACGTGGTATGTGCCCTTTTTGTTTCGCACGTCTCCTGATCTTGGTTTGATGATCACTGGTCCTGCCAATCAGGAACACAACAACGCTGTACCCCTTGATGCGTTTGTCAGGACCGACTGGTTGCCTTTTCCCTTCACCATGAACTGGCGTCTGACCGAGGCGAATACGGTCGTCGAGTTCAAAGCCGGTGAGCCTATCTGCCGAATCCTGCCGTATCCGCTTGCGCTGCTCGAAGAGACAAAACTCGAGATACACGAGTTGGCGGAAGACCCGGCGTTCCTCGATGAGGTCAATCAATGGGGCGTTGCACGTCAGCAGAACGTGGCGAAACAGCAGCAGGATGCGCAGAAGTGGATTGAAACCGGTGAGCGTCCTTCAGGTGATGGCGTATGGAATGCTCAGTATGTTCGCAGCAAGAGCAGGGATCCCGCGGCAGGCTTTTTGCCTCACCAGACGGTATTCAAACCTCAGGAACCTGTCGACCACCGTCAGTCGCGGAAGCATGACTGAGACCTGAGCGTCAGGCCGTAACCCTGTTTTCAGTTGTTGCGGGATCACGCGCCGCCAGCTCGCGCTGAATCTCCGCGTGCCGCTCTTTGGTGAGATTGAACCGTCCATAGAAATAAATTGCGAACAGCGCAGGGATCGCGGAGATCGGGCCATCGATCAAACCCAGATTGAAGATGATGCCGGGATCTACGTAATCACCCTGGGCTACACCGGTTGGCCAGCCAATCACATCAATGGCGATACCGCCGATAAACAATCCCAGTCCGCTTGTCATCTTGCTCACAAATGATCGCGCGGAATAGAAGATCCCCTCCTGTCGCCTGCCGGTTGTGAGTTCATGGTCGTCGGCAACGTCAGCCAGCGAACTCAACACCGAGATTGTCAGTATGGCGCCTGCGCCGTAGTAGGTCGCAACAAATGCTGCCAGCATCGGGAAGATCATCGGATGATCGTTGGGCGGCAAAAGATCCAGAATCCGCAGGCAGATCGGCAGGGTTGTCGCAGTAACGTAAACCACAATTGCGCCGAGCATGGTTCTTCTCTTGTCGAACCGTGAATGCAGGCGCGGTGTGACAATAAACGCAACAACAAACGCGATGGGCGTTGTTAACCCAAAGAAGCGCAGCTGGTTGGGCTCGAGTTCCCAGAAGAAGAGGTTTACATAAGCGCCAATGGTCTCTCGCACGCCGTTCGTGGCTGCGAGGCTCAGCATGCCCAACAACAGCCAGATGTAGTTGCGGTTCCGGAAGACATGCAGCACTACAGCCGTCAGCTGGCGTGCGGAGAAAGGTGGAAGGACGTCAGCAATCTGTTTCAGTCTCGGGATCTGGTCCCGCGTGAAGTACGCAGACATCCAGACAATGACCATGGCCGCCACGCCAATCACGAGACCAATCGGCATGAAGTTCTCCCGCGCTGACGTACCCCCTTCAGCAGCACCGAGCCACGTCCAGGTCAGGAAGAATGTCGTTGCTCCACCAACCATTCCGAGAATGCTGTTGTAGGCCATGATGACGCTTCGCTCGCGGTAGTCATCGGAAAGCTCAGCGCCGAGTGCGAGGTGTGGCACGTGGTAGAACGTTTGCGCGATCCGCAGGGAGATCGTGAAGAACGTAAACCACAGGAACAGGCTCAGGCCGTCGAGAAACTCGGGCGGCGAGTAGATGGCAAAGAAACAGAGGCCAAACGGGATCGGTGCAACAAACAGGAAGGGGTGGCGTCGGCCCAGCTTCGATCGCCAGCGATCGGACAATGAGCCGATGAGTGGGTCAGAAACTGCATCGAATACGACCGCAATCGTAACTGCGAGTCCGGCAAGCGTTCCGGAAAGACCCAGCACGTTGTTGTAAAACAGGAAGTTGAACGTGTTGAACGCAATGCCGACAGACGCTTCCGCGGTCGACCCGACGCCATAGAAAAACTTCGTCCTGACTTTGAGTGGCTGCGCCAACGTGTCTCCCCTTCGTTGAACAACTATGCCCTGTGAAGCACCCATTGGGCAATTTGCAGGATCAGTGATAGCTTTTTGGGGTTCAGGATCCGGTGGCCAAGGAGAGATTGATGAGTGACCCTTACCTTTACTCAGTCACGAACAACGTAGCGACGTTTAGCGTTAATGATGCTCCCTATAACCTGATGAGTCTGGAGTACATCGATCGGCTGGAAGAACAGCTTCCGGAAGTGCTCGAAGACGACAGTGTTCGGGCCATGATTTTCACGGCTGAGGGGCTCGATCACTTTTCTGCAGGCATGAACCTCAGGCAGATTCCGGAAGGCATCAAACGGGCCGGGGGACCCGATGAGTTCTTCGCCCAGCGTCATCGCGTGCTCGACATGATCGAAAATGGCGGCACGCCCGCCATTGCCACCTTTTTTGGATTCTGTCTTGGCGCAGGACTCGAGTTGCCACTGGCCTGTCATTTTCGCCTGGCCGCAGACAAAGGCGCGCAGATTGGCTTGCCGGAGATGGACCTCGGCAGTGTTCCGGCCTGGGGCGGATCTGCCCGTCTTCCCAGAGCGGTTGGGCGCACCTACGCGCTGGATATGATCCTTCGGGGCCGCAAGATTGATGGTGCCGAGGCTTTTCATATTGGTCTCGTGACGGAACTGCTTCCGATCGAAGAGCTCAAGCCACGTGCGCAGGTCCTCGGCGAAGAGCTGGCTGCCCAGCCGCGGCAGGCTGTCAAATCAATGCTCGAGGTGATTGTCGGGTACGAGACGAAAACGCTTGATGAGTCGATGGCAGATGAGAAGAAAGCGGTGGCGGCGAATCGCGGCACTGCCGACTCGCGCGAAGGCATGCTCGCATTTATGGAAAAACGAAAGCCGGTGTTTAACCAGTCCAGCTGACTCTTAAGTCCATTTGGTCCATGTACAAGTCTGTTCGAGCACTTTTGTTTCTGGGGGTGATAATGAGTGGTTCAGTAACTGCATCAGACGACTTGCGGAATCGGGCCGAGATTGCAGAGGCTCTCGCCAACTATTCCTATCGCTGGGACGGCAAGGATGCTGAAGGTTTTGCGCAGCTCTTTACCGAAGATGCGGTGATGGAGCGGTGGCAGTTTGGCGAACTTGTCGAAGGTTCAGTCGTTGAGGGCAGGGAGTTGATCTTCAAGTATTCTCGCGCAGCACACACCGGTCGACTTGCTGACAGACAGACGCGGCATCATTTCACGGGCCTGTTGTTTAAAGAGCTCAGCGAGACACATGCGGTCACCGAGAACATGGCGCTGATCACTCACCAGCAAGCCGGCGGAAGGCCTTTTATCACGGCGACAGGGGTCTACCGCATTACCTGGCGCAAGACGGCCGAGGGATGGCTCATGGTGAAACGAGTGCTCTTCTCGGATGCGGTGCCGGGCGAACAGTCCCGCTAGTGAGCAAGGTGCTCCGGTCGGCGTAGTTCCTCCGCGAGTCCCTCACCCATCAGATCGATGAAGTTTTCGGCAAAGAAAGCGTCGATAGCTGACTGGGACAGCCCTTCAACGGATTCACCGAAACGCTTCATCGGGTTGCGACCACCCTCAACGTGTGGATAGTCCGTTGAGAAGAGGCACATTTCCTCAAACGAATTCTGGATAATCCAGCCTGTGTCTTCGTGCGGGTAGGGCGTAACCCGAAGCTGGCGCCGCGCGATTTCCGAGGGTTTGGCAGACAGGTTTTGCAGGCGCTCTTCATTACGCACAAACGCATGCGCGGCAGAGTCCAGGTTACGCAGCCAGCCAGGCAACCACGAAGCACCGAGCTCGATCGCTCCCCATTTCAGGTTGGGAAACTTATCGAAGATCCCGTCGATGATCAGTGTAGCCAGGGTCTGTTGGACGGACATTGAAATCGGTATGTAGGTGATGGAGGTGAAGTTGGCGTCACCTCCATGGAAATCCGGGACCGGCGGCAGGCCGTTGTTCTTGTAAGTCAGGTTGAGTTTCTCTTCGCCACCAACGTGAAACAGGATAGGGATGCCAGCTTCCTCGGCCATTGCCCAAATCGGGAAGAGACCGATGTGGCTTGGGCTGTGATTCTGTGGACACCAGGACGGCACCATCAGTGCCTTGGCACCCATTTCTATCGCCGCTTTCGCCGTCTTCTCTGCACGATCAAAGTCTTCAAGCGGCACGTAGGCTGTCGCAAGCAGCCGCTTATCGACGGTGCAAAAATCCGTCATCATCCTGTTATGCGCGGTTGCCGCGCCATAACAGAGTTCCATGTCATCAGTCTGGTCGAAGCCAAAGTTACCGAGGCAGAAAGTTGTGAAGACGAGTTGGCTGGCGACACCGATGTGGTCAACCGCTGCCGGGCGGTCTGCCTGCAGGAACGCACCCTGTGCATCGTAGTTCTTGCGCAGCATGATGTTCTCTTCAGCAGCGGCGCGAAACGCTTCTTCTTCCTGTCGCTTCTGCGCATCTTCGATCGCGAGGCGATTACCCACGCGCACGCCGAGATTCGGATGTTCAAGAAAACGCTTGAGCAGCTTGCTGTCAAAGTAGGGATTCAGGCAATCCGACAGTTCCATCAGGTGGCTGTCGGCATCGTGAACAAGGCGACCTTCGATATAGGACATGGGCTTCTTCTCGTTTTGTCACGCTTTCTTCACTATAGCGCTTTTTTGTGGTCTGGCCGATTCAGCCGTAACGTGCCTTGAGATGATCGATGAAGAAACGCTCGTTGAGCGGCTCACCGGTTGCCTGGGTCAGTAGCTCGTCAACGGTCAGCAGGCTGCCTTTGCCATGTACGTTCTCGCGGAGCCACGCGAGCAGCGGGGCGAATTCACCGTTGCCGATATGGCCCAGCAGCCCAGGGACAGCGTTCTTGGCGCTGGCAAAGAACTGCGCGGCCATCATGGCGCCCAGCGTGTAGGTCGGGAAGTAACCAAATAGCGAAGCGGGCCAGTGAACGTCCTGCAGGCAGCCGTTGGTGTAGTCACCTGTGGTGTCGATTCCCATATAGGCCTTCATCTTTTCTGCCCAGAGTTCTGGAATGTCTTCAACGGTGACTGAGCCTTCGATCAGACCGCGCTCAATCTCGTAGCGCAGGATCACGTGTAGCGGATAAGTCGTCTCGTCAGCGTCGACGCGGATCAGTCCCTTTTCCACGCGTGTGTAAAGCCGCCGGATATTCTCGTTCGACCAGGCGCCGCTGTCGTCCTGTACCTCGAAAACTCGCCTGATAATCGGCGCAAGAAAACCGAGGAACTCGGCTGAGCGACAGGCCTGCATCTCCATCAAGAGCGACTGGCTCTCGTGGACCCCCGAGCTCCGCGCCGCGCTGACAGGTTGACCGGCGAATTCAGCAGGTCGGCCCTGTTCGTACATGGCGTGGCCGGTTTCGTGAATCACCGCCATGAGCGACTCAACAAAATTGTCAGTTGTGTAACGGGTTGTGATTCGAACATCTTCTTGAACACCGCCACAGAATGGATGGTGGGAAACGTCTAACCTGCCGTGGTTGAAATCGAAGCCGAGGACGCCCATGACCTCGATACCCAGTTCGCGCTGTTTTTCGATGGAGAAGTTGTTACCCATTGGCTCCAGCGGGTTCGTATTTTGTCGCTCGATGACTTCGTCAACAAAACCGGGCAGGAAGTCTTTCAGACCGGCAAAAAGCGAATCCAGCTTTTCCGAACGCATACCGGGCTCATAGCCATCAAGCATTGCGTCGTAGAGCGACAGGCCGGTCTGTTCAGCCCTTCGAGCGGCCTCTTCCCGAGCGTGCTTCACAACTTCGGTAAGCAGCGGTGCCATCGCGTCCCAGTTGTTCTCCGCTCGATGGAAACGCCAGGCCTGCTCGCAGGTGGACTGCGCGATCGACTGCCTGCGCACGAAGTCAGATGGCAGGCAGGTAGCTTTCTCGTACTCCCGGCGCATCTCGCGAACGTTCGCGCTCTGCCAGTCGTTGAGATTCAGGTTCGAACAGGTATCAATCCAGTCGCCGACCTTCTTGTCTGCGATCATGTCGTGAATCGTCACACCCAGGGTTGCGAGTGCCCTGCCGCGCGACTCACCCCCGCCTTCGGGCATCATGGAGGCCTCGTCCCAGGCCGCAATGCTGTAGACGTGCGCGAGGTCGTTCACCTTGTCGTAGTGATCAACTAGTTCTTCGTAGGCGTTTTTCATGTTCGTTCCAGATCCGTCTGAAGCAGCGAAGTATACGTCCCGAGCAAGGCAGAGTCTGCGTTGACGTGACTGATTGCGCGGGATAGAAAGTCCACACATTTCTTATGCGAGTGATAGCCATGATGCGTTTGCTGATGCTGATCCTTGTCGGATCGATGAGTGTCTCGAGCCACGCAGACCGGATCCTGCTGACGAATGACGATGGCTACGACGCACCGGGTGTGACCGCGCTCTACGATGCCCTTACAGCGGCAGGTCACGATGTTGTGATGGTGGCGCCGGCGGAACAGCAAAGTGGTTCGTCTGCCAGCATGAGCTCCGGCGCGTTGGAGCTCACCCGGCACAGTGAGTCGATCTGGTCGGTTGGTGGCAGACCTGCAGACGCCGTAAGGATCGGTCTCTTCGAGGTCATGAAAGACAACCCGCCAGACCTGGTTATCTCTGGTACAAACTTTGGCCAGAACTCGGGTCGCGATGCGATCGTGTCGGGCACCGTTGGTGCGGCGGTAACCGCCCTTGGCCTTGGCTTTCCCGCAATCGCAATCTCTGCCGAGGTCAAGTTCGCTGAGATGGAGGACAGGTTTCCGTCCACGCTAATGGTAATGCCGGATGCCGCGGCGCTTGTCGTTCGTTTGCTCGAGAGTGACGTGAAACTCCCGGAAGGCGCGGTACTCAATATCAACTACCCCGCCGTGCCACTGGATGAGGTGAAAGGACATGCTGCAACCATGTTGTCTGACTACTCGCTCTTCGGTAAGTCGTTCGCAAAAACCGAAGACGGCAGGTACCAGGTCAACTTCAACATGACACCGCCATCCGGAGCGGGTACCGACTCTTATGAACTGTCGCGGGGATATGTGACCTATACACGCCTCGACGGCACCTACAACATGAAAGTGAACCGTGCCTTGCGGAACGTGGTTCGGGAAATGGAGCGCTAGTGCTATGGAACTGATGGATGTCATCTACAACTGTCGCGCGATGCGCAAACTCGATACTCGGCCCGTAGAGGATGAGCTGTTGATCAAGCTCGTTGATGCGGCCAACCAGGCTCCGTCTGGCTCCAACATGCAGAACGGTCGCTGGATTGTCGTCAAAGACCCGGCCATCAAGAAGAAGCTGGCAGACATGAACCGCGCTGGTGTTGAGGCTTACATCGGTCCGCAGATGGACGACGTAAAAGGCCTGCCGCATCAGGATGCAGAGAAACGCACGCGCATGATGAATGCCGTACTGTGGCAGATGGAGCACATGCATGAAGTCCCGGCGCTGATTCTCGCGTGCCTGGAGTTTGGTGCGAAGGTCGACGGCAGAAACGTGCAGCTGGGTGGCGGGTCCATCTGGCCGGGCGTGCAGAATCTTCTGCTTGCGGCAAGGGAAATGGGTCTCGGCGCGGCGCCGACCACCCTGGCACTTGGCGATCAGGATGCCGTGAGAGAAGCGGTTGGTATGCCTGAAACGATGGGTGCCCTTTGCCTGATTCCAGTCGGCTATCCGCTCGGCAAGTTCGGTCCGGTCACGCGTCTGCCGGTTGAAGAGATCATGCGTTTCGATCGCTGGAGCTGATCAGGCAATCTTCAGGACAACGTGACCTTTACGTTTACCCGTTTCGATATATCGGTGCGCGTCGACGACGTCGTCCAGTGAATAGGTCCGGTCAATGACCGAACGAATCGTTTCGCTTTCCATCAACCGACCGAGGTACTCCAGATCCTTTGCCTGTGTGTTGGCCAGCTCTGAGTAAATCTGGTTGTCGGTCATCATCGAAGTCAGTCGCCCTCTTATCATCACGCTCAGACCGTGGTTCGCCAGCAGATAGCGGCCGCCTGCGTTCAATGTGTCGAGGCTGCGCCCGAAAGGGCTGTTGCCGTAAATATCGAAGATGACGTCGTAGCCGAGGCCGTGAGTTTCGGCATGCTGCGTGAAGTCGCCCTCGGCATAGTCAATCAGGTGGTCAGCGCCCAGCAGTTGTAGCGTATCCAGCTTGTCAGCGCTGTCGACCACGGTGACTTCGGCGCCCGCAAGCTTGGCCAGCTGAACCGCGTAGGTGCCAATACTGCCGCATGCACCGTTGATCAGAATCGACTCGCCGTGCTCGAGCTTTGCCAGCTGCAGGAAGTGGTAGGCGTTGCCGCCCCCGACTGAAAGCGTTGCGGCATCCTCAAAGCTGACGTTTTTCGGCTTCTTTGCGATCGGGTATTTAAACGGCAGGCAGGTGTATTCCGCATAGGCGCCGAATCGCATGCCGGTCAGGCCAAAGACTTCATCGCCAGGCTTGTATCCAAAAACCTCGCTGCCCACTGCTTCGACGGTGCCGGCGAGTTCCTGTCCCAGGATCGGGATACGCGGGCGCAGCGGCCCCATGAACATCCTCATCGGCAGCCACATGCTTGGGTGAACCTGTGAGCGGCGCAGCTCGGCGTCACCCGGGAAAGCACTCACCGCGTGATTGCGAATCAGCAGTTCGTTGTCTTTCGGCGTCGGTTTCTCGATCTGCTCCAGCTTCAGGACTTCTGGTGGGCCATAGTCAGTCCATATGACTGCTTTCATGCTTACAGGCTCGCTGACGATGTTGGTCTGCTGCTGATCTTACAGGCGTCTTCCGCGAAATGTCTGTAGAGTCAGATGATCGGGGCAATGACGGATTCAGATGTATCACTCACTTTTCCGAACCACTTTGTTGCTGGTTTGTACTGTTTTGCTCGCGGCGTGCGGCGGCTCATCCGAAGACGCTCCTGAGGTTTATGACAACACTGCGGAAGTTGAGGCGTTCTATCGCGATAACGCCGATCGATTTGTCTTCGCGACACCTGAAGATCTTCCAGCCGACCTGAATTGGCAAACGGGTGCCGGTCTTCCGACTTTTGGTGACCCCGACGCTGTTCGTGGTGGCCGACTTACACTACGTATTCCTTCGATGCAGCAAACGCTGCGGGTGGTCGGCCCCGACTCGAACAGCACGTTGCGCGGACCGCTGTGGAGCGCCAACACGGTCAGCATGATTGAGAAACACCCATGGGAGGATGGCTACTATCCCGGGCTCGCTGAATCATGGGCGCTGGATCCCGATGATTCGAAGACGATCTATTTCAGGATAGACCCTGACGCACGGTGGAGTGACGGCAAACCGTTTACGGTGGATGACGTGTTCTTCTCGACCTATGCGCAGATGTCGCCGCACATCCAGTCGCCGGCGATCAATCGCGTGGCCGAAGATAATCTGGGGCGCCTGGTTCGTTATGACGATCTGACGTTCTCGGCTACCGGCACCAAAGCATCACCGGAACCGCTCTTTTCGGCCACGCAGTTCCTCTGGATGCAGCGCGACTTCTATCGCGAGCTCGGTCCTGACTACACTGATCGTTACCACTTTCGTTTTGCACCTGTCATGGGCCCCTACACGCTTGATGAGGCAAAGGTACAACGTGGTCGCCAGATCACGTTTGATCGACTCGAAAATTGGTGGGCAGACGACAAGCCATTCTTCAGGCACCGTTTCAACCCGGACAGACTGACGTTTGTGGTTGCCCGCGATGACAGCAAGGCGTTCGAGATGTTTCTTCGCGGCGATATCGACTGGCAGTTCCTTGATGAGACTACGCTCTGGTATGACAGGGCGGAGGAGTCGCCAATCGCTGATG
>JAAUYM010020710.1_pt1 | contig 11314 bp, 14 predicted proteins | sample 7278001 | NCBI WGS metagenome assembly JAAUYM01 (sample SAMN14350224, study PRJNA611818) | marine sediment metagenome | isolation source: surface marine sediment (1.8m) | place: French Polynesia: Moorea | collected 2018-08
CCGGCTACATCAACCTTGGTCTTTTCCCCCTACTGTGTACATACCGTATAATTAATATAATTTTGCTGCTCATCCGAAACTGTGCAAGAAATTGTTGAACGCAAAAAATATTTGCGCGCAGTAACTCTCCCCTTGTCATGACTCTCAATTTTTCAGACCGCGAAATCAATTTTTTTTCTGCCGTGACAGGCGGAAATTGATAAGCTCGATTTCCCTCCCCCCCCTCCCGTGTATACATAGTCATAGAGGTCTGTATGGTAGTACATAGTACACTCTTTTCTCTTTTTTTATGGGGGATAAACACGCCGATGAGATAAGATGCAGAAGTCTCTTGGACACAGAACAAAACAAGCTGTGTAGTCCTTATCGTACTTATTCATCGTCTCTTAAGCTCTTCTTCCATGCGGACTAGTAGATGGCAGTGGGGAAGTCCCGCAATGGACTTTCTTCCTCCTTTCTCTCCACACAAAAACATTGCACGCATGCAGTGAGTGGTAGTGCGTAGAAGAGAAGACAGACAGACCTACCACCCAGGACTGGCAAAGCACAATGACGTACGGCAACGTCTCCTTCTGCCTGGAGGTGGCCTCTTGCGTGGCGGCGGCCGTCGGGGTCGGCCTCAACCTGGCCGCCCTCGCCGTCATCCTCAACAGGAGGCTCGGGCTCAGGGCCACTCTCAGGAGGCTCCTCGTCACGCTGGCCGCCGCCGACTCCGGGTTCCTCCTCTGCGTCAGCCTCGTCCTTGGGGTGAGGAGAGATGACATTGCCCACAGAAAATAGTACTTTGCGTATAGAATTGGAGTTATTTCCCAAATCCGGATTTTGGTCAAAATAATTCGATACCCGATGTTTGGTCATTTTTCAATCAATTCAGGCAATTCGAGAAATTCTACCAGTATATACCGTACGAGTACAGTACTTTGAAATGTCGTTTCACTTTTCTTTCTTTTCAGTTGATTCCCAGGTGGGATCCCTACAGGGATGGTGTCTGGCCCCACGTCGTCCCCTGGCTGCACCCAATCTCAGGAATCTTTCTCTGCTCCTCGATATGGACCACAGTGGCCATCAGCATCGAGAGGTCAGGAGACATCATCTCTCTTTCCATAATGTATTAGAAGAGAGCATTTTTTTGTTAACGGTGTTCCCTCCACCACAGATATCTGACCTTGTGCAAGGGCAGGCCCAGCCAGTCCTCCGCCTACTACCTGGTTCCCATCGCCTTGGGCTCCGTGCTGTACAAAATTCCTGGCTTCTTCGAGTTCAGGCGCAAGACAATGGTCGCCTACGACGTCAACGGCACTGCGGTGGTGGTCGGGCACGGCGTGACTGCTACGGATCTCAGGTTGGACGAGAACTACGTCACCTGGTGGATTGCCGTCGGCAGCTTCGTCGTCACCGGCCTTGTCCCCTTCTGCGTCCTGGCCGTCCTGAACGCGCGCATCCTGCGGGCCATCCTGGAGGCCAGGAGAAAGAGGAGGAAGGTGGTGTGCACGGGAGACAGGGACGTATTTGCCAAGACCTCCTCCTCCTCTGGGCGACTGAACAAGGAGGAACTGGTGGCGGTCATGCTGATGGCCGTCGTCGCCGTCTTCGCCCTGTGCCACTCCCTCAGGTTCTTCCTCAACTTTACGGAAGTCGTCTTGCTACTCAGCGGCCATTCCTGGATCCCCGCGCTGAACGTGGTGGTGGACCTGTCGACACTGCTGCTGGTCCTCAACTCTGCGGCCAATCCCGTCATCTACTACAGCCTCTACCCGCGCTTCCGCAAGTGTCTGGCGGACATGGTCAGGTGCAGGAGGTACCACCAGCCAGTTGGCCAGGAGGAGGAGGACGAGGAGACCGTGCAAGGAGAGCTGTTGCAGATGTCCAACACACAGGACGTTTAGCACGGGCACTTGGTGAATCCAAGCTGAGTATTTAGTTACGTTGCAAATAAATACGTCTAATTTCTCGGATTTTCTTACGAACTTGTGATAATTGTTGCAGCATTACATAACTATTGTTGGTGCTCATAAGACATTTGCTGTAACCTACATACCGGTACTAGTAGGGACTAAAGTCTACCTGAAAAACTTGATGTTGTCTTCAGTTTCAGTCACATAGTATCTTGACATTTTCAATCACATAAAAATTATATTTTTGGGGTTACAAAACTCAGCATTCAAAACGTGGGTTTTTTTTAAACCATGACGTACAGTACATTGTACGTATACTGTACTATGTATTCGTAGTTACTTCGCGGTGAAGACAAACAGACCGTGGATGCAGGTAAAGCCGACAACAATCTTGTTTACGCTGTTAGTAATGTGTACCCGCACCGTTGTCGTCTGACAATTGTGGTTTGAAGAATCTTGGTTGGAAGAGGATCAGCATTCCATGCATGCCAATCGCTGTTGGTGGGAGAGGAAGGGAGAAGGGGCGGGCTGGACACTACGTACGTACACAACAGGTACTGTACACAGGGTGTGTCTGTCAATTTGCAGATTTGTTTAATATACCTAAAGTTGTCCAACTCGACGGGACTTTGAAAGTTACTAGCGTAACATGCAATGGAACATGTCATTAGCCTTACCGTACATTTGTTCTGGAAAAAGTCTCGTCGGAAATCAGTTTCGCTGACACACCCGGTACCTCCTGGAGCTTTATGCTTGGGGGTGGGCAATGCCTTCATCGTACAAAAACCGGAGTTCAGCCATGTTACAGTTTCCCCCTCGTTGCTAAGAGAAGGACTGGGCAAAGCAAACCAAGTAAGAGCTCGTTTCAAGATTGCATTATTCCACTGCATTTAAATAAAGTCCAACACTTGCAGCAATTTTTAACTGTTAAGGCATTACCAAAAAAGCCACAAGTTCCATCTTTCATTTTCCATTTTCCATCTTAAAAATGAATATACAGTAGTAGAAGAAAATCGATCAGCTACGTACTTAACCTGGTTATAGACAGAAATAATGTCACTGGAGATGAGGAACTGGTCCGGGACTGCAGTGGTCACCGTCTCCGGCCACCATGAGCCCAGGGACGAGTCCGAGCTGTCGGAGGTGATCCGTGCGGCGGCCGAGTCCGGGCGCAAGGTGCGCTTCGTCGGCTCCAACATGTCCCCCAACGGAGTGGCTCTGGCCGACGGCGTCGTCGCCGTCTCCACGAGGCGCTTCGACCGGGTGCTGGAGGTGAGCAAGGGGGAAAAAAAGGAAAGCGGCGGCTGGGTCAGGACTCAGTCCGGGGTCAGGGTGGAGGACCTGCTGGACCGACTGGAAGAGAAGGGCCTGACTCTGGTGGCCTTCCCGGCCACCACGGGGATGACCGTCGGCGGGCTCATCCAGGCAGGGTGCCACGGCACCGGCGCCTCCTCCCCGCCGCTGGACGAGCTGGCCACGGCCGTCAGGTTTGTGGCGGCCGACGGCAGGGTCCACCAGCTGTCCGAGGAGGAGGACGGGGCGGAGTTCCTGGCCGCCCGGTGCTCACTGGGCACCTTCGGGGCGGTGACCGAGGTCAAGCTGAGGGCGACGCCACTCTACTACCTGAGGGAGGAGCTGCAGGTGATGACCAGGAAGGAGCTGAGGGAGGGGCACGCCGAGAGGTTGCGCAACTGCCGGCACCTCAAGCACCACTTCTTGCCTTACACGGACAAGGTTGTCGTCTACATGCACGAGGAAATTCCCAAGCAGGAGTACGAAATGGAAAAGGCGAAAGGAGAGGAGAAGAAGTTCTCAGAAAGGAAGCTGAAGCACAAGTTGCTGGAGCTCAACTACTGGCTGGGGCCGAGCGAGGAGGCGAGCTTCGAGCGATTCGCGGAGGAGAACGAGTACAAGTCCTTTGCCGAGTTGCGGGAGACCGCGCTGAAATGGGCCCCGCTGGACGCGTCCCACGTGGCGGCGGTCAACCGGGCGGAGCTGGACTTCTGGGAGAAGTCCCAGGGCCGCCGCGTCGGCACCGGCAGGGAGCTGCTCATGTTCGAGTGCGGCGGCAGCCAGCTCGTCAAGGAGGTCGTCTACCGGGTGGACCGCGACTGCAAGGACCTGGACTTTGTCGAAGACGTCCTCCAGGTCGTGGAGGAGAGGAGGATCGCGGCTCCGTCGCCCATCGAGCAGAGGTGGTCGGCCCCGAGCAGGTCGCACCTCAGCCCCGCGCACTGTGGCGGCGGCGGCGGCGGCGGCGGCGGAGAGGAGGCCGCCGTCTTCTCCTGGACCAACATCATCATGTACATGACAGGAGAGGAAGAGATAGACGGCAAGATCCGGAGGGCCATGGGGCACTACTTCGAGGCGGTGCTGGAGGGACTGGACGATAGGTACCGCCTGGACGAGCACCTGGCCAAGACGGAAGCGACCGATCGCGCCGGCGGCGCCGTCATGGCCCGTCGGGCGCGCTGCGCCGGCCGCCGGGCCGAGTTTCACCGAATCCGCCGGCGCTACGACCCGGCGGACGTCTTTCTGACCGAGCACGCCGCCTTGGCCACATCGGAGCCCACCGCACTCTGAGTTGTTAATTCACAGCTGCTCATTTTTCGCGCGCATGTGTACATAGGGTACTACAGATTGAGGGAAAATTAACTGCACCTACCTGATTTTTTTTTTGCGTATGTAGTACTGTGTAGTACGTAGTATTATACGTAGTATTGTGTTAGTTAGCCATTTAACTACATACTTTCTATTCTCCAAAACTAAACGCGAAATAAAAACCTACTGCATTAGTTCAAAGAATATGTCAAAACTAAACTTGTACTGTACGGTATGTTAGACAAAATTGTACAAATCGATATCTTTTAACGGACCATGGTATAGTAGTAAACCACCCTTCAATAAATTGCTAATAATTATTAAACAATTTGTGGGTTAAAAAACTCGGAACTGACCGTGCACTCCGGTTGCCCCGACTGCGTCGTCCACCTTCATTCGCACGAGGAGGTCGGCTGAGACGTTGGCCAAGAGTGCGCCAACGACGCCGATGAAGACCGACTCCAGAGGGGTGACGATGGCGCAGCCCGCGGTGACGCCGACCAGGCCGCCGAGGATGCCGTTGATGATCATCAGCACGTCCACCTTGCCGTCGTGCGAGAAGAGGCTGTGGCAGATGGCGAAAATGCCGCCGGCGAAGGAGGACACCAGCGTGTTGCACGTGGACTTGGCGGCCAGGATCCACAGGCGACCCGTTATCCCTGTTAGCAAAGTTAGTCGAACTTACTACATACTAAACAATTCTAGTACATATAGTATATACCGAGCCGTCTGTCTCATGTGATTACCGAAGGTGCTCCCCGCGTTGAAGGCCAACCACCCCCACCAGAGCATGAAGAGGCCGATGCAGGCGTTGGTGGGGCTGCCCATGGGCGGGTCCCCGTCGATGTCCCAGCGGCCCAAGCGAGCGCCGATGATCTTGGCGGCCACGAATGCTACGTAGTACAACCACGATCGACTTCCCATAAGCAAACTCGGGAAAACGCAAAAAAATATTACCCGACGTTCCCCCGACGAGGTGGACGCCGCCGCTGCCGGCGATGTCGACCACGCCCAGCTTCTTGAGGAAGCCGTGCTGCCCCCAGAGCCAGCCGGCGGGGAAGCAGTACACAACGGTGTTCAGCAAGGAGAAGATGCAGTACGCGTAGAAGTTGCACCTGCTCATTGTCACAAGATCCTGGTCTAGAGTGGTACTACTACTAGTACTACAGCAGTGCTGTTGTACCTTTCCGCGATTCCTCCTGACACGATTGTGGTGGCCGTCGTGGCGAAAGAGAGCTGGAAGAGGAAGGTGGTGAACACAGGTCCGCTGGCCATGCCCTCGGCGGTCACGAACCTGGTATTTTTTAAAACTCTTATTAGCTACGTATAAGTAGGTAGTATGTACAGTACTTCTTGGACAGAGCACACTCTACTCCCACCAGTTTCCCAGCGCGAAGAAAGGGTTGGTCCCGGCCCCGGTGCCGTAGCTGAATCCGTACCCGAAGGCCCAGTAGGTGATGCCGCCCAGCACCACGTCTACCACGTTCTTCATCATAATGTTGGCCTCGTTCTTGAGGGAGACGCATCCGGACTCCAGCATGCCGAAGCCCGTCTGCATGGTGAAGATGATGAAGGAGGAGCAGAGAATCCAGGTGGCGTCGTCCCAGATCCAGCCGTCCCCCTCCTCTCCCACGGTGGTGCCGTTTCCAGCGAGCCCGTCGGAAGTGCCGTTCTCGATGGCGGAACCGTTGACGGAGGAGGCGGTGAAGTTCTCCGTGATGTCGTCCATCTTTGCCTTTTTTCTTATTACAGTGGTATCGTAGCTTCCAAGACAGTTGATAAGACTGATCTCATTCCCCCTTAACTTTTGCATTATGTACTAGTACCTTAAACCTCTCCTGGTTCGATTTCCGATTCTCCAAGCCCTCTACTTTTAGATAAACCGGTCACCGAATATTTATCAAGTAGGACTTTCTTTACTTTTCTTTTATTAGTTTAAATCCTTGAGACACGCATTAGCACACACGTGAAATGAACAGGAAAAACTAATCTGCCTGCATCACCGACATTGTGGCGTTGGGGTTCCGGAAGGAGAAAAAGAAGTCGTCGAAATTGGTGGGATCCATTGAGTGTTTGGACCGTCGTCCCAGCCAGACTGAAAAGGGGAAAGGAAAAAAAAAACAAATGAATTAGAAATGCACTCACCTCTCTCTTCCTCCTTTTTCACTGATCCTCCGCTAGTCTCCGGCTCCCTCTCCCTCTCTCCGTCCCCCCGGTGGTGGCAACGGCCGCGGCCACGATGCGAGGTGGCTCCCTCCCACCTCCCACTCCTGCTCTCAACTTCCGGAACGCCAACGAACAATGCCAGTCCCTTCCCATCCTCGGCAACGGCACACAAAACACACGTTCGCTTAACACTACGTAGGTGTCTCCCTTTGTCACATTTCTTCCACTTCTTTCTCCTTGACTTTTTGGCAGCCCAGCCAAAAAACCATGTTACAACATTGTAGCACTCGGTACATATTATACAGGGTGACAGGGAAAAAACCCCACAATACTTCAGCTCCTCTCTGTTTCTCTGTAGCTTTACCACCTCCTTCCCCTCCATCCTCCTCCCCTTCCCCTACCACCCCTCCATCCTCCTCCCCTCCATCCTCCTCTTCCTCCTCCGCCCCTGAAGTCTCTTTCTCCTTGGCCATCGCCTGAAAGAAATGGAAAGTTTCCCGTCAACAACCGCAATTCGTCCATGTACCACCAGATGTGAGATAAAAGAATGCTCACTGTATCTGTCCACCTTCCCGCTGTACTTGCCGGTCGGTGGCTCGTACACCTCGTTCGAGAACCTCGGTCTGCCCCCTCCTCCTCTTCCTCCTCCTCTTCCACGCCCCCTGCCCCCCGAGCTCTTCCCGTTGGCCTCGCCCTGCCATCCTCCTCTGCTCTTCTTCGCCTCGCCTTCGAAGGTGATGCTCTTTCTCTTGGTTCCAGCCGAGGCGGCGACAGTCGCCGCCGGCGCGGACTGCAAAGAACAACCAACCAAAAAATAGCAACATTAGCTGGTAGAGTGTACCACTGTATGTACGAAAGGACGCAAGTAAACAGTTTTTAGAAGATGATCTCTACCTTCTTGACCACCCCCTTCTTCCAGGACGGCACGACGGAGGCCTTGAAAAGGTGCCCCGGGTGGCACAGGTCCCTGATGATCTGGATGATGTTGGAGGTGGAGTCCCTGGCCAGCTGCTTGGTCTTGTTCTCTCCCTTGTTCAGGTCAATGCGGTCCACCTTCGCTAGGGCCTCCTTCAGTCGCTTCTGGTACTCGCCGGAGCAGCGGGCGAAGTACTGGAGTCGCAACTGGAAACATGCATTGGTAGCATACGGTGAGAGAGAGGCTTTTGTACTAAAAAAAAAACCCCGACATCTTGTTACCCCGCTGACTAGTACCTTGAAGTCTTTCCACTCGTCGGCAAAGTCGGGAGAGTCGAAGTGTCCCTGCGGGAGCTGCTTGGCCACCGAGTGGTAGGCGATCAGGAGGCACTCGACCTTGGTGAACTCGAGCTCCGGGAACGAGTCCGACACCTCCCCGTCCACCTGGGGCTTCGGCATGTACTCCTGAAAGAAGTGGGAACATCGTATCGACCGAAGTGCAAAGTCCGTCGGGAAAAAACAAACAAACCGACCACGAGCCTCTGGAAGATGTTCCCCGCGGCGACCGCCGGCTCGGCGACGTCCCCGGTGTGCAGGGCGAACTCGGCCAGGAACTTGAGCAGGCCCGTCTGCCTGTTGGCGTCCTCCACCTCGCGCAGCTGTGGCAGCACCCGGCAGCTGAGGTACTCGAAGAACTTGGTCCCGCGCACCTGCGCCGAGACGTACTTGGTGGCCTGGTCGGCGCAGTAGGCGAACTTGTTGACCACCTCCGGGTCGGTGGCGTCGAAGGGGCCCTCGTCCTCGAGGCCGGCCAGGCTGGCCGTGATCTCCAGAAGCTGGGTCTGGCCAGTCACCTTCCTGGAAAGATAGAAGGGAGAGCAAAATCTCGGCTGTACAATTTTTATAATAATAAAAATAAAAAATAGGCAATTCCACTCACGAAGGTATCTTGGTCCTGTCGACGACGCTCATGAGCCTGGTGAAGTCCTCCGGCTCGCAGGCCTTGACGGCCCCCTTGATCTCCAGCAAAAGGGTCATCTCGGCGTCCCTCCCGGCCAGCTGGTCGACCAGCTTCTCCGAGAGGAACCTGATGACCTTCTCCCTGGCCTCGTCGCTGCCGGTCCTCACCTGGCAGAAGAGTCCCTTGAGCGTGGCGGCCGCCTCCCTCTTGTACAGCTGCATCAGCGCCCCCTGGATGGTCCTCAGCTCCGCCTCCTCCTCCGTCTGCAGCAGCTGCGCCAGCACGTCCACGATCTTGGGGTGGAACTCCTTGAGCACCTTGCAGAGGACGGGGAGGTCCCTGATGGCCTGCAGCCTGACGCCGTCGTCCTCGTCCTCGCAGAGGTCGAAGAAGGCGTCGAGGGCCTCCGCGCCGGCGTCGGGGAAGTGGGCGAAGAAGCGGGCGATGAACTGTCCGCAGAGCCTCTTGGTGGCGACGTCGGCGACCTTGGTGCCCTCCAGCAGGCCGACGTAGTTGTCCCTCAGCTTGGCCATCCCGTCAGGGTCCTTCTCCGCCAGCGACAGCGGCTCGGCCAGCTCGTACAGCTGCTGGACGGACGACATCTTCACGCCGACGCCGACGACCACGACCGGAATTGAATATCGGCTCAGAAAAAAAAAAAGTATCTTCTAGTTAGTATACTACTATACGTCTTTTTTCTTTTCTTTTCTTCTGGGGTCGGGTCAGGATTGCCACATCGGCAGAGTGAATAAAAATCCAAACAGTACGTAAAGACAGTGTCAGGTAAAGCCAACTAGTCCGACTTCTGGCTTCTGTCACATTTGTGTTGCACTTTTATTGACGCGTTTTAAGGTAAAGAAACTTTGAAGAGAAAAAAGCCAAACATCTCTAATCTAATCCTTTAAGAAATCCAAACTGGCATCGCTGCGTCGGGCTGCGGGCAGTGTTGTCCTTAGTTGGTTTGCTTTCGTTTCTCTCTCCTCTCCAGCATTGCTAAACGCAATTGCACGAAAAATTCTCACGAAACCTCACCATTCAGATAAATGTGAAATTCTGAGGCCATTAAAAAAAAAGTTTCTGCATTGAAGTTGAGCACCCAACTTTTCCAACCTTTAATTCTCGCTTTTTTGAATAGTTCGTGTACTGTAAGTATTAAGGGCAAAGATTTCCTAACTGCGATGAGTTCTATAAAAATAAATTACATTAAGTGTATTGTACTCGTATAAAGGTAGATATTGGGAAGATAAAAACTCTCGTAATACTCACTGAAGTTAGACCAAGTTTGTGGTGTACTTGGATGAGTGACCGTCCAGGGAACACTAGATGCTGTTGTGGTGAACTGCTTTCATTTTTATTTTATTTCACATTGGCAACCAAATTTTCTGTAATCTTTGGGGGGAAAAAAAGCTGTCTCCATACCGTAGGTAGTACTATTATGTAAGAAGCAACATATGATGGAGAAAATAACCGAAACCGAAGGTAATTTCCTGGCTCATGAGCAACAGCAGCCGAATATTTATAGGGGAAAAAGATAAGGAAGATCTTGGTCTTAGGTTAGGGGCGGGATGATCCTTTTTCGCTTCCCCCTAGTTGCACTCGCAGACGTTGAAGGTGTCCTCGTCGTCCGGGTGGACCTTGTAGAAGTAGCAGGCCTACAAGACGGAAGAAAATGTGTAATTGCGCGCAGTTTCCCTCATAATGTGCTATTAATGCCTGCAAACAGTCTTCTATTGCACCTGCTCCCCGTCGTTGAAGAAGTACAGCTGGCAGTCCACCAGGTCGTCGCAGGTGGCCTCGCACTCAGACTGGGGGATCCTGGCAATGCTCACGCGGTCCATGCGGATCTCGTGGGTTGGCTGCCGGGGGGAAGGGGGGAAGGACAAGACTTCAAGTGCTATTTAGGCAAACTTGGGATGGTTTCCAGCTCTGATTTTCACGGACGTCTTATAACCACGTTGAATATTGTTGTCACAATAAACAATTACAGTATTTGGTTCGTGTTGATGTGTCTTAACAACTTCAAGTTATGGGATTTACATCACGTGTGGTGCGGCCAAGAAGCAGACCCATGCTCACTTACCGAGCAGGTCTCCCCGGCGGTGGCGTTGCAGCTGCACATGCAGGGCTTGACGTTCGGGTTGAGCGCGTAGTAGAAGCCGCAGATGCTCCTGTTGGGGTTGGACCAGTAGAAGTCGCAGCTGCCGAGGCAGAGGTTCTTGCACTCCTCGGCGGTGCTGACGTTGTTCCTGTTCACCATGGTCTTCTCGATCTCCCACACCGTGCAGGTGGTGCTGCAGCAGCTGTTGGCGCCAGTCAGGCTTGGAGCAGGCGGGAGGGGATGGAGACGAAGAGGAAAATTAAAGTACATATTCATTTTTTCCCCAAAAGCATCCTTCTCCACCAGGCCCTTGTACACAGTATTCATGACATTTACCCAATGACGGCAGCGAAGCCAAGGCAGATCATCAAAGTCGAGGCTGCCATTTCTGTGTACTACAGTACTACGTAGTAGGTAGCTCAAACTCTTCTTTGGGCGGCGGCAGAGGAATGACGAAGAAAGTGGGGAGCGTCAGAAAGCCAAGAATACCTTTATACCCCGCGCATATTCTTTGCGCGACAAAAAGGACACCTGCAAAAACAAAACAGAGAACAAAAGGTCTTTGTTGTAGTTGAAAGCCACATCTTTGTTGTAGGCTAAAAAAAAAAAAAATTAGAATTCAAAGAATCTTTTCAGGTCGTGGACTACCCATAATAACAAGTCTGGAGAAGCGCGGTC